>OGCN01000143.1_pt1 | contig 121763 bp, 114 predicted proteins | sample 1570181 | NCBI WGS metagenome assembly OGCN01 (sample SAMEA4370584, study PRJEB24528) | human gut metagenome | reverse complement strand
AGAGCAACTGACTCTTAATCAGTGGGTCCAGGGTTCGAATCCCTGAGGGTGTACGTACACTGACGGTTTTTTGGATTGGGGAATCCATTGGCCGGAAAAAACGAACAAGGAGTCCTTTAAATCGTGAAGATTTGAAGGGCTTTTTTATTTGTGTCTTCAAAAAAATAAGGGATGCCGAAGCATCCCCATTTTCTAAAAATACATTTCCTAATGTCAGAACATTCTTTGTTCAAGTTCCAGGCTTTTCGGGAACATGATATTGTTTTCAATATGTATATGTTCGAACAGTGCATTCACGAACTTCTCCAGTTCCGTCATCATCAGGCGGTAAGTATTGCATCCGTCCTGCGGAACTTCAAAATTTTTGGTAATCTCCTTTATGTGTAAATATCTGTTACCTTCATTCTCATGTTCCATGTTCATTACCATTATAGGATTTGCTATTGATCCGCAGTGCATAGGCTCAATACTGATATTTCTTTCCGACGCATCGAAAAGTTCAAGCAGGTATGGGAACAGTACATTCTCTTCTTTCTGCAGATGGTTTTCCAGATCTTCAAGCGAAACGCTGACCTGTTCGTACAGCTCGTTCAGTTCCGGATGTCTCTCTCCATGTGCTTTCTTCACTTTTTCTATCAGTTCCAGAAGTACCGGACCATTGTTTCTGATTCCTCGGTGATGTATCTTTAGTACATAGTCAATAAGCAGGTCGATAGGCCAGGAGGCAAACGGAATACCACCTTCCGAAACGGTGTTGTTATCATTTATGGCATTAATGACAGTATCTACGTCCACATTGGCTTTCTTGCACGCTTCATCCAAGGCAACTTGACCATGGCAGCAGAAATCTATTCCAAACTTATAAAACACACTCGCCGTAGCAAATCTTTCGGCTACTATATCTCCAACATTTCTCTTTCTTAAATCCATATTGCTTAGTTTTTTAATTGTTTGCTGCAAAGGTAAGGATAATAAGCCGGGCAAACCGTAACATTTGTTACGTGGCTACATAATAATGGTTAATTGATATTCTGACGTATGTTAATTGTCATTTTGACAAATTGTAATTATGGGTTTCTGTGAATGGCTGTTTTGTGTGTGATGGTTCGATTGAAACTGAAAAAACGTATTTATACGGTTTTGTGAATTGGTAAAATTGTATTTATTGTGCTTGAAATTGTATTATGTGTAAGCAATTTTGGTAGTTGTTGTGATAATAGTTTTTAAATAATGTATTTCTATTGTTATTATGATACTTTGTGCGTCTTCTTTTCTGTTGATGAAATAGAATGAAATTTCCTGTTTTGCAATAGATTTTCAAAGGTTTTGCAAGCCTTTTGAAAATGCTTTGACATTCAAATTAAGACGTCAAGGCGTTTTGGTTGGAATTCCTTGTCGTTTTCTCTTGATTTTTGGGATGGGTGAGTGTTAATTTGTTTTTATGAATTTAAGGATATTATGGATTTTAGTTGATGATTTGTTAAGTATTTGTGTTGGTGGGCTTAACTTTTCTTTCCAGAATGATGATTGTTCTGATTTATAAAGTAAGAGATAATCGTGGATTTATGATAAAAAGTAATATTAAAAGAACTTTGGCTGTCTAAATGTTGAGAAACTGGTATCTCAAAGATAAAGGATGAGTTAAGGAGAAATGGCTCCGGTGCCGTTGTAATTGAGACAAACGAAGAGAAAAGTTACTTTATGATTGAGATACTTTGTAGAGAGGGAAGAAGCATATATTAAGAAGTTGAAATAGTCTATGAAACTAAAAACCTATAATGAGTTATTGTTTTTCAACAAATAATATTATTTTTGCTGTTAAAGGTAGTAATTGTAGAAAAACTAATGGTATGGATTTTAGTTCGATGAATAAAAATCAATTGATGATTTCTTTTTGTAGTCGTTCGAATCGTTTTGGGCTACAAATGTATTTGGATGAAGTGGAAAGAGAACCTCTTTGTTTGCACTGTGATAATATTATACAGGAAAAAGAAGAAATGGATCTTTTTATCATGACGAAAGCTAAAAAAGTTCATTTTATTCAAGAAAATGGTAGGACTATAGATCTTCCTCTTTCAGAATTTGATTATAACCGTGAAGAGGGATATTTGGAACATTCTTCTGAAAATATCGCAATTAATATTTTTAAGCCTCTTAATTGCTCATATACCTATACATATAATAGTCATGGAGAGATTGAAGACAGAAATCCTATTTATGATGTAGTTATTTATTAAGATATGACAAAAGTTGATGCAATAGAACAGGTTATGCTTGCCAATGGTGGTTCTGCAAGTCTTAGCCAAATATATGACCAGATAGAGAAATTTTATCCGACGGCAAAACAATCTGCTACTTGGGATGCAGGTATAAGAGGTGTTTTATATAGAGAATTAAGGCAAGGTTCACGTTTTAAAAAAATAGGATTAAGTATCTATGCTGTAAATGGTTATCAAGAGGAAAAAGTCCCTAAAATGACGGATAAAGTTCGGGCACACTCTTTTATGGAGGGAATATGTCTTGAACTTGGTAATGTACAGAAGTTTAAAACCTATACAGCTGATCCATCGATGCTTTATAGGGATAACACTCATTTATGTGACATAGCAACTTTGAGGCAACTGCCTGAATTCTCGTATCCTGAAATTGTTAAAGAAGCGAAGTTGGTAGATGTTCTTTGGATGAGTGACCGAAAACTCTCATTCCCTCAATATGCATTTGAGGTCGTAGATAGCATCGGTACTTTAGAAGGAGCATTTAAACGCTGTATGCAAATGCATAATTTTAGGACTCGCTTTTTTATCGTAGCTCCAGAGAAGCATAGGAAGAAATTTGAACAGACTATAGATTTGGAGATATATTATAAAGCAAAAGAACTTTTCTCTTTTATTAGTTATGATATGATGCTTGAAACGTATGATCATGTTGTGAATGGTGCAACTTCATTAAGCTGGTTATAATTATCTTTGCAGAATGGTCCCTCTCAAAAAAAATAATAATGAATCTGGCATAAGGTAATCTACAGTGTTGCAAAAATAGCCATCCGAATACGGGTGGCTTCTTTAATATTATTCGCAACAAAAAGCATAATCTTAAAACTTATTGAAAACTTGATTTGGATTGCTTGTATATGAATAATACTCTACTTCTATAAGTGATTTTTACATGTAATTATTATGAAAAAAAATTGAAGTAGTCTGTATATTTTGAAATCGAAGTTTAGTTGGTTCGTTATTTAATTTATCTTCATTTCTTTGTCTCTTTCACTGGTATAACGCAGGTTTATGCCAAAACCCCTATGCGATGAAAAAATATTTTTCAGGATAGTGGTATTAAATATATTGCAAAAACGAAATTCTTTGTCTATTTTGGGCACAGTCATAATCGATTGATTAAAATACCTTGTTTACTGTTTTTCACTTGCTAAACTTGATTAAATAAACTTATATGTTATTACAGTTACTGATTGTTTTGATTGCAATAATTATTGGAGCCAGGCTGGGAGGTATCGGCTTGGGAGTGATGGGTGGTATAGGTCTGGCCTTTCTGATATTTGTGTTTGGTCTTCAGCCTACGGCTCCTCCCATTGACGTAATGCTGATGATTGTGGCGGTTATTTCTGCGGCATCGTGTATGCAGGCAGCCGGTGGGCTGGACTATATGGTAAAGTTGGCCGAGAAGGTTCTGCGTAAAAATCCTTCGCATGTCACTATCTTGAGTCCGATTGTGACTTATCTCTTTACTTTCATTGCCGGGACAGGGCATGTGGCTTATTCTGTTCTTCCTGTAATAGCAGAAGTGGCGCGTGAGACCAAGATTCGTCCGGAACGTCCGTTGGGTATAGCTATCATAGCTTCGCAGCAGGCCATTACTGCCAGTCCTATTTCGGCGGCTACGGTGGCATTGTTGGGACTTTTGCCTGGTGTGACGCTTTTTGACATTATGGTTATTACGGTGCCGGCTACTCTGGTTGGTGTACTGGTAGGGGCGTTCTGCTCGATGAAAGTTGGTAAGGAACTGCTGGATGATCCTGAGTACCAACGTAGGGTGAAAGAGGGCCTTATCGGTGATGATAGCGTTAAGACGGCTGATGTGGCTAATGCGAATAAGGCTAAATGGTCTGTTATCATATTCTTGATGGCCACTTTGCTGATTGTGCTTTTCGGCTCTATCAGCGAGATGCGTCCTACGTTCATGGTAGAAGGAAAGGCGGTGATGATGGATATGCCGGCTATCATCGAAATCCTGATGCTGAGTGCAGCTGCACTGATTCTGCTCTTTTTGCGTATTGATGGTATCGAGGCTGTAAAAGGTAGTGTTTTCCCTGCAGGTATGCAGGCGGTGATTGCTATCTTCGGTATTGCCTGGATGGGTGAACTTTTATTAAAGGTAACATCGAACAGCTTACCGGCTCTATTGAAAGTATTGTTCAGAGTATGCCATGGCTGTTTGGGCTGGCTTTGTTTGTCATGTCTATTCTTCTTTACAGTCAGGCGGCTACTGTGCGTGCTATTGTTCCGTTAGGTTTGGCGTTGGGCATCTCGCCGTATCTTCTTATTGCAATGTTCCCTGCCGTAAACGGATATTTCTTTATTCCGAACTATCCTACTGTAGTGGCTGCCATAAACTTTGACCGTACCGGTACCACGGGCATCGGAAAGTATGTGTTGAACCATTCGTTCATGATGCCGGGACTGGTGGCTACGGGGGTGGCTATTACTACTGGTATGCTACTTGTTTCTGTCTTTTTCTGATAAGTGTCTGTATATCTCATTGCGAGGGTTGTCTATCATGAAACGGTGTATGGTGCAGGAGAGGGATTGTATTCAAATATTGATTAGGTCTTAAAGTTGGATATTAGTTACAGTGTAACGTGATAAAGTGTTTTTATTTTACTACATTTGTAGGAATAATATGTGTTTTTTAAGTAAGACATTATAATTTGAACATCACTGTAAATAATGTAGATTATGTATATACCACCGTTTACCGTTTCTTCAAAGGCCATTAATCTGATTGCTGAGATATCCTCAACTATAGAACGATATGCTATACGTATGGAGCAGTCGGATAGTCTCCGTTTACGGAAAGCCAATCGTATAAAAACAATTCACAGTTCATTGGCTATTGAAGGTAATAATCTGACAGAGAATCAGGTTCGTGATATAATAAACGGGAAGAATGTTGTGGCTCCACTTAAAGAAATTCAGGAAGTTAAGAATGCGATAGCAACATACGAATTATATCCTACGCTAAATCCTTTTTCTGTAGAGGACTTACTTAAAGCTCATGGGGTGATGATGCAGGCGTTAACAGGGGATGCGGGCAGATTTAGAGCAGGAGGTGTAGGTGTTTTCAGCGAAAAAGGATGTGTACACATGGCACCGCCGGCTGATAGGGTGCCAATGCTTGTTAATGATTTGTTTGAATGGCTTACTGAATCAACAGATCATTTGTTGATACGTTCATGTGTGTTTCATTATGAATTTGAGTTTATTCATCCGTTTAGTGATGGTAATGGGTGTATGGGTAGGTTGTGGCAGTCTCTTATTTTGGGCAGGTTGCATCCGTTATTTGAACATCTACCTGTAGAGAATATGGTATATGCAAATCAACAAGCTTATTATGATGCTATTACTGAAAGCTCACGGGTAGCTAATAGCTGTCCTTTTATAGATTTTATGCTGAATGAAATATTAAATGCTTTGAAAGCTCATAAGATTGAGAATGTAGTAGATGTCGGTATAAATGTCGGTATAAACGACGGTATAAATGTCGGTATAAACGAGCGGAACATATTGGCTATAATTGCTAATTCACCTAATGCTACGGTTAGGGATATGGCAGACTCATTGGGACTGTCGTTGAGGCAGTGTGAAAGGATTATTGCAGAAATGAAAAGGAAGAATCTTATCAAGAGAAAAGGGTCAAATAAGTCTGGTTTATGGGAGATAGTATAAAAGTAAAGCCGGTCATTCGGAAAATCCGAATAACCGGCTTATTTTTAAGTAGAGAATGTATGAAAAAACTAACTTTAAATGATTAAAGTAGTCTATCGGTATAACGCAGATATATGGAAAAACCCCTATACGGTGAAGAAAAAAATATCGGTCATGACAATTGTATGATAAAAAGAAGTATTTTTGCGCCCGAAATGATAAAGTGATAGGTAAAAAGTAATAAACTAGACAAAAGATTAAAAAAATAGTTCTTATGATAACATTAGACAGTATTTACAGGGCTTCGTTTGCTCTAAAGGATATAATAAGAAGAACAGATCTTATATATGCACCTCAGATAAATCCGGAAAGCCAGATATATCTTAAACCGGAAAATCTGCAATATACTGGTTCTTTCAAACTGAGGGGTGCTTGCTATAAAATAGCTTGTCTGACTGAAGAGGAGAAGAAGAAGGGGGTGATAGCATGTTCGGCGGGAAACCATGCTCAGGGTGTTGCTCTGGGTGCTACTAAGAATGGTATAGACTCGCTGATATGTCTGCCTGCAGGAGCTCCGATATCAAAGGTTGAGGCTACGAAGAGATATGGCGCGAAGGTTTGTCTTGTGCCGGGAGTGTATGATGACGCTTATCAGAAGGCTCTTGAACTGAAGGAAGAGAAGGGATATACGTTTATTCATCCGTTTGACGATGAGTATGTGATAGCCGGGCAGGGTACTATCGGTCTGGAACTGCTGAACCAGTTGCCTGATGTGGAGGCTGTGATTGTTCCTATTGGCGGTGGAGGTCTTATTTCGGGTGTGGCGTATGCTTTGAAATCTTTGAAGCCGGATGTAAAGGTTTACGGTGTACAGGCTCAGGGGGCGGCAAGTATGCTGCGCTCTATAGAAAAGGCGCATCGTGAGTGTCTGCCTTCTGTTTCGACTGTGGCTGACGGTATAGCGGTGAAGGAACCGGGAGAACATACGTTTGAGATCTGCAGCAAGTATGTTGACGGTATAGTGACTGTGACTGAGGATGAGATTTGCGCTGCCATTCTTGCATTAATGGAGCAGCAGAAACTTATCGCCGAAGGGGCGGGAGCTGTGGCTGTGGCGGCTGCGATGTTTAACAAGGTGCCTGTGGCTGGAAAGAAAACCATTTGTGTGGTGTCGGGAGGAAATATTGATGTTACTATCCTGAGCCGTGTAATCAACAGGGGTCTGGATATGTCTGGACGTACTTATACCGTGACACTTGACTTGCACGACAAACCGGGTGAACTGAAGGGAGTGGCGGAAATTATTGCAAATCTTGGAGGAAATATCATTTCCGTGCTTCATGAGAGAAACAACAATACAAGCAATGTTACTGCATGTTTCCTGCGTCTTGTGATGGAGACACGTAATGCAGAGCATATCGAGCTGATAAGAAGTGCCTTGCAGGAAGCGGGGTATTCTATTGTGGGATAAATGAATATTGGTAATACTGACATGAGCCGGCTATTCGTAAAAAGCGAATGACCGGCTCATGTGTTATAATAGGGGTTGTGAATATTATTCTTCACTCATGAATTTTTCAATGGCATATGCGGCACCGTCTTCTTCATTGGTGAGTGTGATGAAGTCTGCATTGTCTTTCACTACCTGCTGTGCATTGCCCATGGCTACACCCATGCCTGCGTATTTAATCATTGACAGGTCGTTGAAACCGTCGCCTATGGCTATCATCTCGTCTTTAGTCATGCCGAGTTCTTTCAGCAGTACGGCAAGTGACTGTGCCTTGTCTATTCCTTTAGGAACGAGTTCGAGGAAATATGGCTCGGAACGGAATACTCCCATGCGGTCTTTAAGATGTTCGTACATCTCTTTTTCAAGTTCGGCAAGGCGGGTCGGTTCGCCAACGATAAGGCATTTTGCTATCGGGTGTTTTACGGCCTCCAGGAAGTTGTCAACCTTCTTTATCTTCATTACATTGAGGATGGCTTCCTTCAGGACATATTCATCGTCGGGATGTTCGGTGAGGACGTACTCGCCATCGTATGTCACAATTGCGAAATTGTTGTCTTTGGCGCACTGGTAAAGATAGGGGAGGACATCGTGGTCGAGAAGATTCTTATACATGAGTTCGCCTGTTTTCCAGTCGATTATTTCGCCGCCGTTGTATGCCAGAATATAACCTTCGTATTTTGACAGTTGAAGTTTTTCTGCCAGAGGTGCTATGCCGTAGGTGGGGCGTCCTGAGGCAAGTACTATCTTGATTCCTTTCTCCTGGGCGCGAAGCAGGACTTCAAGTGTGTGAGGGGTTATTTCTTTTTTTGTGTTGGTGAGTGTACCGTCAAGGTCTAAAACGATGATTTTGTATTTCATAAAATGTTATTTGGTGTTTTGTTATAATGCTGATGCAAAGGTACTAAATTTGAGGCTAAAACAAAAAAAGCCCCGTACGAACTTTTGTACGGGGCATGGAATTAAGCTTGCTACAGTAGTGTTATATCATCCAATGTAAACATTTACGTTCAGAAATAATGTGTCATGCTGATCGCTGATGTCAAAATCAATCTTGTCTTCTCTGGCCAGCCAGCCAATTGCAGCATTTAAATCTCTGTCTGTTAAACCTGTTGCTGCCTTCAGCTGTTTGTAATCCCAATGTGCATTGTCTTTCAGTTTGTTCCAGACAATACCGGCATTTGCGCCGATTTGATACTTGTCCATTCTTGTTTTGTTTAATTTGTTATTAGATAGTAAGGTCTTGCCTTTGATTACAAATATACTCTTAATAATTATTAATAAAAATTATTGAGACTTTTTTATTGCTGAATGAGTGGGTTTTTAATGTTTTTTAAATGTATAGGGGAAAAGTATTACACAATGGTTTCCGGTCTAATTCGATTTTTACTAACTTTGCATATCATTTCAATATTGAATTATATGGTGAGAAACAAAATAAACTGGAGAGTGCCTAAAGGGGCAGAACTTACTGAACTGGACAAGAAGGTACTGTATTTTCAGAATAAAGGACATCTGGTCCCTTCAAGAAAACTTATAAAAACTCCTGAACAGATTGAGGGAATAAGACGCAGCGGTGTGATAAATACTGCTGTGCTTGATTTGGTGGCAAGTGAAATCAAGGCCGGCATGAGTACGGCTGAGATTGACAAGATGGTGTATGACTTTACGGTGTCGCATGGAGCCATACCTGCACCGCTCAATTATGAGGGATTTCCGAAAAGTGTATGTACTTCTATAAATGAGGTGGTGTGTCACGGTATTCCGTCGGAAGATGAGATATTGGAGGAGGGAGATATTATCAATGTGGATGTATCGACTATTCTCGACGGATATTACTCTGATGCTTCGCGTATGTTTATAATAGGTAAAACTTCGCCTGAAAAGGAGAAGCTTGTGAGGGTGGCAAAGGAGTGTCTGGAGATTGGTATGCAGGCTGCTACTCCTTTCGGTTTCGTGGGTGACATTGGTAACGCTATTGAGAAGCATGCCAAGAAGAACGGTTTCTCGGTGGTAAGGGATCTGTGCGGACACGGTGTGGGACTGGAATTCCACGAGGAACCGGACGTGGAGCATTTCGGTAAAAAAGGTACGGGAATGTTGCTGGTGCCGGGAATGGTGTTTACCATTGAGCCGATGATTAATATGGGTACGTATGAAGTATTTGTGGATGAGGAGGATGACTGGACTGTAGTTACTGAGGATGAACTTCCTTCGGCACAGTGGGAACATACTTTCCTTATGACGGAAAACGGATTGGAGATACTTACTTATTGATTTCAAACTTTATTATTATAGATTACAATGGATAATGTCGTTATATTAGGTATAGAGTCGTCGTGTGACGATACTTCGGCTGCCGTGATACGTGACGGTGTGTTGCTGTCGAGTGTGATTGCCAGCCAGGCTGTGCATGAAGCGTATGGTGGCGTGGTGCCTGAACTTGCTTCGAGAGCTCATCAGCAGAACATAGTGCCTGTGGTGCATGAGGCACTGAAAAGGGCAGGAGTGCAGAAGGAGGATTTGAGTGCGGTGGCTTTCACCCGCGGACCAGGACTTATGGGGTCGCTGTTGGTGGGTGTGTCTTTCGCTAAGGGGCTTGCCAGATCGCTTGACATTCCGATGGTGGAGGTCAATCACTTGCAGGGACATGTGCTGGCACATTTTATAAAGGAGTCCGGCGAGGATAATAATCAGCCTAAGTATCCTTTCCTGTGTCTGCTCGTTTCGGGTGGTAATTCGCAGATTATACGTGTGAATGCATACAATGATATGGAGGTTCTGGGGCAGACTATTGACGATGCTGCAGGCGAGGCTATTGACAAATGTTCGAAGGTTATGGGATTAGGATATCCGGGTGGCCCGATAATAGACAGACTGGCTAGACAGGGTAATGCTTCGGCATATACTTTCAGCAAGCCGCATATCCCGGGATATGATTATAGCTTCAGCGGACTGAAGACTTCTTTCCTGTATTCGTTGAGGGAATGGCTGAAGGATGATCCTGACTTTATAGAACATCATAAAGAGGATCTGGCCGCATCACTGGAAAAAACTATCGTGGATATTCTTATGGACAAGCTTCGTAAGGCTGTGAAGGATACGAGCATAAACGAGGTGGCTGTGGCTGGTGGAGTTTCGGCCAACAACGGATTGAGAAATGCTTTCCGCGAACATGCTGCAAAATATGGATGGAATATCTATATTCCGAAATTCGGCTATACTACGGATAATGCTGCCATGATTGCGATTACAGGATACTATAAATTCTTGGATAAGGATTTCTGCAGCATAGACAAGCCGGCTTATTCGAGAGTGACAATTAAATAGAACAATATAAAATATAAAGAGATTATGTCAGTAGAAGGTAAAATGTTAAGTCGAGATATAAGCGAGATTTTCTGGAGAGAGGAATTTTCGCTTGCAACTGCAGAAAGCTGTACAGCCGGTAATATAGCTGCTATTCTTACTGCTATTCCTGGAAGTTCAAAATTCTATAAAGGTGGAATCGTGGCTTACTCGAACGAGGCAAAACAGAATTTGCTTGGGGTGAGTGCCGAAACTCTGGAACAGTTCGGCGCGGTGAGCGAGGAAACAGTAGTGGAAATGGTGAAGGGAGCAATGAAGGCTTTCAATGCTGATTTTGCTGTAGCTACATCCGGTATTGCAGGACCTACAGGCGGTACTCCTGACAAACCGATTGGTACTGTCTGGATTGCTGCAGGCAACAAGGATAATGTGATAACAGAAAAAATCTGCGAAGACAATGGAAGAGAGCAAAATGTGCATAATGCAAGCATAAAAGCACTGTATTTATTGCGTGAATTGTGTCAAAATCAAGAAAATAACGAGGAAAAGTAGAATTTATTACTTAAAAGTTTGCATGTTTGAAATAAAAACGCTTACTTTGCACTCCGTTTTAAAGAATGAACGAATTGAAACTATAAAAACTAGATAGAAATGTCAAAAATTTGTCAAATTACCGGAAAGAAAGCCATGATTGGCAACAACGTTTCACACTCAAAGAGAAGAACTAAAAGAACTTTTGATGTGAACTTGTTTACAAAGAAATTCTACTATGTAGAACAAGATTGCTGGATTAGCCTGAACATCTGCGCTAACGGCTTACGTGTGATTAATAAAAAAGGCCTGGATGCAGCGCTGAATGAAGCGGTAACCAAAGGCTATTGTGATTGGAAAACTATCAAAATTATTGGTTAATTAAAAGGAGAGAAAGACTATGGCTAAGAAAGCTAAAGGTAACAGAGTACAGGTAATCCTTGAGTGCACAGAAATGAAGGAAAGTGGTTTGCCGGGAACTTCTCGCTATATCACTACAAAGAATAGAAAGAATACAACTGAAAGATTGGAGCTTAAGAAATATAACCCAATCTTGAAGAGAGTAACAGTACATAAAGAAATTAAATAATAAGAGTAAACCATGGCAAAGAAAACAGTCGCAACCCTTCAGACAGGTAAAGAAGGACGTTCTTATACTAAGGTTATCAAAATGGTTAAGTCACCTAAGACTGGTGCTTACATCTTTGACGAACAGATGGTTCCAAACGAAAAAGTTCAGGACTTCTTTAAGAAATAATTGTAGCATTACAGCTATTAAATGATATTTTGAAAGTTCCCGCCAATAATAAACGGCGGGAACTTTTTTTATATCTAAGAAATTAGTTATATCTTTGTGTCATAAATAGATAATTGTATAAGTATGGGAATTTTTAGCTTTTTCTCTAAAGAAAAGAAGGAAACTCTGGACAAGGGATTGTCTAAAACTAAAGAAAGTGTTTTCGGAAAAATAGCAAGGGCTGTTGCCGGAAAATCAAAGGTGGACGATGAAGTATTGGACAACCTTGAAGAAGTGTTGGTAACTTCGGATGTGGGTGTGGAGACTACCTTGAACATCATTAAACGTATAGAAACAAGGGTGGCAAAGGATAAGTACGTAAATACCCAGGAACTTAACAATATTCTTAGGGAGGAAATTGCGGCTCTGCTTACTGAAAACAATACGGTGGATGCTGAGGACTTTACTCTGCCTGCAGGAAAGAAACCATACGTGATAATGGTGGTGGGAGTGAACGGAGTAGGTAAGACTACAACCATCGGAAAACTGGCATATCAATTTAAAAAAGCTGGAAATACTGTGTATCTGGGTGCTGCCGATACCTTCCGTGCTGCTGCTGTTGAACAGCTGGATATTTGGGGCGAACGTGTAGGTGTGCCTGTGGTGAAACAGAAAATGGGAGCCGATCCTGCATCGGTGGCTTTTGATACTTTGAGTTCTGCTGTGGCTAATAATGCTGACGTAGTGATTATTGATACTGCAGGACGTCTGCATAACAAGGTGGGACTGATGAACGAGCTTACCAAGATTAAGAACGTGATGAAGAAGGTTGTGCCTGATGCTCCTCACGAGGTGTTGCTGGTACTTGACGGTTCTACAGGACAAAATGCTTTTGAACAGGCTAAACAGTTTACTTTGGCTACGGAGGTTAATGCGATGGCTATAACCAAACTTGACGGTACTGCCAAAGGTGGTGTGGTGATTGGTATATCTGACCAGTTTAAGATCCCTGTGAAATATATAGGTCTTGGTGAAGGTATTGAGGACTTGCAGGTGTTCCGTCGCCGTGAGTTTGTTGATTCGTTGTTTGGCTCTGAAGGAAAATAAATGAGAAAAAATACTATTGATATAATTACTCTTGGATGTTCCAAGAACCTGGTGGACTCTGAAAAACTGATGCGTCAGCTTGAAGCTAACGGTTACAAGGTGACACATGATGCGGAGAAGCCACATGGGGAGATAGCGGTGATTAATACTTGCGGATTTATCGGTGACGCGAAAGAGGAGTCCATTAATATGATTCTGGAGTTTTGCCAGGCAAAGGAAGAGGGAAAACTCAAAAAGCTTTATGTAATGGGATGCTTGTCTGAACGTTATCTTAGCGAACTGAAAGTGGAAATTCCGCAGGTGGATAAATTTTATGGTAAATTCAACTGGAATGAGTTGCTTGAGGATTTGGGCAAGGCTTATCATTCGGAATTTGCAATAGAAAGACATCTTACTACTCCTAAACATTATGCTTATCTGAAAATTTCCGAAGGTTGTGACAGAAAGTGTTCGTATTGCGCCATACCTATAATAACAGGAAGGCACGTGTCAAGACCGATGGAAGAAATTCTGGACGAGGTGAAATTGCTCGTATCGGAAGGTGTCAAGGAATTTCAGGTTATAGCTCAGGAACTTACTTATTATGGTGTTGATCTTTACAAGAAGCAGATGTTGCCGGAACTGATTGACAGAATGGCAAAAATTCCTGGGGTGGAATGGATACGTCTGCATTATGCATATCCTGCAAAATTCCCAAGAGAGTTGTTCCGCGTAATGAGGGAGAATGATAATGTTTGCAAGTATATGGACATTGCTTTGCAGCATATCAGTGACAATATGTTGTCGCGAATGAGAAGACACGTGACAAAAGAGGAAACTTACAGACTGATTGAGGAGTTCCGTAAAGAAGTGCCGGGAATACACTTGCGTACTACTCTTATGGTGGGACATCCCGGAGAAACTGAAGATGACTTCGAACAGTTGAAAGAATTCGTTAAGGTTGCCAAGTTTGACCGTATGGGAGCTTTTGCCTACTCTGAGGAGGAGGGTACTTTCTCGGCTGAAAATTATGATGATGATATACCGCAGGAGGTAAAACAGAAACGTCTGGATGAGCTGATGGCGTTACAGCAGGAGATTTCCGGAGAGTTGAGTCATCAGAAAATAGGAAAGACTTTCAAGGTTATAATCGACAGAAAAGAAGGTGACTACTATGTGGGAAGAACAGAGTTTGATTCTCCGGAGGTAGATCCAGAGGTTCTTATTAAAGACGATGGCAAGAGATTGAAGGAAGGCCATTTCTATAATGTCCTGATAGAAGATGCCGATGATTTCGACCTGTATGGGAGGATTGCGGAATGAATGAGAAGGAGTTTATAGATGCGTTGTCTGCAAAGACGGGGATTGATGATAAAAGGATTTCAAAACTGATGTCGTCTGTGGCAGACATCGTTTCTTCTAATTTGCAGGAAGGTAAGGATGTGACTATTCAGGGATTCGGCGTTTTTGAGACAAAGAAGAAGATGGAAAAAATTGAAGTCAATGCATCTACAGGCAAACGGATATTGTTCCCGCCAAAACTTCTTGTGGGTTTCAGACCTTCATCATTGTTGAAAGAAAGAATCAATTCGGTGCTAAACGGGTAATCAATGGAAGACAAACTTACGATTGAAAATCTTGCGGCTTTACTCGCTGCAAAAATGAATATGGAACAGTCAGATGCGGATGTATTTGTCTGTAGCTTTTTTGCCTTGATTGAAGAGGGACTGAAAAGAGACAAGTATGTGAAGATTAAGGGTTTGGGGACCTTTAAACTGATAACGGAAGCAGACAATGAGGGTAAGGTGGTTTTTATTCCTGATGCTGCGTTGAAGGAAGCTGTAAACAAACCGTTTTCTCATTTTCAGCCTGTAGAATTGAATAAAGGTGTTCATTTTGATGATATTGATGAAAATGAATCTTCTGAAGTCGGTGAGGTGGTGACGCCAAGTGAGCCGGAACCGGATGTGGCTTCGGAACAGTCGGATATTGCTAATGTGGCAGACCCGGATGCAGAGAATATTCCTTTAAATGTTGCGCCTGAGGCACCGGAACCATGTGAAGAAAAGGAGGAAATTCCTACGGAGAATACAGAAGGTAAACAACGTAGATGGTTTATGTCATGGTATATGTTTGCTGCGGTACTTCTGGCGGGTGTTGTTATTGGTGTAGGTGTGATGTGGGGTGTGTTTGCAGGAAGGAGCAATGACTCTGTGGAACGTAGTAATGACTTGAAGCAGTATGAAGAAAAGCCTGTTTCTGTGGCTCCTGTTGATTCTGTGGATACAGAAATGTCTGACAGCATTGAAACTGCTGAAGAAAATAATGCCGAAGATACAGTAGTTGTGCATAAGAAAGCTATTGACTCGATTATCGGTGTTGCCACAGATGATGTGTCGGAAATAAAATATCTGTCGGATGAGGTGGTTTATAAAATAAGCGGGACTTTGGACACTGTAACCATTGTGAAGGGAAGTACGTTGTCGAAAGTAGCATACAAATATTTCAGAAACAGAAAACTGTGGCCTTATATCGTAATGTATAATAAGGATGTGATAGATGATCCGAATAATGTGCCTATCGGTACTACATTGCGGATACCAAAACTTACTCCTGCGGATTAATCAGAGAATATAACAATTGAGTGGAACAGTATCAGTTGGAAAGTATCCATCATGATGCTGTTCTTTTGTTTTATATTTACGATTTGATTTTAAATTCGGCAGAATAAGATAAAAAAGACTTAAATAGATACATCTGTATGATTTTTTAATAAATATTAGTTGTGGCTGTTAACTTAAAAACGTAATTTTGGGTGCACTAAAAAGGGATTGACCTTGATTGGTGTGTAAAATATAGAGAATGAAATTAATAAAATAAACAAGAAATTATGGCTGAAGCTATTGATATTCGTGCATTGAACGAATTGATTGAACGCCAGAGTGCGTTCGTGACAAACCTGACGACAGGTATGGATCAGGTTATCGTGGGACAAAAACATTTGGTTGAATCATTGCTGATAGGATTGTTGGCTGACGGACATATATTGTTGGAAGGTGTGCCCGGTTTGGCAAAGACATTGGCTATCAAGACTATGGCATCGCTTATTGATTCTAAATACAGTCGTATCCAGTTTACTCCTGACTTGTTGCCTGCCGACGTTATCGGTACAATGATTTATAGTCAGAAGGACGAACAGTTCATCGCTAAAAAGGGACCTATCTTTGCCAACTTCGTATTGGCCGATGAAATTAACCGTGCTCCTGCAAAAGTACAGAGTGCTTTGCTTGAAGCTATGCAGGAACGTCAGGTGACATTGAGTAAGGAAACATTCCGCTTGCCGGAACCTTTCCTGGTTATGGCTACTCAGAACCCAATCGAGCAGGAAGGTACTTATCCGTTGCCTGAAGCACAGGTGGACCGTTTCATGCTGAAGGTTATCATAGATTATCCTAAACTTGAAGAGGAAAAGAAGATTATCCGTCAGAATATCTCGGGCGAGAAAGTGGAAATCAAGCCTCTTCTTAAAGCTGAGGATATAATGGAAGCCCGCAAAGTCGTAAGGCAGGTTTATCTGGATGAAAAGATTGAACAGTATATTGCCGATATCGTTTTTGCAACCCGTTATCCTGAAAAATATGATTTGAAGGAACTCAAGAGCCTTATCGGTTTCGGAGGATCTCCTCGTGCTTCCATCAACCTGGCTCTTGCTGCACGCAGCTATGCGTTTATCAAGCGTAGAGGTTATGTTATTCCTGAAGATGTTCGTGCAGTGGCTCACGATGTATTGCGCCACCGTATCGGTCTGACATACGAGGCTGAAGCTACAAACGTTACTTCGGACGAAATAGTAAGCAAGATACTTAATAAGGTTGAAGTGCCTTAATTAGAAAGAAACCTTTTTTGAAGAATGGAAACTACTGAATTATTAAAGCGTGTACGCCAGATAGAAATTAAGACCCGAGGACTGTCAAGCAATATATTTGCCGGACAGTATCATTCTGCCTTCAAGGGTAGGGGTATGGCTTTCTCCGAAGTGAGAGAGTATCAGTATGGCGATGATGTGCGTGACATCGACTGGAATGTAACAGCACGCTTTGACAAGCCATTCGTAAAGGTATTCGAAGAGGAACGCGAACTGACAGTGATGCTGCTTGTGGATGTATCGAACAGTCTTGATTTCGGTACGTCGAAGCAGATGAAAAAGGATATGGTGACGGAGATTGCTGCTACAATAGCTTTCTCCGCTATCCAGAATAACGATAAAATCGGTGTTATATTCTTTTCTGACAGAATAGAAAAGTTTATACCGCCTAAAAAAGGACGTAAACATATTCTGTATATCATACGCGAGCTGCTGGACTTTAAGCCGGAAAGTTCGCGCACAAATCTGCAATGCGCAATTGAATATCTTACGAATGTATTGAAAAAGCGTTGTACGGCGTTCATGTTGAGCGATTTTATTGATGACAATGATTTCAAGAATGCATTGACCGTGGCAAACAGAAAGCATGACGTGGTGGCTGTGCAAGTGTATGACAAACGTATGGAGGAACTGCCTGACGTAGGTCTGATGCTTGTGCGTGATGCCGAAACGGGGCATGAGGAATGGATTGACACTTCGTCTAAGTCGTTGAGAAAAACTCATCATGACTGGTGGGTGGAACGTCAGAAGAAACTTAACGATACGTTTAATCTGTGTAATGTGGATTCTGTATCTGTACGTACAGACCAGGATTATGTCAGGGCATTGCTGAATTTGTTTGCTAAAAGAAACTGATAATCAGATGAAGAAGATATTGTTTAATTATGGAAAAATGATGCTCGGCTCATTGTGTTTTGCCGCTTTTACCTTGTTCGGTTCGCAGGCAAGCGCACAACAGGTTACTGTAAGGGCCAGCATTGATTCATTGCAGCTGCTGGTGGGCGAACAGACTAAGGTGCATCTGGAAGTAAGTATGGATGCTGATAAAAAATTACGCCTGCCTGTGATAAAAGATACGTTGGTGAGGGGAGTGGAAGTACTTGACATAGCCAAGCCTGACACACAGAAGTTGAATGACGACAAAAGGTGGGTTATCACTCAGGAATATACTATTACTTCCTTTGACTCGGCTTTGTATTATCTTCCTCCATTGGAGGTTATGGTTGACGATGAAAAATATCGTTCTGAATCTTTAGCTCTCAAAGTCTATTCTATACCGGTGGATACTTTGCATCCTGATCAGTTCTTCGGACCGAAAACTGTTGTGGAAGTTCCTATCCAATGGGAGGATATAGATACAATGGTATATGCCTTTATCCTGATGTTGCTGTTCGGATTGGCATGTGTATTCTTTATTATAAGATATAGAGACAACAAACCTATAATAAAGATTATAAAGATTGAACCGAAATTGCCTCCTCATCAGGAAGCCATGAAGCATATCGAGGAAATCAAGGCTAACAAAAATGTGCAAAGGGAGGATCCTAAACAGTATTACACAGAGCTTACTGACGTGATACGTACTTACATAATGGAACGTTTTGGCTTTAATGCAATGGAGATGACATCGTCCGAAATAATTGAAAATCTGTTGCAGGTAAGGGATAAGGAATCGCTCAAAGACTTGAAATATCTTTTCGAAACAGCTGACTTGGTGAAGTTTGCCAAACATGCACCGATGATGAACGAGAATGATATGAACCTGGTAAATGCAGTGGATTTTATCAATGAAACCAAGCTGGAAGAAGATCCTAATGCGAAAAAAGAGCCTACGGAAATAAAAGTGGAAGAGAAACGTTCAAAACAAGGCCGTATAGCATTGATGTGCAGCATAGGACTGACTGGTGTTATTGCGGTAGTTGCTTTGTATGTAGGTGTGAAATGCATTATAGATCTCTTCTTTTAACGTATAAATGAATGAAGATATGATTTTTGCTAATATTGAATATCTGTTTTTACTGATTTTGCTTATACCGTACATAGTATGGTATGTGATGCGCAGGAAACGGACAGAGGCTACTCTTCAGGTATCTACCACACGAATGTATCAGAATGCGCCGAAAAGCTGGAAGGTCTATTTGATTCATGCTCCTTTTCTGCTCAGGCTGTGTACGTTTGTAATGATAGTGCTGGTGCTTGCAAGACCGCAAACTACTGATAATTGGCAGAACACAGAGATTGAAGGTATTGACATCATGCTGGCTGTGGATATTTCTACAAGTATGCTGGCTGAGGATTTGAAGCCTAACAGACTGGAGGCTGCAAAACAGGTGGCTGCCGAATTTATCAACGGAAGACCTAATGACAATATCGGTCTTACGATATTTGCGGGTGAGGCTTTTACGCAGTGTCCTCTTACTGTTGACCATGGAGTTCTGCTTAATTTGTTTCAGAGCGTAAGTTGCGAAATGATTTATCGCGGAATGATAGAAGACGGTACTGCTATCGGTATGGGGCTGGCGAATGCTGTTACAAGATTGAAAGACAGCAAGGCAAAATCAAAAGTCGTGATATTGTTGACGGACGGTGTGAACAACCGCGGTGAACTTTCTCCTCTTACTGCTGCAGAGATAGCCAAACAGTTTGGAGTGAGAGTATATACGATAGGTGTAGGAACCAACGGTACAGCTCCTTATCCTATGCAGACATATGCCGGTGTGCAATATATTCAGACACCTGTAGAAATAGATGAACAGACCTTGACGCAGATTGCAGCCGAAACTAACGGTAATTATTTCAGGGCTACTAGCAATTCCAAACTGAAGGAAGTTTATCAGGAGATAGATAAGTTGGAAAAAACAAAACTTAATGTGAAGGAATTCAGCAAAAGGGAAGAGGAATACGAGATTTTTGCTCTCGTGGCGTTCTTGTGTATCCTGCTTGAGCTGATTTTACGTAATACGGTTTTGAAGAAAATACCTTAAAAATGTTTTGCCATGTTTAGATTTGGAGAACCGATATATTTGTATTTTTTATTGATAATTCCTTTTTTGGTAGTATTTTATATATATACCAATTATAGGAGAAGGAAAAAGTTACGTCAGTACGGAGACCCGGAACTGATGGCACATCTGATGTCGAATGTTTCGAAATACAGACCTGACGTAAAGTTCTGGCTGGTGACAGCTGCGCTGGTTATGGTTATATTCATGCTGGCACGTCCTCAGTTTGGTTCCAAGATGGAGACGGTGAAACGTCAGGGTGTTGAAACTGTGGTTGCGTTGGATATTTCCAACTCAATGCTGGCTCAGGATGTTACACCAAGCCGACTGGAAAAGTCAAAGAAATTAGTGTCCAGACTTGTAGAAACATTCAATAATGATAAGGTCGCTATGATAGTTTTTGCTGGAGAGGCATTTACCCAGCTTCCTATAACAAGCGATTATATATCTGCAAAAATGTTTCTGGAAACAATATCTCCTTCTCTTATTACAACTCAGGGAACTGACATTCGTGGAGCCATCGACTTGGCTATGAAGAGTTTTACTCCGAATGAAGGTGTAGGACGTGCAATAGTTCTTATTACAGATGGTGAAAACCACGAAGGAGGAGCAGTGGAAGCTGCTCAGCAGGCTGCTGAGAAGGGCGTAAGAGTTTTTGTACTTGGAGTTGGTTCGCCTGACGGTTCACCTATTCCAGTAGAAGGAACAAATGATTTTCGTCGTGACAAGGATGGCAATGTGGTAGTGACAAAGCTGAACGAACAGATGTGTCAGGAGATTGCAAAAGCAGGTAATGGTATGTATGTTCGTGTAGATAATACAAACAATGCAGAGAGGGCTCTTAACGCTGAAATCAATAAGCTGGCAAAGGCTGATGTTGAGACTCAGGTATATACCGAATTCGACGAGCAGTTTGACGTACTGGCATGGCTGGCGTTGATTCTGCTTGCCGCAGACGTTATGTTGCTCAATAGGAAAAATCCTCTATTTAAGAATGTAAAACTTTTTAAACAGGATTGATTTATGTGGTGTAATAAAGTATATTTGATAGGGATAATGCTTCTGGGAGTTTCTGCTTCATATGCACAGAAGACTGACAGGGATTATCTTCGTAGCGGAAACAAGTTATATAATGACAGTCTGTTTGTAAAGGCTGAAGTAGATTACAGAAAGGCACTTGAGATTAATCCTAAATCTGCAGATGCAATGTTCAATCTGGGAAACTCGCTACTAATGCAGCAAAAAGGCAAGGAAGCTATGGAACAGTTTGAGGCTGCGGCACGTCTGGAGAAAGATAAGGAAAAGTTGGCTCATATATATCATAATATGGGGGTTATACTTCAATCGTCAAAGCAACTGCCGCAGTGTATAGAAGCTTATAAAGAGTCATTGCGTAATAATCCTAAGGATGATGAAACTCGTTACAATCTGGTACTTGCACAGAAACAGCTGAAAGACCAGCAGCAACAGCAAAATCAGGATCAGCAGAAAGAACAGAAGCAGGATCAGAAACAGGACGAGAAAGAACAGAACAAGGATCAGCAGGATCAACAGCAACAGCAGCAAAATCAAAATCAGCAACAGCAGCAACAGAACAAGGATGAAATGTCGAAAGAAAATGCCGAACAATTGCTGAGAGCTGCTATGCAAGACGAGAAAGACGTACAGGATAAAGTGAAGAAACAGATGCAGGTGAGCGGAAAGAAACTTGAGAAAGACTGGTAATCCTGTAACGAATTTCTATTGATATTTTAATAAGTGGAAAAACAATAATTTATATAATGATGAGAAAATATATTTTCTTGATATTGATGATTACTGCGTCACTCCACGTGTTTGCCAAGGAAGAAGTGACATTAAAAGCTTCTGCTCCTGAAGTAGTGGTAAACGGTGATCAGTTCAGACTTACATACACTGTGAATTCGCAGGATGTAAAGGATTTCCTTGCTCCGCAGGCTAAGGGTTTTGATGTCCTTATGGGACCTAGCCGTTCGCAGCAGAGTAGTACACAGATAATTAACGGCAAGGTGTCTTCCAGTCGTTCCATCACATATACATATATTCTGATGGCAGTGTCGGAAGGTACATTTAATATTCCGTCTGCAAGCATTGAAGTTGATGGTGAGAAGATTTTCTCTAATCCACTTACAATAAAGGTTCTTCCTAAGGATAAGGAAGATGCCAACTCTAACCAGAACCAGGGCAACAGTGGAATTTCATCAAGAAACCAGAAGTCGAACGGAAAGATTTCCGATAAGGATCTGTTTGTTCTGGCAACAGCAAGCAAGACTAAGGTTCACGAGCAGGAAGCCATATTGGTGACATACAAGGCTTATACTACGGTCGATCTTCGCCAGTTGCTTGGAAAGATGCCGGACCAGCAGGGATTTTACGTACAGGAAGTTGAACTTCCTGCACAGAAGACATTCAAGCTGGAACATTACAAAGGCAGAAACTATAATACTGTGGTTTACAGGCAGTATGTGATTTTCCCGCAAAAGTCAGGACGTCTTGAAATACCTGCTGTAACGTTTGACGCAGTCGTTGCTCAGAGAGTGGCTGTATCGGATGATCCTTTCGAAGCATTCTTCAACGGAGGCGGTTATGTGGAGGTTAACAAGAAGATTGTTGCACCGAAGGTGGTTATTAATGTAGATCCGCTTCCTGCCAAACCTGAAGGTTATTCGGGAGGTGTGGGTACTTTCACTATGAAATCGGAAATCAGTGCTACAGAGCTTAAAGCAAACGAAGCTGTTACTGTAAAACTGACAATAGAAGGTACAGGTAATATGAAACTGGTCAGCGCTCCGGAAGTTAAATTTCCGCATGATTTTGAAATATATGATCCGAAGATTGATGATAATTTCCAACTGACTGCAGACGGACTGAGCGGAACAAAGAAAATTGAATATCTGGCAATCCCACGTCATGCCGGAGAGTTTACAATTCCACCTGTAGAATTCAAATATTTTGATGTAAAGTCGGGAACTTATAAGACCTTGAAAACTGAGGCATATAATCTGAAGGTAGCCAAGGGTGAAGGTAATGCAGTCAACCAGCAGGTGATAGCTGACTTTACTAACAAGGAAAATGTCAAGGTATTGGGCACTGACATCTTGTTTATCAAAACAGGCGATTCAGCCTTGAGAGAAAAAGGAAAATATTTCTTCGGAACTACATCATATTATTTGTGGTATATCATACCTTTCGTGCTGTTTGTGGTATTCGTTGTGATATATAGGAAACAGGCTGTCGAGAATGCAAATGTTGCAAAGGTTAAGACAAAGAAGGCTAACAAGGTTGCTACAAAACGTATGAAGCTTGCCGGCAAGCTTCTTGCAGAAAGCAAGGTCAACGAATTCTATGATGAGGTATTGAAGGCTCTGTGGGGTTATATCAGCGATAAGTTGAATATTCCTGTTTCCAAGCTTTCCAGAGACAATATAGAGGCTGAGCTTTCAAGACAAGGTGTATCCGAAGATCTTATAAAGGAATTTATCTATGTCTTGTCGGAATGCGAGTTTGCTAGATATGCTCCGGGAAATCAGAACGAGACAATGGATAAAGTTTATTCGGCATCTGTCGAAGTGATAAGCAAAATGGAAAACAGTATTAAACGTTAAAACATATAGGAGAATTGATTATATGAATAAAGTGTATGTTTTTATATTGCTTCTAATAGGTTTTGTCTTTTCTGCCAACGCTTCGGTTAAGGAAGAAGCCGACAAAGCTTATCAGGAAAATGATTTTAAGACTGCGATTGAAAAGTACGAAGCAATTCTGAATGCCGGACAGGAATCGGCAGATGTGTATTATAATTTGGGAAACAGTTATTATAAGAACAAGAATATAGCAAAGGCAGTACTGAATTATGAACGTGCTTTACTGTTGTCTCCGGGAGACAATGACGTGAGATATAACCTTGAAATGGCCAAGAGCAAGACTATAGATAAGGTTACTCCAAAGAGTGAAGTATTCATAGTCACTTGGATAAACTCTATAAGAAATATTATGAGTGAGTCTGCTTGGAGTGTGTTTGCCATTTCATGTTTCATATTGTTCTTGTTGGGAACTTCAACCTATATTTTCGGTAAAAAAGTTGTCTTGAAGAAAATAGGCTTCTCATTGGCTGTTATATTCCTGCTGTTTACGGTTGCAGGAAATATGTTTGCCGATGCACAGAAGGACAGATTAGTGAACAGAACAGGAGCTATTGTAATGCAACCTACCGTAACAGTGAAAAGTACTCCTAACGAGAGTGGTACCGATCTGTTTGTCCTGCATGAAGGAACAAAGGTTTATATCAACGACAATACCATGAAGGGATGGAAGGAAGTAAGCCTTGAAGACGGTAACAGAGGATGGGTACCTACAGAAAGCATTGAGGTAATATAATGTTATAATATTTTCTAATATGGACATACAGCAATTGATAGATTTGGATAAGTTGATATTGATGAAACTCAATGGCAGTGATTCGATATTCTGGGATGGATTTATGTATATAGTGACAAGTACTAAGACATGGATCCCTGCAGCTGTCGCATTGCTGTATGTCATATTCAAGAACAACAAGTTCAAACACGGAATGCTGATTCTTTTAATGATAGCTTTGGTTATAGCGCTGGCCGACCAGACTTCATCAGGAATCTGCAAACCTTTTTTCGAACGTTTCCGCCCGACAAAGGACCCTGAGTTTATGTATATGGTGGATACGGTGAATAATTACAGGGCAGGCGGACTGTTTGGATTTATATCAAGTCATGCCGCAAATACATTTGCTGTTGCTATGTTCGTGTCCTTGCTTGTAAAGAATATAAAACTTGCGTTTATGATGTTCTTATGGGCTCTGATACCTACTTACTCGCGTGTCTATTTGGGAGTTCATTATCCCGGAGATGTATTTTTCGGTATGTTGGACGGACTGTTGTGTGGAGTTATAATATATTTCCTATATGTATTTATATCAAACAAGTTTATTTTCAAGCCTAAATTGATTTCAGCGCAATATACGGTGAGCGGATACGATGTGAAAAGTGTCGATGTGGTAGTGTTGGTACTGCTCCTTACATATTTTTTCGCTGTGGTTTACGGCATGATTATATCCAAAACGCTCTATTTCTGATATAAATTTGGGAAAGGTGATAAAATATCATGTTATCAAATAAAAAATATACATTTTTCTTGCTTGTCAAGTAAAAAATATATATATTTATCATCGAGATGAAAACCATATTGTCTAATTCTTAAAATATAGATTACTATGACAAGAACTATTACTTTTAATGAACTAAGAAACATTAAAGATTCTTTACCTGAAGGAAGTATGCATCGCATTGCCGATGAATTAAATATATCTGTAGAGACTGTCAGAAACTTTTTCGGAGGACAGAACTTCAAAGACGGTAAATGTGTGGGTATCCATCTGGAACCCGGTCCGGATGGCGGTTTGGTTATGCTTGACGATACTACGGTTCTGGAAAAAGCACTGGCTATCCTTAAAGAAGAGGCTGAAGCATAAATAGAGATAGCTATAATAGTTGTTCGAGATATGTTGAAAATAACTATTATAGCTATTTTTGTTTTTTAGCAGACGTACAATATATATGGGATTATCCGGCTATTAATTTATTTTTAACCTAAATCAGTCTTATTATGGAAGAAGAAAAACTCGTAACGCTTGCTATCTTGACTTATTCTAAAGCTCAGATATTGAAGAATGTACTGGAGAACGAAGGCATAGAGGCATATATACATAATGTAAATCTTATACAGCCTGTCATTTCTTCAGGCGTAAGAATACGAATAAAAGAGAGTGATTTGCCACGTGCCTTGAGTATTATAGAGAGTTCCGCATGGCTGGCAGAAGATGTGGTGAAAGAACATGTAAAGGAAACCGATAAGGAACGTAAAAAACCGGTAATTCTTGTTCCGGTGGATTTCTCTGCCAATTCGCTTAAAGCTTGTAAGTTCGGTCTGAATTTTGCGGCACAGATAAAAGTTGAAGTAGTGCTGATGCACGTTTATTTCAGTCCGGTATATATGCCGAGCCTGCAGTATGCTACTGAAGGATACGGAATGCCATACGAGGCTGAATTGGGAATAAAGAGCATGCTGGACAACGTCCATAACCGTTTGAAGGAGTTGACCGATACTATAGACAAACTTATGGCGGACGGGGAGATACCGGAGGTGAAATACACATGTCTGTTGAGGGAAGGTATTCCGGAAGAAGAAATCCTGGCATACGCACGCGAGGAATCGCCATTGATGATTGTGATGGGAACACGTGGAGAAAATATGACAGAGTACGGACTGATGGGAAGTGTGACGGCAGAAGTTATAGAACGCAGTCCTGTATTTGTATATTCCATTCCTGAGGAAGCCAAACTTATTAATTTCAAGGAAATCAATAAAGTGGCGTTTATTACAAACTTCGATCAGCGTGACTTGATTGCATTCGATTCTTTGATTACCACCTTCAAGGATTATAATTTTGAGATTTATTTCATACATCTCAATTCCAATGAAGAAAGACGTACATGGAATGAGATTAAGCTTTCTGGAATAAAGGAGTATTTCCACAAGCAATATCCTGATTTGAAGATTAATTACAGTCTGGTTACTGAGGACAGTTTCTTCAATAATCTGGATGATTATGTACGGGAAGAGAATATTGATGTGTTATGCGTATCCAACTATAAGAGAAATGTCTTTGCACGTCTGTTCAACCCAAGTATTGCAAAGAAAATGATATTCCACTCACGTACACCGATTTTGATCATCAAATAAATATTTGTAGTATAGAAGAAAGCGGTAGTTCCATTCTGTGTTGTGAAACTACCGCTTATATTATGAAATCATTTTCATAAGCATTTCGCGTTGGATTGAATATGAATTACTGTTTTGTTGCAGATACTTCAGCAGGAATAATCCGTTCTGTTTCAGCCTTGATTTCAGCAACAGCTTGTCATTGGCTGTTTCTTCCGAGAACAGTAAAAGGCTGACAGCTATCAGCTCAATTTTATCCATTCCGTTTTCTGATGTTGAATATTGTGATATAATTTCATCAGTGCTTATGTCCATAAGCTCTTTCGGACTTACTCCTAGCATCTCATGTGTATTGTATTCATATTTTTCCAACTCTTTGTTGTCAAGTCTTTTCTTTTTTATGATGGCAGTGACAATCATAGAGATTATCTCCTGTATCATTCTTATTATATAATCCTGTTTTATCATTTTTATGTGATACGAAAAGCCTTGTCACTTCAGTTTTATTTTCAGAATCTTACCGCTGTTGGCTGGTAAATCTGTTCCCACAGGTTTGGAAGACATGAAGTTTATCTTTTCTTCCTTGCCGCTTATCAGATCCTTTACTTTTATGTTTCCCATCTCAGGCATTCCAAGATAGTTGAATGCATGTTCAGGTATGTTTATTGCCACTCTCATGTTCATATCTCCAAAGTTTACGGCAATAAGCAGTACCTCATCTTCGCATTGTCTGAGGAAAGCATATTGTTTATGCTCGTCCATTTGCCATCCGTTTACGTTGGCATACATCAAATCGAAGAATTTTCCACGGGCGATACACTTTTCCTGATTGCAGATGTTCAGAAGCGTTTTGTAGAAGTTTCTTATACCTTTCTCCTTGGAATTAAGCAGGTGGGTATTAAATCTTCCGTGGTTAGTCCAGCGCCTTATGCTGTCAACGCTCCAATAGTCGAATATTGTTGTTCTTCCGTCTCTGCCGCTAAATCCTTCCGTATCCATTCCGCTTTCGCCAAGCTCCTGTCCGAAGTATATCATGACAGGGTTTGTATTCATGCATGCAGATACTATCATTCCCGGGAATGCTTTGTGCGGGTTTCCTGCAAAATAATCGGATGCAATACGCTGTTCATCGTGGTTTTCCAGGAAATTAAGCATGTGACTTTGAATGTCGTTCACACTTTGCCAGCAACCTGTTATGTTTGTTGCGGATGAGTTGCTGCATATTATGGATCTTAGTGTGTCGTACAGGCCTACCTTGTCGTATAAATAATCAAAGTGTCCGTTGTGTATATAATTTCTGTATTCCTGCGGATTGTAAACTTCGGCTATGAATATTATGTCAGGGAATTGTTCTTTGACTTGAGGAATGGCCCATCCCCAGAATTCGCAAGGGACCATTTCTGCCATGTCGCATCTGAAACCATCGATGTTCTTACCTGCCCAGAACAAAAGAATATCTTTCATTTTGTTCCATGTGTCAGGAATAGGTGAAAAATGGCAACCTGTGTTGTTGTAATAATCAACTCCGTAGTTAAGCTTTACAGTTTCATACCAGTCGTTTCTGTTAGGCCATGCATCAAACTTATTGTTTCCTGTCGCCTTTGCAGGCATTTCTGTATATCTGCCGGCTTCATGATCATAAAGGTCTATATCGCCTTTCAGTTCTTCTCCCGGAATGTAATAGAAATTGTTATTGGGATTGAATGACACAGATGTATCATCGTCCTCGCCAAGGTCTTTTACTCCAGCCGGTTTTGCCAATGATTTATACTGACGTGCCACGTGGTTAGGTACAAAATCAATAATCATTTTCATTCTGGCATTATGTGTACGTTCTACAAGAGCTTCAAACTCTTCCATCCTTTTATCCACATCCACAGCCAGGTCCGGATCAATGTCGTAATAATCCTTTATTGCATATGGCGAGCCGGCTTTTCCTTTTACTACTGCAGGGTGATCCTTGCGTATTCCGTACTTTGTATAGTCAGTTTGTGTGGCATGAGCTATGATGCCTGTGTACCAGATGTGAGTGACCCCAAGTCCTTTTATTTCAGAAAGGGCTTGTTCGGTAAAATAATCCAACTTTCCGCATCCGTTTTCTTCTATGCTTCCGTTGGTCTTGCTTGTTAGGGCCTGGTTGCCGAATAAGCGTGTAAAGACTTGATAAATGATGATTTTTTCTTCTGGATTCATAGAGTTATAGTTTAAATTAAAAAAAGAAGACACGTATCGTTTTCTACGATACGTGTCCGGTTTGTCGTGATATTATTCAATGCCGTGGGCATTAGCTTCTTTGTTGATCTTCTTGATCAATCCCTGAAGCACAGCACCCGGTCCGCATTCGATAAATTCGTCTGCTCCGTCGGCAATCATGTTCTGTACTGTTTGAGTCCATCTTACAGATGCAGTCAGCTGAGCCACAAGATTTGCTTTAATCTTTGCAGGGTCTGTATATGGTTTTGCGTCAACATTCTGGTAAACAGGACATTTTGGAGTGTGGAACTCTGTTGCATTGATTGCAGCTTCAAGTTCAACTTTTGCAGGATCCATGAGAGGAGAATGGAAGGCTCCACCTACTTTCAGTGGAAGTGCGCGTTTAGCTCCAGCTTCTTTCATAAGTTCACATGCCTTGTTGATACCTTCGATAGAACCGGAGATTACTATCTGTCCAGGGCAGTTATAGTTTGCAGCTACGCATACTTCACCTTCAGCAGCCACTTTTGCACATATTTCTTCTACTTTCTCGTCAGGCAAAGCAATGATTGCTGCCATAGTGGAAGGTTGTGCTTCGCATGCTTTCTGCATTGCCATAGCACGTGCATATACAAGTTTCAAACCGTCTTCGAACGAGAGAGCTCCTGCCGCTACGAGTGCAGAGAATTCTCCCAATGAGTGTCCTGCTGTCATTTCCGGCTTGAAATTTTCTCCCATGCATAATGCAGAGATTACTGAATGAAGGAATACGGCAGGCTGTGTAACTTTTGTCTGACGCAAGTCTTCATCTGTTCCGTTGAACATGATATCTGTGATACGATAACCTAAAATATCGTTTGCTTTTTCGAATAGTTCTTTGGCTAAAGCCGAATTTTCGTACAGGTCCTTGCCCATACCAACAAACTGGGCACCCTGTCCTGGAAATACAAATGCTTTCATGATTTTTCTATTTAATAATTAATAATCTTGTCGCAAAGTTAATGATTGTTTTTATATAACTACTCATTTTCAACGAAAATGTGCATAGGAACCGGCTTATGAAGGTGGTTTAATGGGCCGTGCCCTTTACCTATTTGTATGTCTTTTCCGTTCAATATGCCTTGATATACATATTCTTTGGCTTTTTCTACAGCTTCCTGCAATGTGTTTCCCAATGCCAGGTTTGTAGCTATGGCAGAAGATAGTGTGCATCCGGTGCCATGTGTGTTGTGGCTGTCAATCTTTTTGGAAGTGAACATGTATGGGGTATTGTCGTCTTTTATGCATAAAACGTCGCACATGTCGTTTCCGTTCAGATGTCCTCCTTTTATTAATACTGAGTGGCATCCGTAATTGATAATCTTCTTACCGGCTTCCACCATATCATCGGTATTCTCTATTTTATTTCCTGTCAGTACAATAGCCTCACTCAGGTTTGGAGTAATGATTGTTGACAACGGTATGAGTTCGTTTTTTATAGCCTCTATGGCCTCGTCTTCAATAAGCTTGCAGCCACTTGTTGACACCATTACCGGATCGAATACCACGAATTTTGGTTTGTGTTCTTTTATTGATAATGCTATGGCCTTAACAATTTCCACATCATTAATCATTCCAATTTTTATGGCTTCGGGCTTGATGTCGGTCATTACGGCGTCTATCTGTGATTTTACAAAATCGGCCGGTATAGGGTGTATTCCTGTCACTCCACATGTGTTTTGCACTGTTACGGCGGTAATGGCACTTGCGGCATAACACCCCAATGCTGATATTGTTTTTATGTCGGCTTGTATGCCGGCACCGCCACTGCAGTCGGAACCGGCAATCGTGAGTACTGTATGATATTTTTTCATTGTCATAATTTAGTTGTTACAGGAGACAAAGTTAAGAATTATTTCATTCAGTCAAAGAAACAGGTTTTCATTAATAAATATTTATCTGATAAAAAATCAGTAATGATTTTCCAATATGAGTGTTGTATTTTAATAAAAAACAGCTATTTTTGCGGTAATTATAAAAATATGTATTTTATGGATTTGAATGGAAACAATCATATTGTCATAATGGCAGGTGGAATAGGAAGCCGTTTTTGGCCTATGAGTAATAAGGAATTGCCTAAACAGTTCATTGATGTATTGGGTTGTGGACGTACTTTGATACAGCTCACAATGGACAGGTTTAAGGGAATATGTCCGCCCGAAAACGTCTGGGTGGTTACGTCTGCCAATTATGAATCTATCGTAAAGGAGCAATTGCCTGAAATTCCTTCATCACAGATTCTTCTTGAGCCTTGCCGTCGTAATACAGCTCCTTGTATTGCATATGTAAGCTGGAAAATAAAGTCAAAAAATCCGAAGGCGAATATTGTAGTTACACCTAGTGACCATATAGTAATGGATGTAAACGAATTCAGAAGGGTGATAACTTCTGCAATGAAATTTACATTATCATCAGATGCTATAGTTACTCTTGGTATGAAAGCTACACGTCCGGAAACCGGATATGGCTATATCGAGGCCGATCTGACTATGGCTTGCCCGTCTAATAAGGAAATATACAGAGTAGATGCATTCAAGGAAAAACCGGACCTGGAGACAGCCAACAGATATATACAGAAGAAGAATTTCTTCTGGAATGCCGGTATCTTTGTCTGGAATGTAAACACTATAGTAAACGCCATGCGTGTTTATCAGCCTGCACTGGGTAAAATATTCGAAAAGATGCTTCCTTATTATTTTACTGATAAAGAACAGGAAATGATTAATGAACTTTTCCCTATGTGTGAGAACATATCCATCGACTATGCTGTAATGGAAAAGGCTGACGAAATATATGTTTTCCCGGCATCGTTCGGATGGAGCGATCTTGGAACATGGGGCTCGCTGCATGAGAATTCAGCAAAGGATGCTTACGGCAACGTTTGTATAGGCGAAAACATAAAGATGTATGAATCACGTAATTGTGTAGTACATGCCACACAGGAGAAGAAAGTCGTGATACAGGGACTTGACGGATATATCGTGGCAGAGAAAAATGATACACTTCTTGTTTGCCGACTAAGCGAAGAGCAACGAATAAAAGAATTTTCGGAAGATTGACCAGAGCAATAATATAAAATTTGACCGGACTTGATGAAATAATCAAAAAGCCCGGTCTTTTTTGTGGTTATGAGTGATTGGTTATTGTGTTGTTTCTTATTTTATTGCTGCCAAAGCTGCTTCGTAGTTTGGCTCCTGTGTTATTTCAGGTACAAGTTCTGTGTAAACAATTTTGCCTTCAGGGTTAATTACCACTACAGAACGTGTCAGCAGGCCTTTCAGCGGACCGTCTGCAATCAGCACTCCGTATTCAGTGTCAAAATCAGAAGGATTTCTGAAGTCGGAAAGTGGAATAACATTTGCTATACCTTCTGTAGTGCAGAAACGTCCTTGTGCGAAAGGCAAATCTTTTGATATTGCCAGTACTACGGTGTTGTCCATGTTGGCTGCCATTTGGTTGAATTTTCTTACAGAAGTGGCGCAGACACCAGTGTCAAGGCTTGGGAAAATATTTAGAATTACAAACTTACCCTTTGTTTCTGATAGTTTGAATTGGCTTAAATCACCTTTTACCATTGTGAAATCCGGTGCTGTGATGCCGGTCTTTATAAATTCTCCCGCTAAATTAACGGTTGTTCCTTTGAATGCTGTTTTTGACATAATCTTGTTTTTTATATGTTATAACTAAATAACGGTTGCAGGATGGAAATTGTTCATCAAAATGAAAAAAACTTTTTATTTTATATTATTTCGTCTGTGATTGTGGTTATCTAATCATATTTGTCTTTTTTTATTATTCCTATTTTTTATAACTTTGCGCCGGAAATAAAATCATTAATAATTTATTTATGGAACGCAAATTAAAGGATTACGCAACACTTGTCTTGAAGGGGATGGGAATGGGTGCTGCCGATGTCGTGCCTGGAGTGTCAGGTGGTACTATAGCATTTATAGTTGGATTTTATGACGAGCTGATAAATTCTATCAAGAGTATTAACGTAAAAAATCTGAAACTTCTTTTCACGGGAAAGATTTCTGAATTCTGGAAAGGAATAAACGGAAATTTCCTTATTTCTATAATATTGGGTGTCGGAATAAGTATTTTCTCATTGGCAAAGCTTATCACATGGCTGCTCACTGATCATCCTATATTGGTATGGTCGTTTTTCTTTGGTCTGGTACTTGCTTCCACATGGTTTGTTTCAAAGGACATAAAGGAATGGAACTGGAAAACCATTCTTTCTTTTGTGATAGGTGCTGGTATAGCTTACTACATCACTGTTGCAACTCCTGCCGAGACACCAACCAATTATCTTTTCATATTCCTTTGTGGGGCAATTGCCATATGTGCCATGATTTTGCCGGGAATATCCGGAAGCTTTATCCTGGTTCTCCTTGGTAAGTATTTCTACATAATGGAGGCAGTGAAGACATTGGATATCGTTATATTGGCAATTTTCGGTATAGGCGCATTCATCGGTATAACATCTTTCTCCAGAGTTTTATCGTATGCATTGAAAAACTTCAGAAATGTAACCCTTTCAGTTCTTACAGGCTTTATGCTCGGTTCGCTTAATAAAGTATGGCCATGGAAAAGGGTAGTGGAGTTTTATACTGACAGTCATGGAGTGGCTAAACCATTGATAGAGGAGAATATAGCTCCTAATCAGTTCGTAGTAGAGGCTGTGGTTCTTATGATTGTAGGATTCTTCTTGGTGTATTTCCTTGAGAAACTGTCTTCAAAGAAACAGGTTGAGGCATAATGGGAATTTGTTGGAACGCTAGTTCCTGATGAAATTTTTCAGGCATGGTAAATTAATACATACCATGCCTGATTTTTTTATAATTATACAATTTATCATTTTGACAAAATGATAAATTTGTTTTTTGAGAATTGAAATTTAACGTACCAAGGTAAGAGGCAGCTTGAAAAATCGTACTGTAATGCCTTTGATGTGAGTTGAAAAGTCAGCTTTAATGGCGATTATCTTGCGATTTGTACTGCTTTGTTATTTGTACTTATATGATCTGTTCTTTTATAATCGCTAATACATGTCTTTATGATAATCTGAAAATGATGCTGGCTTTTCTTGAAATAGAATTGAATTTATCAAATTTCCGCCGACTGTATATAGCTCTTGGGAAAAATAATAAAACGTTTCGGCGTTTCAGATAATATTTCAAGGCGTTTATATTGAAATGTCCTCATGTTTTTCTGTAGCTTATGACAATATCTAATGTTAAAATGTTGCGGTTGTTTAACTGAGCGTTTGTTTTAACTGTGTATTTTGATAAGTATTAATATGGATAATTTAACATTACACCTCTATTTTAGGCTATTCTTAGGGCGCTTGTGTCGCTTTTTCTGTTAAATCTATGACATTATGAGTTGATGTAGCATGAAATATGATGATATGTGATATTCGTATTAAAGAAAAGGAGTTTATTTTTGATTATGAGTATAATATAAATATGTATTACATATGTAACTTATTATGTTTTATTCAGTATTCAGACAGCTTTCTTTGCAAAAAATGTTTGGATTTTTTGATTTTCTGTTTGTTTTCTCTATCTTTGCATCAAATTAAGTTAAACTTATATGATGATGAAACAGCTTTTAACTCCTGATTGTATTTTTGAGTCTAGTTGGGAAGTGTGTAATAAAGTTGGAGGCATTTACACCGTCTTATCTACAAGAGCCAAGACATTACAGGAAGCATTTGGGGATAAGATTTTTTTCATAGGACCGGATGTATGGTTGGGAAAAGAAAATCCTTTGTTTGTTGAGGATGAAAAACTACTCAAAGACTGGCGTGAACATGCTTTGAGCTTTGATAAATTAAGTTTGAGAATTGGACGATGGAATATTCCTGGAAATCCTATCGCTATTCTAGTCGATTTTGCTCCTTTCTTTGAGCAAAAGAATGAAATCTATACCCAGGCATGGTTTGATTATCAGGTTGACTCCCTGCATGCTTATGGCGATTATGACGAGGCTTCAATGTTTTCGTATGCCGCAGGTAAGGTGGTCGAAAGTTATTACAGATTCTTTCTTGATGATAGCAAGAAAGTGGTATATCAGGCCCATGAATGGATGACAGGTTTGGGAGCATTGTACGTTCAGAAGCATGTTCCGGAAATAGCCACAATTTTTACCACTCATGCCACTTCCATAGGACGTTCTATAGCCGGAAACAATAAACCTTTGTATGACTATCTGTTTGCTTATAATGGTGATCAAATGGCCAGAGAACTTAATATAGAGTCGAAACACTCTATTGAAAAGCAGACTGCACATCATGTGGATTGCTTCACTACTGTAAGCGAAATAACTAATAATGAATGTAAAGAACTGCTTGAAAAACCTGCTGACGTTGTTCTTATGAATGGTTTTGAGGATGATTTTGTGCCTCAGGGACGCTCTTTCACCGCTAAACGAAAAAAAGCAAGACAGGTAATGCTGAACCTTGCAAACAAACTGCTTGGTACTTCACTGGGTGATGATACTCTTATAATAGGTACCAGCGGAAGATATGAATTCAAGAATAAAGGAATCAATGTTTTCCTTGAAACTCTAAATCGTCTGACAAGAGACAAGAATCTTAAAAAGGAAGTCCTGGCCTTTATAAATGTTCCTGGATGGGTTGGCGATGCCAGACAGGATCTTATCGACAGATTAAAAAGCAAGGAAAATTTCAATACTCCGCTTGAAGTTCCATTCGTTACACATTGGTTGCATAATATGAGTCACGACCAGGTGTTGGATATGCTCAAATACCTTAATATGTCGAATTCGGCAGATTCTAAGGTTAAGGTTATTTTCGTACCATGTTATCTTGACGGAAAAGACGGCATACTGAACATGACGTATTATGATCTGATTTTGGGTAATGACCTTAGCGTATATCCTTCATATTACGAACCATGGGGCTATACTCCTCTGGAGAGTGTGGCATTCAAAGTACCTACCATTACTTCCGACCTTGCTGGTTTCGGATTGTGGGTTAATTCGGTAGTGGGGCACAATGGAGAATTAGCCGACGGAGTGAAGGTGATACACCGTACTGATTATAATTATTCTGAAGTGGCCGATGCCATAAAAGATACTATTAGCGAATTCTCGTCTTTGGATCAGAAACAGATAGACAAGATACGCAAGAATGCTGCCGCTATAGCTGAAAAAGCGTTATGGAAGCATTTTATTAAATATTATTATGAAGCATATGATGTAGCTTTGCGAAATGCTTCTGCCAGATTAGAGAGAAATAAATAGAATTAATAATATTAAGTATTTGAGAGATATGAAAATTAAAACAAATTATGCTAATGCTCCTGTATGGAAAGAGGTTACAGTAAAATCTCGTATTCCTGATTCTTTGAAAATGTTACAGGAAATGGCCCGCAACATTTGGTGGTCATGGAATTATGAAGCAACAGATATGTTTAAGTCTCTTGATCCTGAATTATGGAGTGTAGTAGGACAGAACCCTGTTGCCTTTTTGGAACGTTTAAGTTATGAAAAACTCGAAGCTATTTCTACAGACAAGAAGGCTTTGGATAATATAAATAAAGTATATAAGAAATTTACCGACTATATGAGTGTTGCTCCTAACAAGGAACGTCCTTCAGTGGCTTACTTCTGTATGGAGTACGGTATGACACATGTATTGAAAATATATTCTGGCGGTCTTGGTATCTTGGCCGGTGACTATCTGAAAGAAGCATCTGACAGCAATGTTGATATGTGTGCCGTAGGTTTCTTGTACCGTTATGGTTATTTTACGCAGAGCTTGTCAATGGATGGACAGCAGATAGCAAATTATGAAGCACAGAACTTCGGTAGCCTTCCTTTGGATCGTGTAATCGGTGAAGATGGCAAGCCATTGGTTGTTGATGTTCCTTATCTTGACTATTATGTACACGCGTATGTGTGGAGAGTGAATGTCGGCCGTGTGCCATTGTATTTGCTTGATACGGACAATGAAATGAACAGCGAGTTTGACCGTCCTATTACTCATCAGCTTTATGGTGGTGACTGGGAAAACCGTTTGAAACAGGAAATACTTCTTGGTATAGGTGGTGTATTGCTATTGAAGAAACTTGGCATAAAGAAAGATATTTACCATTGCAACGAAGGGCATGCCGCTTTGTGCAACGTACAGCGTCTGTGCGATTTCGTAGAAAGTGGTATGACATTCGAACAGGCACTTGAAGTGGTACGTGCTTCTTCATTATATACAGTACATACTCCGGTTCCTGCAGGCCATGACTATTTCGATGAAGGTTTGTTCGGCAAGTATATGGGAGGATATCCTCAGCGCATGGGTATTACATGGCAGGATTTAATGGACCTCGGTCGTATCAATCCGGGTGACAATAACGAACGCTTCTGCATGTCCACATTTGCATGTAACACATGTCAGGAAGTAAACGGCGTCAGCTGGTTGCACGGAAAAGTATCCCAAGAAATGTTCTCCGGTATATGGAAAGGATATTTCCCCGAAGAAAATCATGTGGGATATGTCACAAACGGTGTACACTTCCCGACATGGTGCGCTTCTGAATGGCAGAAACTTTACAATAAATATTTCGATGCAAACTTCTTGAATGACCAGTCTAATCCTAAGATTTGGGAAACGATATACAATGTTCCTGATGAGGAAATCTGGAATACTCGTGTGGCATTGAAGAATAAACTTATAGATTATATACGTAATCAGTTCCGCGATACATGGTTGAAGAACCAGCGTGATCCTTCACGTGTAGTTTCATTGATGGATAAAATTAATCCTAATGCGTTGTTGATTGGTTTTGCCCGTCGTTTCGCCACTTACAAACGTGCCCACTTGTTGTTTACAGACCTTGACCGTCTGGCTAAGATTGTAAACAATCCTAACTATCCGGTACAGTTCTTGTTCGCAGGAAAAGCCCATCCGCATGATGGTGCAGGTCAGGGATTGATTAAGAAAATCGTGGAAATCTCTAACCGTCCTGAGTTCCTTGGAAAGATTATCTTCCTCGAAAACTATGATATGAAACTTGCGCGCCGTCTTGTTTCAGGTGTCGATATTTGGATGAATACTCCTACGCGTCCTCTTGAAGCATCCGGTACGTCTGGTGAAAAAGCTTTGATGAATGGTGTCGTAAACTTCTCTGTACTCGATGGATGGTGGCTTGAGGGTTACCGTGAAGGTGCAGGATGGGCGTTGACGGAAAAACGTACTTATCAGAATCAGGAACATCAGGATCAGTTGGATGCTGCCACTATATACAGTATTCTTGAAACTGAAATCCTTCCATTGTACTATGCTCGCAACAAGAAAGGATACTCTGAAGGATGGGTTAGGACAATCAAGAACTCTATTGCACAGGTTGCTCCTCACTATACAATGAAACGTCAGCTTGATGATTATTATTCTAAGTTCTATACTAAAGAAGCTAACCGTTACAAGATGCTTGCTGCAAACGATTATGCCAAGGCTAAGGAAATCGCTGCATGGAAAGAAGATGTTGTATCTAAGTGGGATTCAATTCAGGTTGTTTCCTTGAACAAGGAAGAAGAACTTCGCGAAGGCAATGTAGAGAGCGGTAAGGACTATACTATCACTTGCGTTGTTGACGAAAAGGGATTGAAGGATGCGGTAGGTATCGAACTCGTAGTAACTTACAAGAATGCAGAAGGCAAGGAATACATCTATTCTGTAACTCCTATGGAAGTTGTGAAAGTAGAAGGTGACTTGTACACATTCAAGCTTACTCACAGTCTGTCAAACGCAGGAAGCTTCAAGGTTTCATACCGTATGTATCCAAAGAATCCTGATCTGGCACATCGTCAGGATTTGTGCTACGTACGTTGGTTCAATGAATAATTAATACATTATATTAATTAATATCGCCAATCATGTCGGTCTGGAGGTCTTTTATAAGATTTTCAGACCGATTTTTTTATATTTTGTGTTTTTACCCTTATTTTTGTAGAAATACGATATTAATCAGACTGTATATGAAGATACTTGTAGTAGAAGACGATAAAGACTTGATGGAAATAATAACCAAGTCGCTTGAAAAGGAGAGATATGTGGTGTCGCAAGCTCCCGATTACCGGACGGCATTAATGAAGGCGGGTGATTATGATTACGACTGTATCCTGCTTGACATAATGCTTCCTGATGGAAACGGTCTTGATCTTCTGACTGAACTTCAGGAAATGGGTAAGAAAGCCAATGTGATAATACTTTCGGCCAAGGACTCTATAGAGGATAAGGTGAAGGGGCTTGACTTGGGTGCCGACGATTATCTTCCCAAGCCTTTTCATCTGGCAGAGCTTCATGCACGCATCAAGAGTCTGCTAAGGAGAAACATGAGAGAAGGGGAAAAGAAAATTGTCTTCGGCAATATTGAAATCCAGCCTGAAAAGTTTGAAGTCCAGGTAGGAGGTAAGCCTATAGAACTTAATCGCAAGGAATACGACATCCTGGTATATTTCATGCTCCGGCCTAACAGACTGGTGAATAAAAGCACTTTGGCTGAATCCGTTTGGGGAGATCATATTGACCAGGTGGATAATTTCGACTTTATTTATGCTCAGATAAAGAATCTTAGGAAAAGGCTTAAGAATGCCGGTTCCACTCCCGAGCTGAAAGCTGTTTATGGTATAGGATATAAATTCGTATTGGAATGAAACTGTTTCACAATGTGATGCTGCATATTTCAATAGCATCGGCGATTATAATGGCAGCGTGGGCTGTTTTCTTCTACTGGGCCATAGTAGATGAAGTGAATGATGAGGTGGACGATTCGTTAGACGATTATACGGAGAACCTTATCATTAGGGTACTTAATGGCGAGAAAATGCCTTCACTGAATAATGGCTCAAACAATCAGTATTATATGTACGACATCAGCGAGGAGTATGCTAATACTTATCCATGGATTACGTACAGAGACGAAATGGTGTATATTGACGAAAAGCTGGAGTATGAGCCTGCGAGGATATTGGTAACGATATTCAAGACTGATGATGGTTATAAGGAACTAGTAGTATATACGCCTACGATAGACAAGCTAGACCTTCAGAAGGCTATCTTGGGGTGGATAATTGCACTTTATATAGGTATATTTCTGACGCTTCTGCTTCTGAATGTATGGATATTCAGGCGTAATATGAAACCTCTGTATGTACTATTGTCATGGTTCAACAAATATAAGATAGGTAATGACTGTGCTCCGCTGAGGAATAAGTCCGATATTACCGAATTCAAGAAGCTGTATCGTGCGGTGACAATGTCTGTAGAGAGAAACGAGAAACTCTATGAACAGCAAAAAGTTTTTATCGGGAATGCGTCACACGAGATGCAGACACCATTGGCGATATGCCTGAACAGGCTGGAAATGCTTATGGAGGATGATAATCTGACGGAAAAGCAGATGGAAGAGATTGCGAAGACTCACCAGACTTTGGAAAATATTACGCGTATGAACAAATCATTGTTGCTGCTGTGCAAGATAGAGAACGGACAGTATGCAGATGTAAAGGAAATATGCGTCAATTCCCTTCTGGAGCAGTATATTGAAACTTTCGGTGAGATTTACGGGTATAAGAACATAAATGTCGTATATTCTCCCGAATCAACTTTCATGTTAGAGATGAATGAATCTTTGTCTGTAATGATGGTAACGAATCTTCTGAAAAATGCGTTTGTGCATAATGTAGATGGAGGAGATATTGTGGTGAAAGTATCGGGAAGAGGATTTAGTGTGGCCAGCAGTGGTGATATGGCATTGGATTCATCGCAGATATTTACACGTTTCTATCAGGGAAGCAAGAAGGAAGGTTCCACCGGACTTGGCCTGGCATTGGTAAATACTATATGCAAGGCAGCCGGACTCAAAATATCGTACGATTTCAATGAGAAAATGCACATTTTCAGCATTTCAAAATAAAAAAATACACTAAAAGTCGAAAAAAGCTGATTTTTCCAGAATCTTTTCAGTATTGTGTATAATCTTTGCAATATAAAATTAACCACAGTACTAACAATTAAAATTTTAAGGTTATGAAAAAGGTAATATTTTTATTCGTTTGTTTGTTCACAATGTCAATGGTTGTTGTAGCCGATACAGATAAACCTATCCAGATAGGTCAGCTTCCGTTAAAGGCCCAGACTTTTATCTCTAATTATTTCAAAGATTCAAAAGTTGCCATGGCAAAGCAGGAAACAGATTTGTTCTATAAGAGTTTCGATGTGATTTTCACTTCGGGCGACAAATTGGAATTTGATAAGTCTGGCGATTGGACTGAAGTGAAATGTATCAAGAACGGTGTCCCATCACAGATAGTTCCAAAGGAAATCATTGATTACGTCAATACAAACTATCCAAATGAGAAGATCCTTCAGATTGAAAGAAACTCAAGAGAATATGAAATCAAGCTTTCCAACAGATGGGAAATCAAATTCGACAAGCAGTTCAGAGTAATTGATATTGATGATTGATAATATATCAATAAAAACAATAAAAGCAGGGTAATATTCCTGCTTTTATTGTTTTTATAATAAACATTGAAGAAATTTCAGTATTTTTGAGATTATAATAAATACATTTTGAGAAACAGGGACATCAACATTATTTCCATGAATTGTTTGGATATGAAGGACAAAATATTTCACTTTTTAGAAAATAACCTTATTGGCAAAGAACTGGTTACCGATGCGGTTGTATACACACTTGCAAATGGGAAACTGGAAGGAATATACAACGACCAAATGATATTTTCCAATTTGGTAAGAACTGCAAACGGCTTTAAGTTTAATATGACAACCATAACCCATGAACTGATTTATAATTTAGATAAAAAAGGTGTGAGAACCACTATAGCCAAAGACTACACAGGTACAAGTGTTTTTTGCTATGAACTGGCTGTGCGGAAAAGTACAAATCAATTGACAGGTTACATGCATTGTGTTTCTACGACAGTTCAAAACCAAACGATGGAAGCAGTTGTATGTGGTATATTTGATGTCATCTTTAATGGTAAGGAACTCAGTTGGCGAGAAAATCAATTACTGTATAGGGATAATCCTATAGAAGAAGACAAATACAAGCCTGTAGCTTTCGATTCTAAAGTTCGTATTTATCTTAATGAAGGGAAAGTCGTATATGAGTATCTTCCTACACTTTGGGATGTCAATCCGAGAACATTGGAAAAAAGATTATCCAAAGATGATTATCCTCCATATATATCAAAAGAGGTATAAATACAACATAAAAATATTATTCTAAGTAGGTAATTAGGTAACAATCTGCGAATCCATTTTACTGGGAGGCCAACATTGCAAAATGCAAATTGAAATAACAAATAATGGAAATTCATAATTTACTGGATGTCAAATCAAGAACCGAGCTGCGTGAATGGCTAATACAGAACCACAAAACGGAGAAAGAATGCTGGGTAGTCGTGAAACGTGGAAGACCTACAGATGACAATACTTTTTGGTATATCGATGCTGTAGAAGAAGCCCTATGCTTCGGTTGGATAGACAGTACTACAAAGAAAATAGCAGATGATGTAACAGCCCAGAAGCTTTGTCCACGAAAGCCACGAAGCAATTGGTCCGAACTCAACAAAGAGAGATGCCGCAGAATGGAACGGTTAGGACTGATGACCGATGCCGGAAGAGCCGTTTTACCGGATATGTCGCCTAATGGCTTTACCATAGATAAGGATATATTACAGAGGCTGCTATCCGACCCTGTAGTGTGGAACAACTTCTGCCAATTCCCTGATTTATATAAGCGTATCAGGATTGATACTATCCAAATCAAGAGGAATCAGCCCGAACTTTTTGAAAGTCGCCTGAACAAATTCATAGAAAATACCCGAAAAGGACTTCTTTATGGAGAATGGAATGACAATGGAAGATTATAGACGTATTCACTTATAGCTTTTCATTTTAACTTGTATTATTAATGATAGGAAACATATGATATATAAGTGGTGTCAAAAACTGGTGTCAATTTGAATACATTAACACAAATGTAAAAATCTATACCTGATGGCTTGTAGCGTGCTTTTCAATTGTAAATCAACAAAATAGCCCCAACTTTTTTCAAGTTGAGGTTACTCCAAATGCCTTTAGAAAGGCTATAAATAGGGTTTAAATTATTCCCTTCGATTATTTTATTCTTCTTATAGTTAAACATACTACGTTTATTATAAGAGTTTTAACTATATTGCAAAATGCTTATTGGATGAAAAGGTATTAGAGCCCGAATTTCTCATAATCTATATCTCCACCAGGATATTTTCCATGCATCCCATCAGTCATAGCATCCCAACTGTCTTCTTCTGTCCAATATATATCATCTTCTTCATCTTCACTTTTATCAATTATAATTTCTATTTCTTCTAATTTATTACCTAATTTGTCGACTTTTATATATTTATTATTTTGTATAATGTATGCAAAACCATTCTTGAAACATGTTTGGAAATTTCCATTAAATGTAAATTGTTTTTCTCCGTTGAAATTTATAAATCCTTTTTCTGAGTTAAGTTTATATCCTATAAGTCCATCACCTATATATTGTGGAAATAATTGTATTTTTATTGGTAATATTGTAGGTATTAGGATTATTTTTTCACTCATATGATACAATCCAACATGTTCATCTTTTATTATATAGAAATATTCTTTATTAAGCTGAATGATATTTGTATATTCAAAAGGTATTATTGTATTTAGGTAATTATTTCTTAATACTACTCCAACTTTATTGCTTTCATTTTTTGCAATGATAAAATCTCCCTTAAATTCTAATTTTTGATATATAGGCGGTATTATATTTATGCCATTAAAATCTATTGCTGTATATTTGCCCTTATATTTAAGAATAAAAACTTTTTCATAAATATTGTATTCTTCAAATTTATATTCTTTGGTCAATCTTAGCCATAATTTTTTCTTTGGCAGATAAAGAATAATTATTGATTCATTTTCAATTTGTGTATAAATATGAGATTCATTTAAATTTAATCTTATATCATCGTAAACAGCTTCAAGGAAAGTATTTCCATTAGAACTGACAACACCCAATTTCCCATTTTTTGATAATCCAATTGCTAAATTATTTTTGAAATGTGTTATAGCTATATATTCTTCAAATTCTATTATTGTTTGTTTGTTTAATCCGTTTTCTTTGGTGTTTATAATATTTATAGGAACTCCACTATGATTAATTAGAAAATTAAAATATTTTCTATCATCATTGTAAGCTTTTAAAGGGTTTCTTAATGAGACACTGTAAGCCTTATCACTATATGTTGACATGTATGTAAATTGACATTTTATTACCTCCTCAAAATTATTATTTATACATCCATACATATTTTGTCCATTAATACAGCTAATAAATCGTCTAAGACCATAACATTCTTCTTCTATAAATTTAACGTCATATAAGCAATGATTATCTATATCAATTAAATAGTATTTATTATCTATTATATAGATTTTTCTGGTATGTTCTATATTCATAATGCTAAATTTTCTTTATTCTTTTGTACGGTACTAATATCTATATTACATAATGATGCCGTATTACGGATTGAATATTCTTTTTTGAGTAATGTTATAATTTCTTTGTATTCCTCTTTTTTCTGTTCTTTTGTCTTAATACTTTCAACTTTTCTTACCAGTTTATCACCTTTGGCAATGTATTGTGTTCTACCAATAAATTGTTTTTTCTGCATGAATAGGTTATTTTATTATCTATAAGTATTTTCACAACTTCCAGCATTTCTATCTAAACGGCTAAGTTTTTCCAATTTCACGTCTATTTTTTAATTCAGTATTCTTTATTAATAAGTTCACCCGTGTATATGTATGCACGTTCATTATTAATTGTGCAAGATAACTAAATCTGTGATTTTCCACTTTTTATTGGCTTCAAATTGAAGTTAATTCTTAGTTTTGTGTTACTATCTATAGTTAACATGCTTATAGTGTTTTATTGTTATAATGCAAACGTAAATAAAAGAAAATTAAAAAACAAAATCCTGAGATAAAATTTTTTCTTCCACTAAATTACAGGATTATTTCCATCAGGAAAAATATCAATATTAAAGACTGGTGTCAAAAACTGGTGTCAATTTAAATACATTAACATAAGTATAAAAATATGTGTCAGGTGGTTCGTGGCATGCTTTTCAACTGTATATCAACAAAATAGCCCCAACTTTTTTCAAGTTGAGGCTACTCCAAATGCCTTTAGAAAGGCTATAAATAGGGTTTAAATTACTCCCATTCGATTGTTGCAGGTGGTTTTGAAGAGATATCGTAGCAAACGCGGTTTACGCCTTTTACTTTGTTGATGATATCATTTGAAACCTTTGCCATGAACTCGTATGGAAGATGAGCCCAGTCGGCAGTCATCGCATCCGTACTTGTTACGGCACGCAATGCAACGGCACGTTCGTAAGTACGTTCGTCACCCATTACACCTACGCTCTGTACAGGCAACAGGATAACACCTGCCTGCCATACCTGATGGTACAATGATGTTTCGTTTCCTTCTGCATCCTTAGTCTTCCAGTCACGCAATCCCTGAATGAAGATGTCGTCTGCATCCTGAAGGATACGTACTTTCTCGCGAGTGATGTCGCCAAGGATACGTACAGCCAAACCTGGACCAGGGAAAGGATGACGAGTAATAAGATGTTCAGGCATTCCAAGTTCTCTACCAACACGGCGAACTTCGTCCTTGAACAACAGACGCAATGGCTCGCAAAGTTTCAAGTTCATCTTTTCAGGCAGACCACCTACGTTGTGGTGACTCTTGATTACTGTACCTGTGATAGAAAGAGACTCGATGCAGTCAGGATAGATAGTACCCTGAGCCAACCATTTAACGTCCTGTATCTTGTGAGCTTCTTCGTCGAATACGTCGATGAAGCCTTTACCTATAATCTTACGTTTGCGTTCTGGTTCTGTAACACCTGCCAGTTCGCTGAAGAATTTTTCGCTTGCATCAACGCCGATAACGTTAAGACCGAGGCATTCATAGTCGTGAAGTACGTTCTTGAATTCGTTCTTACGCAACATACCGTGGTCAACGAAGATACATGTCAAGTTCTTGCCGATAGCCTTGTTAAGAAGAACAGCTGCTACTGATGAGTCAACACCACCGCTCAAACCAAGTACCACCTTGTCATCGCCAAGCTGTGCCTTGAGTTCGGCTACTGTAGTTTCGATGAATGAAGCTGCGCTCCAGTCCTGCTTACCGCCGCAGATGTCAACTACGAAGTTTTTCAAGAGCAGAGTACCGTCTTCCGAGTGGAATACTTCAGGATGGAACTGTACTCCCCAAAGCTTTTCGTTCTTTGCCTGATAAGCTGCTACTGCTACCTTGTCGGTAGAAGCTATGATTTCGAAGTTTTCAGGTATTGCTGTGATTGTGTCGCCATGACTCATCCATACTTGTGAATTCTCGCGGATTCCTTTGAGAAGAGGATTCTGATGGTCGAACTTAGCCAGGTGTGCACGTCCGTATTCGCGTGTGTTGGCTGGTTCTACCTTACCTCCATTGGTGTATGCCATGAACTGTGCGCCATAGCATATACCCAAGATAGGATATTTGCCACGGATGTCAGTAAGGTCAACCTTAAAGGCCTTTTCATCATAAACAGAGAATGGACTACCTGAAAGGATTACACCAATAACAGACGGGTCATTGTGTGGGAACTTGTTGTAGGGAACAATCTCGCAATACATGTTCAGTTCGCGGACACGGCGACCGATGAGCTGTGTAGTCTGTGAACCGAAGTCGAGAATAATAATCTTTTCCTGCATATAAGTTTATTGGTTAAAATAATAACTTTGCAAAGTTAATAAAAAGTAGGGATATTGTTTTTATAAAAGCACAATAAAATGTTTTTATAGACTGATAATACCCAATTGTTCATCAAACTTTTCCTTCCAGCCACGCGTCTATCATCTGTCTGGCTATACTGAGTTTCTTCGGAATTTCCGGCATATTGTCGCGCGAATAGAATTCTCCGGCGCTGAGCTCCTCGTCCTGAAGCTTTATTGTACCGCTTTCATAGTCGGCAATGAACCCAATCATTATACCGCTCGGATAGGGCCATGGCTGGCTCCCGAAGTATCTCAGATTTTTAATTTTCAGTTCTGTTTCCTCCATTACTTCACGTCGGATACACTCTTCCAGTGTCTCACCTGCCTCAAGAAATCCTGCTACCAGACCTTTGTATTGTCCTCTGAAATTCTTTGCATGTACCAGAAGCACTTTGTCTTCTTTTTTTATGAGAACTATCACTGCTGGTGATATGCGCGGATAGAATTCCTGACGGCATTCAGGGCAACGCTTGGCGATAGGAGAGACCTGTACTGTGGGAACTCCACACATGGGGCAGTAACGGCTGTTCTTGTCCCAATTCAGTATCTGTGATGCTTTGCCTGCTCTGTAATATTCTTCGAATGGAAGTACGTCGTAAGATGCTCTCAAATCTTTCATCATCATTTCGCTGTCTTCGTTGCCCGGAACTGGCGAATATATGGCATATGCTTTTGCTGTGTGTCCATAGATTTCTCCTATGGTATGTACTGTACTGCCTACCGGTACAGCTACGGGTGCTTCCTGTCCGTATGGTATATGGTATTTCCCTTCGGAATCTTTTACTATCAATAATTGTCCTGAGTTGAATACAAACCAACCGAAAATTTCTTTTTCTTCCATGTTCAGCAATCTCCCAAATTAACTTTTTCAAACTTGTAACCCATTCTTTTGAGCTGTATTGCTGCTCCAGTCCTGTACATAACCCTTACGGCACGTGCGAAAACATGAAAAGCCGTAGGACTCTGTGGCTCTATCTGTTCGCGTCTTATAATGTCAATTGCTTTTTGTGCACATCTTCTTATTATTTCCTCAATGTTTTTGGCATCTTCGCTTTCCAGAGGAATACCTATAATGTCTCTTATAAGGTGTTCGTCCATATCGTCAAATCCTTGTTCGCCGTAATAATCCTTGTATTTGGCTTTTGAGATAGTATTCCAATCTATATCCCATCCGAAAGCTACTGCCATTCCCAGATATGCAGCCCAAGCTACCGAAACTGTAGGATAGTCTTGGATTTGTTCTACTGCATCTGCTATATACTCTGAGGCCAATACCTGCCAATAATCGTCTATGTCGTCTGTGGCAAGCAGCGTTCCGTCAAGAAATTTATAGTTGGTACAAAGCCTCAAGATTTCCTGCTGTAGCTTGTCTTCAAAATTGTCTAGATATTCTTTTAATTCCATGATTTATAATTTTTGTACGATATTCGTAAAAACGGACAAATATATGCAATTAAACAGTCAAATGCTTTATTAAAACTACTTTTTTATGTAAAACGTATTTATAAAATTTGTTTTGCACGAAATAAAATGACAACTTTAGGTAATAAAAATCAATATGTAATGTTAGGAGCAGTGATAGGAGATATTGCAGGTTCTGTATATGAATTTGACAATACAAAAGATTATGATTTCGAAATGTTTCCTCCTGGAAGTAATTTTACGGATGATACGGTGATGACCATGGCAGTTGCGGAATGGGCTATGCAGAATGATGTAAATGCTGACAAGGAAATTCAAACCGGGCTGTTGGAGAAAATAATAGTTGACGTGGCAAAAGACGTTCCATGTCCTATGGGGGGATATGGAGCTGGATTTCATACATGGCTTTTTCATCCGGAAAGGTTGATAGATTATCGTACCGGTAAGCGTGCATCCGGACGTTGTCCGTACAATTCATGGGGAAACGGTTCTGCCATGCGAACTTCAGCAATAGGCTGGCTGTATGATGATATGGATACTACATTGAAAGTGGCTGAAACAGGTGCTGCCATAACCCATAATCATCCTGAAGGAATAAAAGGAGCGCAAGTTGTGTCGGCCGCTATTTTTATGGCTAGGAACGGAGCTTCAAAAGATGATATAAAAGAAATTATCAGTGCGAAATTTAATTACAATCTTGATTTGTCATGGGATAGTTTACATCAAAATTACGGTTGGGATTCAAGTTGTCAGGGTACAGTGCCTCAGGCTATCGTCTCCTTTCTTGCAAGTGATGATTTTGAGAGTGCCATACGCAGGGCAATATCAATAGGAGGTGACAGTGACACTTTGGCCTGTATCACCGGCAGTATTGCCGAGGCTTATTATAAGGATATCCCGGAGTATATGGTTTCTAAGGCAAAGAGTTTACTTCCTGTAAGATTTACGAAGGTGTTGGAAATGATGGGAGAGAGGGGATATTATTCCGTTTGGTAGTCATAAAATCCCTGTTGGTGGATTAAGTTTTACTATTGCCAGGCGATTTCATATTTTTGTGAATAGAATAAAATTCAAAAAATATTCACTATGATAAAAAAGAAAATTTTGGCAATAGCATTTGCAATCATGCTGTCTGCATCATGGAATATTTCTGCTGCAGCCTCTGTTTATGATGAGCCGCAGAAAACTGAGCAGAAGAAAGAAATTCCTAATCCGGAGAAAGAGGCAAAGAAAAGAACTGATGAAATGGACAGGCTTTTGAGCCTTTCAGAGAAACAGTACAAAAAGATTTACAAACTTTATTTGAAGGAAGAAAAGGAGAAGGTTGAGAAAATGTTCAGTCGCAGTGGAGGACGGCCACCGATGAATGGTGGAAGACCTCCTATGGGTATGGGACAACCTCCTGTGGGCGGTGGATTTCCTCCTATGAGTGGTAATCATCCAGGCTTTGGAGAAGGCGGTCCGATGATGCCACCTGAGCATATCAAAGAAAAAATGGCTGAAGAGATGAGGAAACGTGAAGAAAAGATGCTTAAAAAGATACGTAAGATTCTTGACGATGAACAATATGAGAAATGGCTTGAGATGAAGCCTAAAGCTCCGGGAAAACCGCTTCCTGGTGCTGACAGACCTAAACCTCAGGATTTATAATCCTGCAGGTTTAGCTCAGCCAATTGTCGGTTTATATCGTTGTCTTTCTTTATGTTCTCATCGTGCATTCCCAGTATGGAATATTTACATTCACCACAGATGTCGATACCGATAATTCTGCCATGCTTGAGCAGTATTGACAGCAGGCGTTTAAGCTCTGTCATTGTTGCTTTTCCCTGATCCCAGTTCGTTACATCTTCCTCTGGATTGAGCACATCCTTGTCTATTGAAATGTATATAGGGAGATCAAAATGCATCTCGTAGAAACGTTGCCATGCATCATGGTCTTCCAGTTGCGATTCCTTGAATTCTATCAGTTTGTCCGTATATCTGCTGTCTATCTTTTTCAGAAGTTCGTCTGAAGTTCCTATCAGGATAACTTTTTTCAGATGTTTATTCGTATCGATAGATGATTTAACCCACGAGCCGCATGTCAGCAGTTCATCGAACAGGGAAGGTTGCATGTCAGGATGATGGTCGAACACTACGAGTATGAAATCTTCCCGAATTTTGTCTGTAAAAAACTTTGATATATAATGGTAATTCCCTGAGTCGATGAAATGAATTCCTTGCGGAGGCAGATCCTTTATCCGATTACATATTTCTTCGGATGCTTCATTGTCGCAAAAGCAGTTTGCCCCGGATATATCTGTGCAGTTTATCCATTTTATTTTTTCATCTTTATAGAATGACTCTTCTGTATATACATTCGAGAAATTTAATATTACAATATCGTGTTCCATATTCATTGATATTTTAATTGTAGCCTTTCTGCAAGTAAATTATTCTTTTATTCTTTGCTTTATCTCCAAAGGTACTGAAAAATCGGCTATGGTGTTCTTCTTTAAGAATAATTGTACAAAAAACAATTATAAAATGTTCTTATGTTTTAAAACATAAGATGTAACTTTGCAGCAGAATTTAAAATATAAGAATATTCATTGATAAATAGATAGAAATAAAATTATGAAGAAGAGTCTTATAGCACTGGCTTTCGGTACTTTGGCATTAGGAATGGCGGAGTTTGCCATGATGGGTATATTGCCGTATGTGGCTTCCGATTTTGGAATAAGCATATCCGAGGCAGGTCATCTTATTTCTGCCTATGCACTTGGTGTGTGCTTCGGTGCACCGGTATTGGTTCTTGCACGGAAGAAGTCACTCAAGCATTTGCTTATGGCATTGGTTTCGCTGATAATAGTTGGAAATCTTTGTGCATCTATGGCACCTAATTACTGGGTTATGATGATTGGGCGTTTCATCTCAGGTTTGCCTCATGGAGCTTATTTCGGAGTGGCTTCTATTGTGGCTTCCAAGCTTGCAGATAAAGGCAAAAGCTCGGAGGCAGTTTCCATAATGATAGCCGGAATGACTGTAGCCAATCTGTTCGGTGTACCGCTTGGTACATCATTGAGCCATCTTATCTCGTGGCGTTCCACATTCCTTTTTGTAGGTCTTTGGGGTATAATCGTTTTCTATTATATATGGCGATGGGTTCCGGTGGTAGAAGGCTTGCAGGATGTAGGTTTTAAGGGACAGTTCCGGTTTCTCCGTACTCCGGCTCCGTGGCTTATTCTAGGTGCTACAGCTCTGGGAAATGGCGGTGTGTTCTGCTGGTACAGCTATATCAGTCCGCTGCTGACTAATGTTTCCGGTTTCTCGGAAAGCAGTATGACGGCTTTGATGGTGCTTGCCGGCTTTGGTATGGTAGTGGGAAATCTCATAAGCGGACGAATGTCCGACCGTTATACACCTGGGCGGGTTCTGATGATTGCTCAAGGTGGTATATGTTTGATATTGCTTGCTATCTTCTTTTTATCACCTAATCCTTGGCTTTCAGTTTCGCTTATGTTTCTATGTACAGCCGGACTGTTTGCAGTATCCAGTCCGGAGCAATTGTTGATAATACGAGTGGCTCCGGGAGGAGAGATGCTTGGAGGTGCATGCATCCAGATAGCATTCAATTTTGGTAATGCCGTGGGAGCATACGCAGGAGGCCTTGCGGTGACTAACGGTTTCCAATATGCGGCTCTTGTAGGAGTGCCGTTTGCTATGGTAGGTTTCATACTGGCTGTGATATTCTACAAGCGGTATCAGGTGAGGTACGAGGTAAAGTGATAATATAAAATTACCAATGTACTAATCTGTTATAATAAAATTTCTTTGGATATTTTTTATCTTTGCGACGATAAAACTGCCGAGGTGACATTAAGCAGGAGCAAATTTGTATTAATCTAATTAACGTATCAACTATGTACACAGTAATTAAAAGGATGGAAATTTCAGCCTCACATTCGCTACAGCTGTCTTACCAGAGCAAATGCGAGAAGCTTCATGGTCACAACTGGATTATAACCGTTTATTGCCGCTCGAAAGAGCTTGACGAAAACGGTATGGTGGTAGATTTTACTCATATCAAGCAGGCTGTGGAAAAGCAGCTGGACCATAATAACTTGAATGACGTACTGTCTTTTAATCCTACGGCAGAAAATATTGCCTTCTGGGTTTGCAATCAGGTTCCACATTGTTTCAGGGTAGAAGTAAAAGAATCGGAAGGTAATACGGCTATCTATGAGAAAGATTAACGAAATTTTCTACAGCTTGCAGGGTGAAGGGTTTCATACGGGAACCCCTGCTGTGTTTGTCCGTTTCTCGGGATGCAATCTGAAGTGCAGCTTTTGCGATACGCATCATGAAGATGGCAGGATGATGTCGGATGATGAAATTATAGCGGAAGTATGCAAATATCCATGCCGGATGGTGATTCTTACTGGTGGAGAACCAGGACTTTGGATTGACGGCAAGCTGACTGCTGCCTTACATGCGGCAGGGAAATATGTTGCGATAGAAACTAATGGCACTTGTATTTTGCCGGAGGATATAGACTGGGTTACCTGTTCTCCTAAGGAGGGAGCCATACTTAAAGTATCACGTATTGATGAAGTGAAAGTGGTATATGTAGGTCAGGATGTGTATGAATATCTGAAACTGCCAGCAAGGCATTTCTTTCTGCAACCATGTTCAGGACAAAATACCAATGATGTAATATCCTACATAAAGGAACATCCACAGTGGCGATTAAGTCTTCAGACACATAAACTGATAGATATTCCATAATATATTATAAAAAAAAGAGGCATTCAAAATAGTGAAAAGTCCCGGCCTGAATACGAATATGAACGAATCGTATAAGGTCGGGACTAATTATATCTGATGATAATGGTTATTCTGAGTAACTTAGTACGAGCATTGTTTCAGAATAGTTAGGCTTGTTTACTTTATCAGGATGTTTGTATTTGATGACTGATATGCGTCCGTTTTCATCTTTCTCGTATGATATTTCTATTGCCTCATAACCGGATTCGGTCGCTCTTGATGCTTTTCCTTCACCATCTGAAATTTCTGTCTCATAGTAATAGTAGTATTTAGTTTGCAGATTTTTTGATTGTTTACCCATTTTCGTGATTATAGCTGTGTAATCAGGTTCAGGATATGAGCCGTCGCACATAAGCTGATTGAGGTCGAATATATCATTATTCAGTTCTTCTCCATATTCTGCTTTCATCCATGACTCTCCGGACTCATCATCCTTCATTTCTGAAAGATTGCCATCATTCCATATGAAGGTACTGTTTGATGGTCCGTCGTTGTTTCCGTCGTTATTCTTTTGGAAGAAATAGTAGGTTGCCAGATGACCTTCGCTGTCATATGTATATTCGTTTGTGACATCGGATGTGTGTTTGTCGTTAATATATATTTCCCCTAATGCAGAGACTACATATCCTTGCTCGTTTGTTTGAATATTCCAATTTTCCAGTCTTTTTGTATTGTTGGATGAGCTACCTTGATGTTCTGACTTTTCGTTTGATTCTATTTTAAGTGTCTTGGTATCGGGGTCGTACGAATAGTCTTGTTTGAATGTGTATGTGGAATAGTTTTCGTAGGAACCTTCTGATATAGTCTTTACTAATATTCCATCTTTGTATTGTAAGGAAGTTTCGTATAATTTTACTTTCTCGTTACTGTTATATTTTATTCCGTAAGCTGTTATTTGTGTTATCATAGCTTTGCCTTGATCGATATTTCCGTCTCCTTCGGTACTGCTGCTTTGCCTTACTGTGATAGTGATAGTTGTGTCTCCACAAGTAATTGTGATTGTGGCAGTACGATCCTCGCCGGTAGCATTTTTGCTCATCGTAATGTTGATTACCTGATTTTTACCTGCTTTTCCTGACTTAGGATTGATGTCAATCCAGCTTTCATCAGCACGGCTTGTTGTAGAGACAGATGCATTCCAGTCGTTTTGTGCCTCAAAGTGTATGGTTCCATTGCTTTCGCCGGAATTAAAAACTTGGTTAAGTTCTTCCGGGTTACTTACGGTAATGTTCGATGGAGTGTTTTCTCCATTCTCACAACTGCTTATCGCAATGCAAATCATAAGCAGATAAAAGATGCTTGTAATTAATTTTTTCATAAATGATAATATTATTGGTTTTTACAAAAATACTACTTTTACGATTGTGCAAACATCACGTAAAACAGTGATTTTTTGTTTTCACATAATGGAATTTTTGTTTTAATGGTCAATAATGAGATAATAACACAAATTTTTTTGGTGCTCTTTTATGTGCCAATTGATTTGCAGAAGTGAAAAACATTACTTCATTCACTATATAAATCACATTTTTTCCGTAAGTTTGTACCTGTTTTTCAAGATTAACGATATGAGAAAATATCTTACACTAATTTTAATATTCATTGCCGGGCTTTCTGTCACGGCGTCAGCACAAAAGAGAAATCAGGCTTACGAGGACTATATAAGGAAGTATAGGGGAATAGCCGTTGATGAAATGAAGAAGTATCATATTCCTGCAAGTATCACTCTGGCCCAGGGATTGCTTGAGTCTGGGGCGGGAAGGAGTACTCTGGCCAGGAAGTCCAACAATCATTTCGGTATAAAATGCGGCCGTTCGTGGGACGGGCGTACGGTGCGTCATGATGACGACCGTCGCAACGAGTGTTTCCGTGCTTACAGGCATGCCAAGGAATCGTATGAAGACCATTCGAAATTCCTGCGAACAGGAGCCAGATATGCTTTCCTTTTCAGATTGAAGATAACAGACTACAAAGGATGGGCGCGCGGATTGAAGAAAGCAGGATATGCAACAGATCCTAAGTATGCCGACAGACTGATTAATATAATTGAACTTTATGATCTTGACCAATACGATCGTAAGGGTGGACTGGAATGGGCTGAGAAGGTAACTAATCCTCATCAACCTTATCTGGCAAACGAAATGCTTTATATTATTGCACGCAGAGGTGATACATTTAAGTCATTGTCCGATGAATTTGATATCAGCAGTCGCAAGCTCCGCAAATATAATGAATTGCCTAAGGACTATACATTCCGTGGTGGTGAAGTTGTTTATCTGGAAGAGAAACGAAAGAAGGCTACTAAGGATCATATAGTATATGTAGTAAAATCTGGCGATTCCATGTATTCCATATCGCAGATGTTCGGTATAAAGCTGAAATATCTTTATAAGATGAACAAGATGGATGAAGATGCTCCTGCGCCTAAGGTGGGCGATATTCTCCGATTGAGATAAAATCTAGACATTAAAGAATAAATCCGCTTCTCTGAGAAAAAATGCAGGGAAGCGGATTTATTCTTTTTATTTGATATATGTTATTCGTGATGATATGGACCATTGTTCAGGATAGTCATAGCCCTGTATAGCTGTTCCACGAATATGAGGCGTATCATCTGATGAGAGAATGTCATTTTCGACAGAGAAATCTTTTCTTGAGCTGCTGCATATACCGATGGAGCAAATCCATAGGGACCACCTATGATGAATACCAGACGTTTGTTCACGGTATGCATTTTCTTCTCAACCCAGTCGGCAAACTCAATTGAGCGGAATTCTTTACCGTGTTCATCCAGCAGTACCACTACGTCGCCCGGCTGTATGGCTTTCAGAATCAGTTCACCTTCTTTCTCCTTTTGTTGCTCCATGCTAAGGCTCTTGGTGTTCTTCAGTTCGGGGATAACTTCCATGTCGAACGAAGTATAGTGTTTGGTTCTCTCCACATAGTCGTTTATGGCAGTGATGTAGTGTTTTTCCACTGTCTTGCCTACTACAAGTAATATAAATTTCATATTCGTTTTCTGTTTTTATAAATTACGGCTTTGCAAAGATACGAATAATCTATACCTTTTCATAAGATAGATGCGTCTCAGCAAAAAAAACAAGTAAACTTGTTTTTCTGCATTCTACTTTCATTATCTTTGCATTATAATTCAATAAATCTGTAACATTATGGACGAAAAAGTAGTAAAAGATCTGATAGATCGCCTTATAGACCTGTCTTTCGCTGAAGATATAGGTGATGGCGACCATACAACACTCTCATGTATCCCTGCTGATGCAATGGGTAAGTCAAAACTTCTTATAAAGGAAGAAGGTATCCTGGCAGGTATTGAAATAGCAAAGGAAGTGTTCAACCGTTTTGACCCTACAATGAAGGTTGAGGTTTTCATCAACGATGGAGCGCACGTTAAGCCGGGCGATGTTGCCATGGTAGTGGAAGGAAAAGTTCAGTCTTTGCTTCAGACAGAGCGTCTGATGCTGAACATCATGCAGCGTATGAGTGGTATTGCTACTATGACAAACAAGTATGTGAAACGTTTGGAAGGTACAAAGACCCGCGTACTTGATACAAGAAAGACAACTCCTGGTATGCGTATCCTTGAAAAGATGGCTGTGAAGATTGGTGGTGGTGTGAACCATCGTATAGGTTTGTTCGATATGATTCTGTTGAAAGACAATCATGTGGATTTTGCCGGAGGTATCGACAAGGCTATCAACCGTGCAAAAGAATATTGCAAGGCTAAAGGCAAGGACTTGAAGATTGAAATCGAGGTTCGTAACTTCGACGAGCTTCAGCAGGTTCTTGATCTTGGAGGTGTTGACCGCATTATGCTTGACAACTTCACTCCTGAGAATACACGCAAGGCTGTGGAAATGGTTGGCGGAAGATATGAAATCGAATCATCAGGCGGTATCACATTCGATACTCTTCGCGATTATGCTGAATGTGGAGTTGATTTTATTTCTGTTGGTGCCCTTACACACTCTGTAAAGGGACTCGATATGAGTTTTAAAGCATGCTGATTATGATTAGGAAAATAATTTTATTAAGTTTTATACTCGCTGCCGGTACGGGCGCTTCGGCACAAGACTGGAAGTCTGTTCTTGGAGGAGTGGTAAATAAGGTGGAAGAAACAGTTTCAAAGGTAAACGAAAGCGTTTCTATCGTTGGAACATGGAAATATACCGCTCCTGACTGTAAGTTTGAGAGTGATGATTTGCTGTCAAAGGCCGGAGGAGAACTTGCGGCAAAGAAAGTTGAGGAGCAGATGAGCAATTATCTGTCTAAACTCGGATTTAATGAAAATACTGTATATGTGTTCAATGCCGACAGTACATATACTTCTACAGTTGCTGGACGTTCTGTAAGCGGTACTTACAGCTACAACAAGGATACAAAAGAAGTTACATTGAAAACAAAAATCGGGTTAAAGATGACTGCCCAGGTTTCTACTTCACTCCTTAACGGAGGCTCAATGAGTTTGCTTTTCAAGGCAGACAAGCTGATGTCGCTGGCACAGACCGTTACCGGAGCTATTGCCGGAAAATCATCGAATGCTACTGTCAGTACGTTGAATACAGTGCTGTCTCAGTATGATGGATTATTGCTCGGATTTGAAATGAAGAAACAGTAATTTTTTTCTTTACGGATAAAATGAAAAGGGGCGAAATCGATTTGTTTCGGTTTCGCCCCTTTACTGTGTGTATATTAGTCTTATTTTACTTTCTCAATGGCGGTTTTCTTCAATCCTCTGATTATAAAGTAAAGCCCCAGAATTATAAACGGAATACTTAATACCTGTCCCATATCTATTGTCATGTTGTTTTCAAAATCCACTTGTCTTTCTTTTATGAATTCCACAAAGAAACGGAAAGTAAATATTGAGAATATACAGATGCCAAAGTATAGTCCGTCTTTATATGATTTTATCTTGCTCTGTATGTACCACATTATTCCGAAGATTATGAAGTAAGCAATCGCTTCGTATAGTTGTGCCGGATGTCTTGGCTGATTGTCCACCTGCTCGAAAATGAAACCGAACGGAAGTGAAGTAGGCATACCTATAATCTCGGAATTCATCAGATTGGCTATTCTGATAAAACCGGCTGCCAGTGGAGCTGCCATCGCTATTACATCAAGTATCTGCATATATGTTATTTTTGTTTTCTTGCAGAAAAGATATAAAGTGAACATAAGTCCTATGGTACCTCCGTGGCTCGCAAGACCGGCATATCCGGTGAACTTCCAACTTCCGTCAGGGAGGAATTTTATTGGGAGAACCATTTCCAGAAGATGGTCAGAGTAGTATGCGAAGTCGTAGAACAGACAGTGTCCCAGACGAGCTCCTATGAATATACCTAGAAATGAATAAACAAACAGTCTGTTATAATCATCTTCTGACCATTTTCTTTTGTTGAATATTTTGTGTACAACAATACTTGCAGAAACAATGGCGATAATCCAGAATACGCTGTACCATCTGAGACTGAATCCCCCAAGAGTGAATATTACCGGGTCAAGATTCCAGTTTATATACATTAGATTCATAATTGCAGTCTGTTATTTCGCATATTTCTTTATCAGGTCTTCTGCCACTGTATCGCCCAGTTCTTTTGCCTTATTCAGGTTTTCCAGTCCCTTTTTCTTGTCTTTACCTTTAACCTGACAGTAGCCGAGCATGCGGTAAGCGTCTGCATTTTTAGGCTCCAGCGAAACAGCTTTTTCTAATGCGGCGATAGCCTCGTCAGTCTGGTTAAGACGGATATGTACACTGCCTTTCTCTGTCCAATATCCGGCATTCGACGGCTCCAGTTCTACGGCTTTGTTGATGTCGTTTATTGCCTGCTGATACATGCGGCATTGCATTTCTGCCTGTTGGCGTATGACATAAAATTCGGCAGATACCTGTCCCAGCATTGCGTCATAGAATGAATTATAGTCCAATACGGCTTCGCGATACATCTTTGCATCCGATTTTATTCGGGCACGTTCAAAAAGGTATGGAGCGGCATCTTTTCCGTATGGTGTGTTGTAGTATGCTACAGCACTGTCCATCAGGGCTATGATTCCTTTTTTGTCGGCGTTTTCTACTAGTTCTCTAGCTTTAGCTGCTGAATAGAAAGTTGCGGCTGAGGCTAGGGGAGTCTTACATACATTTTCGTATGCAGTTGCCGCATTGTCATAGTCTTTCATTGCAAAATATATGTCTCCCTGAACCTGATAATACAACCCTTCGCCGGAAACGGACAAAGCCTGGTTTATTTCGTCGAGCGCTCTTTTTAAAGTCCAGTCTGCTTTTTCCAATTTTTTGGCGTTGCTTGCGTTGTAATTGTATATCAGTTTAGCTATGCTGTAATGTGCTTCAGCTTTATTTTCTGCTACATCTACAGTCTTTTTCAGGTTTTCCTCAACATTATTTATTAAGTCTTCGGAATTTTTGTCCATATAGTAAGTGGCGCGCCTCAGATATCCTTCCATATTGTTTGGATACATATTTATGAAGTCATTCAGTATGGAAAGATATTCTTCTGCTTCAAGCTGTGACGACATCATGTAAAGGAATACCAATGCCTGGGATTCGTCTTCGGGCAGACCTTTCTTAATTTTTATGGATTTCAGTGTCGCATCACTGCCTGAGAGGGCATTGATTGACAGACTTTTTGCAAAGTTAATTCCCAAAGCATAACTTTTCTGGTCTTCGCTGTCAGAATTTCTTTGAATCATACCTATCACTTCTCCGTTCTCGTTCATTACAGGACAACTGACATCTTTGGCTCCTGTACTCATTGACAGTGTATAATAGAAAGAATTATTTCCTATAGAGTCAACGTTTTGTATTGTACCTGAAATCCCGTTTATTGAGTTTTGTGTTGAGTAAGGCATTATATAGACCTTCTCGTTTTCCTTTCCTTGTGTGGTAGCAGGGATCAGTGACTCCTGTTTCTTTGGTGTTTCTGTCTTGAATCGTACCACGTCGTACATGTCGTTAGCTCCCAGAATCAGAGTAACAGGCAGTTCCTTTCCGTCTGATGTTACTACTACAGCTCTGTGGGCTCCTTTAAACAGACTATAGTCCGATACTCCTGTTCCTTCAGAATCGATATAAAAACCGTTTCCGGTATTTAATATTTTATTGTCTGCGTTGTATGTGATAACTGAGAAAACGGCTTTTCGTGCTTTCTTTGACCATTTAGGTAATTCCTGTGCCCATAAGCCACTTATACCCATGGCACATATTGTAATAAAAATTGTTTTCCTCATGATATTGTCCGGTATTATTATTCTTCAGTAGAGAAACCACGTTGTTTGATGGCTTCGTATATAAGGATTCCTGCTGCTACAGATACGTTGAGTGATTCTATTGTACCGAACAGAGGTATTTTAATCCATTCGTCGCAGAGAGCGAGATGTTCGTAAGGCACACCGGTGTCTTCTGCTCCCATTATTATACATGTAGGTTTTGTGTAGTCGCCTTTAGTGTAGTCATAATCACCTTTTTCTGTAGCAGCTACAATGCTGAAGCCACTGTCTTTCAGAAATTTTATGGTATTTGTGATGTTGCTTTCGCGACAAACAGGTATTGTGTGGAGTGCTCCCGCAGAGGTCTTGATGGCATCAGCATTTACGCTCACACTATTCTTTGACGGTATGATAATGGCATCCACACCGGCACATTCGCATGTACGTGCTATTGCACCGAAGTTACGTACATCTGTAAGTCCGTCAAGGAGTATTATCAGAGGATTTTTACCCTGCTCGAAAAGGAAAGGTACTATATCTTCCGTTTTCTGATATGTGATAGGAGAGATGAAAGCCACCACTCCCTGATGGTTTTTGCGTGTTATCTTGTTTATTCTTTCCACCGGTACTCTCTGTACTGGTATCTGTGTATCTTTCAATGCAGCAAAAAGCTCTTTCGACAAATCACTCTGGATGTCTTTCTTTACCAGAATTTTGTCAATTTCTTTTCCTGCCTGTATCGCTTCAATTACGGCTCTTACACCGAATATCATTTCATTTTTTTCAATCATATCTGTATGTCTAATTTTTTAAATTCAATAATGGATTAAAGTCCGAGCAAAGACCTGGCATTGTTTCTTGCAGCCTCTGTCATTGTAGAACCACTAAGCATATTTGCTATTTCGTCTATACGTTCCTCGTCTGTGAGGCGTATGATATGGCTGTTTGTTCCGGTTTCGGTGTCTTCCTTATATACTTTGTAGTGTGCATTGCCTCTGGCCGCTATCTGTGGCAGGTGTGTGATGCTCAGTACCTGTCTGTTCTGTCGTCCCATATCCTGCATTATCAGTGCCATTTTCTCTGCAATGGAACCTGATACACCTGTATCAATCTCATCGAAGATTATTGTCGGAAGTTTCACTGCTCCGGCTATCATGGCTTTCAGTGAAAGCATCACTCTGGCAATTTCACCGCCGGAAGCTATGGAAGCCACATTCTGCAATGTTCCGTTCTTGTTGGCAGAGAACAGGAAGTTCACTGCATCCAGACCGTTAATATCCGGCTCTTTTTTTCTGCATATCTCTACTGCAAATTTCACATTAGGCATTCCTAGCGGAATCAGCAGTGACTCCATCTGTGACTGGATTTTACCTGCGCTTTCCGTACGCAAGGCTGTCAGGACTTCTGCTTTACGTATTACACTGGCGTACAATTTTTTCTTTTTGTTTTCCAGTTCGGAAATACGTTCGTCAGATGATGTTATCATGTCGAGTTGTTGCCTGTAGTTCTCGGCTATCTCGATAAGTTCCGTATCAGTCTTTACATGATGTTTCTGCATCATCGAGTATATCATGTTGAGGCGGGAATTTACGAAGTCAAGTCTTGAAGGATTGAATTCTATTGCTTCCTGTGCGTCCTCCATGTCGTGCGAGATGTCTTTTATCTCAATGTAGCAGCTTTCAAGTCTTTCTTTCCATTCATTGGCTTTTGCAAACACTTTGCAAAACGTTTGCAAAGTGTTAATACTGTCCTTGATAAGCGTTACGCATCCTCCTTCGTCGCTGCCTATATTTTGAGCCGAGCGGTAAAGTCCTGCCTTTATGTCTTCTGCATGGGTCAGGGTTTCTGCTTCCTGCTCAAGCTCGGCTACTTCGCCTTCTTTCAGTTCCGCTTCATCAAGCTGCTGGAGTTGGAATCGGATATAGTCTTCTTCTTTTCTTGTCTCCTCGGCTTGTCTGATACATTCATCCAGTTCGCGGCTTACTTTCCTGTATTCATTGTATTCGTTCTGATAGTCAGTCAGTTCTTTGATGTCCTGAGCTAGAATATCCAGAATATTCAGCTGAAAGCCTTCCTTGTTTATTAATAGGTTCTGGTGCTGGCTGTGTACGTCAATCAGCTTCTCTCCAAGCACTTTCATCTGCGACAACGATGCAGGAGTATCATTTATGAAAGCCCTGCTTTTCCCGTTTATGTTTACTTCGCGGCGGATTATACATTCTTCGCTGTCGTATTCAATGTCGTTTGCCTTGAAGAACTCTTCCATACCGTATGATGCTATGCTGAATTTCGCTTCCACGATACATTTCGTGGCCCCGTTGCGTATAGCCTTTACGTCTGCCCTTTGTCCTAACAGAAGGCCGATTGCACCAAGAATGATTGATTTTCCGGCTCCCGTTTCTCCGGTGATAACGGAAAATCCGGGTTCGAAAGTTATATCAAGTTTATCAATAAGTGCGTAGTTCTGGATGAATATAGACTGTAGCATGATTATAATATTTCTGCCAAATGGTTAATTATGTCTGTAGCCACTTCTTTCTTATTTTTTAGCGGGAATTCGATTACGTTCTCCTTGTCGATGATGGTAATCTTGTTTGTATCATGTCTGAAACCAGCTCCCTTGTCGTTCAGTGAGTTAAGAACGATGAAGTCAAGATTTTTTCTTTCCAGCTTGCTTTTGGCATGTTCCATTTCATCGTTTGTTTCAAGTGCAAATCCCACCATTACCTGATTGTCTTTCTTTATTTTTCCCAGTGCAGCAGCTATGTCCTGCGTAGGTTTCAGCTTAATTATCAGGTCGTCTTTTTCGCGCTTTATTTTTTGTTCAGCCTTTGTTTCAGGAGTGAAGTCAGCTACTGCCGCACACAGTATTGCTGCATCGCTTGAACCGAACTCCTTTGTAGCTGCCTGATACATTTCATCTGCACTCTCTACACTGATTGTTCTGATGTTAGGATGCTTTGCCGTAATGCTTACAGGTCCGCTGATAAGGGTAACTTCGGCTCCTCTTTCCGCACAGCATTCAGCCAGGGCGTAACCCATTTTGCCTGAAGAGTAGTTACCGATAAATCTTACAGGGTCAATCTTTTCGTAAGTAGGACCGGCGGTAATCATCACCTTCTTTCCGGCTAGATCTGACTTTTTTGCGAAGAAATCCTCCAGTACGGCAACGATGTTTTCCGGTTCTTCCATTCTTCCTTTGCCTACAAGATGGCTTGCCAGTTCACCTTCGCCCGGTTCGATGATAATGTTTCCGTATGACCTCAGTGTGTCAAGATTTTTTTGTGTTGACGGGTGTGCAAACATATCAAGATCCATTGCCGGTGCCACGAATACCGGTGCTTTCATCGACAGGTATGTGGTGATAAGCATATTGTCGGCAATGCCGTTTGCCATTTTCCCTATAGTAGATGCAGTGGCAGGAGCTATCAGCATTGCGTCTGCCCACAGTCCGAGGTCAACGTGGCTGTGCCATGTTCCATCCCTGCGAGCAAAGAACTCGCTAATGACTGGTTTGCTTGTTATGGTGGACAGTGTAAGTGATGTGATAAACTCTTTCCCTGCAGGAGTTATAACGATTTGTACTTCGGCACCCTTCTTTATCAAGGCTCTGGCAAGTACTGCTGCCTTATATGCGGCAATACTTCCAGTGATGCCAAGTACTATTTTTTTACCTTTCATCATAAATGTTTCATTTTAACATTCCGGTTTCTCTCAGTCTGATTTTTGTAAGCACATTCTTTGTGTTCAGCGCGAAATCACCGTTCATAATCCATCCGTAATATCCGATGTCTTTCTTCATTACTTCGGCTACCGGCATGCCTTTATATTTACCGAAATTGAATACTTCCACTCCGTTGTCATCATATACTATTCTTCCTGCAAAATCTACGTTTTTCGAATAGCTTGAATATTCCGACAGGAAGTTGATATCATTCTGAAGAGTGTCCTGATACATATCCAACTGAGCTTTAAGAACTTCGTAAGTGGCTCTTGTGTCCGCTTCAGCAGTGTGGGCGTCTTCAAGGTTCTTTCCGCAATAGAACTTGTATGCGGCCGACAGGGTGCGCTGTTCCAACTTGTGGTAGATTACCTGTACATCTACAAATTTTCTCTTTGTAAGATCAAGATCGATGCCGGCTCTGAGGAATTCCTCTACGAGAACAGGAACATCAAATCTGTTGGAATTGAATCCTGCTATATCCGCACCTTCGAAGTCTTTTGCTATGTTGGTAGCCACTTCCTTGAAAGTAGGGCAGTCTGCCACATCCTCGTCTGTTATGCCGTGGATGGCAGTCGATGCTTCCGGAATATGCATTTCCGGATTTATTCTCATTGTCTTGCTTTCTTCGTTTCCGTTTGGATATACTTTCAGATAGCAGATCTCCACTATTCTGTCGCTTGTTATATTGGTTCCTGTAGTTTCCAGGTCGAAGAAAACTATAGGGTTTTTAAGATTAAGTTTCATTATGGGAAAAATTAGTCGTTAAGCATCATAGGCATGAGCAGCATAAGCAGGTCTTCGTTTTCTTCCTGTTCTTCAGGAACTATAAGTCCGGCTCTTGATGGATCAGCCAATTCGATAATTACATTCTGCGATGAGATATTATTCAGAATATCAATCAGGAAAGACGATTTGAAACCTATGCTCATGTCTTTTCCGTCGTACTGGCATGTAAGAGTTTCTTCTGCAGAAGTAGAGAAGTCGATATCCTGAGCAGAAATAGTCATGCTGTTTTCTTTCAGACTGAGTTTAATCAAGCTGCTTGCCTGAGAAGAGAATACTGACACACGTTTAAGTGCGCTTATGAAGATAGCACGGTCAACTATTGCCTTGTGAGGATTGTTCTGTGGAATAACAGAATTGTAGTTAGGATAACGTCCTTCGATGAGACGGCAAGTCATCTGATAGTTCTCCATTGTGAACATTGCGTTCTTGTCGTCGAAGCAAATCTGTACATCGCCCTGTTCCTTAGGAAGTATGTTCTTGAGTATGTTCGACGGCTTTTTAGGAAGAATGAAGGCAGCTTTTTCATTGCCTGTAGAAGAGAATGATTTATTACGTACCAGTTTATGACCGTCTGATGAAACCAAAGTTACGTCCTGCTGGCTAATATCGAAATATATACCGTTCATCACAGGTCTCAACTCATCGTCGGCAGTAGCGAAGATACATCTGTTGATTCCTGTAAGCATAACATCGGCAGCCATTGTCAGATTGACAACTTCACTTCCCATCTGTTTTGGCAATGGATATTCGTCGCCGTTCTGTGCCATCATGTTGTATTTACCGTTAGGGTATTTTACGGTAATTTCCATTGTGTCTGTATTTATATTGAAATTCAATGGCTGTTCAGGATTTTCCTTTAAGGCTTCAAGAATTGTTTTTGATGAGATGGCAAATTTGCCTTCGCCTTCGTATTCGCTGACTTCAATGCTTGTTGACAGTGTAGTCTCGCTGTCCGAAGCTGTCATTGTTATGGTTCCATCGTTTAGTTCTATCAGGATACAGTCCAGAATAGGAAGAGAGTTTTTTGAATTGATAACACGGCTGATAGCCTGTAAATGGCTGAATAATGTTGTGCTTGAAACTAAAAATCTCATGATTGATGTTATATTTAATTGTTTTTTAATTATTATTTCTGCTTAAATTTCTTTACAGGAAAACGATAAATAATCGAATGCCAAAGTTACAAAAAAAGATTATTTGACTAAAGCAATTGCCTGATAAAAATGCTTTCGTCCGGAGAAAAAATATTGTAAAAAATTAGTTCACTTCTAGGGAAAAGAGTAATTTCGTGACCAAAATCAAATAGAAAATTATTATGGAAATAACAGGAAAAATTATTGCTGTTCTTGAACCGCGCGGTGGAGTGTCAAAAACAGGCAATCCTTGGAAAGTTCAGGAGTATGTTTTGGAAACTAACGAGCAGTATCCTCGTAAGATGTGTTTTGATGTGTTTGGTGAAGATAAAATCCAGCAGTTCAACATACAGGCAGGTGAAGAACTTACAGTTTCGTTCGATATAGATGCCCGCGAATGGCAGGGCAGATGGTTTAACAGTATCAGAGCATGGAAAGTGGAAAGACCATCCCAGAATGCGGGTATGCAGCCACTGCCTGCTGATTATTCTTTCCCTCCGGTATCATCGGCTCCGGTGCCTCCAGCTGACTTCTCGGCAACTGACGAAAAGGACGATCTGCCTTTCTGATATTTGGAAATAAAAAGAAGCAATTTCATTAGGAAGTTGTAAGAAGTTATTGCAATTGCTTTAGTTCTTTTTTCTAACTTCTTTACTTTCTTCTTTCATGAAAAAATAAAAACAGCCATATCGCATTTCTTTTTGAAACATTGCGATATGGCTGTTTTCTTTTTTTGTATTTTGTGATTATGAATTCATGCTGAGCAGGAATTCTTCGTTGTCTTTAGTTTTTTCAAGTCTGTCTTTTACGAAGTCCATTGCTTCAACAGGGTTCATGTCTGACAGGTATTTGCGCAGAATCCACATTCTGTCAAGAGTTGTCTTGTCAAGCAGCAGGTCGTCGCGGCGTGTACTTGATGCCACAATGTTTACTGCAGGGAATATACGCTTGTTGCTGAGGTTTCTGTCAAGCTGCAATTCCATGTTACCTGTACCCTTGAATTCTTCGAAGATAACTTCATCCATCTTGGAACCTGTATCAATAAGGGCAGTTGCAATGATTGTGAGCGAACCGCCACCTTCGATGTTACGTGCTGCTCCGAAGAAGCGTTTTGGCTTGTGGAGTGCGTTTGCATCCACACCGCCCGACAATACCTTGCCTGATGCCGGAGATACAGTGTTGTATGCACGTGCAAGACGTGTGATAGAGTCGAGGAATATCACTACGTCGTGGCCGCTTTCAACCATACGTTTAGCTTTTTCCAGTACTATACCTGCAATCTTTACATGGCGTTCTGCCGGTTCGTCGAAAGTAGAGGCAATCACTTCGGCTTTAACGCTGCGTGCCATGTCTGTAACTTCTTCAGGACGTTCGTCGATAAGAAGCATTATCATATATACTTCAGGATGATTTTCTGCAATGGCATTTGCTATATCCTTCATTAGGATAGTCTTACCTGTCTTAGGCTGTGCCACGATAAGTGCACGCTGACCTTTTCCGATAGGGGAGAACATGTCAACTACACGTGCCGACAGATTATCATTATATCCCTTGCAGAGTTTGAACTTTTCGTCAGGGAACAATGGTGTCAGATGGTCGAAAGGAATACGGTCGCGCACCAGTGCAGGATCGGCACCGTTTATCTTGTTTACCTTTACTAGCGGGAAGTATTTTTCACCTTCTTTGGCCGGGCGGATTGTTCCTTCTACAACGTCACCTGTTTTAAGACTGAATGTCTTGATTTGTGACTGTGATACATAAATATCATCCGGTGAAGAAAGGTAGTTGTAGTCCGAAGAACGTAAGAACCCATATCCGTCGGGCATTATTTCGAGAACACCCGAACCTGTTATAATATCTTCAAAATCGTATATTTTTTCTACAGGTTTTGCAGGTTGCTGCTGTTCCTGTTCCTGTGCTGCAGGAGCGTTGTTTTCAGACTCTGGCTGTACGGCTCCTGGAGTAGGCAGCTTTATTTGTTGAACAGCAGGAAGTTGTGCGTTCTGTTGTGCGCTTTCAGATTGTGCTGCGTCATTCTGCTGTTTGTTCTGCTGCTTGTTGTTCTGTTGTGGTTTATTGTTCTGAGCCTTGTTTGGCTGCTGTTTCTTGTTGTTCTTTTTCTGTTTCTGCTGGAACTTGTTTTCCTGCTGCGGAATAACAGGTGGTTCAACCTTTGTGGCTTCGAATTTGCCAAGCAGTTCTGTAGGGATTTCAAATTTCTCAGAAGGTAAATCTTCTATTGGAATAAAATCATCGCCGCTGTTAAGGTCGAGTGGAGGAAGTTCCATGTCATCGTCCATAAATACAGGAACCGGTATCTCTTTCTCGGCTGTTTTCTCAGCTTTGTTTTCGTTTGTTTCTTTTGTATCGGCTTGATTGTTGGAAGAAGCATCTTTTGTGTTTTTGTTCTTTGAACCAGGTTTTCTGCCTCGTTTTGCTTTTGGCTTTTCCTGTTCGTTTTCAGATGCTGGTGTAATGTTTTCGCTTGTATTGTTTTGTGGAACTTCTGTGTTCTCTTTTGAAATTGCTTTTGTCTGTATTGCAGGCGAATCAGCTTCCAGTTTTAAAGCTTTGTCTTTAGTGGCTGTATAAACTTTGCTGCCTTCTTTCTTTACGCTGATTCTAGCTCTTTTTTTTGTTTGCCCATCGCCAGTCTTCTCTGCATTTGCTTTTTGTGAAGCACTTTTTATGGCCTGTTCGTCAAGAATTTTGTAAACAAGCTCCTCTTTTTTTAATGTGCTGGTTTTCTTTAGACCCAACTCTTTGGCTATCTGTTGCAATTCGGACAGGTCTTTTTCATTTAATTGTATGATATTATACATAAGTGTGTGTATAAATTGTTATATTATAGTAATATTTATATTCAAAAAACAATATACTTATTACGAATATACATATATGAAGAGATGTATATACCTAACAAGAGTATAATTCAAAATAAATGTACTACGTTAAAATGATAAATTGATTTTGATTAGGAAATTGTGTTGCATTTGTCGTGAAGTATTGACGACATAGCTTTTGTCGAGTACAAAAATACTACTTTTTATTGTGTTTACAAAGTTTTTGTATGTTTTTTGTTTGATTGGTACATGAAAATCGGAATTTTGTTCTAATTTAGCAGACCGAAAATTGAAAATTAAATTTTATACATTTATGAAGAAAGTTATTTTTACAGAAAAGGCACCTGCAGCAATTGGCCCATACAGTCAGGCAATAGAAGCTAACGGCATGGTTTTTATGTCAGGTCAGATTCCGGTAAATCCTGCAACCGGTGTTTTCGTTGAAGGTGGAATAGTAGAACAGACAACTCAGGTATTTGAGAATATTAAGAATGTTTTGGCCGAGGCCGGACTTACTACAGCTAATGTAGTCAAGACTACTGTCTTTTTGGCAGACATGTCTATGTTTGCAGAAATGAATGCTGTATATGCAAAATATTTTGACGGCGCATTTCCGGCACGTTCGGCAGTTGCTGTAAAAGAATTGCCAAAAGGTGCTTTGGTTGAGATTGAATGTATAGCTGTGAGATAAAAGCGATATTCGTCAAATTGAAAAAGCCTTGTCATTCAGTTTGGAACGACAAGGCTTTTTGATTAAAATGACAGTTCATTCTTTTTATTCTGCCATTTTTATTATAATTTCATTATCTCCTTCTGCCGAGATAATGATTCCTGCTCCGCTTTCCGGTTCATTATTCATTAAGAATTCTGCAAGTTTGTCTTCGATATTGTTCTGAATGGCTCTTTTGATAGGGCGGGCTCCATAATTGATGTCTTCGCCTTTTTGTGCGATGATGTTCTTGGCCTCATCCGTGATGGAAATGGAGTATCCCATTCTTTCCACTCTCTTGAAAAGTTCTTTCAATTCAATATCAGTTATTTTTATCAAATCATTCCTGTCTAATTGTTTGAACGGGATGATATCGTCAAGACGATTGATGAATTCCGGCGCAAAAGTCTTTTCCAGCGCTTTTTTGATTATAGCGTTGGAATATTCTTCGTTGTCGTTATGGCTTATAGCGTTAAAGCCTATTCCTTTTCCGAAATCCTTTAGCTGACGGCTGCCTACGTTTGATGTCATTATAATGACAGTGTTTTTAAAATCCACGGTTCTTCCTGTGTTGTCCGTAAGCCTTCCTTCATCCATTATCTGCAAAAGGAAATTGAATACATCGTGGTGAGCTTTCTCTATTTCGTCAAGGAGCACTATTGAATATGGTTTTCTTCTTACTTTTTCTGTAAGCTGTCCGCCTTCATCGTATCCTATATATCCCGGAGGCGCTCCGACCATTCTTGAAACGGCGTATTTCTCCATATATTCGCTCATGTCAATTCTTATTATAGAATCCTTTGAACCGAATAATTCCTCTGCGAGTATTTTTGCCAGATATGTCTTTCCGACTCCAGTAGGACCTGTAAATAGGAATGTGCCTATAGGCTTGTTCGGGTCTTTCAGTCCTACACGGCTTCTTTTGATGGCTTTTACAAGCTTTTCTACGGCTTCATTCTGTCCGATTACTTTTGTCATGAGCACATCTTGCATAGCGCGCAACTTGTTGGCTTCCGACGACTCAACTTTTTTAAGAGGAATTCCTGACATTAGTGAAATTATTTCCTCGATATGGCTTTTATCTACGATTTCGCGATTCTCCTTGAGCTTGTCGGTCCATTCCTTTTTCATTCTTTCCAGTTCGGTCTGAAGCATTTTCTCCTTGTCACGAAGTCCTGCCGCCATTTCAAAGTTCTGTAGTTTGATGGCCTCGTTCTTGTGTTCCTTGGTTTCTTCTATCAGTCTTTCCTGTTCTTCTATTTCTTTAGGAACGCATACGTTCATAAGATGAATCCTTGAACCGGCTTCGTCTATTGCGTCAATTGCCTTGTCGGGGAAGAACCTGTCTGAAATATACCTGTCGGTAAGTTCTACGCATGCTCTTATTGCCTCATCCGTATATGTTACATTATGAAAATCCTCATATTGTTCTTTGATATTCATGAGGATTTGCAATGTCTCTTCTTTTGTGGTAGGCTCGACAGTGACTTTCTGGAATCTTCTTTCAAGTGCACCGTCTTTTTCTATCGATTTTCTGTATTCATCAAGTGTGGTCGCGCCTATACATTGCATTTCGCCTCTTGCCAATGAAGGTTTCAGTATGTTTGCGGCATCCATTGATCCTGCGGCTGAACCTGCACCGATAATGGTGTGAATTTCATCGATGAATAATATTACGTTCGGATTGTTCTTGGCCTCCTTTATTACTCCTATTATTCTTTCCTCGAACTCGCCTCTGTATTTTGTTCCTGCCACAAGCGATGTGAGGTCAAGGTTTATGATTGTCTTGTCGAAAAGTGTTCTCGGAACTTTCTTTTCAACTATTCTTGAAGCCAATCCTTCTACTATGGCTGACTTTCCGACTCCGGGCTCACCTATCAGCACAGGGTTGTTCTTCTTTCTTCTGCAAAGAATCTGGGCTACGCGCTCTATCTCTTTTTCGCGTCCCACAACCTTGTCAAGCTTGCCTTCTGCTGCGGCTTTTGTCAAGTCGGTGCCATATTTGTTCAGCAATACAAGATTCTTGTCTCCGTTGTCTGGCTTACCCTTTTTTGTCTGCGATGTGTAGTCGTTGCCTGAATGAGGGAATGAATCGTTGCTGCCGAATCTGTTTCCGTCTCTTCTCTCAATTCCGTCATCTTCTTCGCTTTCATCAAAATTTAAGCCGGATGTAGGGACAGGAGTTGTTGTATCCGATATTCTTCCTTTGATTTTTTCGTATGTTATATTGTTTTGTTTCAATATTTGTGCTGCATTGTTCTTCTCTTCTTTCATAATACCTAATAATATATGTTCTGAACCCATTGAATCTTTGTCCTCTAGTTTGGACTCCAGAAAGCATAGCCTTAAAACTCTGGTGGATTGCTCGTCAAAGTTCAAGTCTTTTAATTCCGTTTTGGGTAGGTTGATATTGTCATTGACCAGTCTTTCTTCCAGCTCTTTTCTGATTTTCTTTAAATCAGCATACAAGCTGCATATTATTTTTGCTGCGTTGCTTTCTTCATTTCTTATTATTCCTAATAAAATATGTTCAGGCTTTATGCATGCGGCATCAGTTCTCGCAGCTTCTTCTTTGCTGTATTTTATAACATCTGTAGCTTCTTTAGTGTATGATTTTCCGTTCATCTTATTGCTAGTTTTCACCTTAAATGTTTGATTGTATGGCTAGTTTATTGGTGCCTGTGTCTGCTTATAGCCCTCAAATCTTTATAGTTCCGGCAAATATATTTGTTTTTTATTCTTACAACAAATTATGTGCCATTTTTCTTGTTCTGAATAATTGTCTTGTTTTGTCAGTAATTGAGTAAAAATGTTTAATATGGTACATATTTTTTCATAAAAAGTTTCGTATATCGTCTAAAAGTAGTACTTTAGCATGGTTTTTCGTAAACCGAAAGAGATGTATAATTAATATTTGTTTAAATGCAAGAACAAGACAGAATTATAAAAATTAACATCGAAGAGGAAATGAAGTCGTCGTACATCGATTACTCAATGTCTGTAATCGTGGCGCGCGCCCTCCCTGATGTAAGAGATGGTTTCAAACCTGTACATCGCCGTATTCTCTACGGAATGATGGAACTGGGAAATACTTCGGACAAACCTTATAAGAAATCTGCCAGAATAGTTGGTGAGGTACTTGGTAAATACCATCCTCATGGCGACTCTTCAGTGTATGGTGCATTGGTACGTATGGCACAGGATTGGGCTATGCGATATCCTTTGGTTGACGGACAGGGTAACTTCGGATCTGTCGATGGTGACAGCCCTGCAGCAATGCGTTATACTGAGGCCAGACTGAAGAAGATAGGCGAGGAGATGATGCAGGATTTGTACAAGGAGACTGTAGATTTCCAGAACAACTTCGATGACACTCTTCAGGAACCTACCGTTATGCCTACACGCATTCCGAACTTGCTCGTGAACGGTGCTTCAGGTATTGCCGTAGGTATGGCAACTAATATGCCGACACACAATCTGGCCGAGGTTATTGACGGCTGTGTGGCATATATCGACAATAATGATATAGATGTCGATGGACTGATGCAATATATCAAGGCTCCTGATTTCCCTACAGGCGGATATATATATGGTGTAAGTGGAGTAAGAGATGCTTATCAGACAGGTCGCGGACGTGTGGTTATGCGTGCGAAGACCGAAATCGAAACTCACACCAATCATGACAAGATTATCGTAAACGAAATCCCTTATAACGTAAACAAGAAAGAACTTATCGAGCATATCGCTTCGCTTGTAAACGAGAAGAAGATTGAAGGTATCTCATACGTGAACGATGAGTCCGACCGTGAAGGTATGCGTATCGTTATAGACGTGAAGCGTGATGCCAATGCAAGTGTCGTTCTGAACAAACTGTTCAAGATGACTGCTTTGCAGACTTCTTTCGGTGTGAACAACATCGCTTTGGTTAAGGGACGTCCTCGTCTGCTCAATCTTAAGGATCTGATCAGACTGTTCGTTGAACACAGACACGAGGTGGTTATCCGCCGTACACAGTACGACTTGCGTAAGGCTCAGGAACGTGCACACATTCTTGAAGGACTTATCATCGCTTCGGACAATATCGACGAGGTAATCAGAATCATACGTGCTGCAAAAACTCCTAACGAGGCTGTAACTAACCTGATGGCTCGTTTCGAACTTAGCGAAATCCAGGCACGTGCTATAGTAGAAATGCGTCTGCGTCAGCTGACCGGACTTTTGCAGGAACAGCTTCATGCGGAATATGAAGAGATAATGAAGCAGATTGCTTATTATCAGGAAATCCTTTCAAACGATGAACTCTGTATGAAAGTCATCAAGGACGAACTGATAGAAGTTAAGGAAAAGTACGGTGACAAGCGTCGTTCGGAAATAGTTTATGCTTCGGAAGAATTCAATCCGGAAGATTTCTATGCTGACGAACAGATGGTAATCACTATATCTCATCTGGGATATATCAAACGTACTCCATTGGCTGATTTCCATGCTCAGAACAGAGGCGGTGTAGGCTCTAAGGGTAGTGAAACACGCGATGAGGACTTCATCGAACATATCTATCCGGCTACAATGCACAATACTATGCTGTTCTTTACACAGAAAGGTAAGTGCTACTGGCTGAAGGTTTATGAAATTCCTGAAGGAAACAAGACATCAAAGGGACGTGCAATACAGAATCTTTTGAATATAGATGCCGATGATGCCGTAACAGCTTACTTGCGTGTCAAGAACCTTAATGACAAGGAATTCATCAACAGTCATTACGTATTGTTCTGCACTAAGCAGGGTGTAATAAAGAAAACACTCCTTGAACAGTATTCACGTCCACGTCAGAATGGTGTGAACGCTATTACTATCCGCGAAGACGACAGAGTGATAGAAGTTCGTATGACTAACGGTAATAATGAAATTGTTATAGCAAACCGTAACGGACGTGCCATACGTTTCCACGAAAGTGCCGTACGCGAAATGGGACGTACTGCTACCGGTGTACGTGGTATTACTCTTGACGAAGACGGACAGGATGAAGTTATAGGAATGATTTGCATTAAGGATCCTGAAAAGGAAACTATAATGGTGGTTTCTGAAAACGGTTATGGTAAACGTTCTGACATCGAGGACTACCGCAAGACAAACCGTGGCGGTAAAGGTGTCAAGACATTGAACATTACCGATAAGACAGGCTCACTTGTTGCAATCAAATCTGTGACTGACGAAAATGACCTGATGATTATAAACAAGTCGGGTATAACAATCCGTGTGAAGGTTTCTGATTTCCGTATTATGGGACGTGCTACTCAGGGTGTAAAACTTATAGACCTTGAAAAACGTAATGACAGTATCGGTTCTGTATGTAAGGTTACATCTCAGGCTGAGGAAGAGGCTGTCGAGGGTAGTGCTTCACAGGAAGGTGAAATGGATAATAATACAAATGAACCCCAAGAAGATAATAATCAAAACAATTGACTTACTAAAATTTAAAACATTATGAAAAAAGTATTACTAACTGCAGCCGTGTTGTTTACTACATGCGCAGTATCAGCACAGACTAGTGTTGTAAAAGAAGCGAAATCTTCTAAGAGTGATCCTGTAAAGGCTGCTCAGATTATTGAACCTGCATTGAGCGATCCTACAACAGCCAATGATCCTGAAACATGGAAACTTGCCGGTGATTTCCAGAAGGCTATCTACGATGACGAGAATATGAAACTTTATCTCCCGGGTGGACAGGCTGATACAGCTAAATTATACAATAGTTTGGCTAAAATGTTCGAATATTACATGAAATGTGATGAAGTTGAACAGGCAAAAGTGGCAAGTGGTGAATTGAAGAAGCCAAAATTGAGAAAGAAATTGGCCAAGACATTGGTTTCTGTACGTCCTAATTTGACAAATGCAGGTTCTGATGCTTATAATGCAGGAAACTATAGTGCCGCATTGAAATTCTTTGGAACATACTGCGATGCTGCAACAGCTCCTATCTTTGCAGATATGAAAGAAGTAAAGAATGATACACTTGTTCCACTTATCGCAAACTATGCTACATTGGCTGCTAACTCATTGAAAGACAATGCCGCTGTTATCAAGTATGCAGAAATGGGTAAGAACCATAAGGAAGAAGGTTACAGAGCATTGATGTGTCTTGCTGAAGTTTATAAGTCAGACGAAGCTAAGGACTCTGTAAAATGGCTTGCTACTATCAAAGAAGGTGTTGAAAAATTCCCAGCACAGGAATATTTCGTTGGTAACCTTATGGACAACTACATCCAGAAAGGTCAGGTAAAAGAAGCTTTGGCTGAAATAGACGGTATCATAGCAAATAATCCTTCTGCTTACTTCTTGTATGTAAAGGGTGTACTTCAGTATGAAAACAAAGACTACGAAGGAGCAATAGCTACATTGCAGCAGATTGTTGACAAGAACGACGGTTTCGTGGCAGAAGCATATTCCAAGATGGGCGACTGCTACTTCTTCCCTGGTCAGGATATAGAAGAAGCTAACTCTCAGCTTGCTATGGACGATCCTAAATATGCAGAAGGTGAAGCTAAGATTAAAGAGCTTTATGCAAAGGCATTGCCTTACTATGAAAAGGCTAAAGAATTGGCTCCTGATAACAAAGCTTTGTGGGGTCAGTATATGTTGAGAATCTACTGGAAGCTTAACAGAGCTGAGTATGAGTCTCTTGAAAAAGAACTTGGATATTAATCTGATAGTTTGATAAAAATAAAAAATCCTGGTCTGTATTTCAGATCAGGATTTTTTGGTTTTATATATATCAGAACTTGAAACTTAAACTTCCGTATGGAAGACAATTTTCTGATAAATGTACAGAATAGAAGTCAACTATATCTTCCTCGGGTGGATTGCCAAGCAGATTGTAAAGACCGCATCTGAGAAGTAGCAATTTGTCTCCGAAATCCTTCTTGAATGTATATCCTACGTCAATTCTGTAGTTGAATTCTCCACGTCTTTGCCTGAAGCCCAAATCCTTGTCGCTTTCAAACCAGTTGTCCGATGTCTTGATTCTTCCCGATTTTGTTATACATCCTATAGACAGGCTTGACGATTTGCTTATCTTGTATGACAGGGCTCCTGCTCCATAGTGTGGCATATCATACAAAGAAGGAAGTTTGCCCAGGCTCTTGTATTCATCGAACCATTCACGGCTCCTTGAATAAGTATATGACAGTTGCATAGTCCATCTTCTGTACATATAATAGAGGAACATTTTAATTCCGTAACTGTCTCCGTTACCCACCATTATATAGTTGTTCCAGTTATCGTTTTCTACTATTGCATCCGGTTTCAGGGCTACGATATTCCGTCTTGTCTTATAATATGCAGATGTTTCTAATTTTCCTCTGTCGCTGTCGAAATTCTTTTTCCAGCCAATCTCATAATGTTCCGATGAGCGCGGTTTAAATCCTTCTATGCTCGGCATTCTGAAATCTGTCGGTAGAGAAATACCATTGAAACTGATGTAATGATAGAACTGCTCCATTTTAGAGAAATTCAGGTATATAAGGTCATTCTTACCAGGTGTAAAGTTCAATGCAAAACGAGGCTGTATGCTGTAATAATTTCGGAAGTTTACAGGATTGTATGCAATGAAATGTACTCCTACACGTGTTGTAAGGTTATTTGTTACTCTGATATAATTGTCGTAGTACAGAGAATACTGGTTAATGGCCTCATTCTGCTTCTTGATGTTTTCTCCGAAAGCTGTCATCTCATACATCTCGTGCGAGTACTTGAATCCCCAACGGGTAGAGTATATGTTTTCCGGACTGTAAGTAAATTCAGTATTGAAATTTATTGTCTTTATTCCGTTGCTTATTTCATTGTTAGACGCATTGTTTTCTGTTTGATTAAAGGAATCTCCATTATTCCAATCGTCATTCCAATTGTCTTCCCATCCGCTGTCAGGGTCCATATCATCTTCAAAGTCGTCACCCAAACCAAAACCAAGTACATCGGCGTTTGCACGGCTCATGTGTGACGAATAGTAGGCAGATGTGGTATTACCAAGTTTTCCCCACATTCCGTTATAAGTGGCCTTGTATATCTGGTTATTCCATTTCACTACAGGTATGGCTTCTTCTGTGTATAGGGGAAATCTGAACTCGTCGAATGTATTATATGCAAAGAACTTTAAGGAACTGTTTTCCGACATATAGTATGACAGTTTTGCCGTATAGTCGAACGAGTAGTGGTTCAGTCTGTTTTCCTCCGATAAAAGTTCGTCGAAGAAATCCATCCAGCTTCTTCTTACACTCACCAGATACGACAGCTTGTTTTTTATTATTGGCCCTTCCAGTGTAAGCGATGCGGCAGGCATGTCGATAGAGAAAGTACGTGTATGCCTGTTCTTGTTTCCGTCTTTAAGATTGAATTCCGTGACCGATGAAAGTCCGCCTTCCAGACGGGTGGGGAAGAAGCCCTTGTGGAAGACAATATTCTTTATGACGTCGCCATTGAATTGTGGAAGCAGAGCGTTGACGTGTCCCGGATGAAACACAGGCACACCGTCGAGCAGGATTATGTTCTCGTCATAACTTCCGCCGTCCACCATAAAATTGTTTCCCGTAGGAGTGCCGGTCACTCCGGGCAGTATCCATATTTGCGAAAACAGGTCGTTTCCGCTGAATGACAGCATGCCTGATGGAGTAATCTCTGCCAGTTCCGCATCATTTCTGATAGACCTGACCGTAACCTCGTCAACCTCAAACAGAGCCGGCTTGAGATTCATGTCCAGTCTTTTCCTGCTATACAGATGCAGAGCTGTAGAGAATTTCTCATATCCCATATAGCTTATTTCAATGGTATATTCCCCTTCTGTAAGGTTCAGCCGGTAGTTGCCGTTCTCGTCGCTTGTGGAGTAAATCTTCCTGCCGTCCGTACCTGACGCCATTATGATTGCCCCATACAGTTTCTCGGATGTTGATTCGTCGGCTATCGTTCCGCTTACGGAGAATTCCCTTTTTGCATCAATGCGTATCGCGATTTTCCTTCCGGGCATTTCCGTAATGCTGTATCTGTAGTCTTTAAGAATAATGTCCAGCAGTTGGGCTACCGACATGGTGGCGGACTGTCTCACGGTGCATCTCCTTTCCATGTCTATAGCTTGGTTGAACGAAATCGATATTCCCTTTTGTTTCTCGATATAGCTGAACCATTGAAGCACAGAAGCCGATGAGGCTCTAACGAATAGAACCTCATCGGTCAGTTTATTGTCGTCTGATGAACAAATGTTTTCCTTAATACCTCCTGCAGTTATGTCGGTTGATGTTTCATTTACAGATGCTTCCGTGTTGGGAAAAGCATCTCCTGCATGAGCCATTGCCGACAGCAGTAGCAGGACTTTCATTGATTGATGTATCATCCGGCTATGAATGCTTGGTTAATATAATCGGTAATGCTTTCCGGCTTCCAGAATTTCGTATTTGCAGCTGCACAGGAAAGCCAGTTCCATTATTATTGCCTCCGTATCGGCAGTGTCAATCCTGCTTGTTATCTTGTTATTCCGTAGTTCCTTGCTCACCTCAATTTTCACTCCCGTGGTCTGTTCTATCTTTTCCACCACTTCCATTATTCCCGCATTCTCGAACGACAGGACTTTAGGTTTCTCTTCGAACACCTCATACGGATTCTCTATCTTACCTGTCTTTAGAGTGTTGTTTTCAAGTTCCGCCTTCTGGTTGGCTTTTATTATTACCTTGCTGTCCTCCGATTCTACGCTTACCACACCGGTCTTTACATATACGCTTGAGCTTTCAGCTTTAGTGGCATCAACCAGAAACGATGTTCCCAGCACTTCCACCATAAGGTTTTCTGACTGTACTTTGAAAGCCCTTCCGTGCATCTTCCTCACATTGAAGAAAGCCTTTCCATTTAGAGCTACCTCCCTTGCCGAGTTCATACCTCCCGTTCTATATCTCACGTTTGCATTAGGATATAGAGTCACCGACGAACTGTCCGGCAGATAAATCATCATCTTCTCTGCAGTGTTGTTGGCAAACAGCTGTTCATTGTTGTTATCCCTGTTGCTCATAAAGAATGAGATTGATATTACTACTATTACAAGGACCGAAGCTGCCGCATAGAAAACCGACATGCCCAATGACTTCTTCTTGTTCTTGTTTATTGAGATACTCATTGCCGGTTTCTTTGCCGACGTCTTGTTTATATGCTCTTCTATTCTGGCCCATGCTTTTGCTGTTCCGAATTCGGGAGCCTTCTTTGGCGATATAAGTTTTACCAGCCTGTTGTATTCGTCGGCATGCGTAGCTATCCATTCCTGAATATCATTCTTTTCCGAGTCCGACATTACCTCGCCTGTGATATATTTAGCCAGTAATTCGTTGATATATTCTTCTGTATGTTTCATCTCTATATGTTGTTTGAAATGATTGATATGATTAAAGTGATAATAACCGCGATAGTGAACGAACATGTGGCTGCAAACTCTCTGAGCAGTTTGATGGCTTTACCCATCTGATTTTCCACTGTCTTTTCCGATAATGACAACAACTCCGCAATTTCCCTGTATTTCATGCCTTTAAGCTTTGAAAGTAGGAAAATTTCCTTACATTTTGGCGGGAGTACAGCCAGAGCCTCCGATAAAAGTTCCTCAGGTGATTTCCTGTCAGTGTCCAGTGTATCCTCATCCGGAAGGTGTGCTCCGGCAGATGGAGCGTCTTCTATCGAAACAGTGTAAGAGCATTTTTTTCTGAGAAACGAGATACAGGCATTTTTTACAGCTGTAGTGATGTAGGCTGCAAATTCCTTGTCCGGAAGAGCGTCCTTACCTTTATCCCATATATTTATGAACAGTTCCTGAACTATGTCTTCCGAATCGTCAGCATCGGAAACATATTCGTATGCTATGCTGCATAGTCTTGGATAGTGTTCGTTAAACCTGGACTTGAAGATTTCTTTTCTGTCGGTGTTCATTACTGATGTATTTAGTTTTTGTGGTTATTAAGGCATATATATTTGATGGCATTTTTACAAATATACTGTTTCCGTGCCTAAATAACAATTATTGTCATATATATTTATGTAATTTGTATGTTCTCCACACGCTCGTGTGGAGTTCTCATCACGTTCGTGTGGAGCTCTCGACACGTCCGTGTGGAGTACTCGACACGTTCGTGTGGAGATAACTGTTTCAGCTCGATGTTTTCTGATTTGTCTCATGCTTTTATAATTAAGCAGGTAATTAATCCTTTTCCTTTGTTGCTTTCACTTCAATAACGCAGATTTATGTAAAAACCCCTATGTGGGAAGAGAAAATAATCAGAGTCCGGTGATTTATTACATAAAATCCGATGTGTATAGTGCCGGAATATTCTTATTTTTGCAGGAAATTTTTGTAAAATGAGAAAGATAACCCACTATATTCTGTACATTCTGATTGCTTTTACAGTCCTTTTGAATATTCGATGCAGCGGAAACGGCAAAGAGAAAACACTGCTTCCGGAACTGGTTCATGCGGAGTCCGTGATGTTTGACCATCCGGACAGTGCGCTTCATATTCTGGAGGACATGCCGATGCCTTCAGCACGCCGGGATAAGGAGAACCATGCGCTGTGGTGTCTGTTGTTGACACAGGCGCAGTACAAACGGATGATGAAAATCCCTTCAGATTCACTTGTGAGAATTGCATACGATTATTACAAGCCAACAAACAATGCCCGTAGAAAGGCGATAGCAGCCCTATATATGGGTTGTATAAATTATGATCTTGGGAATATAGAAGAAGCGATGCAGTATTATCTGGCAGCTAAGACAGAAGTGGATAAGACTGATGATTATAAGACCGGATATCTGATAATGTCTTCTTTAACAAATCTCTATTTATTCCGTGATTTTGCTGATTATGCACTTGATGCTTGTATGAAGGCATACGATTATGCTGTGAAAGATTCTAACAATCGCTATCAGATGACATCTTTAGGATTGTTGGCCAGATGTTATTGCATATCAAATGAATTTCCAAAAGCAATAGAAACCTATCAGAAAACTGCTGCAAAAGCTGTTGAACTCGGATTTGAAAACAATGAATATTATTATTCAATACAAAAAGAAATTGCTTTGGTTTATACGAACAGTTGGAAGTTTGAAAAGTCATTGGAAATTCTAAAAGCATTACCTAAGATGTATCAGCCATCATTGCTGATTGGTACAAATTATTTAATGCTAAATCAGTATGATTCTGCATATTTCTATTTGAACAAGGACTTAAATACGGATAATGTTTATACCAAAAAATCCATATATAAAGCTCTGTATCAATTGGGTGATACGCCTGAATACCGTAAATATCTGAAGACCTATTGCGATTCACTTCTTTTCTATACCGACTCTGTCATGTCCTTGGATAAAGGCAAGGAAATCATCGCCTATAAGGAGAAGTATGACCATCAGAAACTCATCACTGAGCAACAGCGTCTGAAGCTGGAGAAGGCAGATGCGCAGCGTATGCTGTTCATCATCACGATATGCCTGATTGTAGTTATAGCTGTTGTAGCATATTTTTACCAGAAACGTCTTGTCCGTAAGGAAACTACTATCCGCAAACAGTCGGAACAGCTACAGGACTACATGCTTCAACTGCACGAATACGAGACACGGCTCATGCAGAACAACCGCTATATGGACGAGCTGCAGGAGCAGATATCACGTCAGGAAGTTAATGCTGAAGATATAGATTCATATCGTGAACAGATAGACAGTCTTCAGTCAGAGAATAGCAGGCTGTCTGAAAATATAAACACTCTGCAACAGCATATTGTCGAATATACCTCTAAACTTGACAAGGCCCGCCGTGATACGGAGAAATTCCGTAGTATATCAGAAGAGAACCTTAACCTGAAGCAGCGTGAACGTATGCTTGCCGACTATGTTGTGGACAATGACAGATTGGTTAAGGAACTTAGAGAGAAATGCCGTGTTCTTGATGATAAGGAATGGGAGACTCTGGAGCAAATGTGCGAAAGTACGTACGGCAATTTCGTGAGCCGTATGCAGAGTATCTGTCTGACACTTACAAAGCAGGAGCTTCATCTTTGTATCCTGATCAAGCTCCGTTTCAGCAACACTCAGATGTCGGAGATATTCGGTGTCAGTGTCTCTTCTGTATCCCAAAAGAAGTTCCGTCTGAAAAAGCATTTGAGTGATTCGTTGGAAGGCGGTCTTTCTGAGGATATGACACTCGACAGGTGGGTGGCAGAGTTCTGAAAAAAGAAAATGTAGAGATTGACATAATCGTATAATATGGCATAATACGCATATAATCAGTGTATTATGCCGTATTTTGTTAATGGCTAAATGTAGAGATACTTTTTAAATGGTGTATTGTTATATGTTCTAATTTTGCATTCGGAGATATAAACCATGAGCAATAATAACCTAAAAAGTATCTTTATAATGAAAGCGATTAAAACTTTTCTATTTACATCTTTGTTGGTCTTCTTGCCTGTAATTCTATCCGCGCAGACCGTAAGCGGAAAACTGGTTGACGAGAAGAACCAACCTTTATCATACGCCAATGTGGTGCTTCTGTCCTTGCCGGATTCTGCTTTTGTTAGCGGAACTATCAGCGGTGAGGACGGATCTTTCACATTGGAGGCAACATCGGAAAACCAGATAGTGAAAATATCTTCTATCGGATATAAGACCGTATGTAAGCCGGTATCTCCGGCAAATATTGGTATTGTACAGCTTGTTTCGGATGCACAGATGCTTGGTGAAGTGGTGGTAAAGGGTGATTTGCCTAAAACACGCGTTAAGGGTGATGCCATGGTCACTGAAGTAAAGAATAGCAAACTGTCTTATGCCGGTACAGCCAATGATGTATTGCGCAAATTGCCTGGTGTGGCAGATGTAGGCAACGGTTTGCAAGTATTAGGGCGAGGAACACCGGAGTATTATATAAACGGACGCAAGGTACGTGACCTTTCAGAACTTGACCAGTTATCCAGTACCAGTATTCGGAATGTGGAGGTCGTGATGAACCCAGGTGCTCGTTACGATGCATCTGTGAAGGCTGTTATACGTATTAATACACAAAAACCGGCAGGTGAGGGTTTTGGCTTTGACAATCGTTTAATGGGAGATTACAACAAGAAAGCGGGATGGCTGGACCAGTTCAACTTTAATTACCGAAAGAATAACTTTGATTTGTTTGGCCTTTTGTTTTATTCTGACAGCTACTACTGGAAGACTCATCAGGCCGTTCAGGATACTTATCTGGATAAACACTGGAAACAGGAAAGTCTTACAGATGTGGAAAGCCGGAGCAGGACATTTACCGGTAGGTTGGGTATGAATTATGTGTTTAATAACAATCATTCGTTGGGCGCATATTATCGTATCTCAAGGCAACCGTATTACAAAAATTATATGGATGTATATACCGATGTATTCAGTAATGGAACGGATTATGAATCTTCTGACAACTCTTCCGTCGGCTCTAATGATTATACCAAACATACTCTTGATTTGTATTATAACGGCAATGCCGGTAACTGGCAAATTGATGTGGATGGTAATGCCATCTGGCAGACAACTGATGCGGACAATCTGGCAAATGAGCAGATAAATGCCATGGACGGAACCAACTCTGTCCGCAATGTAACTACATACAGTGACACTGAATATGAATTTTATGCTGCCAAGGTTGTATTGTCACGCCCTTTATGGGGAGGTAATTTCTCTGTTGGTGCAGAATATGGATATATGAACAGAAACATGGACTATCGTAATCCCGAAGGTATCATATCCGACAGTAAAGATGAAATTAATGAGAACAACGCTTCTGCCTATGCAGAATACAGCAAGGCATTTGGCAAAGTAAACGCTCAGCTGGGCATCCGATACGAGTACGATGATTTTGATTATTATGTAAATGATGAACATCAGAAAGATCAGAGTAAGGTTTACCACAATGTGTTTCCTTCGGCATCGCTTTTCTTTCCACTTGGAAAAACACAGGTTATGTTGCAGTACAGATCGGAGATACAGCGTCCGCGTTACTCACAACTGAGCAGCCAGGTGGTATATATCAATCGTTATACTTATGAAGGCGGAAACCCGTTGTTGAGACCAGTCATGACAAACTCACTAAACTTAGGTGTATCCTACAGATGGTTGTCTGGGCGTGCAGGATACCAGCATGTTAAAGATGATATCTTTAATACAAGTTATCCATACTCAAGCGAAGATCCTACCATCGCATTGATAAGCCAGAACAATTCACCCGCTTATGACATGCTGTTTGTCGCTATAACTGCTGCTACTACCATAGGTAAATGGTCGCCTTCCTGGACAGCCAGCTTGAACAAGCAATGGCTGGAGGTGGAAAGCCCTGAAGGTAACATTAATCTGAACAAGCCATTGTTTATGCTTAACTGGGATAACAGTCTTGAATTGCCTATGGGCTTTCTTCTAAACATGGGTGTCAGATGGATGAGTACAGGCGATATGCAGAATACCAGATTGGACGAACAGAGTTGGTCGGTAAACGGAAGCTTGCATAAATCTATCATGAATGGCAGAATGAGTTTTCTGCTTCAGGCCAATGACATCTTTAATACTCAAAAACAATACGGAACTTTATATTCTGGAGAGGTGCGTACTATCAAGATGTATAACGACCCAAATGCACGTAGTGTCAGCCTGACTGTCCGCTATAAGTTTAATACAACCAAAAGTAAGTACAAAGGAACAGGAGCAGGGGAGAGCCAGAAGAATCGTATGTAAGAGTAAAAAATGTAAGTACCACAGATATATTGTTATAATTAGCAGAATATTAGACTCTTTTTTACAAAAAAAATGGAGGATAGAATCCGTATTAGATTATAAACACTATATTTGCGATATTAGCTGTTTTGAATGATAATCCAGTACAAAAAATTGAGTTAATTAAAGTATTATGAAAACAAAAAATCTATTTGGAATAATGATATTGTTCCTGTTAACATTTACCATTATTAGCTGTAATAAAGAGGAAGAGGGCTTTTCTAAAGAAGAAATACAACAGATGCTATTCGACATGAAAGGAACCTATCATGGCACTGTACAAGTAGACTATTATCAAGGTTCAAGTATAACAGAACTTCAGAATGCAATAGCTGTTTCACGCGATTCACTCAAATTCAATATGTCATTATTACCATATGTAGAACTGATTTCAGATGAAGGCCTGACGGAGCGCCTGCGTGAAATTGGAGAGGTGGAAGTTGTTGCTGGTTATGATTTTCATCAGAGTGACGGTTGGAATATAAATTTTGGATTGCGACCTAAGGATGTCGACGTATTAGGCGGTTATGGAGCACCTCCTTCTATTCGGATTGTTTTTGCTCAGACTTTTGGTGGGGACGCTGAAGTAGGACATAATTTCATAATGTTTAATATCTCTCCTCTGGAATTATGGGTTGATGGAAAGAAATATGAAGATTTTCCACGTTTAGTTTACCACTTTAGAGGTAATTATGAATAGTAAAAAGTAATGTAAATACAGAATTATAAATTTCAAATACAATGAATCCAATATTATACATAAATTGGGATATAGATCCTGTTATATTTAGTCTTGGTCCGGTTAAGATTCAATATTATGGTTTGATTTTTGTTACTGGACTTGTCTTATGTTATTACATAATTGGCCATATATACAAGAAGGAGAAGATTTATACTCCTGATGCAATGGAGAAACTTTTTATATATGCTGTTATTGGTATTTTCGGAGGTGCAAGACTTGGTCACTGTCTATTTTATGACTTTGAATATTTTTCTTCTCATATAATTGAAATATTTATACCATTTAGAGAAAATGCTAATGGAGTTTACGAGTTTATAGGATACAAAGGATTGGCAAGCCACGGAGGTGCAATAGGTTTGTTCATTGCCATGTTATTATACTCACGGAAGATTCATATTCCATTCCCGAAGATAATAGACATCATAGCTATCTTGGCTCCATTAGGGGGAGCTTTTATAAGAATCTCAAATTTAATGAACTCTGAAATTATTGGACGTCCGACAGATTTGCCATGGGCTTTTATATTCAGATACGTTGACGATTTACCAAGACATCCTTCACAGCTTTATGAGTCAATAAGCTATTTTATTATTTTCCTGATAGCTTATTCTCTATACAAATATAAAAGACAGTTGTTTAAAGTCGGAAGTTATTTCTATTTTGGCTTTAGTATTTTTGCCATTTTTCTCATGAGATTTCTTTTAGAATACACAAAGGAAAATCAAAAAGGTTTCGAAGATTCGATGTTTTTCAATATGGGACAAGTTTTGAGTATCCCTTTTATTGTATTAGGTCTATACCTAATTTTGCGTAGTTATATACAGTCATCCAAAAGATAACTATAACAAATAAGATAACCGATAAACAGTGCAGAAAATAAGAGTTATTGCAAAACTATAAACTACTATAATCAAAGTAACATGAAAACAAAGAATTTATTTGGAATACTGATGCTGTTCCTGTTTACATTTGCCTCTATCAGTTGTGATAAAGATGATATGACAGACAAAGTAGAAACAATAAAAATGTATGTGTCTGCGGAAACTGATACTTATATTCCTTGGGGAAGCGATACTCCAGTAGAATGTATGCTTATTAAAGAAGAAGGAAATTCAAGCTATTCAAAACTTCCCTTAAATGGCATAGAAGGATTTGTATATAAGAAAGGTTTTGAATACACTCTTAAGGTTGAAAAAACGACTTTAGCAAATCCACCTGCTGATGATAGCGATGTCAGATACAAACTGATAGAGATTATAACAGAACAAGAAAAATAAAGATAATGAATATAAATAAAAGCGGCTAAGATTGAGCTTAGTCGCTTATATTTTATCTATCTCATTATCATCTGCACTATCCATCTGCAGGTAACGACCTACGATCTTCAAGAATTTGTTAGTACTGTGTAGACTGGGTAACTGTTACGCAAAATCATTTATGGCTAAACCTTTTATTGCAATCTTTACATATATAATTGGCATTGGAAATTTTTCCGAAAAATGCAATTACAAGAAACGAAATGAACATAGACAATGCTATATAATCCGCAATAGTTGATCTGAGGCCAAAATCATTTGCCCAAACAAGATAAATCCCCGGAATAAGAATAAGAAAGATGCACAATAATGTTATAGCAGTTCCATATTTATTACTTACGGCTATAGCTGATACATTGTAGCTTCCACATTTAGGGCACCAGATATAAGATTTATTTCTCTTGTCAACAATAGGATTTATTATCTCAACTGCCTTTTCATAGTCTTTCTCAAAAACATATATCGCAATACCGGTAATAGGACCATAAGCACCAGGCCTTTGGTCTTGCCCCTCATCATGCTGGCGAGAAACGATATTATTTTCAACAAGCAAATCTGTAATCTCGTCCGCATAAATAGTAGTATCACATTTTATAAGAAGTTTTTCATTCATATTACATTCATTATGGTTATTGCATGACTCTCAGAATTCAGTAATACTTCTCTAATTTACTGCCCAGTCGCTAATTGTGCCGGTTTCAGAAGAGAATGATGCTCCGATCTTATATACTTTGCGGCTATTGGTTGCATATTCACGCGCATATCCTTTTTCCTCTATCTGCTGAAGTGCCTCTTGGGCCGTACCGTCCAGTTTGAACTCAAAGATATATACATAGTCCGATGTTTCCACTATGCAGTCCACACGTCCCTGGCTCTGCACCTTCTCGGCATAAACAGTATAAACACTCACCAGACGCATAATGAGGTAGAAGGTGTTATTCAGTTGGTTGCAGATATGACGAAGCCACCATTGTAAGGAATCCGCCTTTTACTTCATTGTTCGGGAAATCAAGAAGGAAGGTATTGAAATCTCTGTCGTATGCCTTTATTGTAAGATATCCGCTTTGATATATCATAGGCAAAGGGCGTTCCACGTCTGCCTTGTAATCAATAAATTCCGCCGGAGTGTAATACTTTCCAGTAAATTCGTTCATCCTCTCATGCGAATGGTTAAGCAGGCGAATAAGATATGTGGGAGTTCCTGTGCTGAACCAATAGTCTTTGATACGTTTGGCGTCAAGAGCATTCAACAAGCTGAAAGGATTATAAATGTCTGTCAGTTTATCGCTGAAGTGGTAACCATCGTATTGTCTCTTCAGCAGTTTATACATTTCTTCCGGTGTACACTGATACTCAACGGCCATTTGCAATACAGGTTCAGTAAAATATTTTACGATTTCCTCCTGAGTAATACCGCACAGGGCTTCATAACGTACATCCATACTTATATCTTTAGCTTGATTGAAACCGCTGAATATACTTTCTTGGGAATATTTTGTAACCCCTGTCAACAAAACGAATTGCAAATGCTTGTCCGCTCCCTTAAACACGGAATAAAAAGCTTTCAGAATGTTTCGGTGTTTATCCTCCAGATTGGTATCCACATCCAGTACATCAAGCATAGGTTTGTCGTATTCATCTACAAGTACCACAGCGCGTCGGCCTGTCTGAAGATGAGCGGCCTCGAGAACCTTTATAAAGCGGTCTCCAAGACCCAATTCATTTTCACGTATAGGCAGATTGTACTTCTGTTCCCATTCAGTAAGATAAAAATTAAGTTTTTTCTCCAGTTCTCCTGAGTTTGTGAAATTAGTCGCATTGAAATCCACATGGAAAACGGGATACTCGTTCCATTCCGTCTCCATCTTTTCTATGGCAAGACCACGAAACAGTTCCTTACGTCCTGAATAATAGTTTTCCAGAGTAGAAACAAGTAGGCTCTTTCCGAACCGTCTTGGTCGACTGAGAAAATAAATGCTTCCATTATGTGTAAGGTCATAAATAATGTCAGTTTTATCGACATATATATAACCTTCTTGAATAATGCGTTCAAAACTTTGGATACCAATTGGAAATTTCATAACCTGATTCTTTTTGTACTTTACACAAAGGTAAATAAAAAATTGGACTTTTGCGTCATTAATTAATAGGTCTTTTCCCTTATTTTAATACTCAATATAATCAAGTATCCCCTGAATATAAGCTATAGTCACTCCATAATTGGTCATAGGAATATTCTGTTCCTTGGCTTTTGCAACGCGGTTCATCATAAACTTCCTGTTGAACATGCATGCACCGCAATGGATAATCAGGTCGTAGCCATCAAGATTTTCCGGAAAGTCGTGTCCTGATACAATATCTATATGTATGTCATTGCCAAACCTTTTTCGGAGCATGGCTGGGATTTTTTCACGGCCAATATCCTCTGTGAGTGGGGCATGGGTGCATGCTTCGGCTATAAGGACTTTTGAATTGTTGTTCAGTTTGCCTATCGTACGTGCACCTTCCACAAAATAGTCTATATCGCCCTTGTGCTTGGCAAAGAGTACTGAGAACGATGTCAGTATGCTTTCCTTTGGCTTCAGTTCGAAAACGGTCTTGAATACCTGTGAGTCTGTGATGATAAGTTTCGGTGGATTTACCATCGCTTTGAGCATTGCTTCCAGCTTGTCTGTAGTGCAGCTCATTACAAGGCATTTCTTGTCAAGAAGTTCACGCAGGGTTTGAACTTGTGGGAGAATTAGTCTGCCTTTCGGAGCCTGAATGTCCTGTGGCATGACCAACAGTACGGTATCGTTTTCGCCGGCAAGATTTCCTATTATACTATTGTCGGAAGAGTTGTCAGGTTGGTTTTCTATCAGCGCTTTTCTTATCTCGTCGATGCCTTCCTTTGTCAGCGTACTTGCTATGACAGGTTTGGAACCGCATTTCTTTTCTATGGCAAGGGCTGTTTCTGTCTTGTTATCCAGAATGTCTACCTTATTTAGTACCCATATCACCGGTGTATTCTTTGCGGTGAGTACTTTCTGCCATCGAAGTTCTTCTTCGATATTATCGTCTGTGCAGACCATAATAGCTATGTCAGTGCGTTCCGTAGCCTTTAATGTCTGCTTTACTCTCAGATTTCCAAGCTCTCCTTCATCATCAAATCCGGCTGTGTCTATAAATACACACGGGCCTATGCCGTGTATTTCCATCGATTTATATACAGGGTCGGTGGTAGTTCCGGCTACGTCCGAAACTACTGAAACTTCCTGTCCTGTGATGGCATTTATCAACGATGATTTTCCACTGTTTCTTTTACCGAAAAGTGCTATATGTGTGCGGTTTGATCTTGGAGTATCTTGCAATGACATATTATTATGGTTATTTAAGCTGTAGTTATATTATCAGAATCTGAAGTCGCGTTTTCCTTCGCCAATGTATTTCAGATTCTCTATTGCACGTCTCTTTATTGCAGGATTAGGAATCTTTTCCATCTGCTCACGTATCATCTTCGTACCGAGGGCTTTTGTCTCAGGAGAGGCGTAATCTTCCAAATATTCCTGTAGAGTCATAAGCGCGTTTGGCGAGCAGCAGTTGGCTATCTGTCCTGTTTTTACCAATGACATGAAGCGGTCGCCTGTACGTCCTTCGCGATAGCAAGCAGTGCAGAAGCTTGGAATGTATCCGAGTTTCAGCAGCCATGACACTATCTCGTCCAGTGTACGGTTGTCGCTGATATCGAACTGTGAAGAGTTTTCTTCTGGTGTCTCTTCTACGGCATATCCGCCTACACTTGTACGCGAGCCGCCGCTGATTTGTGAGATACCGAGTTCAAGAACCTTCTCTCGCGATTTCTGCGATTCGCGTGTAGAGATAATCATTCCCGTGTATGGCACAGCTATACGGATGATGGCTACAATCTTCTGGAATATCTCGTCGGAGATAGCATTTTCGAAGTCTGCGGCATTTATATCGTCGGCAGAACATATTCGCGGTACGCTAATAGTGTGAGGGCCAACTCCATAAGTGGCTTCCAGATGTTCCGCGTGCATCAGCAGTCCGGTGAAATCGTACTTATAGGTATTCAGGCCGAACAGAACACCGAGTCCTACATCGTCTATTCCACCTTCCATCGCTCTGTCCATTGCCTCTGTGTGATAAGCATAATTGCTTTTAGGGCCACGCGGATGAAGTTTCTCATAATTCTCCTTATGATATGTTTCCTGGAAAAGAATGTATGTACCTATTCCTGCCTCGTGAAGCTTTCTGTAGTTCTCTACAGTTGTGGCAGCGATATTTACGTTTACACGGCGTATGGCTCCGTTCTTATGCTTTATTCCGTATATTGTCTTGATGGATTCAAGGATATATTCTATCGGATTGTGTAGCGGATCTTCGCCGGCTTCAAGTGCCAGACGCTTGTGCCCCATATTCTGAAGTGCTATGACTTCGCGTTCTATATCTTCCTGACTGAGTTTCTTGCGGGCTATAGTCTTGTTCTTGATATGGTAAGGACAATACACACAGCTGTTTACGCAATAGTTTGAAAGATACAACGGGGCAAACATCACTATTCTGTTGCCATAGAACTTCTGCTTGATTTCTTTTGCCAGGCTGAATATCTCTTCCAGCAGTTCCGGGTCGTTACATTCAAGCAGCAGTGCGGCTTCACGGTGACTGATACCTTTGCAAGCTCTTGCTTTTTCAATTATGGATGATATGAGTTCTCTGTTTCCAGCATTCTCTTCCGCATATTTCAATGTGTCAAGAATTTCATCATGGCTGATAAATTCTTCAGCCTTTTTTGAATCGGCTCTGTACATAATTATATTTTTTAGAAGTTATAGTGGTTAAAGGAGTTATGAAAGTTAAAGAATTAACTTCTCTTATTCAACATAATCTCCTCGACCGTAGTCAATAGTATAACCAATGGCACTAAGCTTTTGTTCAAGAAAAGCCAGACCTTCTGCTGCTTCGGCACCCATTGATGCCTTATTGTTGTACAGCGAATACTTGCTTCTTTCCTGTGGAGGAGAGAGATTTGGCATCACTACATTTGCACCTGCCAGTATTCCTCTTTCGCGTCCGTCGGGGGCGAGTGAAGCCAATGCCGTTGTTGACGGTATGAGTGCGTGTGGATGCATAAGTCTGAATATTGACAACAGGAGTAGGGTAGTGCGTATGCTGCCAGCGCTTTTATCAGCAAATGGAGTGTCACTGTGCGGTATGAAAGGGCCTATTCCTATCATCTGTGGCTTGAATTCGCCGATGAACAGAATATCTTCAATGATATTGTCTGTGGTCTGTCCCGGACTGCCGACCATAATGCCTGTACCTGTCTGATAGCCTATCTCCTTCAGATTCTTAAGACATTGCAGCCTGTTTTGCAGTGACATCGTTTCGGGATGCAACAATGAATAATGATGAGGATTGTGAGTCTCATGACGTAGCAGATATCTGTTGGCTCCGGCTTCATAGAACATCTTGTATGCTTCGTATGATTTTTCTCCCAATGACAGTGTTATGGCAGCGTCCGGATATTCCCGGCGTATGGACGATACAACGTCTGCTATTCTTTCGTCGGTCATATAGTTGTCTTCGCCACCCTGGAGTACAAAAGTACGGAACCCCAGCCTGTAGCCTTCGTCACAGCATTGCAGTATAGTTTCCTTGTCTAGTCTGTATCTTTCCACATTCCTGTTGCTACGGCGTATTCCGCAGTAAAGGCAGTCGTTGTGACAGCAGTTTCCAACCTCTATAAGTCCGCGCACGAAAATCCTGTTGCCGAACACTTTCTGTGTTTCGGAGCGTGCAATGCTGTTTATCAGTTCAAGACTGTCGTCATCGCAGTCATCCAATAATATACGAAATTCATCGGAAGAAAGTGTTTTCTCCCGATGAAGTCGCTCTATAAGTTTTCTCATATATATATGTGATATGAAAAATCTTTATTTATTCTTCTTCCTTGTAGTTCTCGTATTTCAGAGGACGTTTCAGCAAATCCTGATTAAGCTGTCTTTTGCCTGAAAGAGGATCGTTGAATGAACTTGGACCTGTGATACATCCTTCAGGGCAGGCCATCATTTCGATGAACTGTGCGTCAACTTTACCAGTCTTGGCGTATGCTCTGAGAACACCGATATTCTTCTTGTTGAAATCCGAAATCTGCATAATCTTAATGCCGTTTGCCTTTTCACCCAGGTAAGCTTTTACAGCTCCTGCCACACCTCCGGCCTGTGCAAATCCGTGAGCCTCGCATACAGATTCTTTGGCTACCTTGTATGGAGAAACTTCCTTCAGGTCGATTCCCATACCTTTGATAACTGAGCTTATTTCCTCGAAAGTCATCACATAATCTACGCATTCATCGCGCTGTGCTTCTTTTCTCTTGGCGATACATGGACCTATGAATACCACTTTAGCATCAGGATATTTCTTCTTTGCGATGCGTGATGCGTAGTACATTGGAGAACCTGTAGTAGAAACGTATGGTTTCATTGCAGGTATGTGCTTGTTTACAAGTTCTATATATGAAGGACAGCATGAAGTAGTCATAAACGTCTGTCCTTCAGCAATCTTTTCAAGAAGTTCGTGGGCTTCATTGCTTGTGGTCTGCATAGCTCCTTCAGCTACTTCGATAACATCGGCAAAACCAATCTGCTTTAATGCTCCATATACTTCATCTATTTTAGCATCAAACTGTCCGAGTATTGATGGGGCAGGGATGGCAATCACCTGTTTTCCTGCACGTATCTCTTCAAGAACATCGAACACCTGTGAAATCTCGAATATGGCACCGAAAGGACATGCGTTAAGACATTTTCCACAATAGATACATTTGCTTTCGTCGATATGCTCTATGTTGTGTTCATCCTTGCTGATAGCCTTTACAGGACATGCTTCCTCGCATGGTACAGGAATATATACGATAGCATGATAAGGACAGCTCTTATGACAGATACCGCAGCTTATACAAGTGTCGTGGTCAATACGTGCCTGACCTGTTTTCTTGTCGAAATGTACAGCACCTTTAGGGCAGTTCATGTAGCAGCTTCTTGCCACACAACCTCTACACAGGTTACTTACTTCATAGTTTACCTGAACGCATGATGAACAAGCCTCGTCTATCACGCAAAGAATGTTTTCCTTGATTTTTCCGTGTCTTTCAAGTGCCTTGCGTGCATATTCAGACAGCGGTGTAAGTTCGTCTGTCTCGTCGGACATATCCCATCCCAACAGAGGGAGTGACTTGTATTTTGTCACCGCACGTTCCTTGTGGATACAGCAACGTCCTACAGGCTGAGAACGTCTTGGACTGAATTCCAATGGAATACGGTCGATTTTTTCAATTAACTGTTTCTCCTTCCACAAAGCTACCAGATTTTCAAGCAGTTTGTGTCTCACAATCATTACGTTGTTGGTAAATGCCATAAGTAAAAAAGTAGTGTGATGTTAGTTAAAAATATAGTTTATTATTCATTATCCTCTTCTGCACCGCGCAGAATAAGAGTAGTAGCGCCTAGAGTGAAAATACTTCCTTCTTCGATTATAACTCTTTCTTTAGGCCCCAGGATTTCATTCATGTGGAATGTTCCTGTAATACTGTCGTTATCCCTTAATGTATATATTAATTTTCCTTGCTTGTTTCTTTTTACGTTGATTATGCAATGTCTGCGGTCCATGCTCGGATCGTTTGTTTCTATGGCTATATCAACATCTGTTCCCTTGCATCTGCGTCCTATCACGTTATCGCCTTCATGCAGAGGCAATACCTGTTTGTATGCAAAAGTGTTTTCAATAACCACTACATTGCCAAAATCCTTTGTTCCTTCCTTTTCGTCTATGATTTCTTCGCGACGTGTTGCTGCATTAAGCTTGGTACGTCCCAAACGTATGCTGAACTGTTTCTTACACTCGGGGCAGATGAAAACCAATGACTGTCCTTCTTCATACTTGGTTTCATCAAACTGGATGTAATTGTCGCATTTAGGACATCTTACTCTTTTCATTCCTTAAAAATTAATCATTTGGATTTATTCAGTAACCACGCTGTCTTGAACTGTTCGTCTTTTCTCAGTTCATTTATCTTTTCGTATGCTTTTGACTTGTCTGTATAGCGGTATAATGCTATACGGTAACGGTTGTCTGATGTCAGGATAGTAGCTTCTTCGTATCCCTGTTTCTTGAATTTGGCTAGCTCTTTTTCCGCATCCTGCATGGTTTGCAGACTCGATACGATAACGAACAGACCCTTATTTTGCGCAGAATTGCTTTTCTGTACTTCTTTTGTACCTTTAGTTTCAGCCTTAACTGCTTCAGTCTTTACAACCTCTTTCTTTGCGACAGCAGGTAATGCCTTTACTTCTTTAGAAGCTTTAGGCTCGGCTTTTTCCACCTTTACACTTTTAACAGCAACAGGACGTAAAGTGTTCACATTGTTTCGTCTGTTTGTAGCATTATTCTGCTTGATATCCTTTGTCTTAAGCGATGTTGTTGCCATTGACTTGCTTCTGATGGCATCAAGCATGGTTTCTGCTCCTAAAGATGCATAGCTTGAATTATCGAGATAAGTGTTCTCTACCGGAACAGAGAGTACAAAGAATAATATAACAGCAGCGGCAATTCCTACAGCATGCTCTGCCATACGCTTAATGATATGACGTTGTTTTGCCTTTTCTTTACTGTCTTCTTCGCGAGAAGGTACTGTTTCTATTATTATACGCGGTTCTACAGCGGTTTCCTTGACCGGTTTCAACTCAGAAAGAGGAGAAATTGAGAAACTGCCCAAACCATACAGACTCGGACTGAAGAAAGCATTCTGATATGGTTCAAAACCATATACTCCTGCCATGGTATAATATAGTGTTCCTATATTTTCAAGTTCTGCCTGTCCGTTTTTATATAATGAATCTTTTATTTGAGATACTACACTCTCTATCTTCCTGCTTGCGTCGGGAAAGTCAGTGTCGTAGGCTTGCATGTATGACTGTGCCAATAAACCGTCGTTTATTATAAGCTGCGGATTGAAACCGATAGTCCTTACCGGCGGGCAAAATACATTTGCAGAATCCTTGAACTCTGCAGCTTTATTGTGTGCAATGAAACCTCCCAGACCGGGAACTATTACACAGTCATTTTCCAGTAAAAGTACTTCTATATGTCTTGCTAGCTCTTTCATACTGCAAAATTATAATTTTTTTAGAAGACCGTACACGTTTTGAGGATAAATTTGTGCTTAAAACGGACTATTTTCTAAATAGTCAACTTTCAGGCTAATAAATCAAAACCATGTTCAGACTACGTTTACTGAACGTTTCCTGAACGCCCGGTGAACGTGTCCTAAAAGGTTTTTCAGCTCTGAATTTTACTCATCAGCACTTCTGCCAGTTCTGTCTGTTCTGCATCCTGTGCAAGTTTAATTCCTTCTTTCATTGTTTCTATGCCTTCTTTTGTAGTGAAGAAAGCATTGAAACGGCGGAGAGTCTGAATTTGCGGAATAGCGAAGTTTCTTGGCTCAGGATTGTGCGGACATAATGCAGAGAGTTGTTCCGCATCAATCTTCTCGTCGAGCATATCTCTGAAAAGATTTTTGTATGGCAGACTGAACTTGTTGGCCAAAGGCTTGAAAGTGACATGATACAGATTCTTCAGAGTTGTACGTCCGTTCTTGTCATGATAATTTACCTGTATTGGCTGATATGTACAGATTGCCATCAGTAAAGAATCGGCAACGGCAGAAGCGGAATCCTCGTCTTCCATATTGCATATTATTTCCTCACCGTCGAAAGGACTGTCCAGACCTTCCATTTTTGTCACCGCTGAATTTTCCAGATAAAGGATTTCGTCAGTGATAATTTCCTTTCCTTCTATTCCCCAATCAAACAGTCCTGTCCTAAGTTGGAAATGTCTGGACTGGTAGATATACTGGTTTCCTATTGTTGTTGTGACGCGGATATAATCATATTTCTGTGTTAAAGAGACTATTTCCTTTTGCATATTCTCTTTCATCGCTTCCTCGTCATCAGTTATATCGTCTGATTCCTTATCGATGGAAGTTTCAGCAGCCGGAAGTACTTCATTTTCTTCTTCATTAACAGGTGGTACTTCCTCTGTCGTTTGAGCTGTAAGGCTGAGATTTGCTATTTCACTTTCCAGGGTTTTCACTTTTTCGGAGAGGGTAGTGTTCTCTTCTTTCTCCTTATTATATAACTCTTTGAGTGATGCTATTTCCTTTTCACGGCTTTCTATTTCTTTGTTTAAGTTGTCTTTCTCTGCAATGTGAAGTTCATTTGCTGATTTTAACTCATTGCTCAGACTCTCTTTTTCCGCTTTGTGGCTTTCTTTGAGAGAATCTAATTCTTTGCTTAGCGTTTCAAGCTCTTTACTGAGATTTTCTTTCTCCTTGTTAAGAGCCTTTTTCTCCTTGCTGAGAACTTCCTTTTCTTTATTCAGAGTCTCATTTTCCTTTCCAAGTTCTTCATTCTTTTTGTCAAGGTTTTCCTTTTCGATGCCGAGAACATTCTTTTCTTGCAAGAGACTTTCCTTCTCATTACAAAGATTTTCTTTCTCTTTGATCAGTGCTTCTTTTTCTGTATTCAGTCCGGCAATAACCTTTTGCAGATTTTCAATTTCTCCGCTCATCTTTTCTGATTCAAAGGAAATTTTGCTTGTCTCTTCCTTATGCTTTTCGGAATTTTCTTTTGCGGATTTCTCCAGTTCCTCTTTTTCTTTGACTAAAGTCTCGTATTTTTCTTTGAGCGCTTTCAGCTCATCAGCCACCAACTCATATTCGCTGTTGTGATTTTCCTTTTCGGCTTGATGAAGTTCATGAAGCGATTCCAGCTCTTTGTTGAGGCTTTCTTTTTCAGAAAGATGACGCTCTTTGATTGATTTCAGTTCATTGTTGACTGCCTCATTCTCATTGCTGAGCGTCTCCTTTTCTTTGCTGATAGTCTCCAGTTCTTTAGCAAGATTTTCTTTTTCTGTGCCAAGAGTTTCCTTTTCCTTACAGAGTGTTTCTTTTTCTTTTTCGAGAATATCTTTCTCTGCATTCAATCTTTCTATGACCTTCTGCAGATTTCCGATCTCCCCGGACATCTTTTCAGATTCCAGGGAAACCTTATCTGTTTCTTCTTTAAACTTTTCAGAATTTTCCTTGATGGCGTTTTCAAGATTATCTTTCTCCATGACCAGGGCCTCGTACTTTTCCTTAAGCTCATTGAGCTCGTCGGATACCACCCCACATTCATTGCTGAGACTTTCTTTTTTCTTCTTGTACTTGTCGTTGAGGACGTTATATTCCCTTGATGTACTTCTCAACAGTTCAGACAGTCTTCTGTTTTCAAGCCTAAGTCTGGTAAGTTCGGTACTTTGAGCCTCAATGTCAAGCCCATATAATGCTTTAAAGATTTTAAGTGCAAGTTTACCCATGTCATGTATGATTTATCAATCTCTGAATCGTTTTGTCAGTTCTCCAAATTCGTCAATTCTACGGTCTCTAAGGAACGGCCACCAACGGCGTACGTTCTCGCTGCGGTTCATGTCTATATCTACTATGATATTTTCTTCCTTCATATTGTCAGCCTGGGCGATTATCTCTCCCTGCGGACCTGCCACGAAGCTGTTTCCCCAGAACTGGATACCGTTGGTCTGGCCTGAAGGATCAGGCTCGTGTCCTACACGGTTTACTGCGATTACAGGCAGTCCGTTTGCCACAGCATGACCTCTCTGCACTGTAACCCATGCACCGAGCTGACGAAGTTTCTCTTCCTGTGTGTCAGTACTTTCCCAGCCTATGGCAGTAGGATAGATGAGCAGTTCTGCTCCCTTGAGCGCCATCATGCGGGCTCCTTCCGGATACCATTGGTCCCAGCATACCTGTACACCGAGTTTTCCTACTGAGGTCTGAATCGGCTCGAAACCTATATCGCCCGGAGTGAAATAGAATTTTTCGTAATAAGCAGGATCGTCCGGAATATGCATCTTGCGGTATTTGCCTGCTATGCTTCCGTCCTTTTCGAACACTACGGCTGTGTTGTGATATAGACCTGCCGCACGGCGTTCGAACAGTGATGTTACAAGAACTATACCGTATGCCGCTGCTATTTCGCTATAAAATCCTGTTGAAGGGCCTGGTATAGGTTCTGCAAGGTCGAACAGTCTTGTGTCTTCTGTCTGGCAGAAGTAAAGTGAGTTGTGCAATTCCTGCAATACTACTAGTTGTGCTCCGGCTTTTGCCAGTGAAGCTATATTTCTGTGAAGTTTTTCCAAGTTATATTTGATATCTCCTGTGCATGACTGCTGGACGATACCTACTCTTATTATTCTGCTCATGTCTGTTAAATTATAATGTTGATGTTTTTATCCTTTGAATACTGATTCTGGATATTGCATTGTAACGCAATGCAATGATCCGTGCTGTTTGATGAGGGCATTACAGTCTATGCCTACGATTTCTCTTCCCGGGAAAGCCTGCGCCAGAACTCTTGCCGCTTCTTTGTCATTTTCAGGCTGACCGTAAGTAGGGTATAGCACAGCATCATTCATTATCAGGAAGTTCGCGTAAGTGGCTGGAAGTCTGTAGCCGTCCTCGTCATAGATAGCTTCAGGCATAGGCAGAGGAAGCAGTCTGTATGGTTTGCCGTCGAGTGTAGTGAATGATTCTAGCTGCTTTTCCATAGCCTGCAGGGCGCTGTAATGCTCGTCGTCGGGATTGCTGCATTTTACGTATGCTATTGTGTCGTCCGGACAAAGTCTTGCAAGGGTATCAACATGGCTGTCAGTGTCGTCGCCCGCCAGATAACCATAGTCCAGCCAGAGAATCTGCTGAAGACTGAAAGCATCTTTCAGATAGTCTTCTATCTCATGGCGCGACATTGTATCGTTTCTGTTTGGTGCCAGCAGGCAAAGCGATGTGGTGAGGAGCGTACCTTTTCCGTCGCTTTCAATGGAACCGCCTTCCAGAACGAAGTCACGCTTGTTTATATAGTCACCGTTCAGAATGTGCTTGCCGAAAAGCTTGCTGTTGATAAGGTTATCCTTGTCGGCAGCGAATTTCATACCCCATCCGTTGAAACAGAAATCAAGCAGTTGAGGGTCGCCATGTTTGTCTTTCAGTGTAATGAATGCGTGGTCTCTTGCCCAAGTGTCGTTAGTCTTGCACTGAAAGAACGTGATATTCTCTTTATATGGAAAATCTTTGAGTGCCTCCGGGAATTCCGGTGCAACAAGTAGGAGAGGTTGTCTTGATGCAATCTCTGTAGCGAGATTTACAAAACACTTTTCCACTTCTTCCAACATATAAGCCCAATCTGTATTGATGTGTGGCCATGTCAGCTGTATATAACTCTGTTTGTCCCATTCTGACGGGAGCGAAAGATTACTGTTCATTATTCTTATATTGTTTTTATGTGTATTCATTTCTTGTTCTCCGACATTTTCTTCTTTCTGTACAATCGGAAATTGCTTACCCAGTCAATAAGCTCGTCCCAACGGGTGAAATCCTTTTTATAGATAAGACCTATACCCTGCGTGGTGAGCGTTGATTTAGTGAAGTATCTGTCGTTCGTCTGGTTATATCCTCTCAATCGGAAGTCGCCGTTTTTGGTTAATAGCCAGATCGCTTCGAAATCGCCTACAAAGTTAGTATTTCTCAGCGTATTTTCCTTATATCCGAAGTTTCCGTTTATAATAAGTCTGTTGTTCAGAAGTCTTCCGCTCAGTATGGCTTCAGCCTCAACGTCTGTCCAACCGTTCTGACCTGTAGTAAGGTTTGTTCCAAGGTTCCAGTTCTGGCTGTCGATAACCTGCGAGAGCATATTGTTAAGCTGTCCTGACAATGTGCTGAATGCCAGCGAGCTAGTAGCGTCGGACTGTCCGCTCTGTGCGGCATAATCGTATGTATAGAATTTGCCAACTCCAAGCAGATAGATAATCTGTGTTGTCATCTGTTCCGGTGTGCTGGTCAGACTCTTCACTACTTGTCTGTCCTCTTCGTTTACTGTAGGCAACTCTATGTCGAAACTTAAATTTGGCGATGTCAACAGTCCCGAAAGGTTTACTATACAGTTCACCCTGATATTGCCCCTGGTGGATGTTGCATCCGCAATAAGGTCGTTCAATGATGCTGAAGGGACAGTGTAAACAGCCTGTACGTTCAGGTTCGCTGCCTTAGGGTCTCCATTGAAAGAAACGCTGCCTCCCTGTCTGAGGACAAAATCTTTCCTTATGATGTTCTGCATACTCAGCTTGTAGATACCTTCCGATATGTTGTAATTGCCGAATATCTGGAAATTACCTTTGTTGAAGAAGTTTATTCTCAAACTTCCTGTACCCTTCGCAGAGATGTAATCACCTGAAGCCGGATCCATTATAATTTTCATGTCGGCCTGTGCGGACGGTTCAATCTGTAGGTTTATTCTTATGTCTTGTGGAACTGCATTATCTTCATCAGTGTTCTGTTCGTTCAAATAATGATACAGTTCGGTATGTATTTCTTCCTGTCTTCGCTTTGGTGTTCTATCCACGAAAGTAATGAACTGCTTGCTTATGGCTTCAGTGGCCGTTCCTAGTACATAGACAAAAGAAGTCTTGTCTTCGGCCCTTACATTTCCGTCAACCACAAGTCCAGTATTCTCATTTCCTCTAATAGTAGTTCTTCCCGAAGCATAGATATTTCCGTAGAAAGGGAATTCCGGAGTTTCACTGTCTGAGCTGAAAACCATCATGTTATTTGTGTCGAACTGGAACATATAACTGAGGTGTTTGAGCTTTTGATGTCTTAAATATCCGTTTGCTACGCCTGAATTGCCTTCGCTGTCGGTCAGTTTTATATCCTTGAACAGAAATTCACCTGAGTTTATTATTACCGAATCGGCTTTGGCTTCGAATCTGCTGTTCAGTACATTTACTTTCATTCCAATTTCAGCCTTGGCTCTGCCTTCCAGGTCAAGTCCCTTGAACGGACCGAACAGTCGTACATTGCCGTACGCCTTTCCATGTATGTCGCTGAAAATATCTTTTATAAAATGCTGAAGGAAAGCCAAGTCTGTACCTCCGGCATTGATGTCCAGGTCAAGTCCTTTCTCCTTTGGCGATATATAGCCTTTTACGCCGGTAAATACTCCGTCCGACTTACGTATATCCGCATCGAGCAGTATTCTGCCTTTGTCGTTATCAAAACCGCCTTTTATATCAGCTTCCCCCAATAACGCCTCGTTCAGTGAGAAATTACCTACTTTGAGGTTGGCGTCAAGCAAAGGTTTCTTCAGCACATTTGAGACAAAGACTTTACCGCTTGCGTTCCCCTCGAATTTTACCGCATGGAATTGTATCATGTCCATTATGTACAGCAGATTTACGTTCTGAAGATCGACAATACAGGAATCTGCTTCGGTTGTACCCAGACGGCCGTTGATTTTTACATACTGTTTGCCATGTTCGAAAAGGAAGTTTGAGATGTCTATGCTGTCCTTGTCGATACTTATGTTCGACTTGTGTATGTTCCATATAGTGTCGTTAAGTACGATCTGGCTTGGTTTCAATTCAATGTCCGTATGCAGTTTGCCGTTATTGGCATTCTTCGAGAATATTGTATATGCAGAAACCTTTCCGCTATATGTAACGTTGGTGTTGTTTCCCCAAAATACGTTTGTAGCAAGCGTGTCGTTATATGCTATAGCATTCAGGCTTAAATTCACCATAGCACCTTTGTTCATCAGCAAGTTGGATCTTACATGGCAATGAAGGTCTTTCTGAGGGTTTTCGAACAGTAATGTGGTCGATTCGTATTTCTTGTTGTTGTATATGATTTCCGGAATATTGGCATTTATATAAACCTTTGTCTTGCTGTCGTCTATATATCCGTTGATAGTGGCCGGCATACTCATGTCGATTGGCAACTTCATGACTTTATGCAGAAAGTCTGAGTTGTCAATATTAAACTTGAGTGTAAAGTTATTGTCAGTTTTTTGTTTGATAATCTTGTTGTCTTCCTGGAAGAATGACGGAATATATCTGTGGGCCACCTTTACAACGCTCGAGGTAATGGTCTTGTATGAATAATTACCATTAATCTCGCCGTTCATGAAATCAGACTCTATCCTGACAGTTTTGCCATTCTCGTTTTTATTGGCCATAAGTCTGAAATATGGCAGAAAGTAATTGTTTTCCGTATCTTCCGAAGCACACATCAAACTGTCGATACTGATATTTCCTTCTATATCGTCAAGAGATTTACCATTAAAATCCGCCAAAAGATTTAAGGAATATGTGGTGTTGACATATTTTTTGCTAAGTTTCAGTTTGTCAGGTCTGAAATCCCTTAATCCTGCCGTAAGTTTAAATACAGGAGTTTCTTCAGCCGTGGAAAATTTACCGTCGATGTTTAATTTAATGTTTTCATCGTTTATGGCAATATGTCCGTCGAAACCGCCAGGAGTATATCTACCGTTCAGTATGATATTATGATAAGTATATCCTTTCACATCCAGGTATTTTATTTCCCCTTTTACATGTGATTCCGGCTTGTTATCCATATACGTAAGTCCATTCAAAGTCAAATTGAATGCTGCATTACCAAGCAGATTGTCTTTTTCTACAAGCTTACCCAAATTCAGTTCTTGTGAATATACTTTACCGGAATATGACCTTCTTTTATTGACCGAGTCTCTGTTCATGAAGAACTGCGATTGTATATTGCCTAGTGGGGTGTATATGGTAACTCTGTTTTCTATCTTGTCCGGTGTACCTTTTATTTTTCCGGAAACGCTTGCCGATGCGATTCTTTGGACTATACCGGGCATATTGTTGTTTCCGTTGATGTTATGGAAAATCCACTTTGCCCCTTTTTCGCTTACGTCAATTTTCTTGATGTCAATATCAAAATTGGTGTTTGCTGTGTCGCTGGCAAGGACAAGGTCGCCTCCCAATAACAGATTTACCGATCTGTCGTTTGAGAAGATGTTCAGGTTTCTTATACTATGGATAGTATTTTTGTTTGTCAACATGGCATTTATGTTGACGGTATCATTGAAGTTTTTTAGTGCCGGTATCAGCGGTTTTACGTCAGAAGGTACGATTTTGGCCGACAGGTCGCACATATAGTTGATGTCTGAAATCTGTTTGATTTGCATCATGTTGTCAAAATCTGCTTTCAGGCTGTCTATGCGTATGTTGCTGTTAGGAAGTAAAAGCTCGAAATCATCAATACGCAGGTTGTTTTTATTTCCTATGGCCTTGAAAGACAGTTTCTTCAGTGTCAGACCTGATTTCTCTGCCATACTTATACGTTTGACATGAATATTCAGCGAGTCCCGTGATAACGCTTTCAATGAAATATTAGCAGATATATTTTTTACAGAAACATGCGAAGGGTTGAACTTTACGTCAGTTTCATCCTCTGAAAGGATATTAAAATTGACGCTACTTCTTCTTACGAGTATTGAATTTATTCTTAAATCAATTATTTTCTTCTCTTTGTCCTTATCCTTGCTGGCGAATAAATCGGTAATGAATTTGATATTCAAGTCGGACTGTTTGTCTTTCTTGACAAGATTAAAGTCCGATCCGAAGAGTTGGATACTGTTTATGCTGATTTTACCTCTTAAAATAGCCTGTATATCGAATTTGGCTGAAAATCTGGCTATATTGACAATATTGCTGCAATCTTTATCGTATATCTCAAGGTCGTTTATTATGATTCTGTTGAGCAGACCTAAATCTATATTTCCGATTTTTACTTCCGTATGCAGTATTTTTGTCAGTTCGCGAACTGCAATAGCACTGATACTTTGCTGAACGAAAGGAATATTAAGCAAAGCTATCAATCCGAAATATATGACCATCATTGATATGATAATGGTTCTGAATGTATGTTTTAGCAGTGTGAACTTTCTCATTATAATGTGTAAATCAGTACAAAAATACAAATATCATGCTTAATACACCCATAAAAGCTAATGATATTTCAGAAATTTTGCAAAAAAAACGGAATATCATTGTCTTTTTTATGTGAATAAGAGAAAATATTCAGACCTTTGCACGGGTTTTTATTCAGGTTTAAAATTAAGATTGTTTTTGAGGATGAAAAAATTGACAACTTATCCCTCTCCATTTTTCTCTATTTTGCCAATTGCCATATTGGTGGTCTTGTTGTATTTCACTATCGGAAGTTTCGGATCTGATGCTCTTTCAGGTGCCAGTCAGGTTTGTCTGCTTATTGCTACAGCCATTTGTGCAGCAATAGGAATGACAGGTTATGGCATAAAATGGAAAGACATTGAACATGCCATAGTGAATAATATAGCAGGAGTGAGTTCGGCTCTTATCATACTGCTGATTATTGGAGCTTTGTCTGCCGCATGGATGCTCAGTGGAGTAGTGCCTACATTGATTTATTATGGTGTGCAACTTATACATCCGAGTCTTTTCCTGGCATCATGTTGTGTTATTTGTGCGATAGTGTCTGTTATGACGGGAAGCTCGTGGACTACTATTGCAACCATAGGTATTGCATTGATGGGAATAGGAAAGGCTCAGGGCTTTGAAGAAGGCTGGATAGCAGGCGCTATTATTTCAGGAGCTTATTTTGGTGACAAGGTATCTCCTTTGTCCGATACTACTATTCTTGCGTCATCGGTTACGGATACTCCGCTTTTCACTCATATCAGGTATCTGATGATAACTACGGTGCCTTCGATAACGATAGCACTTATAATATTCCTGATTGCAGGTTTCAATCATGGAGTAGGAAGCACAGCAGAGATGACAGAATTTGCAAATGGTCTGGCCGACAGGTTTAATATTTCATTGTGGCTGTTGCTGGTACCGGTTGTGACCGGAATACTTATAGCCAAGAAAGTTCCGTCTATCATCACGCTGTTTATTTCGGCTACTATGGCAGTTGTGTTTATGCTCATATTCCAGATGGATAACGTGATAGAACTGGCAGGCGGAAGCAGCGATGTGAGATCTATATTCAAGACTACTTTGCAGACATTGTTCACTTCGTCAAGTCTTCAGGCAGAGACATCGCAGCTTACTGAGCTTATTGCCACCAGAGGTATGGGCGGCATGATGAACACTATTTGGCTGATAATCTGTGCCATGTGTCTGGGAGGCGCCATGACCGCTTGCGGAATGCTGGCAAGTATTACAGGAATGTTTGTGAAATTCACACGTAAGCTTACAGGTATGGTGGCTTCTACGGTAGGTTCGGGTATTTTCCTTAATCTGGCTACTGCCGACCAGTATATATCCATCATTCTTGTGGGAAATATGTTCAGGGATATATACAAGAACAACGGTTATGAAAGCCGTTTGCTTAGCCGTACAACAGAGGATGCCGTTACGGTGACATCAGTGCTGGTGCCGTGGAACACTTGCGGAATGACTCAGGCCACTATCTTGGGTGTGCCTACGCTGGTGTATCTGCCATACGCATTCTTCAATTATATCAGTCCGTTGATGAGCATTTTTGTTTCGGCTATAGGATATAAGATATTCCGTGTGAAGAAAGACTAATCAAATTTTTTTTGATATAAGTGGTAGAAGGTGGGCTTCGGTCCACCTTTTTATGTTTGCTATGGCATTGTCCGGTTTCACCGCCTCTTCTGTAGGCATATCGTCAGGTGTAATGCTATACACCTTGTCAAATCCTTCGGAAAGCAGCTTCTCGCAGTCGTCAGTACGTCCGGCTATCATCCATACAGGAACGTTGTGTTTCTGTGAATGTCTCAGTATTCGTTCCGGCAGTTTCCCCATCAGGGTTTGACTATCTGCGTGTCCTTCGCCTGTGATAACCATATCGGCTCCGTTTAGGAGGCTGTCAAAATCCGTAAGTTCAAGCAACAGATCGGCACCCGACTTGAAAGTGGCATTGAAATATTGCAGGAAAGCATATCCTAATCCTCCTGCCGCACCTGCTCCGGGCTCGTTTGATTTGTCTTCTCCAATGAGGCTGGCAGATGCCTCTGCAAACTCCTTCGCTCTTCTGTCAAGTTCTATTACCATTTCCTCTGTGGCGCCCTTCTGTGGTGCAAAGATATATGCAGCTCCGTTATTTCCGCATAACGGATTTCGTACGTCGCTTGCCAGTGTGAAGCGGCAGTCGCTCATTTCTTTGTCTATAATCTCTTTTACATTTCTTCCGTATGGAAAACTGTCTGAAATTGCTTTTAGCATTCCTCTGCCAGCATCGCTGGTGCCGCTTCCTCCAAGGCCGATAATGAAATCCCTGCAACCTGCATGTAAGGCATGTATTATCAGCTCGCCAACACCGTAGGTGGTTGCTATCATCGGATTACGTTCTTCTTTTGACATAAGTGTCAGTCCGCATGCCTTAGCTGTTTCTATTACAGCCGTACCGTCAGGTGTTATTCCGTACTGTGCAGTTATTGGGCGCATTAGCGGGTCGTGAACTATAGATTCAACTATTTTATCGTTCATGGCAGATATGAATGCTTCAAGCATACCTTCTCCTCCGTCAGACATTGGAATTTTATGTATCTCAACTTCTTTTGATTTTAGAGAAGAGAAAACGATGTCTTCAACTTCTTCCGATGTGAGACAACCTTTGAATGAATCTATGGCGAGGATTATTTTCATGTTTGTACAAATATTGCAATTCAGATACAAATTTATTGAATTAAGTCCGAATATCAATATTGAAACAGAATGTTATTTTGTCAATTTGACATTTTGATAAATTGAACGGCTGTGGTTGCGAAAATTGCTGATTGATATATGAGGCTTGAGAATTTTAAAATCTCGATAAACTTTAGCTGTTGTATTAGTAGTAAAATGTTATTGATAATATAAAATTCCATTCGTTTTGATGTAATATTAAGCTTAATTATATTGATGTGTTGTTGCTAACCTTGTGTTTTCTACTTTATGATATTATTTATTGTTACTACGAACTAGAACTTTAACTGCATATTATTTGTATTATTATTAGTACCAGTTCTTCATGTGAAAACGCTTTGTCTTTTCAGTTGGAATGACAAGACATTTTATCTTGAATGGGCTGTCGTTTTTCCTGTTGATAATAGATTTTCTGAAGAAGAGAAAGGTTAATTGTAGCTTCAAATTTAACACTTTTGCCTTGTAAATGTGTGATATAATAAACTAAAAACGGCATGCCGTTTTAGGTTTTATTCCAGATGCAATGATTTTGCGTGTTTGTAAGTAATAAATTCTTTAATATTGTTTGCATAATGTTCTATAAATACCCCATATTGCTATCATTGTGATAAAAGAACTATTTAAGCAGGGCTTTAAGTGACTGTTCGGGTATTCCTGGTAATATCTTCCTGAAGTGTTCCAATATTTTGTCGTAAGACTCTTGAGGTGTTCTGTCCGGGTGGTATTTTCCAAACAAAGCTTCAGGTGTGGTGAGTAAAGACCAACCCCAACCATATTCTCTGCCATGCTTGTCCTGAGGATAAATGAAATCCTCTGTTACTATATATCCGCCCATTTCCAGTCTGGTGATATAGGCATCAAATTTGCTGCGCATTTTCGGACCGGTAAATCCGCATGCATGTCGCAGTTCGCGTGTGATGAGGCTGCCTTCTGTTCTCAGAATATCCAGTATTGTATCTTCTATACTTCCTTCCTCTGGATATGGATAAATACTCCTTCTATAATTGCAAAAATCAGGCCACCATTCACGACTGATAAATGCAGCCTTGCTTTTGAAAAATTTGCCGTATGCGCAACCGCTTTCCTGCAAAATCGAACCTTTCCACTCCCAAAGCGGCCATTCCCATCCTCCGTCAGGCAAACGGTTGTATTGGCAATCTTCGTCCACAATCTCATCTGCCGACCAATCTGTAATACCCATCGGTAGGAGTGGGAGAAATCCTATTTCGTTGATATAGTCTATCAATTCCGGGCAAGAGTGTATGAGTTCTTTTTTCATATATGTAGGTCTTTAATAATCAATGTTTATGATTATTGCAAAAGTATATAAAAAGACGGACCTTTAATATGCTTTTGCAAATTACATAATATATGGATACCATATTTTTGTATGATATCACCTAATATTGAACAATCGACTAAAGAATAGCATATGGATAGTGTAGTAGTACGTAAAATGCCGTATTTTGCCATTCAGATTATTGTGCACACAGATAGTGAAGACAAAACTTTTTTCATATAAGTCTTTATATCATTAACATTATTCTGTTTGCCTCCTTGGTGAATATTTCCGGAAAGCGGCAGATGACTGCGTAAACTTGTTTGCTAGTTACAGGTAGGTTGTCTTTTCGTATATGTAATCCTGAACGGTTTATAGCTTCCGCTATCTGATCGGTAGTCATACCACCTTTCCGTTTTGTCAATATATATACGATGGCCTCCTCAATCTTCATAATGCGTCTAGTCCCCACATGTCGTTTAGCATTGAGATGGCTGAATGTGAACGGAACACTTTCTCACGGAAAGAGATTATACCGTCTTTTGAAACCTTGTCCTCGAATGAATTGACCAGAAAATCAGCTTCAAGCAGAATGCGATGGTCTATGGATATAACATCCGTGTATGTGTGATGGTGGGCTATCAGCCAGCATATTCTTTCTCTTTGACTTTCATTGAAACCGGACACTTCTTTCAGAATCTTTCTGGCTTCATCCGGACCAAGTTCCTCCTGATGTTTTCCGCAGCAGTTTCCAAATCTCGCTTCAGCAGCATGAATACCTATGTCATGGAGAATGGCTGCGGCTTCAAGAACAAAAAGTTCATCCGCTCCAAGTCCTTCTTCGATACCTATAGTACGTGCGAAATTATGTACTTTTACCAGATGCTGAATACGTGGTACGTCTCCACAATCATATTTTATCATTGCCCTCATCAGACGGGCCAAAGTAGTTTGTTCTGTCATAATATTACTAATTTTTGAAATAAATAATCTGTATTGGATATCTGTGTCATTATCGTTTTGTAACTGTAATCATGAATGTTACAGCTACGATAGCGATGGATATTCCTAAAATAATGTTTGTAGTAAGCGGCTCATCAAACATAAAAGTGCCAACTACGATTGCTGTTATAGGTTCGAATACACCGAGAACAGATGCCTTTGTCGCACCGATGTTGCGTGAGGCGATGGCTAAAGTAGCAGTCGAAACAATTGTCGGCAGAATTGCCAGGCCTATAAGGTTGAACCAGTCTGTCCATGCAGTGATTCCTGCTGTTATAGCGATACCGGAGAATATGATTTTTCCAATGAATACAATCGCTCCCACTGTAAGAGTATAGAATGTAAGTAATGTATTTGAAATTCCTGCAATCGCCTTATTACGGTTGATTATGATGATGAAAAGTGCGTAAACCAATGCAGATGCTATAGAAAGCAGTATGCCTATAGGGTTAATAGTCTGTGTGCCGTCACTTTGTGCCATAATGACTACTCCTCCAAATGTGGCTACAATGGCAAGCCATACCGGCCATGACGGAACTACCTTCAAGAATACCATTATGATTGCCACAAGAACAGGGTAGAGAAATACAAGTGTGGTAGCCAGTCCTGACGCAATATATTCGTATGCCTCGAAGAGGAATACACTGCTCGATGTGTAAAGTAGTCCGAGAATAAATAATATACCAATCTGCTTACATGAAATTTTGAAGCTTTGTTTACGTATCATCAGGAATAAACCTAGAATAAGAACCGCAAAAAAGTATCTGAAGAAAAGTATAGATTCTGTTGCGGTACCGTTTTTCATCAGTGGAACCGCGAACAATGGATTTAATCCGTAGGTTATACCGGTAATAATTCCTGCCGGATAGCCTATAATGGCATTTTTGCTTAGTTTCTTCATGTGTTGGTTATATGTAATTGTTATCGGGGTGCAAAATTAATCAATCATATATCTGTGAACAAATTATTTTCTGTAAATGTATCTTGCCAAACCGTAGATGTACCTTCTGAATCCGGGACGGTATCTGAGCAGACGGTCGAACCATTTCAGATGATGGCTTGTAATACGCACGGCCCATCCTACATAGTACATTGCGAATAATGTACCTACCCCAATGATGTGCCATTGCCATTTTCCGAAGAATATATAGCAGAAGATAATGCCTAGAAGAACTAGTGAGATATCTACCGCTATCTTAATCTTTGGAAACTCGATACCGGTTACTTTGCTGATGGCTACAGGAAAACCTTCGCCAGGCATGGTTACACTGCCGCATCTGACCTCTAGTGCGACACCTATAGCCAGAATCGTGCATCCGGCGAATTGTGCTATGGCTTTCTCAAAAAAAGCTGTTGGTTGCAACCATGAAATAATATGCATGTTCAAGTCTATCAGCATGCCGAATACGAATCCTACCAACAACTGAAACAGTTGGACCGGATTGAACTGTCGTCGGAGTACTCCTACTTGTCCAACCACCAGCAGGGCGTTCATTATGAAAGTATATTGTCCGATTGTAAGTGCCGGAGTAAGCCCGTCTGTTCCGGCATCATAAAATGCATATGGCAGAACGCTGATAACACTGGCTCCTAACATACTTTTTACGCAAAGGGAAATTCCTAGAGTCATTATGTACAAGGCTATAAAAAGAAGTACATGTTGCCAAACAAAGGATATAATTTTATCTTTTCTCGTCATTTTAAATATATTTTTATTACTTGAAAAATTCGTGTGCAAAAGTACTAAAAGCCTATAAATGGTGAATATAAAAACAGCAAATAAAAAGATATGAAAAAAAACTTTGCCGGTGAATACTCAAATACGATAATCCGTATCTTTGCACGACTTTTAAAGGTAAGAAGAAAACAATGGATGCAATCGTTACACAGATGATTATTCTGTTTATTTTGGTAATCATCGGTTATTATCTGAGTAAGAAAAAAATGATGGATGCGGATTTTGACCGCAAACTTTCTGGACTGGTTATCAATGTGACTTGTCCGAGTCTGATACTTTCGTCGGTGATGGGTGACACACTCCCTGCTAAGGAAAAGATTCTTCCTTTGCTCGTGGTAGGTTTTGCTACATATGTTATTCTCATTGGACTGGCTTTTCTGCTTCCACGCTATTTGCCTGTCAAATCATCCGACCGAGGCATTTATAGTTTTATGCTGGCATTTGGTAATGTAGGTTTTATAGGATATCCTATTGTGGCTTCAATTTTCGGAGCCAGTGCGGTATTCTATGCAAGTATTCTTAATTTTCCAAGTACTCTATTGATATTTGTGTTCGGGACATTGTTCATATCCGGCGGTCAGGGAAAAATGCGTTTTGACTGGCGTACTCTCTATTGTCCTGCCATGATTGCATCATATCTTTCTATTCTGATTGTGGTAACCGGCTGGGTACCACCACGTGTAATCAGCACTCCATTCATACTGCTTGGAAATGTGACTGTACCTGCAGCATTACTCATTATAGGCTCGTCAATTGCGCGTGTGCCTGTCCGTCGTATGTTTGGCAATACGGCTATTTACATTATGTCTGTTCTGCGTCTGATGCTTGTTCCGCTTCTAATTCTGTATTTATCGCGTCTATGTAGAATAGACGAAACCATAGCCAATATAAATGTTGTGCTTGCAGCTATGCCTGTTGCTTCGTATGGCACCTTGTTTTGTATCCAGTATCAGAAAGGGGAAGTAATTATGGCCGAAGGCACATTTCTTACGACCTTACTCTCAGTGCTGAGTATTCCGCTGCTGACGATGTTTCTGTAGGTGTAAACTAAACTTCTCAAATACAAAATATTTCATCTGCAAAATTTATCTTGTCCGTAATTCCATATGTATAGATTTAGGTTGTCAATGTAAAATTAGAACATTTTATTTGATACTTTGTTACTCGTTCTACTGCTAGTAACAAATCATTAACCCAATATACAAACAAAAGAAAAAACAGCAAATAAAAAAATAAATATTTGCTGTCTTTTTTATGCCTTTATATTAGTGTGATTAATTACTTTTTCTTATTTGTTTTCAGTAACAAAATAAGGCTTCACTTTCCGATGCAACATGTAGATGTAATTGATAATCAAAAACTTATATTTTAAACGGTAGAAAAGTATTTTTTAGGTCATAATGGGTTGTTTTTGAACCTGAATTTACTGTTCCTACGTTTATTCTTCAACATAAAATTAGAGCCGTGGAAAATCTAAATTTTCCAACTGAAGTTCACCAGTTTTCTGTCTACTTACAAAGGTACAAATAAAACGTGAGTTCTTCGCCAAGTATGTCAACTAAATGCTAGAGGATTTCACTTGATTCTGTTTGCAGAACAAAGGGAAAATAATTGATTCTTTTCCCTTTATTTGGCTTTACTTTAATAAATACATATATGTGTATGAGTATAAAGTAAAGTGATATTTTGGAGAAGTATATTTTATGGTTGTAATCATTGGTTGATTTGTGAAATAAGAATTATTATAATTTCTATTTCTTAAAATTGCAAATTATCGATGTTTTTTTTAAATAGAATCGCATTTTTGTGATTTTATTTTATATTTTTGTATTACCAATATAATTACAGTATGATACAGGAAATAAAAATAAAGAACTTCTTGTCTTTCAGAGATGAAGTAGTATTTAGCTTCGAGGCATCAAATGATAAATTTGCAGAAGATTGTCAAGTAGTAACGTTGGGCGATTCAGCCCAAACTCGCCTGTTACGCCTTGGCGTTGTGTATGGTTATAATGCATCAGGGAAGAGCAACTTACTTAATGCATTTGGTTTTCTCAGTTATTTTTGGGATCATGATCCAAGTTCTGCTGATTCAGGAACTAAAATTCGTCCATTTCGTCTCAATTCATCTTCCCCAAAAGAACCCACTAAGTTTGAATTGATTTTTTTTGTGAAGGACACAAAATATTATTATCAATTGGAGCTGGACTCTAAGAATGTTATTCTTGAGAAACTTTCTTATTATAAGAGTACTCAGCCCATTATGCTATTTGAGAGAGTGATGCGTAATGGCCAGTCAGAAGTTATGTTTAATAATCAAAATGGAGATAAGGTAACATCTGTCATCAAAGATAAAATAACAGTAGAATGTTTGAAGAACATATCGTTTTTTGTCGCACGGGATAAAGCAAACGCTAATCTTCCTTTAATAGATGCTGCAAAAGCATGGTTGAGGAAACATATAATGAATTTGGTTGAGCCTCGGATAGATTTGACGGGGTATGCTCAAAGAAAAACTTCTAATGATAACTCATTAGTCAAATATCTGCTGGCCTTTTTGCAAGCAGCTGACTTTAACGTAACTAATATCACGACGGATATGATTACAGAAAAATTATCAGAAGATGCTCTGAAATTTATTATAGATCATAATGCTGTCCCAGATGATGAACGTGAACGCTTAATATCTGAAAAATCATACAAAAGACTAATGACAACTTTTGAACATACTGTAGAAGATGAGACAGGTAAAAAATCATATAATTTCTCATTGAACGAAGAATCACTTGGGACCTTGAAGACCTTTGGTATAGAGACAGCTTTATATCAAGCTGTTCAAAATAATGCTTTCCTACCTATTGATGAGATTGAAAACTCATTGCATCCTATGCTACTTGAAAAAATATTGTATGAGTACTTAAGAATACCATCAAGAAGTCAAGTTATAGTAACTACACATAATGATGGTCTGTTGGATTTGGTCAGTGATTTGATCCGTAAAGATTCCATTTGGTTTACAGAGAAAGACAAAGCTGGCGTAACCGACTTGTATAAATTGACTGATTTTAAGGGTGTAAATCGTATTGCATCTATACGGGAGGCATATAGAAATAAACGTTTTGGAGCTACAATGGGAGATGGAAAATAGAAAACTGAAAGAGCCAGAGCAAGCGCATTATTTTGCACCAGTTGCTCAAGTTGGTGATATAGAAGAAGGAACAAAAGAAATGTCTCCTTTGTATCCTTTTGTGGTAAGTGGCGGAAAAAATACTGAAAGGTATTATTTCACTCATGTCAGTGCAATTTCAAATAAGTATAAATTTAATATTCGTCCTAAATATTTTGGAGATGAGTCTTCTTATACAGATGTATTTCCCAAAAGAATTGCTGAAATACTATCTAAGAATGTAGATGCCAAAATCTTTTGTGTGTTTGATATGGATACCGTAGTGAGCGATGGGCTACAAGATAAACATGCAGATTTCGTAGCTGCTTTTAAATCAGTAATAAATAGTGGTCAAGTCGTATTATGTGAAAGTATGCCTTCGTTTGAGTTTTGGCTATTGCTACATTTTACAGATTATGAAGGATTATTAAAGAATTATTCAAAAGTCTCAAACGTGTTAGCTCCTTATCTCAAACCTTATTTTAACAATGCAACTGTGCCTTTTAAGAAATTGATAAAGAAAGAAAAGTACTTAAAAAACCCAGATTGGGTAAGGCTTTTGCTTGACGAAGATCGATTAAAAGATGCCGTAGAAAGAGCAAAAAACTGCCTTTCTAGAGAAAAAAATGAAAACGGAAGACATTCATATACAAATGTGTTTAAGGCATTTGAGTAATCTTATTTTATTAATATTTTGTGATTCCATTTTCAAAGAGCATAAAGGTCTATTAGACGTTATAGCCTTATAGTGTTGGCAGAATGGGTTATAATGAAGGTTTTGTCTTTCTTGTAGAGAAAGTGAAATATATAGTGTTGTTTCATTTTAAGATGAGAGAAGGTTATTTGTTATAATACAAACATTAATAATGTTTTATGGTAAATCAAAAAAAAATAAACGAATTTATTAGTTGTATCCATCAGAATGGAAGTGATAAGATTGAAGTATTGTTTAATGCTTTGGAGTCTTGTAACTATTCTGAACTTAAATGCCTATATAGCAAAGTTCCAAGAATTTATAAAGGTTTATTTTCTTTGTCTTTTTTGAAGAGAACATCTTTTTCACAAATTAATAAGACTTCTAAATTTATTTATTTAAACACATCTGAAATTATCGGCAAACAAGTTTATGTGATATTGATGCATTCAAAAATTATAAATAAATATCTGAGTTATAAAAATAAATATGAATTTTTATATTTGAATGGTCTATATGATGAAGCACGTATAATCCTTAATAAGATAGATCATGAAATTTCGTATTCGTATTGGGCAATGTCCAATTATATTAGAATGGAAAGAATGCAAAAAGGTGTAAATGCCGCTATTAAAGTACATAATGAATATTGGCATGCAAATGACAATTTAATTATTAAGAAATTTTGTAATGCAGCTTTTTATACAAGTGCACTCGATTATTCTTCAGATATTAAAAAGAAATTGTATTATAAGCCAGAGAATGAGTATGCTAAAAAACTGAATAATTTAGTCAGCACACGGTATTTTGCTTTTGAAGGTATCAATGAAGAAAATGAATTATGTATTGATTTTTGTACTTCAATTATAGATTTATATAACCATTTTATAATTTGTATCTCCAATGTAACACAAGAACACATTACTGAAGATATTCGTTTAGGTTTAAAAGAAGTAGCAGAGGCCGTAGAGGATCCATATATATTGAAACTTTGTATTCTTTATGATATTAAAACAACGAAGAATTACAACAATCCGATAGAACGAAACTCTATAATAAAAGATTATGTAAATCAAAACTACAATAATGTTATTGAGAATGTTCCCAATTATTTAAAATCTAAAAATGTTTTCGATGCTGAATTGTTAATCATGCTGTCAAAAAGTATGGTCAATCATGGAAGTGACACCTCTATTTTAAAAAATGATGGAACTATTTATGAATCTATAAAATATCATCTTTGCCAGTTATTAAACAGAAAAGACGACGTCACATTCCATCAAAGGAAATTAGAAGATTTATGTAAATCACAATTTGATATAACTGAGATCAGATATCTTTATTCTACAATAAAAGCCATTTGTAATACTGATATATATAATTTATATTTAAATACCTGGAGATATTCCAAGTATTTAAATATTGGTGATGTATGCTTTTTTAAAGATAACCGTAAACAGAAACTTCTAGAATGGAAATACGACACATCAATTGTTGAAGCTTGCTTTAATTTTCCTCAGCAGTGTTTGTCTCAAGATTGTTGGGAGATATCTATTGCGGGAATTCATGACGAAGAGATGAATTATCAATTATTAGTAGCGTTAGAACAAAATCAAATAGTAGGATATCTAAAAAGTCCTATTTGTTTGTATTTATTTGAAACTTTTATCCAACAAAAAAAATATAAAGAGGCTGTCGTCTTTTTTGTAAAAAACCATATATCGGATATAAATGTTAATATACCCATCCCAAATAGTTCTGTTAATTTAATATTAGAGTTAAATGATATAATTGTAAAAGAAATTCCATTAGAATTGGCAATATTTTATTTTTTAATAAATTCTGATATTGATATAATTTATTTGGCATATAAACAGTGCTTGCGTAAATTAAATGTTAAAAAAGCTTCAGAGGTCCAAGTTACAGGAAATACAATAATTGATTATTTCTTAGCAAATATTGCAATCCCTAGAATTTTAACACTGCATGTACTTAGATTTAAGTCAGTAGAAGATGTTATTAATGAACGAATATCAATATGTACAAATCTAAATTTGTTTTATGATAAAAAACGATTTGCTGAAGAAATAGCTGGTCATATTCGTGACTTGAAGATTCTGGAATTAAATAATAAAGTAGATGATAATAAAATTTATGTTGATACTCAATCAATAAAAGACAATGAGTTAGATGAAGCAAAAGCTCTCTTTAAAATGTATGAACAATCTTCTTCAGAAGAATCTGTTTTAAGTGAAAGTGTATCGATGCTTGTTCATAAACTTAGAGAAATGGGGATTGGGGTTGAAGTTTTTCTAGGATCATTAGAACATGGCCAAGAGCGAGTTAATTATCAGTATGATATATTAAAACGCATGTTTATATATATTCGTGATCAATTTCTGTTCAATCCCAAATCTGGACTTGATAATTATTTAAGTACACGAATTAGGCATGGAACCTTGATTAATCAGTTACGAAATCATTTTGAAACGGATAATTTGATTTCTAATAAAGTTAATGATGCCTATATTCCAAACGAATTTTGGATATATTCCGTTTTTGGCATAAAAGACGCTATATTAAAAAGTGATTGCATAACCAGATTTACAGAATTTTCTTCAAAAATAGATGCGCTTATTTTTAAGATTAAAGATCAATATGTCCAAGTTAGAACAGAACAATATCAAGAAAAAATGGAAGCATGTTTCAATTTTGATATAGAAAACTTTGAAGAAAAACTTAGAGAACTTCATTCTCGCAGCGAACTTAATTCATTCGAAGCTATTCTTTCTGAGATTTTAGCTATTTTGTGGGCGCATACAGATGATTGTTTGGAAATTGTAAAAACTAAATTGATGGATGTGCAGAATTTGTTATTAGAAGAGTTACATGCTTTTGAGAAAGACATAGAAAAACTTGTTGGCTATAAAAAAGTATCATGGGTAAAGTTTCACGATGCCTTGACTCAGTGTACTAATAATATTCAGAGTGATATTCAAATAGTTGCAAGATGGTTTAATAGAAGTAGTTCTGTTGATTTTGATTTTACAATTAAACAAGTAATAGAAACTTGTAAGCATGGAATAAATGCCAATAATAATAATAAATTTTTGGTAGAAGTTGAGTGTGATTCGTTTTCGGAGTTAAAAGGTAAATATTTTTCAACACTTTATGATATGTTTCATGATATAATGATCAATGCTCTCAATTATGAAAGAGAAAAACATACTGGTGGTATTTGTAGAATAAATGCAATAGAAAATGAGGATATATTAAAGATAAATGTAAGTAATCCTATAATTAGTGATAATATTGATGAAATGTGTGAAAAGGTTAATAAAATCAACAGAAATTTAGAAAATCTTTTAAGTGGAGGAATTTCAAGAATGGAAGGCAATTCTGGGTGTATCAAAATATTTAATGCAGTCCATAATCACCTTGGTTCAAAGAATAACTCATATTCTAATTCTATAGAAAATGAATGTTTTAATGTTAATATTGAGTTGGACTTAATTCCTTTGAGAAAATGAGAGTATTATTTGTAGAAGATGATGACAATAAACGTAATAGTGTTATTGCATATTTATCGTCAGTGTTCAAGGATGATATTTCTATTTCAATAGGAATGTCAATTGCAAGTGGTGTTCAACTAGCTATAGATGAGAAGTTTGATGTAATAATATTAGATATGACAATACCAAACTTTGACAAAACAGATGGCAAGGATGGTGGACAGTCTTTTAAAAACGGAGGAGAATTTATTATTCGAGAATTGATAGATGAAGGAGTCTTATTTAAATGCTTGATTTTAACTCAATACGAAACTTTTAATAATGAAACTATTGATCAAATTAGTGAACGAATAAAAACTAAATGCGGAGTTAATTATCTTGGTTATGTTAAATATAACAAGTTAAATGAAGAGTGGAAGGGACAATTAGTAAAATTATTGCAAGATGTTAAGAATTTTAATAATAGATGATACTCCTAGTAAAGTAAAGGATATCTTGGATTTACTATCAGAAATGCGTGATATAAATATGAACCTAGTCGAATCTGCCGTTTCTGTTCAAGATGCAGAAGAGAAATTTTCGAAGGTACAATATGATTTGGTTATTTTAGATCTATACCTACCTCTTCGTCATGGTATGGATCCTAGTCCAGATAATGCTATTACGTTATTAAATGATTTGTCAAATGAAGATGAGTTGATGATGCCGTATAATATAGTAGGCATAACTAGATGGAAGGATGCAGATCCGAAATATAAAGCAATATTTGATGAATTCTTATTAGCATATATTTTATATGAAGAATGTAGTGATGATTGGAAATTGAAGCTACGTAATAAAATAGATTTTCTAAGAAAAGCTCAAAAAAGCTTAATGAATCAAGAGTTTTATGACTATGATGTAGCTATTATCAATGCATTGCAAACTGAAAATAGGCATGTTAAAAAGGCTTTTGAGAATGATGGTTGGGAAGAACTAAAAGTTCCTGCCGACCATTCTACTATTTATTATACAAAACAGATTTTTAATAAAGACAAAACATATAGAATAGTAACTTGTTCTTCTTTGCAAATGGCATCAACAGCATCAGCAGTTTTAGCTACAAAAGTTATATATAACTTTAGACCTAAATTATTAATAATGACAGGTATTGCTGCTGCTGTTAATAGAGATGACGTTAATTTGGGTGATATTTTGGTTGCATCAAAAGTATGGGATGGAGCTAGCGGAAAAATAAAAACAGATAAAGAAGGGGATGATGTATTTTATCCAGATTTTCACGAGATACCTATTGATCCTGATATTCATGCTCTAGTACAAAAAATGGCTGACAATAGAGGGTTATTGGATTCTATCGAAGCGAAGTACGAAGGGCATAAACCGGCTTACAAATTAAATGTAAGGATTGGGCCCATTGCGTCTGTACCAGCTGTATTGTCTTCTCAAGGAGAAGTAAAGAAAATTGAAATTCATTGTAGAAAGCTTTTAGGTATAGAAATGGAAGGTTACGGCGTATTTTATGCGGCACAAAATAGTGCCCACCCAAAACCTCAATACACGATATTAATAAAATCTGCTTCAGATTTTGCAGATCCACAAAAGTCAGATGATTTTCAAGACTATTGTATGTACACTTCTGCAAACTTTGCTCGTCATTTGATTTATTTAATTTTTGATTCACCTATATTAAAATGAGTCTATAATAAATTCCCAATTAATACAATAAAAAATACATTTATATATTGTTTTGAGTTTATTTTTACCACAATATACAACTTTAGGGTTGTATTATCCTGAATTTTTGGTACCTTTGCCTAATGAGTTAGGTAAAGGTATTTTTTTGATATACAATATGGTAGAAAAACATATCAAAATAGGTTCAGAAATAATTCAGAACAAATCTGAAGAAAGATGGAAGAATAACTCTCTAGCTATAGCGACAGTTATGTCTAGTAGAATGGTTGAGCTTGGTTTAACACAACGGACTTTGGCTAAAAAGATGAATTGTACTCAACAATATGTTTCAAAAGTGTTGAAAGGACGTGAGAATCTATCATTAGAAACCATGTGTAAGATAGAAGATGCACTAGATATCAAAGTATTAAATACTGAATTAAAGAAGTAAAACATCATAGCAAGATAAAAGTATGTCAATACAAAGTGAAGCGGCATTAGAAGCCGGACTTATCGCTACCCTTCAACAAATGGACTATGAATATATCCAGATTGCAGAGGAAGATAATCTTCAAGCCAATTTCAAACGGCAGTTGG
>OGCN01000137.1_pt1 | contig 124025 bp, 95 predicted proteins | sample 1570181 | NCBI WGS metagenome assembly OGCN01 (sample SAMEA4370584, study PRJEB24528) | human gut metagenome | reverse complement strand
CCGGGATTGTTTGATTAATATTAATTTGTCCCGATTTTAACGGGACACTAATGATCTATTATTATATTATAGGGCAAGCCAACCCTCGCATACTACGCGACCAGACTTATACTCTTCACAACTGCCCGGCCTGAACCACTCTTCGGGTGCAATGACAATCTTATCATTAGAGCGATTCAGAAAGGCTCCCCACCAACTATAAGTACTATTACTTATGATATTATGCCGACAAAGGCTCATCAGCTGCATATCAAAATGACTGCCGTAACCAAATGACGGGTTATTGTCCACCAGTTTATAATCAAAGAATGAAAAGTTATGCCTGACCCACTCGGGATTGTCCGTAAACACATAAAACCGTGGAGACTTAAGCTTTGCGCACATCAAGTCAACCGCTTTGCGATAGTATTCTACAGGACAGGTATTAACATAATATGTTCTTGACATATAATCATTGCCCTTACGAACATGAATGGCAACAGACTGGCAAGAACCGATTTCTTCCATCAACGACAAATTATAATCATCCGTGAACGGAATAAACGTAAAAGCATCATAGACATCATTCTTTACACTGTCAACCATCTGTGCATTCTGAAATACACCGTTAACATACAGCAAACGTTTGTCTCTATTGGGTAACAAGGCATCAAAAGCAGATGGCATATACATCATACAACAAGTTTTTGGCAAATAACGCCGCCTTATCCTTGAAAGCAGACTCGAACCGCCACCGCTTCTGAACACATCCCATGATGATGCCTGGCGGACAGGAGCATTGGGAAAGACCTTCTGCCATGACACATTTTCATGCTTTAGCCGTACCGCCGTATAGAAATCAACATAAACATCATACCCAAGTTTCTTTAGATATAGATAATAACTATACTGAAACATACGATTGGCTAAACCGCAAGCCATATTTACTATAATCATATTTTACAGCTGATACATAACTTAAATAAAGCTTATTTTCGTCCTTTTATCAACACCGACATTAAGTGCGCTGTCTTATAGCCGAACAATTTGCGAATCAGACGAAATGCTTTTTTATCAACGGGATACCATGAGGCTGCAAAATGATGAACACAATATGTATTTGAAGTTATTGGACACTTAAAGCCATTGGGATATTTGGGAGAGAAATATTCAGCTGGCAAGACACAGAACTTATCACTGTCAACCTCAAATTCTTTAGGGGTCCGAACTTTTTTATATTCATAATGTCTGTTGATCTCCTGTGACATAATCGCTGGCAATGTTTGCATATCCATATTACCATTTACAACAAAATGGCGATTCTCATAATATGATAACATTCTTTCCAAGAAATCCCATCCTTTTTCACAACCAATTATTGCAGGTTCTATATTTCCACCTTGCTCCTCACCAATGAAATATGGCAGATGTAGCAAATCATCAAAAGACCTCAACAATTCTACATCAGAATCTAAATAAATTCCTCCCTCCTTGTACAATGCATAGCAACGGATATAGTCGGCCGCAAAAGCATACTTCTTCATCTCGAATGCTTCTTTACACCATACCGAAGAATCTATATCAAACCGAGACAAATCCCATAACCGTATTTCATAATCAGGAAGCTTTTCTTTCCATGAATTAATACAATACCGAATCTTACTCGGATATTTGTCACCCGACAACCAACAGAAATGTATAACTTTAGGTATCATATCATCTTAATTTTGCACTAAAACACGAAAGCAAACAATACTTTAAAAATGTTGAATCCATAAGAAGGATAGACTTAAAAAGTTTTGCACTTCGTGAAATAGGATGATAATAGCATTCAACTTCCCGTGTAGAAATCTCCTTTAACAATTTAATCCTATCACGTTTCTCATTCTTATCATAAAACACGGCCTTTAACGCCCTAATCTTTATATAGAAGACAAAACTATATATTAGTTTTAATTTCATCTCATCAAGATGAAAGAGCTTAGAAATCAGCAGCAATTCTTTGCGCAATTTATTATAAGCCAGCAATAAATTCTGCCAAGGAACTCGTTTACTTGATAGAGATGTTCCGCAATTTAACCTATAATAGTAACCGGTGTCAGCTATAATAACAACAGACTTTATAAACTTAACATATTCAAAATAAAAACAATGGTCTTCATGCAATTCCAACCTCTCATCAAAAAGCAAATTATTCTTCCTTATTATTTCTGCACTATACAACTTTCCCCAAGGTGTTCCATAATACAAAATAACATTCAAGATCTCATAATCAGAAACATCATCCAAAATGATTTCATCATTATTAAATCTTATAGGCCAATATGCAATCGCTCCATTATTATATCTGTAAGCTTGCTGAATATACAACGTTTCTAAATGCGGTTCCAATAAGAAATAGTTTTCAAGGACCATCTTATCTAACCAATCATCACAATCCACAAAGAGAAGCCATTTACCAGCGGACTCTCTTATTCCCAAATTTCGGGCAGAACTCACCCCGCCATTCTTTTTATGATAGGTTCGTATGCGGTTATCTTGTTTAGCATAAGTTTCACACAAATCTCCTGAACGGTCAGTACTCCCGTCATCAACTAAGAGTAATTCAAAGTCTTTAAATGTTTGTTTTAAAATACTTTCAACACAAATTGGCAAATATTGCTCGCTATTATATACAGGAACAATGATTGTTACCATTGGATTAAATTCCATAATTCAACAAATCTTTACTTTTTGAGACAATCTGCTCAATATCATCTGTATCTTCTTCCATACTTATACATAAGAATGGAGCGAAAGCCAAAAATATGTCGGTAGAAACCTTTACCCATATTATCAGATTTAGCAGCAACATTGCTACAAACATATATCTGTAGATAGTAGAACGTTTCATGCAGACCCTACACACATTAAACATGAAAGCCAAAAACGCCACCATCCCAATTATGCCAAAATAAAATAAAAAGCGAGAATAGCCTGCATCCGTTCCCATATAAAAGCCATAAAACAGATTGCCTATATAATAAGGATCCTCTGCCATTGCTCCCATATATCCATCCCCAACAATCCAAGTCCAAAGATTATCAGGAAAGATAAGCCCCTGCTTTAACATTTCATTAGACTGAACCTCCCAACGCCCTTTCTCCACTAGACTAAAGAAGCCCTCAAAGCCAAAACGGAAATAATTATTCCATTGACTATCAAAATTATATAAAAATACAGATACGACAACAGCAACTGCAATGGTTCCAAAAACCCAATAAGAAAGTCGGCGCTTATATTCTCCCGATATAATATTATTTTTTGTAAACAAAACAAACAGAATATACGCCAACGCCATTAGCATCCCTACTGAAGCCGTCCGCCCAATCATATTACCAATAATAGCTATAATACAGAAAGCAGACAATAAGAACACGACGTATAAAGTACTGTTCTTCCGTTTCATTACATTTGGCAACAAGAATGCAATCATAATAAGCAACACAGCAAAACGTCCACCGGCAACATCAAGAGCACAACCTATACCATATAGACGTCCTTCAAACTTTCCCATAAATCCGCGGCCAGCAAGAAAACTATCTACAAAACTTTTCAGCGGTGGAAATCTGTCCATTGACATTGCCAAAATACATTGCAATGCCCCTACAGCTATCATATAGAAACAGACAAGCTCTACATTAACTTTTCCATGGACAGCCTTGATTAGATTTACAACAAAGTAAGCCGCTCCAACCCATACCCACATTGTCACGATATATGAAAGATACGCTCCATCATTGGTATCATTAAGAGTCATTGCCAACAGACTTGCAAGTGAGACTCCCACAGCATAAAGTGAAAGCATAAAAAAATCCTTACTAACATAGCCATGTCCATCTCGACCTAATTTCACCAAGAGCACTACTAATCCTAAAGCCGCCATCATCATCTTAGTATTGACGGTAGGAAGGAATGTAAAATAAAATGGGAAGTAAAAGAAGCTTGTAGCTATCAAAACTATCGGAACAAGAAACGCTTTCATCAACTTTTATCTATAAATTAAGCCGTAGACGACCTTACATACAATCCAATTATGCAAACGCACCATAAGCCACCAATGCTTATATGCACACCATTGAACCAGTCGGCGCCTGTTTGATATATAATGATTCCGCATGATATAAATATTGGCCTCAGGATATGTCTCCACCCAAAGCTTATACATATACTTATCATTGCTCATTAGAAAAGGAAACTTAGCCTCTAACTTCATACAAGCGATTTCCAGATCTAAATCATTGCCAAAATGTTCCTGCAGAAACGTCTCTACTATGTGTATATTATGCTTCACTGAGTCCAAATGATGCAAGGAAAAATTCTGTGAGTAAGCCTCTGAATTCAACTTCACATAATGATAAAATGCCATAGGAACATATACAACATTTGCCGCTACGGCAAACAGAAGTATCATTGTCATATCCTCGCCCATTGCATATCCTTCGGGAAAGCAAATATGATTATCTGTATAAAGTCCACGTCTAACTAATTTATTCCAGACATTGAATTTCATCACACCACCCAACATGGCTTTCAAGGCTTCCGTCGATGTTGTATAAGATGGCTGTTTCATATAGCGTTCAGTGTGTTCAAAAGATAAGAACCAGTCACACCAAACAATATCTGCTTTTTCTTTCTGCGCCGTATCGTAGAGAGTTTCCAACATATCCGAATCAACGAAGTCATCGCTGTCGCAATGAAAGATATAATCACCGGTTGCTAATGCCAACCCTGTGTTACGGGCAGAGGGCAAGCCCTTGTTCTTCTCATGAGAAACAATCTTTATGCTGTCAACTCGATTAGGATATTTACGAATACATTTATTCAGCAACTCAATACTACGGTCTGGAGAAGCATCGTCAACAAAGATGAACTCTACATCCTTAAGAGTTTGCGACATTAATGAATCGACACATTTAGTGATAAACCTCTCAACCTTATATATTGGAACTATTACAGAAACCTTTACCACAATTCAGATAATTTAAAATGACACCGGAACATACATGGGGTCTTGCTCCCTTGCCTTAAGTTTAGACGCAAGCATTTTCAAATAAATTCGACAGATAATCCGCATCAGCATACTATTGATGTTCTTGTGTCGCCTCCAATAATTAATATATTCAAATCCATGAAACGAACTGACATCTTTACTACCTATCAGGTTATATACATAAGGACTTCGTTCCTTCAGTAAACAATCAATGTCAGCAAGCATCTTCTTGGTGTCATGATTGTAATTAGCCAACGAGGAAACATACCCCTCCTTAATGAATGGTATAATCCTGGCATCAAGATACTTCTGTAAAGCCGTTCCATGTACATTATCATAGTGGCGCTGGTATTCGGCAGACATATCCAAAGCACATTTTAGAGTGTGAGTAACATTACGCATCTTAACTTCTGGATTCATCGTCTGTCCGGCCCTCCCAACAAGATATTTATATATAACCCCATCGAAATGCGCAACGGTTTTGACCGCTACCATAGGAATGAATATCCATTGCTGATCCGTATATGAAATACCTTCTGTCTGCCTATACCCCAGTTGCAACAGATTATCACGTTTATATGTAACAGCGTGCATCTGCATATTCACAAAAGAATGAGAACCACACACCTTGCACATATCGAATATAGTTCCAGCCCCAAGGCCGTATTTTATAACTTTCCTCACATTACGGTCAACGCCGACCACAGCAAAATCAGAGAGAACCAAATCGGCATCTGTAGTGCAAAGGAAATCTATAAAGTGCTCAAAATTTTCCGTATCAAAGCTGTCATCGGCATCGAGAATCTTTATATACTTGCCCTTGGCTTCGGTCAGTCCACGGTTGACGCACGATCCGTAGTTGCCGTTCTCCTTGTCAATTACTCGGAATATGCCTGGAGACTTCTGCTCATATTCATGGGCAATGGCCGAAGAGGAATCTGTACTTCCATCATTTATGACAAGCACTTCCAAAGCATCACTACCACGGCCGACACACAGCGAGTCAAGACAATACCTCAAGTACCGCTCCATATTGTAGGTAGGTATGACAACCGTTAGAATCTTGTCCATATAATATTACCAACTTATTCTACAATAAAACCACCTTGACGTTTCAAGTCGTATCTTATAAGCAGCAACTCGCGCACAGCCTCCGGCAGATATTCCTTTATCCGGCCGCGCCATGTGATTTTTGCCGGTACAGAACGATAAGGCGACTTACGCTGCGTCAACTCCGCCTCGTTACGTCTTACATAAGTCATAGCATCCTGCACAGCATCATAATATCCTCGCATTTTGTCAGAGTTTGCGAAATTCTTACAACACACCTCGCCATAACGTTCAAGTATATGCCACTTGTCAAGTTGCTCACGCTGTGTGAAAAACGCGAAGTGTGCCACGATGGCATCTCCATTCCAAGCATTAGACATACCATGCTTCGTTGGATATATGCACGACATAAACTCTTCATCATCACCGGGCACCACGCCGTCGAATTTTCTCATCTCATCACCAAACCACAATATTGCGTTTATCGAGAAACGGGTCATGCCCATCTCTTTCTTCCCAATGTGCAGCGTGTTCCACTTGCCTGTATTAAGATATCTTTCGATAAACCACTGGTGAAGTTCTTTTGCAAAATAACCACTTTTCCACAGAACCGGGTGTGAAGATGAAGCTTGGTAATATTTGTCAAGCCGTATCTTATTCTCAACCTGCAGCAAATAAGTTGACAGCGAATTATTTATCACCAATGGCGACACTACGAAATACTGTGGATTGTCAACCCTAAAACTTACCATCTTCTCTATCAAGCCTGGCTCCATCCAAACAATATCATCGTCAAGTTTGAAATAGATTGTTTCCGGTTCTACGCAACTCTTGTAAAAAGCATTAATACTCGCATTGCCATTAACAACCCCGTCAGGCTGCCAAATGAGGTTGATTACTGAATATTTTTCTGCCATTTGCTTGAAAAATTCAATGTCAGCCATATTATGCGTATTTACCCATATATCATACCTGTCAACAATGTCGCACGATACAATATACGGTATGAGATATTGCATATACCGGCGGCGGCCAGCCGCAGTATTCACGACAATTTTATAATTTCTATACATTGTTATAGTCTATTTCGTCTATATAATCAAAATACTATAATATGGAAAATCATATGCTACACATTATGGCGACCCGAATAATACAGAGCAAACTAAGGTACACTAAATGTTGTAAATTCCGCCAATTTAATATACATGCAAATGCTGGGTACATCATCACCCCAATCTATATATAAGTTGAGAATCCTTACATAATCTCAAATTGTACAAACTATCAAGATAGTATAGTACAATTAAAATACACCCAAAGCGTATAATAGTACATACACTATAGGGTGATTTTAAATTCTTATTATTTCCGCAAAATATCTACAAACACCCATAAAATACATTTTTCCAGCAATTTTCTAAAATTCCTAACTAGATAGAAGTACAAAAACAACAATGAAGAAGATTTGTAAAAATGAAGGATCACCCATTTATCTACAGTTGTCTTCATCGATGTTGCCCGAAAATACTTAATAAAAAAGCACCAATCTTCATCACTAATCATACTAAGTTGCTTTTTTGAAGAAACGAGAGTTATCGCTTTATGTAACATGTAAGTCGGGCCTAAGTCTACAACATTGACATTATATTTAGAACAAAACTCTAATGCAACATTTTTAATAATGCAAAAAGTGTAATATTCTGATACAAAACCATTCTCAGCATGACATAACGAGCCATTCCTATCTATATATAAATAGTTCGAAACAGAAGAACAGCACACATTCTGATTTATCACATTCAAATAACTGAACAAGAAAATCCAATCTTCACAAAATCTAATATCACATATAAACCTGATTGCGTTTTCTTTAATTATGTTCGTTCTAAATAATTTGCTATGACACTGACCTCTATCTGCAAAATATTGTTCCTTTAACATCTTTCCAAAATCAGTTTTGCCATAGACTATTTTTCCTTGAGGCAATAGATAATCATATAGAGCATCGCCATTATTTTTTTATATGTCTTGAATAGTGAACAACAAGATCAACTTCAGGTTGAGCACAGGCATATAAATCGGAAAGATAAGAAGAAGTCACATAATCATCAGAATCAACAAATGTAATCCATTTTCCTGTTGCCTCATCTAATCCTTTGTTACGGGCTTTCGATACACCTTCATTCTGTTTATGAAACACTTTAATTCTATGATCTTCCTTTTTATATTCGTCACAAACATCACCGCTACCGTCAGTGCTTCCGTCATCAATAAGCAACAGCTCAAAATCCACATAAGTCTGATCTAACAAACTGTCTATACAACGAGGAAGCAACGATTTTACATTGTAAACTGGAACAATCACAGAAATACACGGTTTTACCATTTTCTGTTTAATGAAAAGTTTTAATATTGTTCTATGATAACAGGAACAAATGCTTATTTATCTTATTGGCACCTATTTTATGAATAAAAGCAAATAAAGTCATCTGGAATAAAGAATGTGCTTTTTTGTCCATTTTTTCATAAACAGCTTCATAAGACATGGCCGGGAATTTTTCAATCGGCACAAAGCACTCAGGATGTTCATCCTTCATTGTTTTTACTTTGCTCCAACAATATTTTCGATTCGCATGAAGATGGAACCACATCAATCCCGCAAACATCATCTTATCAGAACAATGAAAATTCTCTGTCACAGAATAAGATATCGTGTCAGAATAACGTTTTGTCCAATAAGTGTTTTGCGTTATTTTAAAAACCACGGTATCACCAGCACCATTGTACGGTGGGTGGATATTAACGCCATCAAAAGGAACATACCACCTATCATCCTTAAAAACATTCAACCCTGACAAAGCTATACAAGCAGTTCCTTGTTGCAATCTCCACTTAGAATATTCATGATAAGGATTGATAAAGAGCCTTACTAGCCAATTGGGAAGCATCCACAAACAGGGCTTCCCTTTTACAACAGACAATCTCCTGTAAGCGGTGAAATACATCATAAAAAACCAACCTAATATAAAACTAAGTTGCCATTTAATGCAAATCGCCTTACTACATACGTCTCTCCATTTCTTTAGTTCATCTGCAAAATAAATTTGGTCTGCATCTATTTTGGTAAGGTATTTATATCTGGATTGAGAAAGGCCAAAATTACACAAATTACAATACAAACGAGGAGAATCATCTGGCAATGTTTTTGCATATTCAAATTCTTCCTTTGTCAAATCAAAGGACAAAACCTTTTTATTATATTCAAATACTCTCAACTTCGTCGGATATTGTTTCTTCTTTCTCTCCAGGATTTCCAATGTATTGTCTGTACAATCAGAACAAACTACAATCAATTCGTCAAGGGCATCAATACACGAATCTATACAAGGCTCAAGTAACGGGGCCTCGTTTCTTGTTCGCATAAGCCCAGACAAACCGTCCTTTAAATCCGATTTTGGACTTCTTGCATAAATTCTATTCATTCCAATATACATTTGTTTTTATAACCTTAGCAGGCTTACCTGCAACTATACATCTTTCTGGCACATTTTTAGTCACCATAGAGTCCATTCCTACGATGGCACCGCTTCCAATACTGACGCCTTTCATTACGATAGCTTCTTTTCCCAACCACACATGGTTTCCGATATAGACATCTTTTGCCGGATTAATTCTATCTCCGTTCTCATCATAAATAAAGTGCTGGTCGGTTGTTCGTATATGTACTCGATACGCAAAAACACAATCTGAACCAATCACAACTTTTGAACCTTCTCCTACTACTATCAAGACATCTTGGTCAAAAGCTACATTATCACCAATTTCAACAAGATTTCCATCTCCTTGAACATAAATACTATTAGTTCTTTTGAATGTGCAATCACGCCCTACTTTCACTGTATTATTACTGCCTCGAAACGTAATGATGAAATTATTACTATACGTATCTTTTGGGAAATCTACATAATTGCATGCTCCATAATCCCTAATAGATAATTTACATCTTTTCCATAACACATACGGATAATATATCTTGTCATACAGTAATGACAAAATTCTACTTTTTGCAATTACTCGCTTCAGTGTACCTTTAATGCTCATAATAAGAACCATATGTTTTAAACACCCTCATGAACAATACACTTTATATTAGCAACATCGCTCCATTTCATCCCTTTACCAAGAACAAATTTGTTAAACATCAACCGTACAACAAAAGCATTTCCGTAATGTTTTTTCAATATGCCAATAACGGTGCGGAACATACGCCACTGTCTCAGCATCCATATACGGCTCATCGCTTTAGCAAATTGGTACAAAATAAATGTCGCGGCATCATTTGTTTTTTCAATCCTATATATGGCCAACCGTGCTTTGAATTCAACAAGCCTTCGGGCATTTAATGAAACTTCAGACCAAACACCGCCATTATGTAGGCGATAAACAGCCATTATGTCAGGAAAACAATATCCTTTGCCAATTTTTAATAACTCATAAAACAATATCATATCCATTGACATCCCATACGCTGCGTACCGTTTTAAATTCAATGCGCTACGACGATACATTACGGTCAACGTCTGTGTCAGCCATTTGCCACCAATCAAATTCTTCAAATCATAATCAGCCCCTTCAAAATCTTTGTCTTGTTCCTCTTCTAAAAATCCTTTTTCTTGTATATATTGATTAAAACGGTGTGAGCACATCACATAGTCTGGATGGCTTTCCAAAAAATCCACTTGCTTCTGAAGTTTATACGGATCTGTCCAATAATCGTCGCCTTCACAAAGAGCGATGTATTTTCCTCTTGCCCTGGAATAATTATAAACTAGACTAACCTTTACACCTTTTGAATATTGGTTTTCTTTTTGATATATAGGCTTAACTATGTTTGGATACTTTTTCTCATATTCACGAATAATATCTTGTGTCCCATCTGTTGAAGCATCATCGTGAATCAAGACCTCTATCGGAAAGTTAGTCTTTTGCTGCAAAAATCCATCCATGCACTGACGTATGAATCTTGCATGGTTATATGTCGTGCAGCAAATGCTTACGATCGGATATTGGTTTCCGCCGTCTATGCTTCTGTCCATAAAACCTCCTCAACGTATTTTTTTATCATAATTTGCTCCTTATACCTCACAGGCGGCATTATCTTCTTTTTGCAAAAACAGTCTAGATTGCTGGCCACAACGTCATACCCGGCCTTTACCGTAAATGCTATGCCCGCCGAAAACCGGGGGTTGATGTCTATCAAATAATATTTGCCTTCTTCTTTGTTGTAGATGAATTCCATATTGACACATCCACACACATTCAACCTTTCACCGATATATGACGACGTTTTTACTAACAGTTCATCATTCAGTAATCTCACAGTGGTGCCGGCGCCATTCTTTGTACGCAACAACTCTTCTCTTGCAACTGAGTTGTCGTTGCCTTCATTGTCCCTTACATAATCGACCGTATATACCGAACCGTCAATTTTTTCTTGTATTATGTAATCATCATGCACTTTGATAAACTGTTGCAGCTCGTCTTCAAGACATATAGTGCGGAGCCCTTCGCTGCTGCGTCCGTTTTTAGGTTTGGCTATGACTGGATAATTAAATGGAATATATTTACCAATGAAACAATTTGCCAACACTGTTTTTGGAACATTGACGATATCGTCATCGGCAAATTGCCTAAACAGGCTATGCTTATCCCTGACAACACGCAAGCAGTCAGACGACTGAAGACAAACGTTTATGCCCTTATCAACAAATGGGGCACGGTACTTGTTTAGAACATCTATTTCCAAGTCTGTCAACGGTATGATGAAGTTAACAGACTCTTTTTCTGAAACCGCCAGCAAAAAATCAACATATAGCTGCTCCTCAGTGGCATACGGTGCTTGATAAAACGCATCACATTCTCTGCTTTGCGCCAGCCAATGGTAATTATAAATGTCGCAGCCAACTACACGATGCCCCATCAGCCTCAATCGGTCTATTACGCAAGATGATGAAAAAGACCCAATCGCAGTTACTAATATATTCATTTTTCCTGTATATTTATGGTCTTCTCGAGGTAGCTACGTTCACCATGCTCTACAACAACAAAGCCCAGACTCTCATACAACCGCACTGCCACCGGATTATTTGAATGAATGCCAATTGAGCTAAAATCCCTTTTCTCTGCAAGTAGGATGGCATCCGACATCAATTTCTTTGCCACGCCTTTGTTCCTGTATTCATGCAATACACCAACCAAGGGTATATAAGCCTTCTTGCCTGCATAGTCATTGCAATACACAACAACCATGCCAATAACCTTATCACAGTCATAGTCAAGCATCAGCTCAGCACTGGCCATTATCTTAGCAACATAATCATGTAGTTCAACTTTGCTTGACAACGGGGGATTGAAATCATGATCTATGCTTACAAGAAACTCAAGCAATGACTTTTCCAAGGTATCCATGTCTACATTACATCTCATTTTTAATCAATCTAATAATTCTGGCGATGTCCTCATCTGTCAATCCATAATACATAGGCAGGCAAATCACTTGTTCTGCCATCTTTGTCGCCACAGGCAGATTGTCCGGCCTTGCAGAATCCAATCCGCGATAAGTCGAGAATGTGCTGATAAGTGGATAGAAGTAACGGCGGCCAAGTATGTTATGCTCTTTCAACTTGAAATAAAGCTCGTCGCGGGTCATGCCGTATTTCTCTGCATCAACAAAGATTGGGAAATAAGCATAATTATGTTGCACACCCGGAACATCCTGCATAAAACGAATGCCCGGTACGTCTTTCAAAGCCCCACGATAAGCATCTGCTATGTGATGGCGGGCTGCGATGGCTTTGTCAACCTGCCTTAGGTTTACAAGGCCATAGGCGGCTCGCACCTCGTCCATCTTGCTGTTGATGCCAGGAGCCACGACCGTAGTCTCGCCGGCAAAGCCAAAGTTCTTCAGATAGTCAATGCGCCGCTTTGTCTGCTCATCGTGAACGACGAGTGCGCCGCCCTCTATAGTGTTATAAACCTTTGTTGCATGGAAACTCAATGTGGACATGTCACCGGCGTTGAGCACGCTTTCTCCGTTCACCTTTACGCCGAATGCGTGGGCGGCATCATAAATGACTTTCAAGCCGTATTTGTCGGCTATCTCCTGTATGCGCTTTGTATCGCACGGCTGGCCATAAACATGAACAGGCATTATGGCCGTAGTGTGGGGGGTGATGGCGGCCTCTATCTTGTCGGGGTCAAGATTGCACGTAACGGGGTCTATATCTACGAATACCGGCTTTATACCATTCCACCACAAAGAATGAGTTGTAGCGACAAAACTAAACGGAGTAGTGATTACCTCGCCAGTTATACGCATTGCCTGCAATGCCGTTATCAAAGGAAGCGTACCATTTGTAAATAAGCTTATGAATGGAACACCGAGATATTCGCAAAGTGCATTTTCCAATTCTTTGTGATAGTGCCCGTTATTTGTAATCCACTTACGCTTCCAAATGTCCTTAAGAAAAACATTGAGTTCATCTAATGAAGGAAGCAACGGCGATGTGACAGTTATTAATTTCTCTTCCATACATTATCATTTCTTATTAACCAAGGCAATAAGTTCATCCAATTCAGCGAATTTCATCAATTTGGCACCAACTACATAATATGCCGCTCCGACAACTATTCCAACAAAGAGTTGTAGCCATTGTGATTCAAGTCCTTGCACAACCAACCATACTATCACACCCATTACCAACGAGTGGACGAGTATATGCAACAAATCTTTCATCTGTGCCCAATATCCGTAACCGATTAGTCGCTTCGTATAATACGTGTTATAAACCAAAGAAAGCAAGGACCCGATTATGCGTCCATAGCACATGGCCACAATCCCGAGCGGAATGGTAAAGCAAAGTATGACAACTCCCTGTACCTTCTTTATAACCTCCAACTTCAAGAAAAAGTCCGAACGTCCTTTAACTTGCAAGAGGTTTAGATTGATTGCGTGGATAGGATACCACATCATCGAAAAACATATTATCTGCAAAAGATATATGGCCCCTTCCCATTTGTCGGTGAGCACAATCCGTATCAACGGGTCGGCAACCGCTGCCAGACCGACCATCAACGGAAACACTATAAAAGCCGAAAGACGCAAAAAGTGTTTGTATGCATTGGAAAGACGCTCTGGCTCTTTCTGGATGGAACTCAGAACAGGAAACGTAACTCCTTGAAGCACATTTGTTATATTCGACGAAGGATATTGCGCCAGGCTCTCTGCCCTTGAGAAAACGCCCAGAGTGGATGACGAGAAGAACTTTCCTATTACTAAAGGATAAATATTGTTATATGTAGTGTCAAGCAATGCCGAGGCAAGCAACTTTGAGCCAAAAGAAAACAACTCACGAAAAGACTTCCATGAAAATATCAACCGTGGAATCCAACGGACATACAGCCACAGCAAAACCGTACGAAAAAGCGAAGAGACCACCGCCTGAACCACCAGAGCCCATACTCCGTAGCCATCGTATGCCATCCACAGCCCCACCCCGCCTGTCAGTACCGCAACTATTACAGATATCTTGGCTCGAGTCTTAAAGTCTATGGCAATGGACAGTCTCGCATTTTGTATGCCGGAGAACGACGAGAATACAAAAGTCAGCGAAAGGATCTTGGTTACATCCTCAAGTAATGGTATATTGTAAAACGAAGCTATCCACGGCGATGCAAACCATAATACGCCATAGAAAAACAATCCCACAACAATGTTGAAATAGAATACTGTGCAGTAGTCTGCTTCTGTCCTGTCTATTTTGCGTATTAGCGCAGTACTGAAACCACTGTCAATAAACGTCTGCGATATTGCGAGAAATATGCCCAGCATGGCCACTATACCATAATCAGACGGCAATAGCAGGCGGGCTATCAATATGCTGAACACAAACTGTATGCCTTGTGTCGAGAAGCGGTCTAAGCTGCTCCACATAACACCCTTCACAGTCTTCTCCTTTAACGACGACATTTTCCTGATTACAATACACTTATATGACGCCTTAACAATGCCATGAGAATGATGCCATTTTTCAAAGGCTCCCTTTTCATTACATCATCAAGACCAATTTTCACACCAATTCTATATATTCGGGGCACACTTCCACGGCGGCCGTGATAAGGCCTGGCAATTCTACCAGGAGGCGCTTTGTGCGTGAGCCTTGCAGTTTCTGCAGCCGGCCCTCGTATCCGTCGAGTGGTCCGCCGATGATGCGGACGCTACGTCCAACCATTGCGGGCGTTATTTCGTTGGGCGAATAATATTTTGGGTCGTCTGACATTTCCACGGCTTGCATGAACCTGTTCATGTCTGCCTCACGCACTGTCATTGGCACACGGTATGTTCCCCGCAAATATCTATATTGGAAAGTGCCGATGCGTTCTACTATTGGGTCGATGTTTTTCCTTCGGTCGTAGACAAATAGCAGGTCGTGCATAAAAGGCACCTGCACACGCTTACCTTTGCCCTTAACCTTAACAACTTTCCACGTCATAGGCGTAAACACCTTCGACACCATGCCCTCCAGCATTTTATAGGCAGGCATCTTTGCGTTGGTTCGTGTAAGGTCGCGCATCACATACCACCTCGGCCCATCATTATACGGAACACACGAGAGGTCGTACTCTTGGTTTGCAATGCCAGACATATAGTTCTGTTAGTATTACTCGCTATGATACAAAGTTTCCAATCCTGCAAGTTTTTTTAATACACTGAAAAACAAGCAGTTATAGATTTTATTCGCGAAACTTTTCATCTTTCACTAGTCATTTTCCACAATGCCCGCCGTATTTTCCGAGCAAAAATAACTCATCTAATCGTATCGGGCGACACTCTCCTGTTATGAGATGGTCAATTTAAATAAACTTGCTTTATTATAAGTATTTGTCGTTTAATTCTTAATTATTATCGGTCAACATCTGCGAGTTTCTCAGTGTTTCATGTTGTCAAAAAATCTTGTAATCATCGCAAATAAATCGTATTTTATGGCCATTAGAAGAACAAATTTTGTATCTTTGCAGCAGAAACAGACCATCTCATAACAGGAGATTATCTCATAACAGGAGATTATCTCATAACAGGAGATTATCATATTAGTATTTATTACTCAAAACCAACATATCATTGTGTACCATCGCCGTAAGCACTGCTGAGCAAAGTTGCCCGCCAGGGCAAACGCTGTGTGCCGTGTGCATGGGGCAGCGCAAGGCGGCATCGGAAGCGGCCTACCACGACCGCCCCAATGCCCAATGCCTAATAGCGGTGGCAACCGCCCCCAAAGTCAACAGCCATCCAAGTGCCACACCACTTGCCAATGATGCACCACCTATAAGTAGCTGTTCAAAATTAACCGATACAATAGACCTTGCAGGTGTCCTCTATATCTTTGCCACCATCTTGTGTGCTCTTTCGGGCCGCATACCAAAGTCTCATCGGTCGCGTAGCCCGCTACGCTCTCTCTTCGGACTGTGGCATGCATCTCCTACATAGCGCACAATTTGATGGCAAATAATTTTGAACACCTACTTATCAATAGCCTTGCATGGCCACATGGATGCAACGGCAGGGCCACCGGCATGCCCAAGCAGGCAGTTGCCAGCTAAAGATTCCTCAGAATCTTTCTGTTGGCCTTGTCAACCTCGCACGACTGTATCGAGTCAAGATATATCTGTGTGGTTGCCTCAGAGTCGTGGCCCAGCCCCTCGCTTATTACCGACAGCGGCACAGCGTTGTATCGGGCTATCGTAGCCCAGCTGTGCCGGCTGTAATACAGTGTAAGCGGCACGCTCAGCCCGGCCATTGCAGCCACCTTCTTAAGGTTTCTGTTCACCTTGAGCATCATGTTCTGGTACTGCCTGCGCTCGCTTCCGTCTTCGCGCACGATGATTGGCAAGAGATACTGCGTGGCGCATGTAGAGCACTTGTCCATCACCTCCTGCATCTGCCTCGTCCACTCTATGGTAAGCAACTGGCCGGTCTTCTTTCGCCTGTAGGTGAGATAACCGTTTTTCAGGTCGGCCTTCCTGAGGTAAGCCATGTCAACAAACGACATGCCACGCGTGCAGAAGCTGAATATAAACATGTCGCGTGCAAAGGCCATCACCGGCCGTTGCGACAGGTCAAGGTCTTTTATCCGCTTGATGTCGGCAAAAGTGATGCTCCGCTTCACCGTCTTGTCGATGCGCAATACACATGCCTGAAAGGGCGCTTGTCGTCGGTGAGGCCCTCTTCTACCGCCATCCTGTAGTTAGTGCGCATTATTCGCATATAAAAAGATGTGGTGTTGCGCGACAGGCCCCTCGAGCGCATGGCAGCCTCGTAGAGTTGCATCATAGCCGAGTCTATCATGCTGAATGTAAGGTCGACGCCCTTGCGAAAGCCCATGAAGCTGTTCAGGGTGGTCTGATACGTCTCGGCAGAGCGCAGCCGTCCCAGCTTCAGCTTGCGCTGAATCTGGTTTTCCATGAAGTGGAACACGCTCCCGTCAATGCGCCTGCTCATCATAAACCGCTCCACGGCCTCGTCGGCGTCCCAGGCATCGCCATCGAGGTCGAGGTCGGCCACGATGTCTTCAAGCACCCTCAACTCCAGCTCGACATTAGACCTGATGAGCGAAAGCCTGTCTGCCTGCGGCGATGGATGCTGCGGCAGCACAATCTGGCCGGCGGCCGAGTCCCACTCCTCATTAAAGATTCTAAACTTGCTTCTCATGCGGCGCACTGTGCGTCCTTGAATCAACTGAAAGAACAAAGTGCCTTCCTTTCCCTTGCAGGCCGACGGCCTGAATTTAAGTTTTATAGATGCCATAATTCACATTAAGATTGGTGTATCTATAAAATCCACGAAAAGCCATTGCCGTTATTGAGCGGCCAAACATTTTTTCCACGAAAGATGCTGTTTTTATGACATTATGACCAACCTTGCAACCTTTTTACAACCATTTTCAACCCAAACATGCCATTAGAGGCCAAAACGTTTTTGCGACATTGCCGGGCTGCATGGCCTGCGCCACGGCCTTGGGCATGGCGGGCGCGCCAAGACAAGGCGGCCTACAGGATGCCGGCAATGCCGCAAAAACGCTTTGGCCCCTGATGGCCTATTGCGGCCATGGGCAACCGACGGCCGCCCAGGGCCATGCTGGCATCTGCCGGGCCAGGCCAACGTCAAGGCCCAACCGTCAGCGTTGCAAAGCAGGCCCCGTAGCCAAACCAATAGCCAAGGCCGCCGTCGATGTTTGAGTGCAAGTTGTTGGTAACAGGGAAAAGCGGGTTGCGCGACAGCGTGGTCATGTCTTCAAAGTCGCGCCAGAATCGGTAAGCCTCTTCGGTGATGCTCGCCAACTTTACCATTACCGTGTCGCCGGCCTCGAAACATGGCGTGAAATCAGAGTCGATGTTAAGCCGGCCGGGGTTAACGGGCATCTTGCCGTCGGCGGGAAGCATGCGCCCCTCGGCAATGCCGAGGTAAGACGACATATATCCATAGGGCTTGCCCAAGACGTGGGTGAACAGCTTGTAGAAGCAACTGTCGCGCCTGCCGCCCACAAAGGCGTACACCTGGCGCAGCGAGTCGGCGTGGGCCACGGGCTCTACGGCAAACGAGTCGATGGGCGCAGGCTCGGGGATGGTGGCCGTGGCTTCGGCATGGGTGCCGTCAGTGCAGTCTACGGTAAGCCGGTATGTATGCCCCGGCTCGCCGCGCAAGTCGGAGGTGGTGTAGACATAAGGCGGGAAGCAGTCGGCGTCGTGCCTTCCCACGAGCACCACCTCGCGCTGCCCGTCGGCCACGGCCACCCTCGCCCACCGCTCAACGTAGTCGGCAAGTTCGGAGGTGGGGCGGTATTCGTCGGTTATGGGCACCGTCCGCGACAGCATCACAACCGGAAACCCACCGCTGTCTATCCACCCTTCTACCACAAGCTGCGGCTCTGCCGCGTCGCCAAACCCACGCTCACACGCCGCAAAGGCAAGGGCAACGGCAAGGGCCGGCACTGCCCTCAACAACCTGGATGATATCATAATGTCAGAAACTGAAATAATAATTGACCGATGGCATCAGCCTCAGGGCAAAGGCAAAGGGGCGGTATGCATACTCCACCTCGTTGACCTTGAGCCTGTAGAACAACACATTGTCGTGGGCGGTCACGTTGTAGAGCGACAGGTTGATGCCGCTGCGCCGGCCCCGGCCCACGCTGAAGTCGTAGCTTGCCGACAGGTCGAGGCGCACATACGGGGGCAACCGCTCGCCATTGTGTGGCCCATAGTCGGACAGCACGTGGTTGCCCAGCATATAAAACCGCTCCACGCGCGTGTAGGGCGTGCCCGAGGCCACCACCATGGCCGCCCCGAAGCTCCACCGCCGCCCCGCCTTGAAGGTGGCCACAGCGTTGAGCTCGTGGGGTCGCTCGTGGGCCGCGGGGCACCACCCTGTCGCGCCTGCGCGGCCGAAGCGCCGCCGGGCCAGCCCGAACGAGTAGGCCACCCAGCCCGTCAGCCGCCCCTTGCGCCGCTCTACAAGCAGGTTGAGCCCCACGTTGTGGCCGTCGCCGGCAATGAGCACATCGTTGAGCGAATAATCGTCGAAAACAAAGTCAAGCACATTGCCGCCATACTCAACCTGGTGGCATAGCCGCTTGCAATATGCCTCGGCCTCTATGCGCCATGCCCTCCGCCCCAGGTAAACCTCGGCGGCGAGCGAGGCGCCGATGCCATACTGCGGACTTTGCCCGTAGCCCGAGGCAAACCAGAACTCGGTTGGCAGCCCCACGTCTGAAAAGCCCGTGCGCAGCAGGTACTGATGCCTTACGCCGCCGCTCAGCGAAACCCTTGCCCCGGGCGACACGCGCCATGACAGCGAGGCCGTAGGGTCGGCTGCAAAGCGGGCCTTGCCGCCGGCCGAATAGAGCGTGGCACGCAGCCCGGCATCCAGTTCGAGACAGCGGCCCAGCCTGCAGTTCCACCCGCCCCACAGGGCCACCTCTGCCGCCCGCTGGCGCCCCTGGCCCGCCACCCTCCCGGCTGTTGCCCCGTCGGCGCGCGGCTCCTGGGGGCTCACGTCGTGCCATGCGGCGTCTATGCCGGCCGAAGCCTGCCCGAAGCGGGCCTCGGCCTTGTAGCCGGCGGTGGCTATGCGCGACTCGAGACTCAGGCCAACCGACGGCTGGCTCAGGCCCAAACGGCTGCCGTAGCGTGTGTAGTAAACACACTGCCCTATGCCGGTGGTGCCCGACGAGTGGTCCCAGTGGAGCGCAGCCATGAAGTTGGCCCAGCCGAGCGAGGTGTCCATGCCGTAGCCGCCGTCGCCGTACGAGGCATCGTCGCCACCGTAATACACCTCGGCCCACAGCCTGTTGCGGCTGTCGGGGGCGTAGGTGTAGGTAAGGTTGTAATCGTGGAAGAAATATCCAAGCTCCTCGCCGTCTACCTCGAGCCACCGCGAGTAAAGCAGGTTGAAGTATGCCGCCCTGGCCGACAGCGTGAGCCATGAGCAGCGCCCGGCAGGCAGGCTCACCGTTGCCTGCGACGACATGGGCCCCACGGCCACGTCGCCCGTGGGCCCGGGCGGCCTGTCGCGCCCCGCCTGCATGTCTACCATGCCGCCCAGACGGTTGGGGGCCGCCGCCGCAGTGGCCGACTTGCCTATGCGCATCGACGAGAAATGGGTGGCGTTGAACACCGAGAAGAAGCCCAGCAGATGGGCGGCGTTGTATATCAGCACACCGTCGATGGCCAACATGTTGTGCGAGTTGTCGCTGCCCTGTATGTGCAGTCCGGCATCATACTCGCCGCCAGTCTGTATGCCGGGCAGCATCTGGGCGTAGTGCAGCGGGTCGGCGTTGCCCAGTATGCGCGGCATGCTGCGCATGAGGCCCATGCCCACCACGCTCACGCCCCTGTCCGACGCCAGCTGCGAAGCCACCCTGCGGCCCGTCACGCTAACCTGGCGCAACTCGCGGGATAGCGTGTCCACACTGTCGGCCGCCGCCTCATGCCCTGCGGCGGCGGCCATGCAGGCCATGGCCATGGCAACCACCTGCCCCACCATTCAGCGGCGGCGGCACCGGCGGCGCCCACGGCGGCCGGAAGCTACAGGCCTGCGACGAGATGCAACCATCATGCGCCGGCCTCCTGGTCAAACACTCTCACGAAATCATCGCCCAGCTTCTTGAAGCTCTCAATCACGCTCTCAAAGAAACCGTCGGCGAAATACGACTGCATGGTTGAATACGAAGAACCGTCGGGGGACACCAACACCGGCTCGCAGTACCACTCTTCGCCATAATAACCCCTGTCGGAAAACGGATACAGCCGCATGCTTGCGCTCGGGCCGTCCACTCCGGCAAAGTAAAGGCCGAGCTCCATCAGGCCGTTGGCCCTCTCGAGGTCGGCCTTGTAGGCAGCCTCGTCGCGGCTGTTGGCGCCGGCAGACTCAAGGTATCGGGCAAACCTGTCGATGCTGCTGATGCTGTCTTTCAGCCATACCTTGTCGAGTATGTTGAAGTCGAGCGACGTGAGCCGGCCCGTCAGGTTGTCGTCGTCGGTCAGGTCGCCGTCGGCTTCCATTGCCAGTGTCACGAGCTCACGGCCGTCCTTGGTGAGCTTCTGCGAGAAGGCTGCCGTGCGCCCGGCGTTGAATGCCACCCTGTCGACGGCAACGCCATAGGCCCCCACGGCAACGGCCAGCGACAGCTCGGCACGGTCGCGCTTGTAGTCGAAGTCGCCACTGCCGCTGCTTATGCTGATGTCTGAGCCCAGCGATGCCGTGGCGAGCGTGGCCCCGCCCTGGGTGAGGGTCACATCTATGCGCTCGGGCACCACAAATGTGTTCTCTATGCGCGTCATGACCGAATAATATCCGTCGGAACTGTAATTGTAGTCCCACTCTTCATCGTCGAACGATTCGTGGTGAACAGGCGTCTCCGCCCCCGAGCAGTCGAGCCTCAGGCTGCACGGAGCGCCGCTGCCGTCGGTGAAGCGGAACTCCAGATACTGCACGTTGCTGGCCGTCTGCGTCCACCTGCCGTTGCGCAGCTCAAACTGACCGTAGAAGTTTGACGCCTTGTAAACATTCTTCACAAGGTCGTCGGTGGCCGACACCTCGCACAAGCCTGCGCAGTGGTCAAACCAGCTGTCTACCTCGCTGTCGTCCGACGAGTTTTCGGCAACATAGTCAATGAGGTCGGCCACACTCGAGAAGTCGGCCGCATCGACAAGGCCCATCAGTTCGTTGGCGGCCTGCTCCAGCCTCTGTTTCTGCTCCACGGTCGACAGTCCCGGGGCCGACTGGCCTCCCTCGTCGCCGGAGCCGCCACCCGTCTGGCCTCCCTGCTCTATCCCGCCGTCACCCGAGGGGTTGTCATCACCACACGACACCAATGCCGATTGCACCGACAAAGCCATGAACACCATCGCAAAAAATTTGATTTTCTTCATAAATTTATCTTTTTCTGATTTGTAAAATACATATCACTTTCCTTCAGCCTGCAAGAAACGGCCACGCGCCCAGCCCGTGGGTACACCGAGCCGGCCGCCGTTTTCTTAACGATTGCAAATCGTAATGTAAATATGTAAAACAGCAATCTGTATCGGTTAAAAACGCAGCCTGATTATTAAAAATTTCCACATAAAAACCATCATCGGCCGCCCCGGCTACGCTGTCCAAGCCCCGAAAAAGGGGCAGACGGCCATAAAACTTTATTACAAACGCAGCCCTGCCGGGCCACATGGCCCGCATTGCGCCCCGAGACGGGCCAAACCAGACAGCAAAACGGGCCGAATCGCAATGCGAAACGGCCCGTTTGGCGCTACAGCCGCACCGCTCCCGCAACACGCCCGCCAACAGGCTGTGCGAGGGAAGGGCACGATGCTGAAATAATGTTACAAAAGCCATGGCCACGAAAGCGCCGCCAGCGGCGCCACGCGCGCTACTGCCCCACGGCCGGGCCGACAGCGCGCAGCTCCTCGATGGCGCGCAGCTGCATCTCGACCATCTCCATGTGGGGCATGGCATAGCCGGCTTCACGCGCCATGGCTATGGGCTTGGTGTAAATATACTCTATCTCCATGGGCCTGCCCAGGTCGCAGTCAACCTTCATGCTGGGCGAGTAAGGCGGCATCTTGCGCGTCATCTCAATCATGCGCTCGCCCACGCTCTCGTCTATTCCCACAGCCCCGCAGGCGCGGGCTGCGCCTATTACCTCGGCCAGCAACGCCCTCACGAGCCGCTCGCCGGAGGGCGAGGCCAACATGCGGTCGGTGGTCTGGCCGAGCACCGAGCACGGGCCGTTGAACGGCATGTTCCACATGGCTTTCATCCACCGCGCCTTGGCATAGTCGACGGCCGCCGCCCGTATGCCCGCCGCGCCAAGGTCGGCCAGCAACCCGTCTATCAGGCCCTGGTCACGGCACGAGTAGTTGGCCACGCTCAGCTTGCCGTTGCTCGTGTGCTCTATGTGCCCCGGGCCCACCTTAGTGGTGCATATATAAGCCAGTCCGGCCGCCAGCTGCACCCCGGGCAGTGCCGCCTCGACATCGGCCTCAACGCCGACGCCGTTTTGTATCAGCAACACGAGCGTGCGCTCAGTGAGCAGAGGCGCGAGCATGGCGGGCAAACCGCCGTTGGCCGTGGTCTTCAGGGCCACGATGACCACGTCGCAAGGGGGCATGCCGGCAACCGAGGCATAAACCTGCGGATGGCTTATGACAAACGAACCGTCGTAAGAATCTACCCTCAGACCGTTATCCCGAACATACTCAAAATCACTGTGCAGAAGGAAATGCACGTCGAAGCCGGCCCTTGCCAGCCTCCCGCCATAGAACCCGCCTATGGCCCCTGTACCAATGATGGCATATCTCATATATGTATAATTGTATTTGATTCATCGCAAAGATACGCATTTTATTGCTAACAAAAGTCATTTTATCGAAATAATAGTGTATCTTTGCATGGCTTATTCTATATCATTACTAATAGTGAGACACGATGACTTAGGCCTTTTGAGCCACATTCAGTACCCCGAAGACCTGCGCAAGCTGCCGGCCGACCGGCTGCCTGAGGTCTGTGACGAACTGCGGAAAGACATACTCGACGAGCTGTCCGTAAATCCCGGCCACCTCGCCTCGAGCCTCGGAGCAGTAGAGCTTACCGTGGCACTGCACTATGTTTACAACACCCCCGAAGACAGAATAGTATGGGACGTGGGCCACCAGGCCTACGGCCACAAGATACTGACAGGGCGCAAAGAGGCGTTCTGCACCAACCGCAAGCTGCACGGCATCATGCCGTTCCCCTCGCCAAAGGAGAGCCCCTACGACACCTTCGTTTGCGGCCACGCCAGCAACTCCATATCGGCAGCGCTGGGCATGGCCGTGGCCGAGAAGCGGCTGGAGAAAATCGCCGCCGAGCAAGGGGCCACGGGCGGCAATGGCAAGGCTGCCGAACGCAAGGTGGTGGCCGTGATAGGCGACGGGGCCATGAGCGGAGGGCTGGCCTTCGAAGGGCTCAACAACGTATCGGCGACCCCCAACGACATCCTGATAATACTCAACGACAACAACATGAGCATCGACAGGAGCGTGGGGGGGATGAAGCAATACCTGATAGGGCTGAACACAAACGAGACATACAACGCCCTGAGGTTCAAGCTGTCGAAATGGCTGCGCTCCAAAGGCTACCTGGAAGACGACCGCCGCAAGGGGCTGATAAGGCTGGGCAACGCGCTCAAGTCGGCCTTCAGCCACCAGCAAAACATATTCGAGGGGCTCGACATAAGGTACTTCGGCCCCTTCGACGGGCACAACGTGATGGAGCTGGTGCGCATACTGCGACAGCTCAAAGACATGAAAGGGCCCAAGCTGCTGCACCTGCACACCACCAAGGGCAAAGGCTACAAACCGGCAGAAAAGGCGGCCACGGTGTGGCACGCCCCCGGAAAGTTCGACGTGGGCACGGGCGAACGCCTGTGCGACGACGAGAAAGGTCTGCCGGCCAAATACCAGGACGTGTTCGGAAACACGCTGCTCGAGCTGGCCGAGGCCAACCCGAACATAGTCGGGGTGACGCCGGCCATGCCCACAGGCTGCTCGATGAACATCATGATGAAGTCGATGCCGGGCCGCGTGTTCGACGTGGGCATAGCCGAGGGCCACGCCGTGACCTTCTCGGCGGGCATGGCCAAAGAGGGGCTGCAGCCGTTCTGCAACATCTACAGTGCCTTTGCCCAACGGGCATACGACAACATCATACACGACGTAGCCATACTGGGGCTGCCCGTGGTGCTCTGCCTCGACAGGGCGGGCTTGGTCGGCGAAGACGGCCCGACGCACCACGGGGCGTTCGACATGGCCGCGCTGCGCCCCGTGCCCAACCTTACCATTGCCGCGCCGATGGACGAGCATGAGCTGCGCAGGCTCATGTACACGGCCCAACTGCCCGGCAAGGGGCCGTTCGTGATACGCTACCCGCGCGGCCGGGGGGTGCTGCCCGACTGGCACTGCCAGCTCACGGAGATTGAGGTGGGCACGGGCCGGAAGCTGAAAGACGGCGACGACGTGGCCGTGCTGACCATAGGGCACATAGGCAACGAGGCTGCCAAGGCCATAACCGAGGCCGAACAGGAACACCCGGGGCTCACCGTGGCCCACTACGACGTGCGCTTCCTCAAGCCGCTCGACGGGCAACTGCTGGCCGAGGTGGGCCGGCGGTTCAGCCGCATAGTCACTGTCGAAGACGGAATAAGGGCCGGAGGCATGGGCACGGCTGTGCTCGAGTGGATGGCCGACAACGGCCTTGCACCCCGCATCGTGAGGCTCGGGCTGCCCGACTCGTTCGTGGAACACGGCACCGTGCCGCAGCTGATGCACATAACGGGCATCGACAAAGACGGCATAAAGAAGGCCATAACCGGGATATGCGGCTACAGCAAGGCGCAATGACCGCCAAGCAGACGATTACGAAACACCACTAAGACAAACAAAATGAAAATAATCATTGCCGGAGCCGGAGCCGTGGGAACTCACTTGGCACGGCTCATGTCGCGCGACCACGAAGACTGCACGCTCGTGGACGAAGACGCCGAGAGGCTGGAAGGCCTCGACAGCGAGTACGACATAATGACTATGGAAGGGTCGCCCACAAGCATCAAGACCCTGAAGGAGGCCGGGGCCGAAGACGCAGACATATTCGTGGCCGTCACCCCCGACGAGAGCCGCAACATGACGTCGTGCATCATGGCTCACGCCATAGGCGCCAAGAAGACGGTGGCACGCATAGACAACTATGAATACCTGTCGCCGAAGATGGGCTCTTTCTTCCGGAACATCGGCATAGACTCGCTCATCTACCCCGAGGTGCTGGCCGCCATCGACATCAACAACGGCCTCAAGATGAGCTGGGTAAGGCAGAGATGGGACGTGCATGGGGGGGCGCTGGTCATGCTCGGCATAAAGCTCAGGGCCACATGCGAGATACTTAACAGGCCGCTGAGGGAACTGTGCGGCCCCGACGACCCCTACCACATCGTGGCGGTGAAGCGCGAAGGCGAGACAATAATACCGGGAGGAAACGACGAGCTCAGGCTGAACGACCTCGCCTACTTCATGACTACCAAGGAATACATACCGTATATCAGGAAGATTGTGGGCAAGGAGCAATATGCCGACGTCAAAAACGTAATAATAATGGGGGGAGGCAAAACTTCCGTCAGGGCGGCACTGACTGCCCCCAAATACCTTGACATAAAGATAATCGAGACCGACGAGCACCGATGCGAGCAACTCAACGAGCTGCTCAGCGACACCGACACCATGGTAATCCACGGCGACGGGCGCAACATAAGCCTGCTCATGGAGGAAGGGATAAAGCACACACAGGCCTTCGTAGCCCTGACAAGCAATGCCGAAACCAACATCCTGGCATGCCTCACGGCCAAAAGGCTCGGGGTGAGGAAGACCATCGCCATGGTGGAAAACCTCGACTACGTGGACATGGCCGAAGAACTTGACATCGGAACAATCATCAACAAGAAGACCATAGCAGCCAGCCACATATACCAGATGATGCTCGACGCCAAGGTGAGCAACCTGCGCTCGCTCATGATGGTAGACGCAGACGTGGCTGAGTTTACCGCCGAGGAGGGCTCGCCCGTGACAAAGAAACCAGTGAAAAGCCTCGGGCTGCCGTTCGGGGTGGCCATAGGCGGACTGGTGCGCAATGACGTCGGCATGCTCGTCAACGGCAACTCGCAAATCGAAGCCGGCGACACGGTGATGATATTCTGCCACGAGCAAAAGATGAACAAGATGGAAAAATTCTTCAAAGCGGCCTCTATATGGTAAGGTTCGACATCGTATCAAAGATCATCGGGCAGCTGCTCTTCCTCGAAGGAGGCATGATGCTGTCGTGCCTCGTCATGGCTTTGTGCTACCGCGAAGACGACGCTATGGCGTTCTTGATATCGATGATGCTCACAATATGCAGCGGACTGATATTCAAACACCTCGGCCGCAACGCCGGAAACGAGCTCAACAGGCGCGAGGCATACCTCGTGGTGGCACTCATCTGGGTGGTGTTCTGCGCATTCGGGATGCTGCCGCTGCTCATCAGCGGCTACGTGCCCAGTGTCACAGACGCCTATTTCGAGACCATGTCGGGATTCACCACGACAGGCGCAACCATCATCGACGATGTTGAGTGCCTGCCGCACACCATACTGTTCTGGCGGTCGCTGACCCACTGGATAGGCGGCTTGGGCATAGTGTTCTTCACCATCGCCATACTGCCGTCGGTGGTCGGAGGAAGCATCAAGGTGTTTGCCGCCGAGTCGACAGGCCCGATAAAGACCAAGATGCACCCGCGGCTGAGCACCGACGCAAAGTGGATATGGACCGTATACTTAGCCATCACGGCCAGCTGCGTGCTGTTTTTCCACGTGGCGGGCATGGGGCTGTTCGACAGCGTGTGCTTCTCGATGTCGATAGCCGGCACTGGCGGCTTCGCAACATACAACGACAGCCTGGCCCACTTCAACTCGCCGTCAATCGAGTACATAGCCACCGTATTCCAATTTCTGGCCGGCATGAACTTCACACTGATTTACGTGGTGCTCTTCAAGAGGCAGTTCGCAAAGCTGCTGACCAACTCCGAGTTCAAGCTATACTGCGTCGTGATAGCCATAGCCACCGCGCTCATTGCCTACTTCCTCGTCAGCCGCAGCGGATACGGGGCGAGCGACGCCGTAAGGCATGCCCTGTTCCAGGTCGTGACCTTCATCACCACCACCGGGATGTTTACCGACGATGCCGGCCAATGGCCGCATTTCACATGGGTCGTGCTCGGTTTCTGCATGTTCATAGGCTCGTGCGCCGGTTCGACCAGCGGCGGCTTCAAGTGCATACGCGGCGTGATGATACTGAAAATAATACGCAACGAGTTCAAGCAGATACTCCACCCGAACGCCGTGCTGCCCATAAAGATAAACAAGCAGAACATACAGATGAACCACGTGCCGTCGCTCCTGGCGTTCTTCGTGACGTATATACTGACATGCCTGCTTGCCGCCACAGTCATCATATTGGCCGGCGTCGACGACACCAACGCCATTACCATTGCACTGAGCAGCCTGAGCAACGTGGGCCCGGCGCTTGGCAACACCATAGGGCCCACCATGTCGTGGAGCTCTTTGCCCGAAGGCGTGAAGTGGCTTTGCTCGCTTCTGATGCTGATAGGCCGCCTTGAGATTATGACAGTACTAGTTTTGTTCACGCACAGTTTCTGGAAAGAGAACTGATGCAACCTATATCATACAATCATGGCAAACATTTTTAAATTCAAACCGCTACTAAAGCAAACCATTTGGGGGGGAGAACGGATTGTCCCCTTCAAGAGGCTGGAATGCAACATGGGCCAAGTGGGTGAGAGCTGGGAGATTTCCGGCGTCAAGGGACAAGAGACCGTGGTAGACGGCGGGCCCTACGACGGGCTGACAACCAACGAGCTTGTGGCAACGCTGCGAGACAGGCTGCTGGGCCGTGACAACTACTTGCGCTACGGCGACGAGTTTCCGCTGCTCATCAAGTTTATCGATGCTGCCGGCGACCTGTCGGTACAGGTACACCCGGACGACGCCACCGCCATGCGCCACGGGCGCAAAAGGGGCAAGACCGAGATGTGGTATGTGATGGACTCTGAGCCGTCGGCCACCTTGATGGTGGGCCTGAAGAGAAGCATAACGCCCGACGAATACAAGGCGCTTGTGGCCAACGGCACAATATGCGACGCCATAAGCAGGTACAATGTGAAGGAAGGCGACTGCTTCTACATACCCTCGGGGCGCATCCACAGCATCGGTGCAGGGTGCTTCCTGACCGAGATACAGCAGACGAGCGACGTGACTTACAGGATATACGACTTCAAGCGGAAGGACAAGGACGGCAATTTCCGCGAGCTGCACACCGCCGAAGCCGCCGACGCCATTGACTACCAGGTGCAGGAAAGCTACCGCACGGAATATGACCGAGTAAAGAACGAACCGGCCGAGCTGGTAGACTGCCCTTACTTCCGCACGGCGCTCTACGACCTTGACGAGCCTATGACGCTCGACTACTCCGAACTTGACAGCTTCGTGATACTGATAGGGGTATGCGGCGAGGGCACGCTTACCTGCGACGACGGCACGTCGGCCACGCTGAGCGCCGGCCATACGCTGCTTCTGCCGGCCACCACGGGCATTGTGGGCGTCAGCGGCAAGGTGAAGTTCCTTGAGACTTACATTGCCTGAGAGCCTTCTGCCCCAGGCCCCTCGCCGGGCTTTTGCCGCCTTTGGTCGCACGATTCGAGATACCGCTCTACGTCGGCCTGCAGTCGCCTGAACTGCGGGCTGGCCATATAGCCCACGCTTTTCTTCAGCATCGAGCCTATGTTCTCGATGCTGTTTTCGTAGCACGATATCTCGTTGCGCATCTGTGTGCGGTGCACCGATGTGCGGTTTATCTCGTTCTCGCGCTCCATGCGCAGCTTGTTGCAAACCTTGTTGAGTATCGGCACCACCACGGTGTCGAAGATATGGTGCCCCTGTATGTATAGATATGTGGTCTCGGGGGTCACCCCAAGCTGCTCCATCTCTTGCTGCAGCCGGCGGTAAGAGGCCTTGGCCTTGGGGTAGCGGCTCTGCAGATAGTGCACTTTGCGCATCACCTTGCCACGCAGGTGGTCTATCGACGACTGCGGATGGAACACGTTGAAGCCCCCCGGGTCGATGACCTTGCAGAAGTCTGTGAGCGAGAAGTCGTTGTAGTTGCCGGTGCGGTACATCCACACCGACCACACGAACAGCGGGTAGCATGCCAGCGAATACTGCCTCATGTACTCCTCGAAGTCGAAAATGGCATGGTCGTTGAGCGTCACCATGACGCACACATTGTGCAATCCGGCGGCGTAACACTGGTAGTTCTCTATAGCATAAACGTATGTGTGGAACACGTACGGGCTGTTCAGTATCTTGGCCGACGTGGGTGTGATGCCCTGCAACAGGTAGTCGTAGTCGGCGTCGACGCAGGCTATCATGTCGCGCCCTACGTTCTCGCTGATGAAATTCATCAGCACCGACTTCTTGCCGCGCTTGAGCGTGCCGCGCGACGGCAGCATTACCTCGAAGAAGCGCGTCTCGTCCTCAAAGCGGTCGAGCACCGTCCGCCAAAACAATATGTCGTCGTAGCTCTCCACATAGGCCACAATCTTTCGCCTGGCCTTCTTCGACGTGAGGCTGTTGGCTGCCTCGACGTAGCGTGAAGTGATGTTTTCCCTTAGCCTCTTGCCCATGATTCTGCTTTTTGTGTAACCGTCGTTCTCGTGCCGCCACGGCTGCCCCGGAGCCTGCGGCAAGCGCCATGCCCCGCCTGCCGGGGCCATTGCCTTGCGCTGTCAGGTGGTGATGTCGCTCACCTCGGTCACCTTGTCCATCCAGCCGTTCATGATTACGGCCGGCGAATGGGTGGTGAGCACTATCTGCACATTGGGGTTCAGGTCGACGATGAGGTCGATGAGGCGCTGCTGCCAGTCTACGTGCAGGCTCACCTCGGGCTCGTCCATGAAGAGCACGTAGTGCTGGTTGTCTTCTATGAGCACCGTGAGCAGTATGGCCAGCATCTGCTTTTCGCCGCTCGACAGCTGGTATGGCGTCAGCTCCTCGCCTATCTGCGAGAACATTATCTCGTTCTTTGTGCGTATCAGCCTCTTGCCCGTCTCGGCGAAAAGGCTGTCCATCATGTCCTGGAACTTGTTCTTGGGCCTCGATATCTCCTGTGCTTTCTGGGCGGCGTCGGGCGCCCCGCTGCTCAGCGTCTGGATGATGCGGTTGCCTATGTTCACCTGATAGTCGAGATACTTGCGCTGGAGCTGGTAGAGCTGCCAGTCGAGCTCGGTGGTCACCGAGGCGTCGACAATCTTGCTGACCAGGTCGCCGCTCATCAGCGGGCGGTCGAAGCTGCGTATCACGTCGTATCTGATCCAGCGCGCGTCTTCCGGCATCACCTTGATGCGAACGCCCCGCAGCATGTGGCTCGGAAACTCGCCGCCCTGGGCCAGGCCCTTCACCACCTTGTTGAGTATGGTGCTCTTGCCCACCCCGTTGATGCCGCTGAGTATGTTTACCTTCGGGTCGAGGTTCCATACGATGTGCCTTGTGCCGCTCCAAAGCGACTCAATCTCTATCTGGACGATGTAGTCTGCATACTTCTGCATAAGCTGTTGCGTTGAAATCTTAACGGCAAATATAAGGTTTTTTATGTGAAAATGAGTACTTTTGCACCCGTATTTTTTAATTAAATAACAAAATCATGGATAACAAACGACCCTTGGTGGCCCACATGAGCATGTTTCTGGCCTGTGTCTTCTGGGGGCTCATGGCCCCGGTGGGCAAAGATGCCATGGCCCACGGCATCAGCGGCATCGAGCTGGTGCTGTTCCGCGTGGCCGGGGCGGCGGTGCTTTTCTGGCTCGCCTCGATGTTCACGGAGCGCGAGCACGTGCCAGGCCGCGACCTCGCCAGGCTGTTCTTTGCGGGAATGCTGGGCCTGGTGTTCAACCAGTGCTGCTACATCATAGGCCTCAGCATCACCTCGCCCATCAACGCCAGCATCGTCACCACCTCGGCGCCGATATTCGCCATGGTGCTCTCGGCGCTCATACTCAAGGAGCCTGTCACCGGCAAGAAGGCCCTGGGGGTGCTCATGGGCTTCAGCGGGGCGCTCATACTGATTCTCACCAGCGCCTCGGCGGCTAGCTCAAAGGTGGGCGACATACGCGGCGACCTGCTCTGCCTGTTCGCCCAGTTCTCGTTCGCCCTCTACCTGGCCCTGTTCCGGCCGCTGGTGCAACGCTACTCGGTGTTCACCGTCAACAAGTGGATGTTTACCTTCGCCACGGCCGTGGTGCTGCCATTCACGCTGCCGCGCGTGGCCGGCACTGGCCTCGGCCACATACCGCCGTCGGCCTGGGCCGAGGCTGCCTACGTGGTGGTGGTGGGCACGTTCCTGTGCTACATACTAATGATGATGGGCCAACGCACGCTACGCCCCACCGTGGTGAGCATCTACAACTACCTGCAACCTGTGGTAAGCGTGGTGGTCAGCGTGGCCACGGGGCTCGGTGTGTTCCGCGCCGCCCACGCCGCCGCGGTGGTGCTGGTATTCTCAGGGGTGTGGCTCGTTACAAAGTCGAAGAGCCGGGCCGACATGGAAGCAGACTCCAAAAGGCAATGAAGTTTATTTACAACACGCCACCCTGCTTGCCAAACGGCCCGTATGGAATCGCCATACGGGCCGTTTGGCCTTCTCTGACGGGCCGTTTCGCTCTGCCATGCGGCCCGTATGGCAACAGACTGGCGCCACTGCCGCAACCCGCTGGGCCTGAAGGTGTTGAACGGGAGGTGCCGTCTTTTCATAAAATATTACAAAACAATGACCGGGGCGGGGTTCGCTGAATTATCCGGCGACAGGGCGGACTTACGGCTTCCATACCCCTGCGGCCCTACACTGCCGCCACCGCGACAGGCGCCGCAGGCACGATGGCCTGCGGCCGGCAGTGGCCCGGTGGCTCACCGGGGCGCACTGCCCACGGCCTAAAGGCGCACCACTCAACGCATCATGTACGGCAACGGGCGGCAAAACAAATTGACACTTTTCACGACTAATTTATTTCAGAAAGGCAGCAAACCATGCACAGCAATGACAGTTGGCCGAAACTAAATTTTTATTGCCCATTTTCTTCGGTTTAATTTTGGGCATAACGGTTTTATTTCATATATTTGCAATGACGATGCCGCCCCCAAAGCCGCAAGGCAACACGCTCGACGCTGAGCCGCCAAGGGGTATGCGGACAAGGCAAACATAACACTAAAAGCCTATGACATACATTGAACTGCCCGACCACGGACAACGAGACGTGTCGTTTTATCTATCCATGGAGGAATATGTGGCACACCACGTTGATGCAGCCGACTGCTTCTTCATGTGGCAGGTGGAACCGAGCGTGATATTCGGACGCAACCAGGTGGCCGAAGCCGAGGTCAACCTCGACTACTGCCGCAGGCATGGCATACGCACGTTCAGGCGCAAGAGCGGTGGCGGATGCGTCTACGCCGACATGGGCAACGTGATGATGTCATACGTGACACGCGGCGAATCCGTGGGCTTCACCTACAACAAGTATGTCACAACCCTGCTCCTTGCTTTCAGACGGATAGGCATAAATGCCACCGCCAGCGGCCGCAACGACATACTCGTCGACGGCGGCAAGGTGTCGGGCAGCGCTTTCTACCAGACGCACGGGCACAGCATAGTGCACGGAACGCTGCTATATGACACCGACATGGACAACATGACAAGCGCCATCACGCCGCCATCCGACAAGCTGCAGAGCAAGGGAGTGGGCAGCGTGCGCAGCAGGATAACGCTGCTCAAAGACCACACCGACCTCTCGCTGGGCCAACTGAAAGACGCCCTGAGGCGCCAACTGTGCGACGGCTCCGTGACGCTCATGCCGGCCGACATCAGGTCGATAGAGGCCATCGAGGCCGAATACATGTCAACCGGGTTCATATTCGGCAAGAACCCGCCATACACAGTGGCACGCAAACAGCGCATCGAAGGCGTGGGCACGGTAGAGGCGCGCATCGACCTCAGGGGCAACACCATACGCAACGTGTGCTTCAAGGGCGACTTCCTGCCGGGCGAGGTGCCCATCGAGAGGCTCGAGAACGCCCTGGCCGGAGCCGAGCTCACACCCGCGCGACTGACAATGGCCCTCGCCGGGGGCGAGGCCGCTGCCATCAGAGGCATGCAGACCGAAGCCCTGATATCACTGCTGACAAACAAAACCTAAAACATATAAAGGCAATGGAAAACAAACGTACGTGTCTTTACGACAAGCATGAGGCCCTCGGGGCGCTCATCAGCCCCTTCGGAGGCTTCGACATGCCCATCCAGTACACCACAATCGAAGAAGAGCACCAAGCCGTGCGAAACGCATGCGGGGTGTTCGACGTCTCGCACATGGGCGAAGTGACGGTCAAAGGCAAGGATGCCAACCGATACGTCAACCACATCTTCACCAATGATGTCAACGCCATCAAGCCCGGCGAGATTCTATACGGAATGATGCTCTACGAAGACGGGGGCACCGTAGACGACCTGCTCGTATACAAGATGGCCGACGATGAATACTTCCTCGTAATCAACGCAGCCAACATCGACAAAGACTGGGCATGGATGCAGCAGAATGCCGATGGCTACGACATCGACCTGCAGAACAAGTCTGACCATTACGCACAGCTCGCCGTGCAGGGCCCGGAGGCTGAGCGCGTGGTCGAGGAGGTGCTGTCGGTGCCATGCAGCGAGCTCACGTTTTACACCTTCAAGCAGCTTGGCGACGTAATAATAAGCCGCACAGGCTACACAGGCGAAGACGGATTCGAGATATACGGGTCTCACGACTACATACGCGATTGCTGGGACAAGCTCATGGCCACCGGAGGCAGGTGCAAACCATGCGGACTCGGATGCCGCGACACGCTGCGCTTCGAAGTGGGCCTGCCGCTATACGGCGACGAGCTGTCGGCCGACATCTCGCCGGTCATGGCCGGACTGTCCATGTTCTGCAAGCTCGACAAGCCCGAGTTCATCGGCCGCGAAGCCCTTGTAAGGCAAAAGGCTGAAGGCGTTGAGCGCAAGGTGGTGGGCATAGAACTGGCTGACAAGGCCATACCGCGCCACGGATATGCAGTGCTCAAAGACGGCGAGAAGATTGGCGAGGTAACCACCGGCTACCACACCATCTCCACCGACAAGAGCGTTTGCATGGCGCTCATCGACTCACGATACGCCAAGCTGGGCACCGAAGTGGAGATACAGATACGCCGCAAGACCTTCCCCGGGACGGTAGTGAAGAAGCGCTTCTACGACAAGCACTACAAAAAGTAACCCCATCATGCCCTAACCCTCCCAGAGCTCACAGTGCTCACAGCACTCCCAGACCTCCCAGAGCTCCCATAACAACCAGCAACAACAATCCTACAAATAACAAAAAACAACTAATATGGCAAGATTTATTGAAGGACTCTACTACTCAGAGTCACACGAATTTGTGAAGGTTGAAGGCGAATACGGCTACATCGGCATAACCGATTATGCACAAAATGCCTTAGGCAATGTAGTATATGTAGACATGCCTGAAGTAGACGACGACATTACCGCAGGCGAAGAGTTCGGCGCCGTAGAAAGCGTGAAGGCAGCCAGCGACCTCAACGCCCCCGTCAGCGGAACAGTGGTCGAAGTCAACACAGCCCTCGAAGACACCCCGGAGCTCATCAACCAGGACGCCTTTGCCAACTGGATCATCAAGGTTAAGCTCTCCGACCCATCAGAACTCGAAAGCCTCATGGACGCCAAGGCATACGAGGAAATGTGCAACAAATAAATTAAAAATCAAGAGTTAAGAATTAAGAAAAATAGTCTCGGCAACGGGAACGCAGGGTGCTATTGCGTAATTGCTATATCTTTACGCAACCAAAAGAGCAATAACCCCAATGAAGACAAGGCCCGTCCACAACCGGGGCGGCATGACACCATCAACGGAAAGCAAAGCCCTCACCTGCAAGACGCAGCCGCTGCCACAACAAGAGTATTTTTCTTAATTCTTAATTCCCAACCCTTAACTTCAACTATGTACAAGTATTTCCCCCATACAGAGGCCGACATAAAGGGCATGCTTGAGCACATCGGCATAAAGTCTATCGACGAACTGTACGCCGAAGTGCCCGAACAGGTGCGCCTGAAAAAAGACTACGACCTGCCTGAAGCCAAGAGCGAACTCGAGATAAGGCAGTTCTTCGCCGGCCTGGCTGCCAAGAACAAGCAGCTGACGTGCTTCGCCGGAGCAGGAGCATACGACCATTACACGCCAGCGGCAGTACCTCAGATTGTCAGCCGCTCCGAATACCTCACGTCATACACCCCATACCAGGCAGAGATATCGCAGGGAACGCTGCACTATATCTTCGAGTACCAGTCCATGATGGCCGAACTCACGGGCATGGACATATCCAATGCGTCGATGTACGACGGCAGCACCGCCACGGCAGAAGCCGTGCTCATGGCAGTGGCCTCGGCAAAGAAAGCGCGCAAGGTGCTCGTGTCTGAGACCGTAGACCCCAAAATCCTGGCTGTAATACGCACATACGCCCACTTCCACGGCGTAGACATCGAGATGGTGAAAGCCACCGACGGAGCCACCGACAAGGCCGACCTCGACAGCAAACTGGCCGACGGCGGAGTGGCCGGCGTACTTGTCCAGCAGCCCAACTACTTTGGTGTGGTGGAAGACTACACCGGATTCGCCGATGCAACACACGCGGCCAAGGCACTGTTCATCATGAACAGCGTGGCCGCCGACCTGGCCGTGCTGCGCACCCCAGGCGAATGGGGGGCCGACATCGCCGTGGGCGACGGACAGAGCCTGGGCCTGCCAATGTCGTTCGGAGGACCTTACGTGGGCTACATGTGCTGCCGCGAGAAGCTCATGCGCAAGATGCCGGGACGCATTGTCGGCATGACGAAAGACTCGCGCGGCCAACGCGCATTCGTGCTCACGCTGCAAGCGCGAGAGCAACACATACGCCGCGAGAAGGCAACGTCGAACATCTGCTCCAACGAAAGCCTCATGGCACTCTTCGTCACCATCTATATGTCACTGATGGGCAAGCAAGGGCTGAAAGAGGCCGCAGAGCTGTCATACGCCGGGGCCCACAACCTTATGGACAGGCTCGTGGCCACAGGCCGCTTCAAACCGGCCTTCGACCGCCCGTTCTTCAATGAGTTCTGCGTGCGCTATGCCGGCGACGTTGACGAACTACAGAAGAGATTCATCGACAATGGCATCCTTGGGGGAGTGAAGGTTGCACCCGACACCATCATGTTTGCCGTCACCGAGAAACGTACTAAGGAAGAAATTGACAAACTCATCGAAACCATCTGACTTATGAACAACAAACTTTATGGCAACCTGATATTCGAGCTCTCACACGAAGGGCGACGGGGCTATTCGCTGCCGCACAACAAGTTTGGCAACTACGAGGTGCCCGCCGACATTCGCCGCAGCCACGACGCCGAGCTGCCCGAATGCGACGAGCTCACGGTTGTGCGCCATTATACCAACCATAGCGAAAACAACTTCGGAGTGGACAACGGGTTCTATCCGCTCGGCAGCTGCACAATGAAATACAACCCGTGCATCAACGAAGAGGTGGCGGCCATGCCCGGCTTCGCCAACCTGCACCCGCTGCAGCCGGCGGAGACATGCCGGGGAGCCCTCGAGGTGTACGACGGACTGCAACGGGCACTGTCTGAGATCTCAGGACTGGCCAAATTCACGCTCAACCCGTTTGCCGGCGCACACGGAGAGCTCACCGGGCTGATGATAATACGAAGCTATCACGAGCGCAGGGGCGACACCAAGCGCACCAAGGTGATTGTGCCCGACTCGGCACACGGCACCAACCCCGCCTCGGCGGCTGTCTGCGGACTCGACGTGGTTGAGGTGAAGAGCACGCCCGAGGGCATAGTCGACGTTGAAGACCTGCGCTCGCTGCTCGACGACACGGTGGCCGGCATGATGATGACCAACCCGAACACGCTCGGCCTCTTTGAGAAGGAGATACCCGAGATAGCCGAGCTCGTGCACAGCTGCGGCGCCCTGATGTATTACGACGGCGCCAACCTCAACCCGATGCTGGGCGTTTGCCGCCCCGGCGACATGGGTTTCGACGTGATGCACATCAACCTGCACAAGACGTTCTCGACGCCCCACGGAGGCGGCGGGCCCGGTGCAGGCCCCGTAGGGGTGCGCGCCGGACTGGAGGAGCTGCTACCCGGCGAGTCTGAAATATCCGTAGGGCCATACCACGGCAACTATGCCGTGCTGCTGAGGGCATACGCCTATATCCTGACCCTGGGCAAGGAGCATCTCAAGGAGGTGGGCCCGCTGGCCACACTCAACGCCAACTACATCAAGGAGTCGCTCAAAGACGTCTACGAACTGCCCATCGCCACGACATGCATGCACGAGTTTGTGTTCGACGGACTAAAGGACAAGTCGACCGGAGTGACCACCATGGACGTGGCAAAACGGCTGCTCGACTATGGCTACCATGCCCCGACGATATACTTTCCGCTGCTTTTCCACGAGTCGCTAATGATAGAACCCACCGAGAACGAGAGCAAAGACACCATCGACGGGTTCATCGAAGTGATGCGGCGGATTGCCCGCGAGGCCGCCACCGAGCCCGAGACGGTGAAGGGCGCGCCCCACTACACACCCATAGGGCGTGTTGACGACGTTCTGGCGGCCAAGCACCCGGTGGTAACCTACAGGCAGATGGCTGCCGAAGGAGAAAGCAAATAAACATCAATGGCATCATAGGCAACAGGCTATGCCTATGGTGCCAACGATGACTGATACCCCCATCAAAACCCAGGACATACATGAACACAGACCTGATAATAATCGGAAGCGGCCCGGGAGGATACCGGGCGGCAGAGCACGCGGCACGCAACGGGCTGCAGGTGGCAATCATCGAGCGGGCCGAAGTGGGCGGCACGTGCCTCAACAGGGGGTGCATACCCACCAAGGCATACGCCCGCAACGCCGAGATAATGGACATCATGGCCGACGCCGAGGCCTTCGGGCTAGGCTGCCTCAACTACAGTTTCGACTTCGCAAAGGCCGCCGAGCGCAAGGACGGCGTGGTAGGCACGCTCCGCAGCGGCGTTGAGACGCTGCTGTCGGCACCGGGCATAACGCTCGTAAGGGGCGAGGCTGCCTTCAAGGACGCCCACACCGTGACGGCAGGCGGCGAGGACTACACAGCGCCCAACATCATCATAGCCACCGGTTCGGTGCCAAAGATGCTGCCGATAGAGGGCATCGACGACGCCTCGATGGTATGGACGTCCGACCGTATGCTGGCCGCCACCGAGTTGCCGCGCCGTGTCTGCATAGTGGGCGCCGGCGTTATAGGCATGGAGTTTGCCTGCATACTAAACAGTTTCGGTTGCGAGGTCACCGTGGTTGAGTTTCTCAAAGAGTGCCTGCCGGCCCTCGACAGCGATGTGGCCAAGCGACTGCGCAAGGCCATAGAGAAGCGCGGCGTGGCCTTCTTCATGCAGTCGGCCGTGCAGGCCGTGGGCGACGGCACCGTGACATTCGACCGCAAGGGCAAGCAAACCACCGTCGAGACCGACTGCGTGCTTATGGCCGTGGGCCGCACGCCGGCCACAGCAGGGCTCAACCTTGAGGCCGCCGGGGTGGAATACGGCCCGAAGGGCATAATCACCGACGACAACCTGCTCACCAACGTGCCCGGCATTTACGCCATAGGCGACGTCAACGGCCGGCAGATGCTGGCCCACGCCGCCACCATGCAGGGCCTGAAGGTGGTCGACAGCATACTGGGCCGCACCGAAGGGATACGGCTCGACGTGATGCCGGCTGCCATTTTCACCCATCCCGAGGCTGCCTGCGTGGGCCTGAGCGAAGACGCCTGCAAGGCGCTGGGCACGGCCTGCCGCACGGCAAAGGCCAACTACCGCTCCAACGGCAAGGCCCTGGCCATGGGCGAGACCGAAGGCATGGTGAAGATGCTGGCCGACGAGAGCGGCAAAATCATTGGATGCCACGCCTATGGGGCACATTCGGCCGACCTGGTGCAGGAGGTGAGCGCCCTGATGTGCCGCGACACGACAGCCGCCGAGCTGGCCGCCATGACCCACATACACCCCACCCTGAGCGAGATGGTGCAGGAATGCGCCGAGCAGCTGGCCCGCGCCTGACACTGACAGGGGCCGGGGCCGTTTGCGGGCTGCCGCAGGCAGCGGCACAAAAAGGCAGAAACAACAAGGGGAGGCTTGCCACACAGGCAAGCCTCCCCTTGTTGTTTGCAATGCTGTACGCGGCTTACAACCCTACTGCACCACAGGCGACCAGAAGTCGACCAGGCGCAAGTCGAATATCAGGGTGCTGTAAGCCGGCACCCCCGTCTGCGACTGTGATCCGTAACCCAGCTGATAAGGTATGTACACCATCCAGTGGTCGCCCCGCCTCATGTGCTGGAGGGCAGTGGCAAAACCATCCACCAGCATGTTTCCGCCGGAGTTCCCGATGGCCATCTGCAACGGCTTGCTCACATCATCGTAGTAGTTTCCATAGTACGACTGGTCGAACACATAGCCGTAGGGATAGGACACCGACGGCAGCAGGCGGCCAAGGTAATGCACCGTCACGGTGTCGGTGTAAAGCGGCGTCGCCGAAGCGGCGTCGCCCTCTTCAATCACGTTGACGATGATATAGTCTGAGTTGCTACCCTCTATGCTGTCAGACTTCGACCAGCTCTTTATCCGTTTCCAGTCGGTGCGTGCCGGATTGAGCTCCAGCAGGTTCATCACCGAGTCGGTAAGGCTGTTGAAGAAAGCGTCGTTGCGCGCCTGCCAGTTGGGAAACTCCTCCACTGTGTCGTCTTCTTCGCTGCACGAGGCCAGGCCAAACACGGCGAAGAGTGCCACGGCAAGGAAGTAAAAGCCTCGTCTCTTCATCACTGCAGTTGTTTGAGCAGGCTGGCAATGCTCACCTTGTCTTCGATGATGCCATTGAGGTCTGCTATGTTTACTCTCTCCTGCGCCATGGTGTCACGGTGGCGCAGCGTCACGGTGTTGTCCTTGAGTGAGTCGTAGTCGACGGTAACACAGTATGGCGTGCCTATTGCGTCCTGCCTGCGGTAACGCTTGCCAATGGTGTCTTTCTCGTCATACTGGCAGTTGAAGTGGAACTTCAGCGCGTCGATTATCTCGCGGGCCTTCTCGGGCAGCCCGTCTTTCTTCACCAACGGCAGCACGGCCAGCTTCACCGGGGCCAGCGCGGCGGGCAGGTGGAGCACGGTGCGGGTCTCGCCGTTGTCAAGCTTCTCTTCCTCGTAAGAGTGGCACATCACGCTGAGGAACATGCGGTCCACGCCGATTGACGTCTCGATGACGTATGGGGTGTAGCTCTCGTTGGTCTGCGGGTCGAAGTATTTTATTTGCTTTCCGCAATACTTCTCGTGCTGCGACAGGTCGAAGTTGGTGCGGCTGTGTATTCCCTCTACCTCCTTGAACCCGAACGGCATGCGGAACTCGATGTCGGTGGCGGCGTTGGCGTAGTGGGCCAGCTTCTCGTGGTCGTGGAAACGGTAGTTCTCTGCTCCGAAGCCCAGTGTCTGGTGCCACTTCATGCGCGTCTGCTTCCAGTTGGCAAACCAGTCGAGCTCGGTGCCCGGCTTTACGAAGAACTGCATCTCCATCTGCTCAAACTCACGCATGCGGAATATGAACTGGCGCGCAACAATCTCGTTGCGGAAGGCCTTGCCAATCTGCGCGATGCCGAAAGGCACCTTCATACGGCCCGTCTTCTGCACGTTGAGATAGTTGACAAAGATGCCCTGTGCCGTCTCAGGGCGCAGGTATACCTTCATGGCACCGTCGGCCGAGGCACCCATCTCGGTCGAGAACATGAGGTTAAACTGGCGCACGTCGGTCCAGTTCTTTGTTCCCGAAATAGGGTCTACAATCTCCTCGTCGATTATTATCTGCTTGAGCTCGGCCAGGTCGGGGCCCTGCATGGCGCGCGTGTAGCGCTCGTGCAGCGCGTCGCGCTTCTGCTGGTACTCCATCACGCGGGCGTTGGTCTGGCGGAACTGGCTCTCGTCGAAGGCGTCGCCGAAACGCTTGCGTGCCTTGGCCACCTCCTTGTCTATCTTCTCGTCATACTTTGCAATCTGGTCTTCGATGAGGTTGTCGGCGCGGTAGCGCTTCTTCGAGTCGCGGTTGTCGATGAGCGGGTCGTTGAAAGCGTCCACGTGGCCGCTGGCCTTCCATATTGTGGGGTGCATGAATATGGCCGAGTCGATGCCCACGATGTTCTCGTGTAGCAGCACCATGCTCTTCCACCAGTATTCCTTGATGTTGTTCTTCAGCTCAACGCCGTTCTGGCCGTAGTCGTATACGGCAGCCAGTCCGTCGTAGATGTCGCTGCTGGGGAACACGAAACCGTACTCCTTGCAGTGCGACACGATTTTCTTGAAAACGTCTTCCTGTGCCATTTGTATAGTTAAATCTTAAATTAAGTTCTGTCATGCCACGCATGTGCGCCACGCAAAAAGTGCGCTTCGCACCGCATTCAGTCTGCAAAGATAAACTAATTCGGGCGAAACGCAAAACTTTTTCACACACATTATATATAAGTAGCTGTTCAATATTAACCGTTGCAATAGACCTTGCAGGTGTCCACTGTATCTTTGCCACCATCTGGTGTGCCCTTTCGGGCCGCATGCCAAAGTCTCATCGGTAGCGTAGCCCGCCACGCTCTCCCCTCTGACTTTGGCTTGCATCTACGAAATAGCGCACAATTTGATGGCATTTGATTTTGAACACCGCCTTAAGAGGCGGCAACTGCCAACCCACGACGCCCCGCGGCCTGCGTGCCTACGGCCCGCCTCCCATGCCCCGGCCACCGCCATGAGGGCTGTGCGCAGGGGCCTGCAGTCACGGCTTTACCACCTTGCGCACAGTGCCGCCGCAGCTCACTATGAACGTGCCGCGGCCTGGTATGTCGTCGGCAGAGAACCCCTCGGCCGGGGCGCTCATCACCAGCCGCCCCGACATGTCGTAGACCCTCGCCTCGCCGTCGGGCGCCATGCCGCCGGCAACGGCGCTGCCCGCCGACGTGCAGATGCCCTCATACCGGGTGAACGTGGTGCCTTCCTTGGTCACTACATACTCGTCTGTCGAGTTCGGGGCATAGTCCACCCTCACCCACTCGCCGTGCAGCTCGTCGTAGAACGCGGCATATATGCGGTAATCGCCGTCGGGCATGGAGGCCGGCAGGTCAAATTGGCCGTTGCGAAGTTGGAACCCGGCCAAAGGCCTGATGCCGGATACGTCGGTAGAAAATAGCTCGCCAAACCACCCGTTGCCTTCGGCCACCAGGCTCAGCCGGCCGTAAAGCGGGCGGCACGAGCAGTTGACCACTTGGGCGATGCCACCATACAGGAAACCATATATGCCGTTGATGCCTATGGTGATGCGCCTGTTGCTGAACAGGTAGCGCCGGGGCACGTCAACGCCGGCCGGCGCAATGCCCAGCAACATGTATTGGTCGTAGTTGTAGCCCTCGTCCTCGTCGGGCTTGAGGTAATCCAGGCGGTACATGCCGTCGGCCATCCCGCCCCAGCCCCAGTTGACATGGAAGAGCCCGTCGTCGCCATAGCCGTCGATCACGAAGGCATGCCTGTCGGCCGTGAGGAAGTCGCCGCCGTTGAGCTTTCGCCCGTCGTAAATCACCGGCCTGCCGGCATCAATCTCCCCGATCAGCATCTCCATCCAGTCTTCCTCGTGTTCGGAGCGTTCCAGGTAGGCCATGTCGGGGTTGTATCCCAGATACGTCAGCATGGCATAGCCCCCGTCGGTGACGTTGGCCGACGTGCCTTCGCCCCCGAAACCGGCCTCGGCCCCAACGCCGCAGTGGTATACAAGCTCGGCCACTGCCGCGGCCTGTGCCTCCGAGAAGGCCCCCGGCGCATAGCTGTCGAGCATATCGTCCCATGCATAGACGGTGCTGCCGAAGTCGGCCGACAGCCATTTCTCCGAGCCATCGGGCATAGTGCGCAACAGGTACTCGTGGGTGCCGGTGCCCCTGACGGGCCAACGGTGGTAACGCATCACCTGAGCCATGGCCACCGGCACGCAGCCCGCCACGCAATGCCCGCCCGACGCCAGCGCGGGGCAAAGGCCGTTGAACGGCTCTCCCTGGGCCCACTTGCTCGTGAGCAGGGGCCCCACCTTGGGAGCCACACGCCCGCCCTGCACCAGCCCATCGGCATCAACGTCGCCGACCACGCCACGCTCCAAGGCCGCATCGGTGGCCTCCAGCCACCACCGCAACCCGCAGGGCATGGCGCCGGAAAAGCCCTCGCGCGAATAGCCGAGCACGGCCGCCGAGCCGTCGTCGTTGGCCACTACGGCAAAGCCGCCCCCGCCGCGCACTCCCATCACAGTGAGGTTGCGCGCCGCATACAATGGCTCTATACACCCGGCGGCAGCCGAGCGCGCTGGCTGCACGTCAAGACCCAGCACAGCCGCAGCGGCGGCGCGCTTCTGTTCAATGGTGCGCTCTGCTGCATCGGCCCCGGCCACAGCAGCAAACACAATGATGGCAGTAAACAGTCTGTTCATAATTTTAATCTTATATTAGCGTTATACACTTGCAACCGCTTGCGGGTTGCCTCACTCATCATTTTCCCCGGCCTGTGTCAGGCCGCCCAATTGTATGTCATGATGGCAAAGATACTAATTTTATTGCATACCTGCAAGCAAACCGCAACATATTTTCGATGGCGGCAACGCCATGCAATGCCTGCTGCCCACAGCCGCCCGCCACCCCAATTTTGCAAGCAAACGTGGCCGATGCATCCACGGCCGCCGGGCATAGGCCCAACCGCAGCCAAAAGCCTCGCAGCCAGCCACTTGCAGAAGCCTGAGGCATCGGCCCGCAACACCTGCCGTTTGGCAACCCGAAACGGGCCGTACGGCAATGCAAAAACGGCCGTTTTGCCGGCCAATACAACAAGCGAGGGAGCAACGCCACAGAAGGGCCGCCACTATGCAAGCATTGCCCAGCCCGACGCCACTGCCGCCGCGCAGTGGCGCCGGGCCAGCCATACCCACAAAAAGCGGCATGGCCGAAAACGCCCGCCGAAACAAGACCGGGCCGGCAACGGCCCTTCAACCGACAAACTTCCATGCAAGACACAACAGCCATGACCGGCACACCCTGCCAATGCCACGGAACTGGTATGGCAAAAAACCACCGCATTGTGGCAAACATCCCTTGGTTGCATGGCAGAAAAGGCTGCACAATGGCAAAAAACAGTTTGCAAGAGTTTAGATTTTCAGTCGGTCGAAAGCGACAAATCCCATTGATTTTCAATCATTTGCGTATTTTGAGACTTTGATTTTGCATTGAGCGGCTTGGCGTGTAGCATTAGTTCACCTAATTTTACAGCCGAATTTAAATCAATAGCTAAAAGTTTCATCATGCATAAGTTAATAGTTATATTATTTATTAGTGGTTGTCTTTATGCACCTGTACATGCAAAAGACACTTTGGTTAGTTCACCCGGCGGGTCCGTGACGGCATCCGTCGGCGTGGCTGCCGACAATCCATGCGGCGCTCCGTCGCGATGCCTGCAGTAGCCCGCCGTCACCGCCATGCTTCACGCCGGCCATCTTCAAGCTGTCGGGCATGGCCAACGGTTGCCAATAGGCTGTGACACCGTAGATGAAGCAGGCCGCACGGCCCCTACGGCCGACATGGTTTACGGCAGTGCCGCCGGACGAACCTTGGCAGATGGCAACGCACATCTGGCATACCACGACACGTCTATGCAAGACGGCCCCTGCCAATACGGCAGCCTTCCGGCATAGCCATACACCACCGCATGACGGCCTTAAGCGGCAACGCATCAACTTGGCTTAATGAGAAACAATTGTTTAAATAACTCTAAAATAACATTAAAACCCCAAGAAAATGAAAAAAGCATTTGAATGTTCTTGCATTTCTGCAAGAGGCAAGGCCAAGCGTCCGCAAGCCAGACGAGGCCTGCGCCTTAAGGTTGCCATGCTTCTGGCAGCTGTGTTTATTGCCTTGGATGTCTCGGCACAGTCCACCATCAGTGGGCATGTGAAGGACGACGCCGGTGAGGATATCATCGGTGCCAGTGTCATGGTCAAGGGAACTCAGAACGGCACGGTGACCGACCTGGCCGGAAAATTCCAACTGAAGTGCAACGCCGGTGCCACGCTGGTAATCTCTTACGTTGGCTACAACCCGCAGGAGGTGAAGGCCGCCGACAAGATGGAGGTGACGCTCAAGGAAGATGTGGCCCAGCTGAACGAGGTAGTAGTGGTGGGCTACGGCTCGCTGGCCAAGAAAGAGATATCAAGCTCCGTGGTGCAGGTTTCCAAAGACCAGTTCAACCAGGGAGCCGCCAGCGACCCCATGGCCCTCATAGCCGGCAAGGTGACGGGCCTGAACGTGGCCTCTACGGCCGACGCCAACCCTAACGCGCTGACCAACATACAGGTGCGTGGCGCCGGATCGCTGACTGCCGGCAACGGCCCGCTGATTGTAATCGACGGCATTGCGGGCGGCGACCTGCGCAACATTTCCATCCAAGACGTTGAATCAATCACCGTGCTGAAGGATGCCGGCTCGGCCGCCATATACGGAACACGCGGCGCCAACGGCGTTATTCTGGTGACAACGAAGAAGGGCTCGGGCACCCCGGGGGAGACAAACGTGACCTACGACAGCTACATCGCCCTGAACATTGCCAAGCCAAAGCCCGACATACTTACGACGGAGGAGTTCCGCCGCTCGCGCCGAGGCCAGGATTATGGCGCCGACACCGACTGGTGGGACGAGATAACGCGCCCGGTAAGCTACAGCCTCAACCAGTATCTGTCTATCGACAGCTCTACGAAAAACGGATATTTCGGCCTCTCCGTGAACTACAAGAAAGCCAACGGACTCGACATCGTGAGCGGAAGGCAAGAATATGGCGCACGCTTCGTGGGCGAGCAGCGCGTGCTTGACAACCGTGTGCAATTCAACGCATCGCTCTCGGCGCGCAAGGTGCACGAGGACTGGGGCAACGACGGGCTGTTCGACACGGCCCTCACGATGAACCCGACCATACCCGTGAAAAAACCCGACGGGTCGTACTACCAGCCGAACTCACCGACGGACATACACAACCCGGTGAACGACCTGCGCGAAAATGTTTCAGAGGGCGACCGCATCTATGTGCTGGGCAATGGCGACGTGAAGCTGAACATACTGCAACTGGCACAACACAGCCTCAGCACATCGCTGAGTTACGCACTGCAGTACAACGACCTGAAGAGCAACTTCTACACCCCGTCGACATCGAGCGAAAGCTTCTGGAAAGGCTATGCCGGCCGCGCAAACGTGAACTACCAGAAGTGGTGGACCAACCGACTGGAGTGGTTGGTGAACTATACGCTGACGATGGACAAGCACCAGCTGAAGGCCGTGCTCGGCTATTCGTGGGAACGGTCTAAGTGGGAGCAAAGCGGCAACGAGAACATGGGGTTCGTATATGACTCCATGGGATGGTACGGCATAGGCAACGGCACCTACCTGAGCGAGGGAAAGGCCAACCTTTGGGGCGGTTCGTCGGAATCGACGCTCATCGGTTTCTTCGGGCGCCTTAACTACAACTACAACGACATTCTGTATGCATCGGCATCTATGCGCCGCGAAGGCAGCACCAAGTTCGGCGTGAACAAGAAGTGGGGCAGCTTCCCGTCTGCATCGCTGGCCTGGGAAATCGCCAACACACCGTTTGCCGAGGGCATCAAGCCCACCTTCCAGAGCCTCAAGCCACGCATAAGCTATGGCGTTACAGGCCGCTCGGACTTCGATGCCTACCGCTCTCTGTCGACCTACAGCGGATACGGGGTCTACCTGATTGACAATGAGTGGATAAAAGGCTACGCCCCATCTCTGAACGCCAACCCAGACCTGGCGTGGGAGAAATCGACCGCCTTCAACGTAGGCGTCGACTTCGTGGCCTTCGACAGCAGGATGCGCGGTAGCGTTGAGTATTTCGACCGCCGTTCGCAAGACCTCCTGTACAACTACACCGCCCCGCAACCACCATTTATTTACAACACCATACTGGTGAACGTGGGCACAACGAAGAACACCGGCATTGAGGCAAGCCTTGAATACGACGTGCTCTCGAAGACAGCCTTCAAGTGGACAACGGGCGTAAACTGGAGCATGGGCGAAACCAAGCTGACCAAGCTGTCGAGCGATGTATACCAGATGGCCTACCTTGACCTATACCAGAAACCCGGACCCGGCTCGAGCGAATATTTCTTCCGAATAGAAGAAGGTGGCAAGATTGGGCAGTTTTATGGCTACGAGCACGCCGGCGTCGACAAGAACGGCATGCTGATGGTATACGACAACGAAGGCAAGGCGCAGCCGGCCTCCCAGGCCGACCCGTCGTGGAAGCGCAACATTGGCAACGGGGCGCCCAAGCACTTCTTTTCATGGAGCAACTCGTTCAAGTACAAGAACTGGGACCTGTCGATGCTGTTCCGCTCTGCCCTCGGCTTCCAGATATTCAATATGCGCAAGTATGGCATGGGCCTTCAGGGTGCAGGCACCGACAACGTGCTACGCACGGCATACACCGAATACAGCGACATCAAGTCGAGCGGCAGCGTTGTGTCAAGCTACTTCCTCGAGAACGGCAGCTACTTCAAGCTCGACAACGTTACTCTCGGCTACAACTTCACGCCGAAGAACCGACAGCTAATAGAGAGCCTGCGTGTCTACCTTACTGCCAAAAACCTGTTCACAATCACTGGCTATGATGGCAACGACCCATCCATCGTGACCTCTACGGGCATCACTCCCGGCATTGACACCAACTCGGCCTACCCGCAGGCCACACAGGTAAGCCTGGGCGTGACCCTGCGATTCCATTAATCATTAAATATAAAACCACGAATTAGATCATTATGATTACCTTTAAACATTATATATTCGGTGTTGCCTGCCTAATGGCAGGACTAAATGCCTGCACTGACCTTGACGAGAAAGTGTACGACCGCATCGACGCCGGTGCATACTACCAGAATGAGGCCAGTGTGAAAGGGGCCGTGGCTGCCATCTATTACCAGACATCTTCGACCTTGGCAGGCGAAAACTTCTTCCATCTGTCCGAATACCCGGCCGACCAGCTTACCTGGCGCTCATGGAATGGGGGCCTGTGGGGTTGGGACGAAGCCATGAAGACCGTGCTCTCTTGGCAGAACTGGACTTCAGAGTCGACCATCATCAACAATGCCTGGACCGGGGCATGGACTGCCGTCGGCCTGGCTAACCTGCTGCTCAGCGACATGGAAAACCTGAATGCGGCCAACCTGAACATGAGCAACGAGAAACTGGCCCAATACGTGGCCGAGGTTCGTACCATACGCGCCTGGAACTACTATTGCCTGTTCGAGCTTTGGGGAGGTGCCCTGCCTCTGAACGTCTCTGCCGGCAGCGATGTGCCGGGCACGGCCGACGCCGACTGGGACGCATCATGCAAGAAGATATACAACTTCATAGCCAGTGAGCTCGACGAGACCGTCGACGCGCTGGCCAAGGAAGACGGCAGCCACACCACGGTAAACCGTGCCAACCAAGCCATGAACCGCATGCTGAAGGCCCGCCTGCTGCTCAACGCCGAGGTGTTCATCGGCGAAAAGCATTACGACGAGTGCGAAGCCCTGTCGAAAGAAATCATCAGCGGCACTTACGGCACTTACGGACTCGACAGCAACTACCGCAACCTCTACAGCATTGACAATGTAAAAAGCCCCGAGGTGATATTCGCACTGGCAGCAGAAGACGGCCAAGGTGCCGCCAACGCCATTAGCAACGTCCGCACCATGATAGGCATGTGGTACGGATATGCCGACTACTTCGAGCAGAGCTACGACGGCATCGGCGCCTGGAACTGCGTATGCCTCGTGCCTTCATACGACAACTATGGCACGGTGCAGCCCACGGGCGGAACGAAAGGAGCACGCTGCTTCCTCGACGCTCCCTACAACGACAAGCTGGGAGCACCCTACGAACGGTTCGACGACCGCGACATACGCAAGCAGAACTATGTGTACGATGCGGCCACAAAGACCCACGGCCCGGGCATGTTCCTCAAAGGAGAGATGCGTGCCAACTTCGGCAAAGGCAACATACTTACTGCCGACGCCGACCGCGACGGGCAGGCGCTGGTATATGTAGACCAGCTTGGTACGTTCTTGAACTTAGGCCGCAACCTCGAGGTGGTGATGAATCCACGCTGGGGCGAGACCAACTCCGGCGTGCGCCTGGTGAAATATCCGCTATATCCCAACGACGACAAGGGAGGCTTCAAGAGCATCGACGACGTGCAGTTCCGCCTGGCCGAGGCCTACTACAATGTGGCCGAATGCGAGATGCGCAAAGGCAACAGCGGCGAGGCAAAGAAATACGTTGACGCTGTTCGCCAGCGTTACTACCGCAGCGGCGACCGCGCTGCCGCACTGAGCATCCCCGGACCCGGCTTCGACAGCTTCGACATGGACTGGATGCTCTCCGAGTGGGGCAAGGAATACTTGGGCGAAGGCAACCGCCGACGCACCGACCTGCGCCGCTTCGACAAGTTCACCCAGGGCACATGGTGGTTCTGGGGGCGCGCAACCGAAGACGGAGTGAACCTGCCGGCAAAGCGCGACCGCAAGTACGAATGGTACCCGCTGCCGCAGTCGGCCCTGTCTGTCAACCCGGGCCTCATACAGAATCCTAACTACAAATAAGTATTGAAGCATTGTAAAATTAAGCATTATGAACAAAAGACTATATCATCTGGCCCTGACGCTGCTGGCCCTGACGGGGCTTGTGAGCAGCTGTTCGGACAAGGAGGACATCGTATTCGAACATGAGCGTCAGCAGTTTGAAACACGTGCCGACCGCATACTGCTGGAGTTCATCGCGCCTTTCGGCACCACCGCCGACGACAAAATATACATCATCGGGGCGTTCAACGGCGACAGCGCAGCTATAGGCCAGGAACAGTATATGCTGACCAAGGCACCACAGAGTGACGTGAAGTGGGGAATCTACCTCGACCCAAAGAGCTTTGCTGATGGAAAGACGCTGGCCGACGGCTTCCGTTTCTACTCCGCCTCACAGGGAATGGAGTACACCATCGGCGGCAAGGCGGCCCTGCACACAGACAATCCGGGCGTCGGGACATTCACCAACGTGTGGGGACAGCGCTGGGAGAGCTACTATTGGAGCGATGGCGAAAAGCCCGAACCCGAACACGACGGCTACGTGGTCTACGTGGACGACCAGACTGGTTGGGACGCCCTGACGCTGTATATGTGGGGCGACGTGAACGACTTGAACGGCGGGTGGCCCGGCATGACGCCTACAGGAACACTGGAGAAGGGCGGAACCAAATGGAAGTATTTCGACATGGGCGCCGCAAACACGGGCCTGGCAGAGAACCTGATATTCAACAATGGCGGCAACGGACAACAGTTGCCCGACTTCGCCTTCACCATCGACCGCGACATCTATCTGCGTATCACAGCCAGTGGCGTTGAAGAAGTTGGCCAGGAACCAAGCGTCAAGCACGATGGCTTTGCCGTGTTTGTGTATGACGAGACAGGCTGGGACGCCCTGACGCTGTACATGTGGGGCGACGTGAACGACCTGAACAGCGGGTGGCCCGGCATGGAGCCCACCGGCAAGCAGACCGTCAACGGGGTTGCCTACAAGTATTTCGACATGGGTGCCGCCAACGCGGGGCTGGCAGAGAACCTGATATTCAGCAACGCAGGAAACAGCCAGCTTGCCGACTTTGCCTTCACCATCGACCGCGACATCTATCTGCACATCACCACATCAGGCGTCACAGAAATAGACCCGGCAACATTCCAGCCTTGACCGTGCATAGCCTGCAAACCGATTTACAACGATGAAGAAACTATCCATTATGCTCGCCGCCGCCTTTTGCCTGCTATGCCAGGCAAAAGCAGGCGACGGCATAACCCTGACACCCGCCAACAACACCGCGACAGAGAACTTTGACGGCATGTGGGATGCCACGGCATCGGCCGCCACCCTAAACATGCCTGACGGCTGGCGCATCGAGCGCCAGGTGGGCGCGCCGCGAATGGTGGGGCCCTACAGTGCTGCCGCCACCGAAGTGATGTACTCCGGTGGCGCCGGCCTGCCGGGAAATGCAAAGAACGGCACTTGGAACTTCGGCTCGAGTGCCGCCCCAACAGACCGTGCCGTCGGCGGCCTGTCAACGACAGTAGACGGCGGCACCCGCTGCGTCAACGTCATGACCCGGTTGGTCAATGGCGGTACAATCCCCTTGAACAAGCTGACAATAAGCTACGACATAGAGAAATACCGGAAAGGCGGCAATGAGAACGGCTTTACGGTACAGCTATACTACTCTGCCGACGGCAGCAACTGGAAGAAGGCCGGCAGCGACTTCAAGACCGACTTTGCCAAGGACGACGAAACGCTCGGTGCTGCCGACGTGCCCATTGCCACGGCTTCGGTCGGCGGGAAGCAACTGAACACGGCCGTGGCTGCAGGCGGTTCGATTTACCTGGCATGGAATATCTCCGTGTCAAGGGGCACCACGCCCAACAAGGCCATGGGCCTGGCACTCGACAACGTAAGCCTGACAGCATCGTTTGGCGAGCCCCTTCCCGAGCCCGACGGCGAAGACCCGTCACGCCCGCCCTTTGTGGCGTCGGGCATTTTCCTCCGTGGCGAGGTAAACGGGTGGCTGGCCGACAGCGCTTGGGAGTTCAGCGACGAGGGCAATGGCACTTATGCAATATACGACAAGGAACTGTCGGGCAACTTCAAGATAGCCGATGCAAAATGGACTTCGCTCTGCAACTACGGCAGCAACGGCAGCGCCATCATGGCCGACAGGCCCTATGCGCTGGTGCCGGGCACCGACGACAACATACCGTGCGGCTACATTTTCGACTGCAAGCGCATACTGCTGACCATTGCCGACACCGGGGCGACCCTCATGCTGGAAAGCAAGGAGGGAGGCAAACCCGGCGAACCGCCTGCATTGCAGTCGGTGGCATTGCTGCCTGCCGACGTAACGCTCGTGCCGCAACTGCCCGCCAAGGTCAAGGTGCTGTCGCTTAACAACAGCCTGATACATTACAACGACCAGGACTTCATGTTCAACGACATTGCCAGAGCCATGGGCAAGGACGCCCACTGGACCAAGCACACACTGCTTGGCAAGCCCCTGAGCACACATTGGGACGAAGGCGACGGGCTGGCCGCCGACGGAAATCCCGGCGCCAAGATGCTAATACGCAGCGAGGCATGGTCGCACATCATTCTCCAGGAGCAGAGCTCGCTGCCAAGAACCGCCCCCGAGGCGTTCCGCAACAATGTCAGGAAGTGGGTTGAATACATACGCGAGCATTGCCCCAACCCCAATGCCGTGGTCATTGTACCCATGAACTGGGCGTACAGTGGCGACTGGACAAACTTCACCGACTTCAACAGCACGCTCCTGGACAACTGCCAGGACGTGGCACGCGAGACGGGTGTCACCATCTGCCCCGTTGGCCTTGCCTACCAACAGGCGTTCGACGCCGAGGGAGCGGAAGGCATTGCATCGTGGTACCAGGACGACCGGCACCCCACAGACAAGTCTACCTATATGGCTGCATGCATGGAATATGGCCTCATCTTCGGCGAGAGCCCGGCCACCATCAGTTATCACCCGGCCGCCGTCACCGACGCCGAGGCGGCCTCGATGCGCAGCTATGCAGCCAAGGCCCTGGCGAAGTTCACCAACTATGTAGACCACACAGCGGCCACCGTGCGCTTTACGGCTGTGGCACGCGACCAATATGGCAACGAGATGGAGGCGCCGGCCGATTTGGCCTACACCCTGACCGGCGGCGGGACACTGGGCGACGACCATGTGTTCAGGAGCGACAAGACCGAAGGAACATTCAAGGTGAGCGCGCAAAACAGCCTGTTCAGCACCGTGGCCACAGTGAAAGTGGCACACGCAGAGACCGAGGTCACCGTATTACCTGCCATAGAGATGAACGCCGACCACCTGTCGGCGGCCGAAGACTTCAACGCCATGGGCAGCGACGCCGGCGCCCGGCTCCCCCTGGCATGGCGCATTGACAGGCAGACAACGGCCCCGCGCAACGTAGGCAGCTATGCCGCAGCCCTCGACAACACGATGTATGCCGGTGGCGCCGCCCTGCCACCGAACGCAAAGAACGGCACGTGGAACTTCGGGGCGGACAATGGCGCCGACCGCGCCGTGGGCGGCATCTCGACCGGCGTCGCCGGCGGCACACGCTGCGTAAACATCTACGCCCACTTCATGAACAGCGGACGCAAGGACATCGGGAAACTTAACATAAGCTATGATGTTGAGAAATACCGCATGGGAAGCAACCCGGCAGGCTTCACCGTACAGATGTATCACTCCACAGATGGGCGCAACTGGACGTCGGCCGGCAATGACTTCTGCACCAGGCTGGCCCCCGATGCCACCACCGGGGGATATGACGACGTGCCCGGCGAGACAATACCGGTAAGCGCCGAGCTGGACGCAAGGATGCAGCCCGGCGTCGACTTCTTCCTGGCGTGGAACATCACGGTGTCTTCCGGCGACGCGGCCAACAACGCCATGGCCCTTGCCATCGACAATTTCAGGCTCTGCGGCGAACTGCCTGCCGTACCCACGGCCAAGCATTACATCTATGTCATCGACGAGACGGGCTTCGACGCCCTGGGGCTGTATGCCTGGGGTGACGGCGAACTGTTTGGCGCATGGCCCGGCCAGGGCTGGGTCGACGAGAAGACCATTGGCGGCGATGCTTACAAGGTGTTCCTGCTTGATGCCGACGGCGGCACATACAACCTGATATTCAACAATTGGAACAATGGCAAGCAGGTGGCCGATTTCACCGTAACGGCCAACCGCGACTACTACCTGCGCGTCAGCGCCTCGGGCGTAACAGAGCTTACGCCGGCCGGCATCGCTGCCGTAGGCCTCCAACCGGCAGCCGACGGCAGCCACGCATACTACCTCAACGGCCGCAAAGCCGGCCCTTGGGGCAGCGGCAGGGCCAAAGGCATATACATTGTCAACGGCAAGAAATACGTCAACAAATAAAAACGGCATGAAGACATTTTACATTCCACTGCTCGCCTCGGCGCTATTGGCTGCTGCATGCGGGCAGGGGGCACAGCAATTTGACATAGACAACACCAAGCCGGTGACGCCAGACAACCGCGTCATCTACCAGATGAACATCGGAGCATTCACGCCCGAGGGCACTTTCGCCGCGGCAGGGCGACAGCTGGGCCGCCTCGACACGCTCGGGGCCGACATACTCTGGCTCATGCCCATCTACCCGCGGGGCCACAAGATGAACAGCCCTTACGCCTCGATGGACTTTACCAAGGTTAATCCGGCCTACGGCACGGCAGACGACCTGAAGGGATTTGTAGGCGAAGCCCACAGGCGCGGCATGAAGGTGTGGCTCGACTGGGTGCCCAACCATGTGGCCGTCGAGAACCGATGGGTGGCCGAACACCCTGAGTTTTTCACCAAAGACGCCCACGGGCGGATGATACACCCGCACGGATGGGGCGACGTCTACGAGCTGAACTACCACGACGAGGGCCTTGTCGAGGCAATGAACTCGGCCATGAGGCAATGGATAAGCGTGGCCGACGTCGACGGGTTCAGATGCGACTACGTCAGCAGCCCCACCATACCGGTGAAGTATTGGCAAGACATCATTGCCGAGCTGAACAGCCACGGCAAGACCATAGAGTTTCTGGGCGAGACCGACATATCCAACCCTGAGAACAGACGCATCGACTCGTGCGGCTTCGACTACGACTACGCATGGGATTTCCAGGGAGAACTGGCCCGCAAGTTCAACGACAGCGACAACGCCGACTCGCTCCGGGCTATCTGCGACAGGCTTTTGGCGGCCTCGGCCAAAGTGAAGAACAAGCGGATGGTATACCTTACCAACCACGACCAGAACTACAACGACGGAGGCAACACGCTAAAAGACTTCTACGGCGACAACCGCTACCTGCTCACCGTGCTGGAGTTCACCTTCCATGGCATGCCGCTAATATACCAGGGGCAGGAAATAGGCGACCCCGACAAACTCAACTACTTTACCGACGCCAAGGTGAAGTGGCACTTGACAGACCGCAAGATGCTCAACACCGTGCGCACGCTGGTGGCACTGCACCACACCTTCGCCTCGCTTTCGGCAACAGCGCCCGTTGAATACATCGAGACCGCAGGCTCGCAGGTGCTGGCCTACAGGCGCGGCCCGGTGGTGGTGGCGCTCAATCTTGGCAGGGAGCCGGCGGCCGTGCAGCTAAGCGGCATCGAGGCGGGCCTCTACCAACAGTGGCTCGACAGCCGCACCATTGGCAGCGGGCCTGCCATGGCCGACGTCAAACTGGCACCCCAATCGGCCATACGGCTGCAAGGCAAGGGATATGCGGTATACGTTAAAAAACAGTGAACCTATGGGAAAGACGTCAAGACTGATTGCAGCGCTGCTGTGCTGCTGGGGCCTGGCCGCGCCACGCGCCATGGCAACCGACTATGTGGACGACATCAACAACGGCCATCACGCCGACGGACAGCATGTGGTCTATGAGATGAACGTGGGGGCCTTCACCGCCGAAGGCACCCTTGCCGCGGCACAGGCCCGGCTCAAAGAGTTGAAGCGCATAGGCGCCGACATTGTGTGGCTAATGCCCATTTACCCCCGTGGCGGGGGCATCAACAGCCCCTATGCCGCCACCGATTTCCAACAGGTAAACCCGGCCTACGGCACCATAGACGACCTGAAGGCCTTTGTCGGGGCCGCCCACGCCCTCGGCATGCAGGTATGGCTCGACTGGGTGCCCAACCACACGGCAACCGACGCGAGGTGGGTGGGCGAGCACCCTGAGTATTACAAGAGGTCGGGAGGCAGCTTTGTGCATCCCAACAACTATGCCGACGTATATCAGCTGGACTACGGCAACGGCGAACTGCGCAAGGCCATGACCGGATGCATGAAGTTCTGGATAGACCGGGCCGACATCGACGGCTACCGGTGCGACTACATCAGCAGCCGCGAGATTCCCGTGAGCTATTGGCAGGAAGCCATACCTGAGATAAAGGGCTGCAAGGCCGGCAAGGCCATCACGTTTCTTGGCGAGGCCGACATTGCCGCCGACGCCACACGCCTCAAGGCGGCCGGCTTCGACTACGACTACGCATGGCAGTTCCAGAGCCAGCTGGCCAATTTCGGCAACGGCACCGCCGCCGCACGCCCCAGGGCCTTTGCCAACACGCTGATGGCCCACCAGGACGGCATTGGCTTCGGGCGCATGCTCTACCTTACCAACCACGACCAGAACTACAACGAGAAGAAGAAGACGCTCACCCAGAAGTATGGCGACAACCGCTACCCGCTCACGGTGCTCTACTTCACCGTCTGGGGGATGCCCCTTGTATACAACGGCCAGGAAACGGGCGGCAACCAGGCGCTAAACTACTTTACCGACGAAAAAATAGACTGGGCGCAAACCGACAGCAAGATGCTCAACACCATACGCACGCTGTCGGCCCTGAAACACTCGGTGGCTGCCTTCCGCGACGGCAAGGCCGCCGCCGACAACCACAGCGTCAGCTGGCTCACGGTGAACAACAACACATCGGTGCTGGCCTACAGCTGCAAGCAGGGCGACAGCGAGGCCGTGGTGGTGCTCAACTTCGGCACATCGGCCACCGCCGCAACCGTATCCGGGCTCACCGCCGGCGAATACGGGCTGTGGCTCGACAGCGAGACCATCGCCCGGGGCACGGGCCGCAAGGCCGTCAGCCTCGGCGCCACCCACACGTTTGAGCTGCAGGCCAAGGGCTACCGGGTGTATGTGAAGGGCCACTTCGCCGACGAGGGCACGGCAGCCATGAGCGCCATCACAACCGGCGCCGCCGCGGGCGGACCCGTCTATTCGCTCGGCGGCCAACGGCGTGGCAGCAGCGGCCAGCTGCCCGGCGGCATATACATCAGCAACGGCCGCAAATACGTGAAACGCCATTGACTCTTCATGATTTTAATAATTCTGTTTGTTAAGTAGCTGTTGATAATCAATTATCATCAGGTTGTGCGCAGTTCGGTGAATGTCTTAGTAAAGCCGGAAGAGGTATCGTAGCCTGCTACGCTACCGACGAGGCCTTTGAAGACAACCCGGAAGAGCGCGCAAGGCGATAGTAAAGACAAGATGTCCGAATAAAATGGCTTGGCATCGGTTAATTTTTTAACAGATACTCATGTTTGGATGGCCGCCCTTGCCGGGCGGCCATTTTTGTTTCCTCCCCAAAAGCCACCCGCAGCGGCAGTCATTTTCATGCCGAGCCGTGCCGCAAGGTTGGCACCGGTCAACAGCCTGGCACTCAACCTGTTGCACAACGGGCCGCATTCCATTCCAAAACCTGCCGTCTCAAGACATGGAACGGCCCCCCTTACCCCGCAATACATGCCATCTTGCAAACCGGTGCGGCGCATACCCAAACAAAAGGATGCAGCTGGCGGCTTCGGGAGCATTGACTCTGACGTGGTTCATGACCTTCCCGGTCACGGGCCGCCTGCAACGGCCCACCCTTGCCTTTGCATAAGGCAATGGCAGCAACAGCGGCCCGAAAACCACCACGAGAGCCGCCGGCAAGCCATGAGCACAAGCCCGCCGAAACCTTTTGCTGCGCAAAACTTGCCGAAGTCAGAAAAAATAAGTAACTTTGAGGCAAATTTGCGATAACAACAATTTATGAGCGACGAAATAAAAGACAACGACACCCTCGAAGAAACCAACGCCAACAGCACTGACAACACAAGCAACGAGACCGACGCCAAGCCGGCGGCCTGCAACCACACCGACGACACCGACGACGAGAACGAAACCGACGGAGAGCCCACAAAGCACTCCGACTACAAACCCGTAGACAGGTTTGACGCCTCGGCGGTGCACCACCTGAGCGGCATGTACCAGAACTGGTTTCTCGACTATGCCTCGTACGTTATACTGGAGCGCGCCGTCCCCCACATCGAGGACGGCCTGAAGCCCGTGCAACGGCGCATACTGCACTCGATGAAACGAATGGACGACGGGCGCTACAACAAGGTGGCCAACATCGTGGGCCACACCATGCAGTTCCACCCCCACGGCGACGCGTCGATAGGCGACGCCCTGGTGCAGCTCGGACAGAAAGACTTGCTTGTAGACACTCAGGGCAACTGGGGCAACATACTGACGGGCGACCGGGCCGCCGCGCCACGATACATCGAGGCCAGGCTGTCGAAATTCGCGCTCGACACGGTGTTCAACCCCAAGACCACCGACTGGCAGCTGAGCTACGACGGGCGCAACCGCGAACCGATAACGCTGCCCGTCAAGTTTCCGCTGCTGCTGGCACAGGGCGCAGAGGGCATTGCCGTGGGCCTGAGCTCGAAGATAATGCCGCACAACTTCAACGAGCTGTGCGACGCGGCCGTGAGCTACCTGCACGGCGAGGAGTTCAACCTGTACCCCGACTTCCCCACGGGCGGCAGCATCGACGTGAGCAAATACAACGACGGGCAGCGGGGCGGGACGCTCAAGGTGAGGGCAAAGATAGAGAAACTCGACAACAAGACGCTCGTAATACGCGAAATCCCATACGGCAAGACCACCAGCACGCTCATCGACTCTATACTAAAGGCCATCGAGAAAGGCAAGATAAAGGCACGCAAGGTAGACGACAACACTGCCGCCGAGGTAGAGATTCAGGTTCACCTCGCGCCGGGAGTGTCGTCCGACAAGACGCTCGACGCCCTCTATGCCTTCTCCGACTGCGAGGTGAGCATATCGCCCAACTGCTGTGTCATTGCCGACGACAAGCCGCAGTTCCTCACCGTGAGCGACGTGCTGCGCAGCTCGGTAGACCGCACCATGGGCCTGCTGCGCCGCGAACTGGAGATTCGACGGGGCGAACTGCTGGAGCAACTGCACTTCTGTTCGCTCGAAAAGATATTCATCGAGGAGCGCATTTACAAAGACAAGAAGTTTGAAGAGGCCCCCGACGTCGACGCCGTATGCGAGCACATCGACAAGCGGCTCACGCCCTTCTACCCGCAACTGGTGCGCGAGGTGACGCGCGACGACATACTGCGCCTGCTCGAGATAAAGATGCAGCGCATACTGAAGTTCAACAAAGACAAGGCCGACGAGCTCATGACGCGCCTCAAGGCCGAGATAGAGCAGATAGAGCGCGACCTGGCCAACATGGTCGAGGTGACGGCCAACTGGTTCCGCTTCCTCAAGGAAAAGTATGGCAAAGACCACCCGAGGCTCACGGAGATTCGCAACTTCGACACCATCGAGGCCACCAAGGTGGTCGAGGCAAACGAGAAACTGTACATCAACCGGCAGGAAGGCTTCATCGGCACGGGGCTGAAAAAAGACGAGTTTGTGTGCAACTGCTCCGACATCGACGACATAATCGTGTTCTACAAAGACGGCAAGTACAAGGTTGTGCGCGTGGCCGACAAGATTTTCGTGGGCAAGAACATACTGCACGTGGGCGTGTTCAAGCGCAACGACAAGCGAACCATATACAACACGGTATACCGCGACGGACGCAACGGCCCCTACTACATCAAGCGGTTCAACGTGACGGCCATGACCCGCGACCGCGAATACGACCTCACCAAGGGCACGCCGGGCTCAAAGGTGGTATACTTCACGGCCAACCCCAACGGCGAGGCCGAGGTGATAAAGATAACGCTCGAGCCAACCGAGGTGAAGCGGCGCACCAACATATTCTTCGACCGCGACTTCTCGAAGATTGCAATCAAGGGCCGCGCCGCACAGGGCAACCTGCTCACGAAGAAAGCCATCCACCGCATTGGGCTGAAGAGCCACGGCCACTCTACGCTCGGAGGGCGCAAGGTGTGGTACGACCCCGACGTAAACCGGCTGAACTACGACGACCACGGAAGGCTGCTGGGCGAGTTCCTCGACGACGACCAGATACTGGTGGTGCTCGAGGGGGGCGACTTCTATGCCACCAACTTCGACGCCAACAACCACTATGAGGACAACATTGCACGCATAGAGAAGTTCGACCCGCACAAGGTATGGACGGCTGTGCTCTACGATGCCGACAACGAGGGCTACCCATACGTCAAGCGTTTCTACATGGAAGCCACCAAGCGGAAGCAGAACTACCTGGGCGACAACCCCAACAGCCGCCAGGTGCTGCTCACAGACGTGGCCTTCCCGCGGCTGCAGGTGACCTTCGGAGGCAACGACGCCACCCGCCCGCCTATGGAGATTGACGCCGAACAGTTCATTGCCGTCAAGGGATTCAAGGCCAAGGGCAAGCGCATCACCACCTGGAACGTGGAAAGCATAACCGAACTGGAACCCACCCGGTTTCCCGAACCCGAAGAACAGCCAGACGACGATGACACCGACGACGAGCAGCAGGAAAACCTTGACCCCGACGCCGGAAAGTCGCAACAGCAGGTAATCGACGAGATAAACGGACAACTTAGCCTCTTCAACGATGAAGATCTTTAGAATGGCCATGGCCGCCATGGCCGCCCTGCCGCTGTGCTCAGCCGCCCAAGAGGCAGACTCGACGGCATCCGGACGGATAACAACGGCCGCATACATGGTTGGCGCGGGCCGGACAAAGGTGCTCGACACCTATCTGTCGCAAGAGCATTTTGCCGGGCCGGGGGGCACCTTCCTGGCCTCGGTGGAGCGGCAGCGCCCCGGCAGCCGCTGGCTGACGGCCATGCAGCACCAGGCCAACTTCTCTACGACGCGCGACCGAAGCCGACAGTCGCGCCAGCTGGAGGGCTCTTACAACTTCTACTGGGGGCGATACCACTGCTGGCAACTGGCAGCCGACAGGCTCACACTGATGGCCGGGGGTATGGTCGACGCCAACATAGGCTTCATATACAATACGGGCAACGGCAACAACCCGGCCCAGGCGCGGCTCCACCTCAACGTCATGCCGTCGGCGGCGGCCGCCTACAGGTTTTCAATCGGCAAATGCCGCATGGCCATACGCTACGAAGCGCAGCTGCCACTCATAGGCGTCATGTTCAGCCCCAACTACGGGCAGTCTTACTACGAGCTGTTCTCGCGCGGCAACTACGACCACAACGTGGTGCCCACAACGCTCGTCAGCGCCCCATGCCTGAGGCAGCAGCTCATGGCCGACGTCAACATCGGGCGCCGGACTACGCTCCGCTTCGGATATCTAGGCGACTACCAGCAGGCCGATGTCAACAACCTGAAGTCGCATGTCTATTCCCACCGCTTCATGATTGGCTTCGTCAAGCGGTTCAAACTAATAAGCTACCGCCCATGAAGCGCTTCATATCATACGTCATCATTGCCGTTGCCATGGCTGCAACGGTCACTTCGTGCGTCGACGAAGAGGAGTTCGACGACTCGCCCACGGGCAACTTCGAGGCCCTGTGGAAAATAATCGACGAGCACTATTGCTTCTTCGACTACAAGAAACAGGAATACGGGCTCGACTGGGACGATGTATACACCAAGTACAGGGTGCGCATCAGCGACAACATGACGTCCGACCAACTGTTCGAGGTCATGGCCGACATGCTGTCGGAACTGCGCGACGGCCACGTCAACCTGTCGCGGGCGGCAGACTTCGCGCGCTATTGGAGCTGGAAAGAAGACTACCCGTCGAACTTCAGCGACACGCTGCAACGGCGCTACCTCGGCACTGACTACCAGATAGCCTCGGGCATAACATACCGCGTTCTCGACGACAACATCGGCTACATATACTACGAAAGCTTCAGCGACGCCATCGGCGAAGGCAACCTTGACGAAGTAATCAACAGGCTCATGCTGTGCAACGGCCTGATAATAGACATACGCAACAACGGCGGAGGCGACCTGACAAACGCCGAGAAACTGGCGGCGCGCTTCACCAACGAGGCTGTGCACGTGGGCTACATCTGCCATAAGACAGGGCCGGGCCACAACGACTTTTCAGAGAAGGAGGAACAATGGATTGAGCCTTCGTCGAACATGAGGTGGCAGAAAAAGGTTTGTGTGCTCACCAACAGGAGCGTCTACAGCGCCGCCAACGAGTTTGTGAAATACATGGCGTGCATGCCTTCGGTGACAATAGTGGGCGACAGCACCGGCGGCGGGGCCGGCCTGCCGTTCAACAACTCGCTGCCCAACGGGTGGGCGGTGCGCTTCTCGGCCTGCCCGATGTACGACACCGAGGGCCAGACAACCGAGTTTGGCATAGCCCCCGACTATAAGGTGTCTATCACTGACGATGATTTCGACAAAGGCATCGACACCATTATAGAATTCGCCCGCAACCTGCTAAAAGAATAAAAAAGCCGGGATATATTTGCAATTTAAGCAAATTATTCTTAACTTTGCACCGCTAAAATGCGCTTGTGGCGGAATTGGTAGACGCGCCAGACTTAGGATCTGGTGTCTCGCGACGTGTAGGTTCGAGTCCTATCAGGCGCACCCTGTCAAGCCCTAAGTCTCGTTTCCGATGACTTAGGGCTTGACTGCGTATTATGATGCCGCCCAAGCCAAGCCCACCCGATAATCCCACCAGATTGCTGCCCGCCACGTCAAACGCCACCATTGCGCACGGAAGGCGCTACGGCCGCAACGGCCCTGATTGCACCAACAGGCAAAGCAGCAAAGCCCTCCAACCGCATGCCGTCGCCAACCGGGGCTGCGGCACTGCGGCACACGCCGGGAGCCGCAAGGCTAAAAGCGCCCGGAGCGATACTCCTACGGGGTGATGCCGAGGCGTGAACGCACATAACGGCTGAAATAAGACAACGACGAGAAGCCCAGGCGCTCGGCTATCGACGTGAGCGTAAGGTCGCGACGGGCCAGCAGCGGCGGCGGGCATTGACGGGAACGGTGGCGCAGGCTGGCGCCACCGATTCTGTTATATCTATACAAACATAAGTAATGCGTCTACCGGCGGGAGGCGCCAAAATTGCTAATTTTGCCGGCGCAAACAAACAAAAGGCTCATGACAATGGCAACAGAGAAAGACAACACAACAGCAGACATCTTCGAGAAAGACCTGTCGGGGGCTATGGTGTCGCCCCTCGAACCGGGCTACGACCGACTAATCGGCGCCATTTTCGACACCATGAAGACGGCATACGAACTGAACGAGGGCTACCACACGCCCGACGAGGTGCGCTCATACCTCTCGCGCATCACCGGGCGCGAGGTAGACCCGAGCGTAACGCTGCTCCCGCCATTCTATGTCGACTATGGCAAAAACATCAGAATAGGCAAGAACTGCTGGATTCAGCAGGGCTGCACGTTCTTCGACCGCGGTGGCATAACGCTCGGCAACGGCGTGTTCATAGCCCCAAAGGTAAACCTGATTACCATCAACCACGACCCCGACCCGGCCAACCGGAGCGCCACCTACGGCCGCCCCATCGTCATTGAAGACAATGTGTGGATAGGCATCGGGGCAACGGTGCTGCCCGGGGTGACCATTGGCTACGGCTCTATAGTGGGGGCCAACAGCGTGGTGACGCACGATGTGCCGCCGATGACTGTGGTTGGCGGCAACCCGGCACGCTTTATCAAGAAAATAGTGACCGGCGGGGGCGACAGCGCCGACTGACACCCGGCGCCACCCGGAGGGCCGGGCCGCAGCACGCCGCAGCCCTCGCGCCACAGCCGGCAGTCAGGCCCCTGCGCCCTATGCTGGCCGGCAAACCAAGCGGCCCCGGGGCGGCTGCCACCTGCCGGCAGGCAGCAGAGGGCGACAACCACAGATACCATTGCGCCATACGGACCGTCTTGCAATGCAAAACGGGCCGTATGGCATCTCGGTACAGGCCGTTCGGCGTGGCCCGGCGCCCCTTCATCCCTGCCCGGCCATCAAGAACGGCAAGATTGCATGCCGCGGGCCACATGGCCGCGGGCCCGGCGCCACGTCACTTGCGGCGCTCCCTGTACTGACGGGGCGACATGCCCAGCGTCTTTCGCACATAAGTACCGAAAAACGAAGGGTTGGGGAAGCCCAGCTCGTTGCATATCTCCTTCATGCTCTTGTCGGTGTCGTTGAGCAGCCTAAGTATGTCGTTCGACACGAAATTGCTTATCAGTTTCAGGGCCGTCATGCCGCTCACCTGCTTGCATACGGCCGAAAGATACTTGGGCGTGATGCACAGTTTGTCGGCATAGAAGGCCACACTGCGCGGCCGCGGATATGTAGACGACAGCAGGCCGATGAAGTCGCGGAACACCTTCTCGGCCGAATGGCGCGGCCGTTGCTGCGGGTCGAGGAAACGCTCGAGCAGCCCGTAAAAATCGTATAGGCAGGCCTGGAACAGGGTTTCAACCAGTTTCTTGCCGTAACGGCGGTCTTGGCGGTTTATCTTGGCCTTTATTATGTCATAGTACATCTTGAACGACTGCGCCTCAGACGGCTCGAGCCTCAGCACCGGATTCTTGCTCAGAAATAGTATCGCGTTCCACAAGTCGCCGCTGTTCATCTGCGACAGCTGCTGCACATAGTCCTTCGACATGCAGATGCAGCACCCGCAGATGTCGCCGCTGGTCTCGCTCCGCGATATGGTCATGCCCGGCAGGCACACCAGCAAGTCGTATGTCGACACTTCGTGCTCAACGCCATCGATGGTCAGTGTGGCGTGGCCACTCTGGCACAGGCTCAGCAGCAGGGCGTCGATGTTGACGTTCCTCACGGTGGTCATCCTGTCTGTGCTCTCAAACAGGGCCACTCCCTCGTCACTATAGGCTGCCTTCTCGCTCAATTTCCTGTTGTTCAGCATTTCCGAAACTTTGTCTGTGTTCATTATTTCTTCTCCTATCCGGATGCAAAATAAGTCATATTTTACCACAAAGCCGTGTTTTACAATGCTATATTAGTGTCTAATTTTACCTCATTTGCTCTGATATGGAAAAATTAAACACTATTGAGGAACAAGCCCGGCGACATATATCACACTATTGGCATATTTTTGCAGCCCAAACAAACCAACCAACGCAATGAAAAATATGAACAAGAAATGCTATCCATTGCTACTCTCAGCAGCACTGCTGGCGGGCGCCTGCAACGACGCCGGGCAAGGAGAGAGCGCAGCCGGCGGGCCGGTATGTGTGAAGACCATGGCCGTGGCGGCTCCCACGGGGTATGCCCCCGACGAATACCAAGGCACGGTGGAAGAGGCCAACGGCACCGACCTGAGCTTTGCCACCATGGGCACTGTGAGCTCAATCAGGGTGAACATGGGCGACAGGGTGGCCAAGGGGCAGCTCATAGCCACCCTCGACGCCACAACGGCACGCAGCACCCACGAGGCCGCCCTGGCCGCCCTGGCACGGGCCGACGACGCCTTCGGGCGCATGAGGCAGCTGCACGACAGCGGCAGCCTGCCCGAAATGAAATGGGTTGAGGCGCAGAGCAGCCTCAGGCAGGCCCGGGCTGCCGAACAGGCAGCGCGCAAGCAGCTGGCCGACTGCCGGCTCACGGCCCCGTTCGGCGGCGTGATAGCCGCCAAGATGGCCGATGCGGGCCGGAACGTGATGCCCGGCACGCCCGTGGCCCGGCTCGTGTCGGCCGGCGGGCAGCAGGTGCGCATGTCGGTGCCCGAGGCCGAAATAGGGCAGATAAATGTCGGCGACAAGGGCCGCATCGACGTGGATGCCCTCGGAGGCAAGAGCTACCGGGCCACCGTCACCGAGAAAGGCGTCACCGCCAATGCCCTGTCGCGCTCGTACGACGTGAGGCTCAAGGTGGACAACGCCGACAGCCGGCTGCTGCCGGGCATGGTGGTCAGCGTTACGCTAAGCAGCCGCGGCGCTACGGGCTACCCGGTGGTGCCGGCAGGAATAGTGCAGATTGACGAGCGCAACAAAACGTTTGTATGGGTGGTAAGCGACGGCAAGGCTGCCCGTCGCGACATCAACTGCGGCGAATACGTGGGCGACGGGGTGACGGTGACGTCGGGGCTGAAAGTCGGCGAGCGCGTCATCGTCGAGGGAAGCCAGAAGGTGTGCAACGGCACAAAGGTTAAGACAATTTGACAACTGCACCACTCTACGACAAAAAGCAATGCATGATGGAAAACAAAAAGCGTAATTTCGTTGAATGGGCCATGCACTACAGGCAGATCATAATATTGCTGACGTGCTGCCTCATGGCCTTCGGCATCTACAGCCTGCCGCAGATGCGCAAGAACGAATTCCCCGACTTCACCATAAGGCAGGGCATGGTGGTGGCCGTGGCGCCCGGCAACAGCGCCCGGGAGATGGCCGAGCAGGTGGCCAAACCCCTCGAAGAGTACATCTTCAGCTACAAGGAGGTGAAGAAAGAGAAGACTTTCTCGCAGAGCCGCGACGGCATAGTGTACATCCCAAGTGCAGCTCAACGACGACATAAACGACAAGGACGCCTTCTGGAGCAAGTTCAAGCACGGCGTGGCAACGTTCAAGTCGCAGCTGCCCGACAACGTGCTCGCCCTGCAGGTGCTCGACGACTTCGGCGACACCTCGGCGCTGCTCATTGCCATGGAGAGCGACGACAAGACCTACCGCGAGCTCAACGAATACATGGATAGGCTGCAAGACCGGCTCAGGCTAATCCCGTCTGTGGGGCGGATGACGGTCAGCGGCATGCAGAAAGAGTAGATTTCGGTATATGTAGACAACGCCAGGCTGACGAAATACGGCCTGTCTGACCGCATGCTCGCCGCCAAGCTGATGCAGAAGGGCTTTGCCACGAGCGGCGGCCGGCTGCAGACCGACGTGCAGGTGCAGCCCGTCTACGTGGCACGGTCGCTCAACGCTGTGCGCGACGTCGAGCAAATGGTTGTCTACGCCGACCCGAAGGGCAACATAGTAAGGCTGAAAGACGTGGCCAGGGTGGCCAGGGAATACCCCAAGGCCGACAGTTAGATAACATACAACGGCAAGAAATGCCTGCTGCTGTCGGTAGAGATGAAGAAAGGGCAGGACATTGTCAAGATGGGCAACGACGTCAACAGGGCCACCGAAGAGTTCAGGTCGGAGCTGCCTTCCGATGTGGGCATCTACCGCATCACCGACCAAAGCCGGGTGGTAAGCGACAGTGTGGCCACCTTCCTGCGCTAACTGGCCATAGCCATCGTGGCTGTCGTCATAGTGGTAATGCTGCTGCTGCCGCTAAGGGTGGCGTTGGTGGCCGCCTCGACCATACCCATCACCATATTCATATCGCTGGGCCTGCTCTACTGTTTCAACTTCGAGCTTAACACGGTGACGCTGGCCGTGCTCGTGCTGACGCTCGGCATGATTGTAGACAACTCTATCGTCATCATCGACAACTACCTCGAGAAGATTGGCGAGGGCATGTCGCGCTGGCATGCCTCGATAGAGAGCACCACCCATTTCTTCAAGTCCATACTCTCGGCAACGCTCGCCATAAGCATCACTTTCTTCCCGTTCCTCTTCACAACGACGGGAATGATACACGACTTCCTGCTCACTTTCCCGTGGGCCATCACCGCCGTGCTGGGCGTGTCGCTGCTGGTTGCCACGCTGCTCGTGCCGTTCTTGCAGTTCTGGTTCATACGCAAGCCCATGCAGCACAGGCAGAAGTCGTTCTCGGTGCTCGACCTGCTGCAGCGCCACTACAACCGGCTCATAGGCTTCTGCTTCCGCTGGCCAAAGGCCACGGTGACCGCCGGACTGGCCACCGCCGTTGCCGGCATCATGCTCATAGGCACATTGCCACAGCAGATGATGCCCACGGCCGACCGCAACCAGTTTGCCGTGGAGATATACCTGCCGTCGGGGGCGGCCATCGAACGCACGGCAAGGGTGGCCGACAGCCTGGAGCACATACTGCGACGCGACCCGCGCGTGGTGTCGGTGGCATCGTTCAAGGGATGCTCTTCGCCACGGTTCCAAAACAGCTACGCCCCGCAGATATGCGGAACCAACTACGCCCAGTTCATTGTGAACACCACGGGGGTGGACGAAACCATCGAACTGCTCGACGAATACACGCCACGCTACCATGCGGCCTTCCCCGATGCGCTCGTCAGGTTCAAGCAGCTGAGCTACAGCGAAGCCGTCTACCCGGTGGAGTTCAGGCTCAGCGGCAACGACTGGGACTCGCTGCGCACCGATGCCGGCAAGCTGCTGGCGATGATGCGCGCCATGCCCGAGCTGACGCTGGCACACTCTGACAACGACGAACCGCTGCCCACGGCAATGGTGAAGCTGAAGGAAGACGAGGCCGCACGCCTCGGGGTGAGCAACACCACCGTGGAGACCACGCTGGCACTGCGCTACGGCGACGGACTGCCGGTGGCCAAGGTGTGGAACGGCGACTACGACCAGAACGTGGTGATAAAGGGCGAACACGCCGACAGCGCCCTGCCGCGCGACCTGGGCAACGAGCCCATACCGGTGGCCGGAGGGCTCGGCGACGTGCCGCTGAGGCAGGTGGCCACCGTGACGCCAGCGTGGCAGGAGGGCCGGATGGTGCGCCGCAACGGCGTGTACACCATTACGGTGATGGCCGACCTGCGCCGCGGCGAGAACGGCATGGAGCAGATGCAGCGCATAACCGAGCTGCTGCCCACGCTGAACCTCTCGGCCGGCACCACTGTTGCACCCGGAGGCGACGTGGAAGACACCAACGAGAAGATTCCGCCCATACTCGCCGGGCTGGGCATAGCGGCCGTGGTGATACTCTTCGTGCTCATAGCCCACTTCAAGAAGGTAGGCCCGTCGCTGCTGCTGTTTGCCTCTATGCTGCTGTGCCTGTTCGGAACGTCGCTCGGCGTGATCATCCAGGGCGTCGACTTCGGCGTGACTTGCTTCCTCGGCATCGTGGCACTGATGGGCATCATCGTGCGCAACGGCATCATAATGTTCGACTATGCCGAAGAGCTCAGGGCCAAAGAGCACATGCACGTGCGCGATGCCATCTACCAGTCGGCACGCCGCAGGATGCGACCCATATTCCTGACGTCGGCCGCGGCGTCGATGGGGGTGATACCGATGATACTTGGCAAGAGCGGGCTTTGGATGCCAATGGGCACCGTGATTTGCTACGGCACACTGATAACCATGGTGTTGCTGCTCACGGTGCTGCCCGTGGCATACTACATCTGCTTCCGCGGCTCGACCAAACGGCGCGCCAAAGCCCTTGAGCTGGAGTCGATGTGACGACGGGGCTGATGCCTCACGGCGGATTGGCTCAATCTTTATACAACAATAAACATCAATGGTAATGACAATGAAAACTGCATACATACTGCTCATGGCCGCCGCCACTATAACGGCGTGGGGGCAGGCCGGCACTATGGCGGCACAAAACAGGCTCACGCCCGAGAGTTGCGTGGAAATGGCGCTGGGCAACAATGCGCGCACAAAAAGGGCCGCCAACGAACTGGACATGGCACGCGAGGGGCGCAAAGAGGCCCTCACCCACTACTTCCCCACGGTGAGCGCATCGGGCGCAGGCTTCATGGCCGACAAGGGAATGATAAGCCTCGACATCGCGCCGGGCATGGGAATGTCGATGATGAAAAACGGCATCGTGGGCGGGGTGACGGCCACGCAGCCGGTATTCGCCGGCGGACAGATTGCCAACGCCAACAGGCTGGCCAAGGTGAACGTCGAGAAATACGGGCTCATGAACCGCCAGGCCGAAAACGAGGTGAGGCTCACGGCCGAGCGCTATTACTGGCAAGTGGCGGTGCTGAAGGAGAAGCTGCGCACCATCGCTACCGTAGAGAGGCTGCTGGAACGCCTCGACAAAGACGTCGAAGCATCGGTAAGGGCCGGTGTTTGCACCCGCAACGACTTGCTGCAGGTGAGGCTCAGGCGCAACGAGATGGCCAGCACGAGGCTTACCGTGGCCAACAACCTGGCCCTGTCGAAACGCTTGCTGGCACAATACATCGGGCTGACGCCGGCCGACAGCATCGACGTGGCTTTCAACGCCGCCACCGACACGGTGGCAGCGGCGCCCGACGCTCTCTACGCCGACCCTGGCGCTGCCCTGTCGGCCACGCCCGAATACGGACTGCTGCAGGCACAACTGGCGGCCTCGAAGCTCGAGCGGAAGATGGCTACAGGCAAGAGGCTGCCGACGGTGGCCGTAGGCGGTGGGTATATGTACGACAACCTGACCGACCGAGACAAGCCGTTCTGGATGGGGTTTGCAACGGTCAGCGTGCCGCTGTCTGACTGGTGGGCAGGCAGCCACGACATAAGGAAACAGAAAAAGGCCGTGGCCAACTCTGAGATTCAGCTCAACGACCAGAGCCAGCTGCTGATGATAAGGATGCAGGGCGCCTGGGACGAGCTCAACGAGGCCTACAGGCAGACAGGCATTGCAAGAAGCTCGATAGAGCAGGCAGACGAGAACCTGCGCCTAAACCAAGACTACTACAGGGCGGGCACTGCCACAATGTGCGAGCTGCTCGACGCCCAGGCCATCTACAGGCAAAGCTGCGACAGCTATGTGGAGGCCAGGGCGAAATATGAAATAAAGAAACGCGAATACTTGCAGGCCACCGGAAGGTGACCCGTGGCGGCCGATAAAGGCAGGGCGACAGGCAGGATTGCACAACAGCTGAATGCGGGCCGGATTGCAAGACGGGCCGTACTGCACGTCGGGACGGCCCGTCTTGGCAGCCTACACAGCGCATGCCGCTGCCCGGGAATGGCCGTTTCACGCCAATGCGGCTGTGCGGCAACCGGCTGCCGGCCGCCATGGCGCCTGCCACGACATGCTTTCAATGCCTCTCGGACGCCAGCCACCAACAGGCGCCAGCCGGCAGCTGCATGGCCCCTATGACGCCCGCCATGCTGCAACGGCACCGGCAACGGAGGCAGAAACGCCCAAAAGCAACCCCGCCCGCCTGCACCATCTGATGGTGCAGGCGGGCGGGGCATTATGTGGTTACTGCCGCGCCGCCGGCCGTGGCCATGGCGGCGGGGCTATGATGCGGCGCAGGCCAACCGTCAGAACTCGGCCGACTTCGGCGTACGCGGGAACGGTATGACGTCGCGTATGTTCTGCATGCCGGTCACGAAGAGAATGAGGCGCTCGAAGCCCAAGCCGAATCCGCCGTGAGGGCACGACCCGTACTTGCGCGTGTCGAGATACCACCACATGTCCTTCATGGGTATGTTGCGGCTCTGTATCTCGCCGAGCAGCTTGTCGTAGTTCTCCTCGCGCACACTGCCGCCGATGATCTCGCCAATCTGCGGGAACAGCACGTCGGTGCCCTGCACGGTCTTCCCGTCTTCGTTTATCTTCATGTAGAAGGCTTTTATCTCCTTCGGGTAACCGTGCATTATCACCGGCTTGCGGAAATGTTCTTCCACAAGGAAGCGCTCATGCTCGCTGGCCAGGTCCATGCCCCAGCTCACCGGGAACTCAAACTTATGGCCTGCGGCCACAGCCTCTTCCAGAATCTTTATTCCCTCGGTGTACGACAGGCGCACAAACGTGTCGCCCAGCACCGAGTTGAGGCGCTCTATGAGCGTCTTGTCTATCATCTTGTTGAGGAACTCGAGGTCGTCCTTGCAGTTGTCGAGCGCCCAGCGCACGCAATACTTTATGAAATCCTCCTCAAGGTCCATCAGGTCGTCCTGGTCGATGAAGGCCACCTCGGGCTCAATCATCCAGAACTCGGCCAGGTGGCGCGGCGTGTTGGAGTTCTCGGCGCGGAACGTCGGGCCGAAGGTATATATGGCCCCGAGCGCCGTGGCGCCGAGCTCGCCCTCGAGCTGGCCGCTCACCGTGAGCGAAGTCTGCTTGCCGAAGAAGTCGTCGTCGTAAGTTATCTTGCCGTCCTCGCCCTTCTTGAGGTCGTACAGGTTCTTCGTCGTGACCTGGAACATCTGGCCCGCCCCCTCGCAATCGCTCGCGGTGATGAACGGGGTGTGGAAATAGAAGAAGCCATGGTCATGGAAATACTTGTGTATGGCGATGGCCATGTTGTGGCGTATGCGCATCACGGCACCGAAGGTGTTGGTGCGCAGGCGCAAGTGGGCATACTGACGCATGTACTCAAAGCTCTGCCCCTTCTTCTGCATGGGGTAATCGCTGCCGCAGAGACCGTAGATCTCTATCTCGCGGCACTGCAGCTCGACAGCCTGGCCGGCGCCCTGGCTCTCTACGAGCTCGCCGTTGACAGAGATGCAGGCGCCCGTTGTCACCTGCTTCAACAGCTCCTGGTCGAACGCTGCAGGGTCTACCACAATCTGCACGTTCTTTATGGTGGAACCGTCGTTCAGGGCGATGAAGTCTACTGCCTTGCTGCTTCGGTGGGTGCGCACCCACCCTCTGACGTTAACCAAAGAGCCGAAGTCTGTGCGCGACAGCACATCCACGACTTTTGTTCTTTTTATGCTTTGCATTGTAACTTCCTGATAATTGGTTTATTCATAAGATCCCATGCGCAGGCGCACAACCTCTTCCTCGGTGAGGTAACGCCAGTCGCCACGGCGCAGGCCCTTCTTTGTCAACCCGGCAAACTGCACGCGGTCGAGCTTGGTAACCCTGTAGCCGAGCTTCTCGAATATGCGGCGCACGATGCGGTTCTTGCCGCTGTGAATCTCGATGCCCACCTGCTTCTTGTCCACGGGGTCGGCATACTGCACGTCGTCGGCCTTTATCTCGCCGTCTTCGAGCGTGATTCCGTCGCGTATCTGCTGCAAGTCGTGTGCCGTGACGTTCTTGTCAAGATGCACATGGTATATTTTCTTCTTGAGGAACTTGGGGTGTGTGAGCTTGCTGGCCATGTCGCCGTCGTTGGTGAGCAGCAGCACGCCCGTGGTATTGCGGTCGAGCCTGCCCACGGGATAGATGCGCTCGGGGCAAGCGTTCTTCACAAGGTCCATCACGGTCTTGCGCTGCTGCGGGTCGTCGCTTGTGGTAACATAGTCCTTGGGCTTGTTGAGCAGCACGTAGACCTTCTTCTCAAGCGACACCGGCTGGTCGTGGAACTTCACCTCGTCCGACCGCAGCACCTTGGTGCCCAGCTCGGTCACCACGGCGCCATTTACCGTCACTACACCTGCCTGTATGAATTCGTCGGCCTCGCGGCGGCTGCACACACCTGCATTTGCCAGGTACTTGTTGAGTCGCATGGGCTCGTTGGGGTCGATGCTGTCGTCCTTATAGTCGATGCGCTTCTTGAAACCGGCCTTGGGGTTAGGCGCGAAGCCCCCGCCTTGCGGGCGGAAGCCGCCCTGGCGGTTGTTGTAGCCGCCACGCTGCTGGTAGCCCCCCTGTCGGTTGTTGCCATAGCCCTGCCGGCCGCCGGCGTTGTATCCGCCGCGCTGCTGGTAGCCGCCCTGGCGGTAGTTGCCGTAGCCCTCGCCCTCGTTGTTGTAGTTCTGCTGGTATCCTCCGGGGCGGTTGCCTCCGTAGTTGCCGCGCTGCTGGTAACCACCCTGGCGGTTGCCGCCGCCGTAGTTGCCGCGCTGCTGGTAACCGCCCTGGCGGTTGTTGTAGCCGCCACCCTGCTGGTAGCCTCCGCGGTTGCCGTATGACGGGCGCTGCTGGTAGCCTTCCTCGCCCTGGGCCTGGCCGGCGTTGTAGCGCGGGCGGTAGCCTTTGTTGTTATCGTTGTTGCCATAACGGGGGCGGTACTGCTGCCTTGCGGGGCTCGACTGCAATCCGGCGCCGAAGCCCTCGGGGCGGAATCCGCCTTCGTCATTGCTGTTCTTGCTGCTGTAGCCGCCGCGCTCCTGGTTGTAAGGGCGCTGCGTATGGATGCGCGGACGCGGGGAACGCCCCGGCGCGCGGAACTTGGGATAGTCACCCGACTGCCCTGCCGCCTGATAGCCCTCACGGCTTCCGGCACTCTGCTCTGCAGACTTCTCTTCCTGTTTCTTCTCGTTTTCTAATTCCATAATGATAAAATTGTTTATTAAGCCCGGCCTCACGGCCTTTGTTGTTGGTTACATGCGGCGGGGTAAACCGCCATTGTTCATTCTCTCTATGCTTGTGCCGGCCGCCGTGCGGAGGCCTTCGCACTGATCGGTGTGTTCAGATGCCCGTATAGTTGTATGGCGTTATGGCCATGAGCTCGGCCTTGACGCTGTCGCTGACGTCCAGCCTGCCGATGAAGTCGTGTATGGACTCCTCGGTGATGGCGGCATTGGTGCGTGTCAGCGCCTTTAGGGCTTCGTATGGATGGGGGTAGGCCTCGCGCCTGAGCACGGTCTGTATGGCCTCGGCCACCACAGCCCACGTGTTGTCGAGGTCTTCTTTCAGTTTTGCCTCATTGAGTATTAGCTTGCGCAATCCCTTCAGTGTGCTCTCGAAAGCGATGACGCTATGCCCCATGGGCACGCCGACGTTGCGCAGCACAGTGGAGTCGGTGAGGTCGCGCTGCAGGCGGCTCACGGGCAGCTTCCGGGCGAGGAACTGCAGCAGGGCGTTGGCCACGCCGAGGTTGCCCTCGCTGTTTTCGTAGTCTATGGGGTTGACCTTGTGCGGCATGGCGCTCGACCCCACCTCGCCGGCCTTTATCTTCTGCTTGAAATACTCCATCGAGATGTACATCCAGAAGTCGCGGTCGAGGTCGATGACTATGGTGTTGATGCGCCTCATGGCATCGAACACGGCCCCGAGCCAGTCGTAGTTGCTTATCTGGGTGGTGTACTGCTCGCGCGCCAGCCCAAGCTTGCCGGCCACGAAGCTGTCGCCAAACTGCTTCCAGTCGTACTGCGGATAGGCCACGTGGTGGGCGTTGTAGTTGCCTGTGGCACCGCCGAACTTGGCCGTCAGCGGCACGGCCTTGAGCGAGGCCAGCTGCTGCTCGAGCCTGTAGACGAACACCATTATTTCCTTGCCAAGCCTTGTGGGCGAGGCGGGCTGGCCGTGGGTCTTGGCCAGCATGGGCACGTCTTTCCACTCATCGGCGTATTGGCGCAGCTGTGCTATGAGCTCCTCGACGAGCGGATAGTACACGTCGGCCAGGGCGTCCTTTACCGACAGCGGCACGCTGGTGTTGTTGATGTCTTGCGAGGTGAGCCCGAAGTGGATGAACTCCTTGTAGGCGTCGAGCCCGCCAATCTTGTCGAGCTGCTCCTTGATGAAGTATTCCACTGCCTTAACATCGTGGTTTGTCACCTTCTCTATTTCCTTGACGCGGCGCGCATCGGCCTCCGAGAAGTCGGCATAGATGGCGCGCAGGCGGCCGAAAAGGCCGTGGTCTAAAGTGGCCAGCTGGGGCAGCGGCAACTCGCACAGGGCGATGAAGTATTCTATTTCGACGCGCACCCTGTAGCGGATGAGCGCATATTCTGAGAAATAGGCGGCCAGCGGCTCCGTCTTCCCGCGGTAGCGGCCGTCAATGGGCGATATAGCTGTCAGTGCGTCTAATTCCATTGTGTTATACCCTTGTATATATTTTGAGGCCACAAAGTTAATCATTATATTCGACTTAACCGAAAAACAACAGATAAAATTTGCCGGGGCACAAAAAAAGATTCTGCCAACCGGGATGCGGTGCAGAATCTTCCGTTGTGGGCGCTGAGGGATTCGAACCCCCGACCCTCTGCTTGTAAGGCAGATGCTCTAAACCAGCTGAGCTAAGCGCCCGTGCTTCTTGTAAGCGGGTGCAAAGGTAATCACTTTTTCCGAAACGCCAAAACTTTTTCGGGAAAAATTTGCATCCGCCTGCAAAAAAGTTGCAAAAACGACGCTCCGGCGCCTCCGCCGCGCCTGCACACGGTGGCCACGGCCCCACCGGATGGCCGCCGGCACAGCGGCGCACGGCGGCGTCCGGGGGCCACCCCGCCGCAAGGCCAGGCAACATGCCCCGTTTCAGGCTGCCGCAAGGCCCGTTAGGCACGCCAGCGGCGGCCGTTTTGCAAGCCCGCCCCACACGCGGGCGGAAAAACAGCTGTGGCACAACGCGTTGCGCGGCAGGCGGAAGGGCGCAACAACCCACGCCGCCAGCTCGCCTCCGGCCCCGCCGGCCACCGGCCCACGCGATGCCCACGGCAACACCACCCGACACCCCCGAGCCGCCCCAAAATGGCCTCGCACACGCGCCCGCAATGCATCTTTTGCCCGAAAGATTTGCCAGTGTTGCACATTTGTTGTAATTTTGTGCCGCAAATACAACATCATTTAATTTGGAACTACAATGACTCACAACTTATTGCAAGGCAAGCGCGGCATTATCTTCGGCGCGCTCAATGAAGAATCCATAGCATGGAAAGTAGCTGTAAGGGCCGTGGAAGAAGGCGCAAGGATAACTCTGAGCAACACCCCGATGGCCCTGCGCATGGGAACGCTCAACGAACTGAGCGAGAAACTGGACGCCCCCATCGTGGCTGCCGACGCCACCAGCGTGGAAGACCTGGAGAAGGTGTTCAGCGAGTCGGTGAAGCTGCTCGGCGGAAAGATTGACTTCGTGCTCCACTCCATAGGCATGAGCCCCAACGTGCGCAAGCACCGCACGTATGACGACCTGGACTACGGATACCTGCAGAAGACGCTCGACATATCGGCAATATCATTCCACAAGATGCTCCAGGTGGCCAAGAAGCAGGACGCCATAGCTGAATACGGCTCGGTGGTGGCACTGACATACGTGGCTGCGCAGCGCACTTTCTTCGGATACAACGACATGGCCGACGCCAAGAGCATGCTCGAGAGCATAGCCCGCAGCTTTGGCTACATCTACGGCCGCGAGAAGAACGTGCGCATAAACACCATCTCGCAGTCGCCCACGCCCACCACGGCCGGAAAGGGCATCAAGGACATGGACAACCTGATGGACTTTGCCAACAAGATGTCGCCGCTCGGCAATGCCACGGCGGAAGACTGCGCCAACTATTGCGTGATGATGTTCTCTGACTTCACACGCAAGGTGACCATGCAAAACCTGTATAACGACGGCGGTTTCTCGTCGATGGGCATGAGCCTGCGCGCCATGAACCAGTATGCCAAGGACCTGGCACCCTACGAAGACGAGAACGGCAAGATAATTTACGGATAAAGCCCACTGCCGCCACGCCCACAGGCTATAGGCGAGCGGCACGGTTTTGACCTCTGACCGGGGCGCGCCCCATGGCGGAACGGCCAGGGCGACACCACACAAAGAAAGCGGCAACCACCCGGAAATACGGATGGTTGCCGCTTTTGGCTCACTAAATTAATCCAGGAGGCTTTTTAGTAGTTAAGGAGTGCAGGAGTACAGGAGTACAGACAATAGTTTAGTGTATATTTAGGAGACGGTAGACAGGAGTACAGACAATAGTTTTGGAAACATTGGTAACCTGGGAGCATGGCGAAAGTGTTGCAGGAAGATAGTCAAATGCTATTGTCTGTACTCCTGTCTACCGTCTCCTAAATATACACTAAACGACGGCCACGTGTATGTGCAGCCAGCCGCCGATGCCTGTCACGGCATGGATGGCAACCGCGCCCGCTGCATGCCGGCGGCAAGGCAACAGCCTGCCCTATTGCGCTTGCGGGGGCGCGGCAGCGCAAGCAAGCCGCGGCCGCGCCACGGCGGTCAGCGGGCAAACGAGCCCTTGCGCACCGGGCCCGACCGGGCTTTGCGCAAGTCGGCCATGCGCGTCTTAGCGGCCATGGGCGCGCCCCTGGTGCCGTTGATGTAAGGTGTCCAGTCGAATCCCGACGTGGCCGTGTAGGCAAAGCCAAACTGCTGGGTGCCGTAAAGCACCGTCCCGGTGAAACGGGTGTCGGTGAGCGCATAGTTGTTGAATACGGCGCGGGGCAGCGAGTTGCCGTCGGCGTCGGCCACATAGTTTACCACTATCACCCCTCCGGTCTGCGTCCATGTGAACGGACTGTAAGCATAGTCGTCGCGCGGACTGTATATGTTGTAGTCGAGCTGGGTGCCTTCGCCGTTTGACGCAAACTCGCACACGGTGGCATAGTTGTCGCCGGTCTGGCCAAGCACGGCCTGGTAGTACCCGTTGATTGCGCCTTCCCACTGGCCCACGAGCGGGTTGCCGGTGTCGTCGGGGGCCTGGCCGTTGTTGGCCACGAGCGGTATGCCGTCTACATACAGGTGGTTGTCGGCATAATAGTATTCCATCTCGCCCTTGCTGCCGTCCGACTTGTAGACCACGGTGAGCCGCTTCGAGTTGGCCCGCCACGTGAAATCGTCGCCGGTGGTCTGCCCGTTGTTCACCGACTTGAAGCTGCCGGTGCGGTCGTCGCGCAGCACGAGGTAGAACGGCTTGCTGGGGTCGTCGTCGGATACGTAGCTCCCCACGAGGTTTTTCTCATATTCGTTGAGGGCCCCGTCGTTGCCCCCGCCACCCGGGCGCCACCCGGGCGGGTCATAATAATCGTCGCCGCCGTCGCAGGCAGCAAACAGCAATGGCATCATGGCCATCATAAGGATTGAAAGAATCTTTCTCATGACATTATTATATTATAAGTAGCTATTCAAAATTAACCGATACAATAGACCTTGCAGGTGTCCTCTATATCTTTGCCACCATCTTGTGTGCTCTTTCGGGCCGCATACCAAAGTCTCATCGGTCGCGTAGCCCGCTACGCTCTCTCTTCGGACTTTGGCATACATCTCCGAAATAGCGCACAATTTGATGGCAATTAATTTTGAACACCTACTTAGCTGTTACCCTTTGTCTGGGGCCGCCCGGCCGCACACCCCGCGCCCCCGGCGCGAGCCGCGGCAGGCGGCGCAGGCCTGCGCCGCCCCGGCTTCGGGCTTCGTGCGCCCCATCGCCCAAGGCGCTGACAGGCCCTGAGACGGCCTTTGCCCATGGTCAGCCGGATGGGGTATGGCTTTTGAGGCCGTTGCTTACGTTTGCCGATGAGCATAGCGGGCTATGCCCCTTGGCGGATGGACAGACATGGCCCGACAGCCACTCCGGGCGGCTGGGCGTGAAACGCCTGCCTGGCAAAACCAAGGGCGGGCCTCAGTCCTTCAGCGAGTAGGTCACTGTAATCACTCCGCGCACATTCTTTATGTAAGGGGTGTTGGCGTCGCGGTCGTCGATGGAGAACTGCCCTTGCGATGCCGACATTATCTTGCCCAGCTCGCTGCTGCTGTTGTCGGCAAACTGCTGAGCCGTCTTCTCGGCGTTCTTGATGGCCTCTTCCATCATCTCGGGCTTCATCTTCTGGAACGACACATACTCGTAGGTAACACCGTTGCCGTATCCGCCGTCGACCACGGCCACGCCCTGGCGGAGCAGTTCGCCCTGGCGGGCTATGATGCCGCGCACGAGCTTGACGTTGTGCGACGTCACCGTGACCGTCGACGTGATGTTGTAGCGGTAGCGGTGGTTGTCGCTGCCATACCGCTCTGCCTGCAGGTCAACCACCTCGGGGGCGTTGACGCTTATCTCATCGTCCTTCACTCCATTCTGCTTCAGAAACCGTTTCACCTTGTCGGTGGTGGCGTTGATTTTTGTGTATAGCGAAGGCAGGTCGTCGCCCAGCTCCTTTGTCTGTATGGGCCACGTCACCTTGTCGGCCGCCACCTCCTTCTCGGCCAGCCCCTTCACCGTCACCGTGCGGTCTTTGTTGGCAAAATCGTCGATTCCCCACTTTATGCAAAGCCCCAGCACCACCAGTCCTATGGCCAGCAGCGCAGCTTCCTTCACTCTGTTCATGATTGCTTGAATTTTTACGTTAAACTTCTGTTCACTCCCACTGTGGCCCTGCCTACGCCCCGGCATGCCATGCACAGGGGGCCGAATGCCGCCACATTGTTTCTACAAAGATACTAAATGTATCAATATATAGGCTTGCAGCCGTGCTTATTTACGGTTAATTAACTTACGGGGCTGTTCGAAACCAACCGATACAATTGACCTGTCAAGTGTCCTCTATATCTTTGCCACCATCATGTGTGCCCTTTCGGGCCGCATACCAAAGCCTCATCGGCAGTGAGGCCCGCCCCACTCCATTCTTCTCTATTTGAAAAACATCAACGCGACTGAGCACACTTGACGACAATAAATTTACCGGAAACAATTGCATTTACACCCCTGCCCCAACGCCCCAGGGCCATTCAGACATGGACACAGGCCACGCCCGGAACGGCAAAAAACTGTCCGGGCTGGCCATAAAACAAGCCCGGAAGCAACTGCAAGCTGTTTTGCAAACTGTTTTTCTTGCACGCACGGGCATAAAACCGTATTTTTGGACATCAACAATTCCGCCTAAGTAGGTGTACAAAATTAATTGCCATCAAATTGTGCGCTATTTCGGAGATGCATGCCAAAGTCCGAAGAGAGAGCGTAGCGGGCTACGCGACCGATGAGACTTTGGCATGCGGCCCGAAAGAGCACACAAGATGGTGGCAAAGATATAGAGGACACCTGCAAGGGCAATTGTATCGGTTAATTTTGAACAGCTACTTAGCGCCCACAGCTACGCGCCATGCCGACACAAGGCCGCGCCATGCCGCCGGGGCCGCAGCGCAAACAACACCCAACGGACATGAACAAAAGACAATTGATTTGGTATCTGCCTATCGCGGCAACGGTGGCCAACGCCATTGTATTCGCAAGGTTTCTGGCCACCGGCCTTTGGCAGGAAGTGGCGTCGGCCATATCTATAATGTGGTGCGTTTGCGCCGTGGCAGCCATCATGATGCGCAAGAGCCAGGCCGAGAAAGACAACTACCAGTTTACGCTGGCGGCCGATGCGCTAATAGCCGGGGGCATCGTGCTCACGCCGAGCCTCACTGGATGGGAAGGCGCCCGGATGCTGCTGTGGCCCGCCCTGATACCCGCTGCCGACGTGGTACGGTTTTTCTGCCTCAGGGACGAGGCCCGCTGCCGACGCACGCCAAGCCCTGTCGACAAGCCGTTTGTGGCCTCGGAGGCCCTGATGCTGTTTGCTGCCGTTGGCAGTGTGATAGTATGGAACGGCACGGAAATGTCTGCCGCGAACATTGCGTCGATGGCGTGCGCAGCAATTCTGTTCGCAGTTGGCATGTCGCTCCTTGCCAACAAGAGGCTCAACCTCACCTATGCCGACGAGGCGAGCCTGCCCATGACGCTCATCTTTGTGGCAGTGGGCATTGCCATATACAGCCTGAAATACAGCCGTGACACGGCAGACAAGGTGTTCTACACCATCATTGCCGCTACGATTGCACTCATTGTATGGCTCGACCGCATAAGGAGCAGATAGCCCCGACGGCCGCTGTAACACACCCGCCGTTGGCAACGGCAACGAAAAACTACAACCACCATGCACATACAACGCACAAACATACTCGCCCCCGCCATAGCCGCACTGGCCATAGCGGCATTCCTGCTGATGCAAGACAGGCAAGGCACCGTCTACCCCGAGGCATTGCTCAGGGCCGACAGCATAGTGAGCAAACAGCCGGACAGTGCCGCCGTGATACTCGACGGGCTGGAGCACGGCATGGCTTCGGCCCCCGAGGCCGTGAGGATGCGCTACCGGCTCATCCGGCAGAAGCAGATTGCATATTCGTTCGGCAGCTTCACATCCGACAGCGCCGCCCGCGCCTTGGTGGAATACTACGAGACCAGGGGCGAGCGAAGCCGGCTTCCTGAGGCTTACTACTATGCAGGCAAGACATACATGTCGCTCAACGACTCGCCCATGGCCATGGAATATTTTTTCAAGACGCTCGACGCCGCCGCCGAGTCCGACCTCAACCTGCGCGGCAGGACATACAGTCAGCTCGGATATATATTCGACCGTCAATGGCTGGACAGCGAAGCCCTCGGGATGTTCAAGAAGGCGTATCGGTGCAGCAGCAAGACAAACGACACGGTATCCATGATATTTTCATTAAGGGACATGGGCGGAATGTATGTCGACTTGAGCAAGCCGGACAGTGCCCTGGCATGCTACAACAAGGCGTTGGCGCTGGCCGAGGCAAGCCACGACAAGCCGATGGCAATCACTGTAACGGGGCAACTGGCGCGGTTCTACAGCCAACAGGGAGATTACGAAATGGCTTTCAAATGCCTGAACAAGGTTATCGGCGAAGACAGCTGCTGGGACCGGGGCAGCATAGCAGGCATAGCCGCAAAGTGGTATGAGGCCAACGGCAAGCCCGACTCGGCCATCATGCTCTACAAAGAGGTGGCCGACATCGGGACGGTTTACACCAAAGCGGATGCCTACAAGGCATTGGCAGAACACTATCTGGCGCAAAAAAACCTGAAAGAGGCCGCCCTATGCCTCACCAATTACAAAAAAAGCGATTGACTCGATACAAGGAATAACAACGACAGAAGCCATAAAACAGACAAGCAACTTGCGTGAATACCGCTTCAGGGAAAGCGAGTTTCGGAGGCTGCGACAAAAGAACAAGGAGCAAAGAGCCATAATGGCTATACTCGCAACCATTGGTTCGGTTGCAACATTGGCGTTGGCTTTCCTTTCGGTATATCTCAGGCGGAAACGCAATTTGCAAAGTATGAAACTCGGACGCCGGAAAACGGGCAAGGCTTCCGAACCCGGGCATGAAGCAGGCAACGGCATGAAAGACAGCCTGATGCACAGCGAAGAGATATACAAAAGCATCATGCTGATGGTCAACAACCCCAATGCGAAGAAGAAAATCACCGAAGAGATGTGGGCCGAACTGTCGCAAGCGGTAAACAGGATTTATCCCGGCTTCGACGAAAACCTGTACAGCCTGTGCAAGATGAGCGAGTTTGACTATCGCATCTGCCTGCTCATCAAGATAAAAATACAGCCGTCGCACATAGCCGCAATGGCCAACCTGAGCACATCGGGGGTGAGCACCCTGCGCTCAAAGCTATTCATGAGGGCTTTCGGCAAAAAAGGGCGGCCCTCTGATTGGGATGACATAATAAACTCATTGTGAGATTGTTGCGAGCGTCTGCAAGCCGTATTGCAAACTCCGCAAAACGCCCTTTACGCATTGCAAGCTGTTTTGCAAACTATATTTTGAGGGCAACAAGCCCGCCATTAGCTATATTTGCAACAACAAAAGCAACATGCCTATGAAGTGTTTAAAATTATCATCGATTGCCCTAACGATGCCCACGGTCGGCATCACAGAGCGCAAGGCAGTACAGTAACGACTGTTTGCCTTCTGGGAAAACAACATTATCAACCACAAAATCCACCATCATGAACAAAAGACATGCTTCTGTCTTCATACTGCTCCCTACCGTTCTCGGTATCGCCGGGGCTATGACAATCAACAAGTACACTGCGGTTGGTGCCCTGTCGGTTGCACTGGCCACCGTGCTTACATACCTTGTGCCGATAAAAAGCCCCGGGCTGCTCGTCAAACACAAGCCGTCGGCAATGGGCAGCACGCTGAGCCTGTATGCCTCAATGGCCGTATTGCTGGTGCGAACTGACCGGGGCCGACTGGCGCGACCTGCAAGGCAACTTCCACCTATTCAAATACGGGCGGTATGTATACACATACAATGAACTAAAAGACATCCCGGCTGTATAAAACAGAAAAACCGGCGGGAGACAGTGGCTAAGCCCTTGACTCCCGCCGGCTCTTATATATCAAAAGACCTATTATTTCACGTTGCCCACCTTGACAAGGTATTCGGCTATCTGCACGGCGTTGAGTGCAGCGCCCTTGCGTATCTGGTCGCCCGAGAGCCATAGCGTGAGGCCGCAGTCGTCGGCCAGGTCCTTGCGTATGCGGCCCACGTAGACGTCGTCCTTGCCGGCCGTGTCGAGCGGCATGGGGTAAACGAGGTTGGCGGGGTCGTCCTCGACGGTGACGCCGGGGGCTGCGGCAAGGGCCGCGCGGGCCTCGTCGACCTCGATGGGGCGCTCGGTCTCTATCCACACCGACTCGGAGTGGGCGCGCAACGACGACACGCGTACGCACATGGCCGAGCAACGCACGTCGCTGTGCATTATCTTGCGGGTCTCGTTGAACATCTTCATCTCCTCCTTGGTGTAACCGTTGGGCTGGAACACGTCTATCTGCGGAATGACGTTGTAGGCCAGCTGGTGGGGGAACTTGCTCACGGTGACGGGCTTGCCGTCGATTATCTCGCGGTACTGCTGCTGCAGCTCGGCCATGGCGGCTGCCCCGGCCCCGCTTGCGCTCTGGTAGCTGGCTATGTGGATGCGGCGGATGTGGCTCAGCCTCTCTATTGGCTGGAGCACCACAACCATCATTATGGTGGTGCAGTTGGGGTTGGCAATGATGCCGCGGGGGCGGTTGAGGGCGTCTTCGGCGTTGCACTCGGGCACCACCAGTGGCACGTCGTCGTCCATGCGGAAAGCGCTCGAGTTGTCTATCATCACCGCCCCGTATTTGGTTATGTCGGCGGCAAACTCCTTTGACGTGCCTGCCCCGGCCGAGGTGAAGGCTATGTCGACGCCCTTGAAGTCGTCGTTGTGCTGCAAAAGCCTTACCTCATACTCCTTGCCACGGAACGTATACTTGCTCCCCGCGCTGCGCGACGAGCCGAACAACAGCAGGTCGTCAACGGGGAAATCCCTCTCTGCGAGCACGCGCAGGAACTCCTGCCCTACGGCTCCGCTTACTCCTACAATAGCTACTTTCATGTCTTTACACCTTGATAAATTACCTATTTCGGTTGCAAAATTACAACTTTTAGCCCAAATGCCACTTATTTATGATTTTTTTTTTGCACCTTTGCAGAAGATATGCGGCGCGGGGCAAACAGCCGGCCCGCAACGATGCCTGCAAGCCCGCGCCCTAATTGCTAACGAATACCAACACGACCTATGTCTATCCCCGACATCAACAGTTATCTGCCGGTAACGTCTCCGACCATGTCGTTCTTCATTGTGCTGTGCATAATACTGTTCGCCCCCATCGTGATGGGCAAGTTGCGCATACCGCACATCGTAGGCATGGTGCTGGCTGGAGTGGCCGTAGGCCCCCACGGCTTCAACATACTGGCCGACGACCGCTCGATGGAGCTCTTCGGGCATGTCGGGCTGTACTACATCATGTTCCTGGCCGGCCTGGAAATGAACATGGGCGACTTCAGGAAAAACCGCATACGGACATTCACCCACGGCATCATGGCCTTCATAATTCCCATGGCCATAGGGTTCGGGCTAAACGTGACGCTGCTGGAATACGGCTTCGCCACATCGGTGCTGCTGGCCAGCATGTATGCATCGCACACGCTGATAGCCTATCCCACGGTGCTGCGCTACGGCCTGTCGCACCAGCGCAGCGTGACCATCGCCGTGGGGGCCACCGCCATCACCGACACGCTGACGCTGCTGGTGCTGGCCGTAGTGGGCGGACTGTTCAAGGGCAACATCACCGGCGGCTTCTGGTTTCTGCTCTTGGCAAAGATATCCGTGGTGTTCTTCGTGATATTCTTCTTCTTCCCCCGAATAGCCCGCTTCTTCTTCCGGCGCCACGAAGACAACGTAACGCAGTTCATCTTCGTGCTCGCAATGACGTTCCTCGGCGCATGGATGATGGAGTATATCGGCATGGAGGGGCTGCTCGGCGCCTTCCTCGTGGGCCTGGTGCTCAACCGATATGTGCCCAACGTCTCGCCGCTGATGACCCACCTCGAGTTTGTGGGGAACGCCATCTTCATACCGTATTTCCTCATCGGCGTGGGGATGATGGTCAACGTCAACATACTATTCAGCGGGCTGGGCACGCTACAGGTGGCCACCGTGATGATTGCGGTGGCCCTGGCGAGCAAATGGCTGGCGTCGCTGGCCACGCAGAAGCTGTTTGGCATGAGGGCCGTAGAGCGCGAGATGATTTACGGGCTTAGCAACGCACAGGCCGGGGCCACACTGGCCGCGGTGCTGGTGGGCTACAACCTGCTGCTGCCCGACGGCCAGAGGGTGCTCAACGACGACGTGCTCAACGGCACGATAATACTGATTCTTGTCACATGCGTGTTCAGCTCGTTCACCACCGAGAACGCCGCCAAGCGCATGGTGCTTGAGACACGCGCCACCGCCCCGCAGGAAGACACGGGCGACGACGAGAAGATAATGATACCGGTGAGAGACCCCGCCACGGCCGAAAACCTGGTTTCGATGGCCGTGATGATGCGCAACACCAAGCTAAACAGGGGGCTCGTGGCCCTCAACGTGGTTTACGACGACGCCAACAGGCTGGCCAACCAGGAGCAGGGACGGCGGCTCATGGAACGGATAACCAAGGTGGCGGCCTACTCCGACGTGAGGGTGCAGACGCAGGTGCGCATCGCAACCAACATTACAAACGGCATAAAGCACGCCTTCAAGGAGTTCAACGCCTCGGAGATTGTGCTGGGCATGTATCCGGGCGGCAACCGCCCGCACAAGTACCTGGGCGAACTGGCACAGAGCCTCTATAGCGGCCTGAGCCGGCAAATAATACTGGTGAGGTGCCTCCAGCCCCTCAACACGCTGAGGCGCATTGAGGTGGCAGTGCCCTCGAAGGCCGAATTTGAGCCGGGATTCTACAGGTGGCTCGAACGGCTGGCCCGGCTTGCGTCGAACCTGGAGTGCAGGCTGCAGTTCCACGGGCGCCAGCAAACGATGTCGCTCATCAGCGAATACCTGCAGAACACGCACCCGGGGATAAGGACGCAATACACGCCGATGGGACATTGGAACGAGCTGCCGCAGCTGGCCTCGTCGATAGACGACGACCACCTGTTCGTGGTGGTCACGGCAAGGAAGGGGACGGTGTCGTACAAGGCGGCACTCGAACACCTGCCCGACGAGCTGGCTGCCAACTTCCACGGCAAGAACCTCATGATAGTGTTCCCCGACCAGTATGGCGAGGCTGCCAACATGATGACCTACGCCGCGCCGCAACAGCACGAAGACCGCAGCGCCTATGCCGCGCTGAGGGAATGGATTGACCGCAAGATGAAGCGCAAGGACAAACAAAACGCATAAAACAAGAACCCCATATATGATAGACATAAAAGGCATAACAAAGAGTTTCGGCCCGCTGCAGGTGCTCAAAGGCATCGACTTGCACATAGGCAAGGGAGAAATAGTGAGCATAGTAGGGCCCAGCGGAGCCGGCAAGACCACGCTGCTGCAGATAATAGGCACGCTCGACAGGCCCGACAGCGGCTCTGTGGCCATCGACGGCATAGACACATCCACGCTCGGCGGCAGCAAGCTGGCCGACTTCCGCAACCGCCACGTGGGCTTCGTCTTCCAGTTCCACCAGCTGCTGCCTGAGTTCACGGCAAAGGAAAACATCATGATACCGGCATACATCGCCGGCACGCAAGCCAAGGAGGCCGAACGCAGGGCAGCCGAGCTGCTCGACTTCATGGGGCTGGCCGACCGCGGAAGCCACAAGCCGGCCGAACTCTCGGGAGGCGAGAAGCAAAGGGTGGCCGTGGCACGCGCTCTGATGAACAACCCCGACGTGATACTGGCCGACGAGCCTTCAGGAAGCCTCGACAGCAAGAACAAGGCCGAGCTGCACCAGCTCTTCTTCGACCTGCGCGACAAGTTCGGGCAGACTTTCGTCATCGTCACACACGACGAGCACCTGGCTTCCATTACAGACAGGACAATAAAAATGAACGACGGGATGCTTGCCGGCGACAACGGCAACAACGGCGCGGAGCAAGGCACCCCAGACGACACTAACACCACAGAACAATGAAAGGAATACGACTGGGAGATTACAACCAACTGAAGGTTGTGAAGAAAGTAGACTTCGGACTTTACCTGGACGGAGGCGACGAAGGAGAGATTCTGTTGCCGTCACGCTACGTGCCGGAAGGAAGCAAGGTGGGCGACGAGCTCACCGTGTTCATCTACCTCGACCAGGAGGAGCGCCCCGTGGCAACCACCGAGCACCCGCTGGCAAAGGTGGGCGACTTCGCCTACCTGCGCGTGGCCTGGGTCAACGAATACGGCGCGTTCCTCGACTGGGGGCTCATGAAAGACATATTCTGTCCGTTCAAGGAGCAGAAGATGAGGATGGTGAAAGACAACTACTACATTGTGTACATAAAGCTCGACGAGGAAAGCTACCGCATCATGGCCACCGCGAAGGTGGAGCGACACTTCGCCCCGCAACCGCCGTCATACCTGCCCGGCGACGACGTCGACCTGATTGTATGGCAGAAAACCGACCTCGGCTTCAAGGTGATAATAGACAACTGCTACCCGGGACTGGTATACGAGAACCAGGTGTTCCGCCCGCTGCACACCGGAGACCGACTCAGGGGCTACATCAGCTGCATGAGGCCCGACGGGAAAATCGACGTGATGCTGCAACCCACCGGCCGCCAGCAGACCGAAGAGTTTGCCAACACGCTGCTCAACTACCTGCACGACAACGGAGGCCACTGCAACCTCGGCGACAAGAGCCCGGCCGAACTGATAGCCGACACGTTCAAGGTGAGCAAGAAAACGTTTAAGAAGGCCGTCGGCGACCTGTACCGCCGAAAGCTAATCACGATTGCCGACGACGGCATAACGCTGGTCTGAACAGCGCCGCGCCGCCTGGGCTTTGACAACGCGGCCGTGGCAACCTTTGCGTTGCCACGGCCGCATTGCATTAAGCCATGGCCCGCGGCAAGTAAAGGCTTTCAGAAGCCAGTTCAGGGGAGTAGCTGACATTCCATTCTTCTTGTTTAGACTGTCCAAATTGTGTGCATAGTACTGAAAACAGGAGCAAGGATTGCAACCGGCTTTTCGGACTGACCCCAATTTGCGGGTGAGCCGTGGCATGCCACACGCCGACATGGCAAGCGGAGCCTACTTATCATACAAACGGAAACTATTATACGGCAATCTCCGGGTTAGTTTTCATGCAAGCGAGACCCACCGGCCGCCACGCTTCCACCTGCCGCCCGAAAGCCCGTAAACGCAAAAGAGACATCAGCCGTGCTGATGTCTCTCATTCGTGTGGGCGCTGAGGGATTCGAACCCCCGACCCTCTGCTTGTAAGGCAGATGCTCTAAACCAGCTGAGCTAAGCGCCCGAGTTGCTTGTCTTAAGCGGTTGCAAAGGTACAAACATTTTTTGTCATGGCCAAATTTTGAGGCGTTTTTTTCAATCTTACCTTCATTTTTTCATCATCCTGGCCCATCGCCGCCATCACTACAACGCCAAAGCCCCCGCAAAGGGCAACGTGAAACTGGCTGTCAAACACCGATGACGCCACAGCCAAAAAGCCATCAACAGCAAAAACGGCGGGGCGATTCGAGCTAAAAACAAGGGCGCCTCGAGCAAAGCAGGGCCATCGAAAGCAAAAAAAGAGGGCCGGCGGGGCATGATGCCCAGCCGGCCCAGTAAATAAAAATTCCTTGTAATTACTTTATTGCAACAGTGGCGCGACGGTTGTAAGAAACCGGAGACAGCGTGTTGACGCCACCGGCAGCAACAACCTCGATGTTGTCGCGGCTTACGCCCATGTTGACGAGCTCGTCGGCAACAGTGTCGGCACGCTTCTGGCTCAGCTTCTTGTTCCAGCTTGCGCTTCCGGTCTTGCTGTCAGCATATCCGGTAACCACAATCTTAGAGTTGTTGGCCTTGGCAACCTCAACGAGGTCCTTGACGTTCTGGAGATCCTTCTTAGAGGCAATCTTAGACTTGCCGATGTTGAAGAACACAGATACGGGAGCTGCAACCACTTCCTTCACCACCTTTGTCTCAGCGGGCTTCTGGTTGGCCAGCATGTCCTTCAGCTTGGCGTTCTCAGACTGAGCGTCGGCCAGCTGTGCGTTGAGGGCGTCGATCTGGCCCTGCGAGAGAGCCTTGAGAGCCTCCACGTCGGGAGTCTTGTCCCACTTAGCCTTGCCCAGGTTGTAGGTGATACCCACTTCCACGTTCAGCATGTTGTCGCGTGTCTTGGGCCATCCTGTAGCTGTCGGGCCGTCTTCGGTGATGCCGTCGAAGTCGGGCTCGAACCAAGCCCACGACAAGTCGAGGTTGATGGCCACCTTGCGGCTCAGGCGGAAGGTGTTGAGGATACCGAGGTTGAGGTCCATTCCGTAACGGTTGTAGCTCATGTTACGGCCGTAACCTGCACCCAGATAGGGGATGAAGTTCCACACACGGGTCTCGTTGTAACCGCAAATCATGTTGCTCAGGTTGAAGAGCACCTGCTCGTTGAGCACCCAATACTTGCTTGCGTTCAGGTCTTTATCGTCGCTGGCAACAGTGCGGCCCCATACGCCGTTGAACTTTGTGCGCAATCCGATGCCCGGAGTAAACCACTTACCTATTGCAACAGAGAATCCGAGATTGTTGCGGAATCCCTTGAACGGGCTCTTTGACAAGCCGTAGCCCATCTCTTCGTTGCTATAGAAAACGCTTCCGGCAAGGTTTGCCTGTACAAACCAGTTGCTCCAGAAGGAGTTCGTGGCAACGCTGTACTTCATTTCAGGTACAGCTGATTCGTTGTCCTGAGCCATTCCGGCTACAGAGACGCTGGCAAAAGCCAGCATAATTAATAACTTTTTCATACCTATACTAATTATACTTAAACAATATATCACACTTAGTAGTATGTGCAAAAGTAAACATTTCTTTTCATTCAGCCAAACAAAACATGCCTTAAAAAACAATTTTTGGGTGAAATATTACTAAATGTCCAATATTATTGCGCAATAATCATCGTAAAATCACGTTTAATCAGTCTACGGCTACAATTAATAACCGCGGGCGGCCGGCACCGCCCGCCAACAAGAAACAAATCATACAAAACCACGTCCCGGCAGCTAAAGCCGCAACCCCTAGCACATTATTAATAATAAGTAGCTGTTAAAAATTAACCGATACAATAGACCTTGCAGGTGTCCTCTATATCTTTGCCACCATCTTGTGTGCTCTTTCGGGCCGCATACCAAATTCTCATCGGTCGCGTAGCCCGCTACGCTCCCTCTTCGGACTTTTGCATGCATCGCCGAAATAGCGCACAATTTGATGGCAATTAATTTTGAACACCTACTTAAAAGGGAAAAGCGCATGCGCCAAAACGGCATGCGGCATGTGCCCCCGCGGGCGCCACAGGTGGCCCGGCCCTCTGCCCACGGCCGGCCCCACGCCCAATCCGGCCATGCTTGATGCGCAAACAGCGCACGAGCAAACCACAGACGGCGTGGGTCCACTGACTGAGGCCCCACACCGTCTCTGCCGTCTATCCCGCCAAGCCCCTTGCGCCTGCGGCGCCGTCAGCCGAGCAGCTGCTCGATCTCTCGCTGCGGCAGTATGCAGATGATGGCCTTGCCGTCGGGTGTGTAGTTCACGTTGGAACAGGCAAACAGCTCGTTGACAAGGCTCTCCATGGCCATGTTGTCGAGCACCTGGCCCTCGGGTATGGCCGCAGCCCGCGCCATGCTCATGGCGAGCGACTTGTTCAGCTCGTCGACAGAGCCCGAGCTGCACTCCAGTGCATCGGCCACCATGGTGCGGAGCAGCGCCACGCAGTCGATGCCGTCAAAGCCGGCAGGCACCCCGTTGACGGCATAGCTGTTCTGGCCGAGGGCGGTCAGTTCGAAGCCGATGGCCTCGAGCTCGGGCATCACCTTGTCGAGCACCACGGCGTCTGACGGCGCAAACTGCACCACCTCGGGGAAGAGCACGCGCTGTGTGTCGGCCGCCCGCCCGCCAAACTGAGCCAGGTAGCGCTCGTAGCGTATGCGCAGGTCGGCCCGGTGCTGGTCTATTATCATCAGCCCCGACTTCACAGCGGTCATGATATACCTGCCCTTGTATTGGTAATGCACCGGCGACTTGTCGTCGGCGGCCGGAGCCTCTCCGGCAGGGGCGCCCGCGGCATCAGCCGGCTCTTCGGCCATCTCCCCGTCGCCAAACAGGCTGTCGGACTCGGAAGGCACGTCGGCCTTCACCCCCGAGTACATCTCCTCCCAACTGCCGGGCATCTTCGGCCTTGCCTGGTGGTCGGTCTTGAAGGGGTTGTACGCCGGGTTGAAGTCGACCGACGGCTGCGCGGCCCCGTTGCCCGGGTCGAACACAGGTATGTCGGGGCAGCCCTCGGTGTCGAAATCTATTGTGGGCACCTCGCAGAAGCGCCCTATGGAGTCTTTCACCGCAGCCGTGATGATCTGCCACACAGCCTGTTCGTTCTCAAACTTAATCTCGGTCTTTGTCGGGTGTATGTTCACATCGATGTTTGCCGGGTCCACTTCGATGTAGATGAAATAAGGCACCTGCATGCCCACGGGCACCAGACGGTCGAAAGCGTTCATCACAGCCTTGTGGAAGTATGGGTGCTTCATATACCGTCCGTTGACGAAGAAATACTCATGCACGCCCTTCTTTCGCGCCGACTCCGGCTTGCCCACATAGCCGCGTATGCGGCACAGGGCCGTGTCTACCTCCACCGGCAGCAGGTCTTGGCTTATCCGGCGGCCGAACACGTCGGTTATGCGCTGCCTGAGGCTGCCAGCGCGCAGGTTCATCATTTCCGCCCCATTGCTGTGCAGCGTGAAGCTGATGGCGGGATAGACGAGCACTATGCGCTCATAAGCCGCCACGATGTTGTTTAGCTCGGTGGCATTGGTCTTGAGGAACTTGCGCCGCGCCGGCACGTTGAAGAACAGGTTCTCGACCATGAAGTTGCACCCTACGGGGCAAGCCACCGGCTCCTGGCCCACCACGCGCGAGCCGGAGATAGACAGGTGGGTGCCTATGTCGCGCCCCTCGAGCCGGGTCTTGAGCTCCACCTGCGCCACAGCGGCTATCGACGCGAGCGCCTCGCCCCTGAACCCCATGGTGTGCAGGGCGAACAAGTCGTCGGCCTTGCGTATCTTCGACGTGGCGTGGCGCTCGAACGCCAGGCGCGCGTCGGTCTCCGACATGCCCGTGCCGTTGTCGATTACCTGTATCGACGTGCGCCCGGCGTCGACCACAAGCACGTTGATGGCGGTGGCGCCGGCATCGACGGCGTTCTCAACCAATTCTTTTATCACCGACGCCGGGCGCTGTATCACCTCGCCGGCGGCTATCTGGTTTGCCACGGAGTCGGGCAGCAATTGTATGATGTCACTCATTGATCGTTGGTATTTCAGTTAGCAAACGCCCGCCCGCGCGGCCCCGGCCTCGGGGTGGCCGCAAACGGGGCCACGGGCAATAATCAAAGCATGCATCCGGGGGCATGGGGCTGCCGCATCGCGGCGGCGGCACACGGGCCGCTCCGCCCGCCACGGCCGCCCGTCAGAGTATGTAGCGCACCAAGGCCAGCAGCACGATGAGCAGGAACACAAGCACTGCCACATGCATCCTGGGGCGGCCTGAGGCCTCGCGCTCGCGGGCCCTGCGCAGGTGGCGCGTGCTGCCCGAGAACACCCCTCTCAAATGCTCCGGCCTGAACTCCTCGGGCGCCTCGATGCCAAGCTCGCGCCGGGCACGCTCCTCGATGGCCCTCAACCGCTCGCGGCGCTCATCATAATATATGTATCTGTGGTTGAAGCCGCGGGGCTTGCGCCTGGAAAACAGGCTCATGCCCCGCCCTCCCCGGCCCCGGCGCCGTCTTCCGGGCGGGTGGCTGCCGCCGGGGCGGCGGTCACGCTGGCCTTGTCGCCTTCGCGGTTGCCCTCTCCGCCATCGGCCCCTGCGGCCTCGGCCTGGGCCGGTTGCGTCACGGCCGCGGGTGGCACGGCGGCGGCCGCAGAGTCGGCCGGGGCTGCCAAGCCTGCGGAGTCGGCCGGCAAGGCAGGCGCCTTCAGCGTGTCGGCACCGAAGCGGCGCGGCACCGGCGGCGCCGCCAGGGGCGACTTAGGCCTGTCGACAGGTATCGAGTCTGACGCCGACGGCTTGCCCGACAGGTGCTGCAGCGGGGCCTCCTTGCGGGCCACCACCTTGAGCTCGGTGCCCGCCTTCTTGCCCCGCCAGTTGAATATGTCGTCCTTGTTGAGCGGGCGCACGTAGTCAAACCATGCGTAGCTCGGCAGGAAACGCTTGGCCGGGGGTATCTGCGACATGGGGTAAAGGGTGCCTTCGGCCTTCGGCATCCACACCTTCTTCATCTTGCGGTTTTCGAGAAACACCTTCAGCTGGGTGGTCTCGGTATAGTTAAGCCCTATGAGCGAGCTGTCGCTGTCGTCGACGGGGTAATAGACGATGAGCACATTGTCGTTGGCGTCGGCCTCGTATATCTCTCCGTTGCGGAAGAAGGCGAACATCTCGTCGGACGACACCTGGTTGTAGTTGGTCGAGTCGGGCAGCTGCTCAACCGAGAGCGCCTGGCCGATGACATGGGCGCGGTTGATGGTAGAGTCTTTCATGTAGACCTTTATCACCTCGCCAAGCAGCTGCTGGCTCTGGTTCCACACTATGGGGTCGCGGTACATCGTAAGGCACGAGTCCTTGCTGTTGTACACCAGCGAGTCGCACACGGCCTGCACGTCTATGCGGTAGGCCCTCACCTTGTTGTATGCGTGTATCTTGCGGTATGCCGAGTCGGTGTCGATGTTGTACGTATATATCTTGAACGTGTCGGCATGCATGTATAGCGAGTCTTTCTGCGAGTAGTCTATGGCCACGGCGCGCTTGGTGGCCATGCCGTAGCCGGTGTTCTCGTTATACCAATAATAGTCGCAGGTCATCATGTTCTTGTTCAGCGAGTCAACGTAGACCACATTGTCGAAAGCCTCGCTCGTGCCCTGCTTGCTGTCGTAGTATACGCTGTCGCCGGTCATCCACTTGCCCTTGTCGCTCATCACCGAGCGTCCGAAGAGCCTGGCCCTGTCGAGGTTGGTGTTGTAATATCCGTCTTCGGTATATATGTGGCTTGCGCCCGATGTGATGTTCGACGGGCCAACGGCATGCGCCACCGACGTGCCCGTGTCGTAGTAAAGCGTGTCGCTGGTCAGGAAAAACTTCTTGTTGCGCAGCTGCACGTCGTAGTTGAACACCGCCTGCTTTGTCTCGGTGTAGTATTCGCCCCAGTCGGAGGTCAGCTCGCTGTCCTTGTCAACGAGCTTTCCGCCCTCGAAGAAGTAGCCCACATTGTACAGCCGGTCGAAGTTCAGGCTGTCGGTGTACAGCGTCGACTTGCGGTGCTTGAGCACGACGTTGTATCGCGCCATGGCCATCTGCTCGTTGCCGTCGTAGAAGGCGTAGTCGCTGAACAGCGACAAGGTGTCGCCCTGGTACATCTTCACGTGGCCGAAAGCCTCGAACGAGTTGGACATCTCATAGAAATGCGCGCTGTCGCAATATAGCGTGGCGCCCTGGTGGCGGAAGGCCACATGGCCGTTCAGTATCTGGGCGTCGGGGTTTTTGTAGCGGTCGTAGTGCAGCACGTCGGCATGTATGAGGTAAACGCGGTTGTCGTCGGCGGCGCCCCTGGCCGCGCGCTGCTTCACGGGCAGCATCGACCGGGCCACACATAGCCCAAACAGGCATAGAACCAAGGCAATGGTGGTTCTATGCCCGCTGAAAAGTTTGGCAGGGAATGGTTTCCTGGTCATTTTATCCAGCCTTGATATTCAAACTTGCAGTCCTTGTACCGGTCGTTGATGCGCACGTAGGTTGTCTTTATCTTGTCTGCCACCCACTCGTGCAGCTTCTCCTCGCGGCGCTTGCCAAGCACAAGGTCCTTCATCACCTGGAAGTCTTCGGTGATGGTGGCCTTGTGGCCGTCGACGCGGTTTTTCAGCTTCACGATGGCGCAAACCGTCTTTCCCCTGTCGTTTATCATGCTGAAAGGTGCCGATATCTCGCCCACCTTCATGGTGTCTACAACCCTTGCCACCTCGGGCGGCAGGTCTTGCATCCTGAATTTCGAGGTGCGCGCCGAGCCCATTATGTTAGACATCAATCCGTGGTTGTTGCGCGTGTCCTTGTCGTCGGAGATGACGGTGGCGCCCTCTTCGAAGGTGAACAAGCCCTTGGTTATGTCCGTGCGTATAGAGTCGAGGCGTGCCAGCGAGCTGCTGACGGCCTTGTCCGAGATGCGCGGCTTGAGCAGTATGTGGCGCACCTTGATTTTGTCGCCGCGCTTGTCGATGAGCTGTATGATGTGGAAGCCAAACTCCGACTCAACAATCTTCGACACCTTCTTGGGGTCGGTCAGGTTGAAGGCCACGTTGGCGAAGGCCGGGTCGAAGGTGGTGCGGCCCGCGTAGTCTATCTCTCCGCCCGAGCGTGCCGACCCCGGGTCTTCCGAGTAGAGCCGCGCCAGGGTAGAGAACGACGTCTCGCCCTTGTTTATCCTGTCGGTAAACGAGCGCAGCTCGTCTTTCACCCTGTTTATCTCTTCCTGCTCGATGCGTGGCGTCTGTGTGATTATTTGCACCTCCACCTCGGTAGGCACAAAGGGTATGCTGTCTTGGGGCATGTCCTTGAAATAGCGCCTCACCTCGCCGGGTGTCACCTTGATGTTCTCCACCAGCTTCTCGCGCATCTTCTGCGTGGTCATCTGGTCGTGTACAATGTCGTGCAGCTCGTTGCGTATCTGGCTGATGCTCTGCTTCTTGTATTCCTCAAGCTTCTCTCTCGAGCCGGCCTGCTGAATCCAGTATTCCACATAGTTGTCCACCTGCCCCTGCACGTCGGCCTCGGTCACCTCGACGCTGTCGATGGCAGCCTGGTGCAGAAACAGCTTCTGCACGGCCAGTTGCTCGGGTATCACGCAGTCGGGGTCGCCGTTCCACCTGGTACCTTCCTGTGCGGCCTGCATGCGCATCGCCTCCACTTCCGACTTCAGTATGGGCTCGTCGCCCACCACCCATATCACCTCGTCCACCACATTGTGTGCGGAAGAGTCGGCGGCGGTCTGGGCTGCAGAGTCGACGCCGGCCATCGAGGCACAGGCCAGCAGCGTGGCGAAACAGAGATTGCCTTTTAGTTTCATCTGCTATTTATGATTGTTTACTGTTTTCAATACGTCTTTGTTTACCTCCACCTTGTACTTCTTGCGCAGCTCGTCCACCCAGTTCTTCTCAAGCAAGTCTTGGTAGTCGGCGGTCACCAGGCCGCGCACGTCGGTATATTCCTCAGGCCCTTTCTTAAGCAGCTTGCCGTAGACGGCGTCGATGGGGAAGTCTTTGGTGGGCGCCACCTTTACGTCTTTCTTGAACACCTCGCGGTCGATGAGCGCGTTGTCTCCTTCCTTGAACACGCCCTTCTCCACGCGGATGCGCAGCACCGAGTCGTTGTTGAACGTTGTGCGCAGGGCCTCGGCCCACTCGCCAAACGGCAGTTTCCTCACGCAGTCCTTCACGGCCTCTACGTCGGCCTTGTCTTTCACGTGGTATGCCATGCCCTTGTATCGCGGTTGGCTCCATGCATACTTCTTCTTGTTTTTCTTGAAGAATGCCTCCAGCCCGAGCGTGTCGGTGGCGGCCTTGTTCCACACCATGCGGTTGCTGATCTCGTAGAGCAGCAGTCCGTCGTGGTATTCGCGTATCAGGTTCTTCAGGGCCGGGTCGGCGGCCATCAGCGAGTCGGCCCTGCGCTCTATCACCTGCTCGCGCGTCAGCGTGCCTGCTGAGCGTGCCACGATGGTGTCTATGCGCGCCAGTGCCAGGTGCTCGCGTATGTTGCGCTGCTCTATGAACTTCATTATGTTGCCGCGCAGCGAGTCGTAGGGCTCGAGCTGCTTGTGGCCCTTCATGAGTATGATGTGGTAGCCGGCGGGCGAGAGGAACGGCTCGCTCATCTCGCCGTCCTTCAGGGCGTAGGCCCTGTCTTCAAACTCCTTCAGCGTCTGGCTCGGCCCAATCCACGGCAGCAGTCCGCCGTTGGCGGCCGAGCCCGGGTCTTGCGACAGGCTCTTGGCCGTCTCGGCGAAGTCGGCGCCGCCCTTGAGGGCCGCGTATATGGAGTCGATGCGCTCCTTCACCTTCTGCCGCTCGGCGTCGGTGGCCTTCTGGCCCACGTATAGGAATATGTGCGCCGGGCGCACCAGCCCCCGCGGGCCTATGGCCCTCTTGGTGTTGTCGTACACCCTGCGCGCCTCGGCCTCGATGTCGGCGTCGCCCACAAACGTTGGCCTTATCTGCTGGTCGCGGTACTGCGCGAACTCGGTCTTGAACGAGGCCATGGTGTCGAGCCTAGCGTCGAGCGCCGCAGCCACCTTGAGCTTGTAGTTTATGAACAGGTCGACATACTCGTCCACCGTCTTCTTGTCGATCACGCCCTCGGCGTTGTTCTTGTTGTATGAATACTCAAACTCCGAACGGGCCACGGGCTGGCCGTTGATGGTCATCACCGTGGGGTCGTCCTGGGCGGTTGCCGCCCCGGCTGCCATGAGCAGGGCGGCAATCATTGCTCCTATCTTCATCGCTTTGGTCAATCGTTAGGTCTCGAATAGTTTGGCGCCTCGCTCGTGATGGCGATGTCGTGGGGATGGCTCTCGAGCACGCCGGCGTTGGTTATCCGGGTGAACTTGGCCTGGTGCAGGCGCTCTATGTCGGCAGCCCCGCAATAGCCCATGCCCGAGCGCAGCCCGCCCACGAGCTGGTAGATCACCTCCTGCACGGTGCCCTTGTAAGGCACGCGGCCGGCGATGCCCTCGGGCACGAGCTTCTTCACGTCTTTCGTGTCGCTCTGGAAGTAGCGGTCCTTCGAGCCGTTCTTCTGCTCCATGGCCTCGAGCGAGCCCATGCCGCGGTAGCTCTTGAACTTGCGCCCGTTGAAGATGATGGTCTCGCCGGGGCTCTCTTCGGTGCCGGCCACGAGCGACCCTATCATCACCGAGCTTCCGCCGGCGGCCAGGGCCTTGACGATGTCGCCCGAATAGCGCAGGCCGCCGTCGGCGATGAGGGGCACGCCCGTGCCCTTAAGGGCGCTGAACACATCGTAGACTGCCGACAGCTGCGGCACGCCCACGCCTGCCACCACGCGCGTGGTGCATATAGAGCCCGGCCCGATGCCCACCTTCACGGCGTCGGCACCATTGTCCACGAGCAGCCGTGCGGCCTCGCCCGTGGCCACGTTGCCCACCACGATGTCTACCTGCGGGAACGACTTCTTGGCCTCGACAAGCTTCTCGACCACATATTTTGAATGGCCGTGGGCCGTGTCTATCACTATGGCGTCGGCACCGGCGTCGACAAGGGCCTGCATGCGGTCGAGCGTGTCGACGGTGACGCCCACGCCGGCGGCCACGCGCAGGCGGCCCTTCTCGTCTTTGCATGCCATGGGCTTGTCCTTGGCCTTGGTTATGTCCTTGTAGGTTATCAGGCCCACAAGGTGGTTGTCTTTGTCTACCACCGGCAGCTTCTCGATCTTGTTCTCCTGCAGTATCTGGGCTGCGGCGGCCAGGTCGGTCTGCATGTGCGTGGTCACGAGGTTGTCTTTCGACATCACGTCGTCCACCTTCTTGTCCAGGTGGCGCTCAAAGCGCAGGTCGCGGTTGGTGACGATGCCCACCAGGTGGTTGTCTTCGTCTACCACGGGTATGCCGCCGATATGGTATTCTGCCATCATGTCGAGAGCGTCCTTGACGGTGGAGCCGCGGCGTATGGTCACGGGGTCGTATATCATTCCGTTCTCTGCACGCTTCACGATCGCCACCTGGCGGGCCTGCTCCTCGATGGTCATGTTCTTGTGGATGACGCCGATGCCGCCCTCACGAGCTATGGCTATGGCCATCTGCGACTCGGTGACGGTGTCCATGGCCGCTGTCACGAATGGCACGTTAAGCTCGATGTTGCGCGAGAACCTTGTTTTCAACTCCACTGTCTTGGGCAGCACGTCTGAATAAGCCGGGATTAAGAGGACGTCGTCAAAAGTCAAGCCGTCCATCACGATTTTATCTGCAATAAATGATGACATATTTGATACTGTATAAAATTATTGCGTGCAAATTTAGCACTTTTTTTTCAGTTAGCCGTTATGGCCGCGCCATTTTCTTCGGCCGTTAACACGATTTAGCCCAAATCTCGCTTCGGCCGACGCTACGGGGGCAAAACCACGCGGCCGGGCTGCCACCGGCCATGCCGACCGCCCCGCGCCCCTCTGCCACGCCGCGCCAAGGCTTAGGCCCTGATGGGCCGTCTGGCCATGCCATACGGGCCGTCTGGCCTGCCGATACGGCCCCGGCGGCCGCATGACGGGGCGCCTGGCTCAGCCCTTGCGGCTTCGCTTCTTCGGGAAGGGCAGCGCCTCCCACAGCGCCCTGGCCACCCGCACGGCAAGCTCGCCGTGCCCCACGTCGACGATGATGTGCTCGCGGGCCCCGTCGTAGGGGCAGCCGCGCTCGGCGTCGGGCAGGAGCCGGGCCACGGCCGGGAGGTCTTTGGCGTAACAGGTGTCGTCGCACACCGTGAAGACGGGCTTGCCGTCGAGGAAAACCACGTAGTCGCCGAACATCTTCCGCCAACTGACGTCGCCGGCAGGCGATATCTGCCTGCACACAAAATCCACAAAATCAATGCTGCTTGCCATATATCCACGCTTTGATGATTATCATTTGCGGCGAGCCGCCCGGCCACTGCCGGCCGCATGCGGCACGCCACCCAACGGCCACAAAGGTACAACAGGGGGAAGGAAAAAACAAGCACGCGGGATGGTTTCTTCGCCCTTACGCCAACAATGGCCCAAGACAGGACAGAGCCTGGCCCACCGAGGGCCACGGCCAACGGGCGGCGCCGACGGCGGCCCACGGCCCGAAGCCCCGCCCATGAGGGGCCCACGGCACTGCAATTGGCACTGCGGATGGCGCTTGCCGGGCTTAGTGCCAACTGCAAAGGGAAAAAAGCACGACGACATGTGGGTGTATAGTGCCAACTGCAATGTATATCTTTATATATACATTGCAGTTGGCACTAACCCCCGTGTAGTGATAGATTGCAAATGGCATAAAGCGCACTGCAGTGTCATGCCCTGCCACGCCGCGCCACCGGCCGCCGGCGAATGGGCATGCCCGCCAGCAGGAGCCTGGGCGGTGGCGAGCCGCGTCAAGGCGTCAGTCTACCCGACGGCATTCCGGCCGGAGGCCACCGTCACATCTTCCAGAGTTTTTTTTGACAAACCCGCGCGGTTTCGCCTATGGATGCAACAACAGTCATTGCTACTGCCGCCGGCGTCTGTTTAGCAGCACGCACGGCCCAAGCGGATGCAGGAGCCACGGCAAAACACTGTTCAACATCACCGCACATTGAGCCTGCCGGCGGGTTTCACGGCAAGCGGGCACACGGAGGGTGAGCGGGGCGCACAGTCGCCATGCGGCGGCGCAACCGCCTGTGGGCGAGCCATAAAGGACGGCAGCATAGCCTGATGCCGAGCCGCCAGTGGCACCGCCCCCACCGGCGCATTGCCACCACGGCCGCCCGGCGCCGGTGGGCGGGCATAGCAGACCGGCTGTCGGCACAGCACGCTACGGCCGGCATGGCTGGCAAGCCATCCTACGGCAATGACGGCTTGCCTGCCGAGGCCCTGCCGCAGCATGAAATTATTTTAGTTTTTCATCAGTCTGGCACACCCTATTGAGGAATAAACCTTTAGCGGGGTATTTCAGAAACAGAGGCAACGATTTGGCTGCCGTGCGAATGTCTGCGGTTTGCGGAGCTGTGCTGCCAAGGGGGGATTTTGGAGGCGGGAGGCTGGAGGCGGGAGGCTGGAGACGGGAGACGGGAGTACAGACAATAGTTATGGAAACATGGAATCTATGGGAGCATTGTGAAAGTGGTGCATGAAGATAGTCAATGCCATTGTCCTCTAACTCCTTCTAACTCCCTCTACCTCCCTCTACCCCCCCTTATCCACAAAAACTATTGTCTGAACTCCTGTACTCCTGAACTCCTAAAGAACCAACTCCTGTACTCCTGAAAAGTTACAAAATAATGAAAACAGCCAACTGCGATTGGCCGAATGAAATAAAAAAGCTATCTTTGCAGATGCCTGGCGGCAACGCCACGACGCAGTGCCCGTAGCAGGCACCGACCATAGTTACAACAAAACTGGGAACACATGAAAAGCGAAAAGGAAAAAGCAAGCGAAGGACTGCTATACGACGCTAACTACGACGGGCAGCTGCTGCGCGAAAGGGCCGAGTGTGCCGACATTACCCACGAGCTAAACCAGATGCGCCCGTCGATGGCGGCCGAACGCGAGGCCCTGCTGCGCCGGCTGCTGGGCAGGGCGGGCAAGGCGCTGACCATTCTCTCGCCATTCTTCTGCGACTATGGCTACAACATAAGCATTGGCGACAATTTCTTCATGAACATGAACTGCGTGATACTCGACGGGGCCAAGGTGACATTCGGCGACAACGTGTTTGTTGCCCCCGGATGCGGGTTCTACACCGCCGGCCACCCGCTCGACAGCCAGCGGCGCAACAGCGGACTGGAGTATGCCTACCCCATAACCGTGGGCAACAACGTGTGGATAGGGGCGCAGGTGTGCGTGCTGCCCGGCGTGACCATAGGCGACAACACGGTGATTGGCGCGGGCAGCGTGGTAACGAGGAGCATCCCGGCCAATGTGCTGGCAGCCGGCAACCCCTGCCGGGTGATCAGGGCGATCACCGAGGCCGACAAGGAGCGGTATACGCAACCGCCAAGGCTGCCGCACGGCGAGGGGTGAGCCGGGGCACGACCCGGGCGCGCCGGACGCCGGGAGCAGGCCCGGAGCAACAGACAAAAAGCGCCGGGGCAAGGCATACGGTGGGTATGCCCTGCCCCGGCGTGTTGCGTCCGGGAGGCCCGGGGGCGCGTCAGTTGGCCATGTCGGATATGAACTTTATGCGCACCAGGCGTATCTCGTCTTCCGAGTAGTCTTCGCCCAGCTCGCGTATGGCCGTCTCCAGGTCGTCGGTCTCCGACTCCTTGAAATACTCGTAGATGTCGTCCACATGGTCTTCGTCCATCACCTCCTCGAGGAAATAGTCGATGTTTATCTTCGTTCCCGAGTAAACGATGGCCTCAACCTCGTCGAGCATCTCGTCGAAGTCGATGCCCTTGGCGTTGGCGATGTCGTCGAGCGCTATCTGGCGGTCGATGCTCTGGATGATGCTCACCTTGAGCATCGACTTCTTGGCCACCGTGCGCACGCGCAGGTCGGCCTGGCGCACGATGTCGTTCTCTTCGCAATAGCGCTTGATGAGGTCGACAAACTCCTTGGCGTAGGGCTGCTTCACCTTGCCCTCGCCCACTCCCTGTATGTTCTTGAGCTCCTCGAGGGTGACAGGGTAGTCGGTGGCCATCTGGTCTATCGACACGTCTTGGAATATGACGTACGGCGGGCGGCCCATTTTCTTTGACACCTTCTTGCGCAAGTCTTTGAGCATTGCGCTCAATGTCGGGTCCAACGCGCTCGTGCCGCCGGCCGCGCCGTCCAGTGATGCTTCGTCGTCCTCGTTGAATTCGTTGTCTTCTACAATCATGAATGATTCAGGTTTTTTTATGAATTTCTTTCCTTCGGGCGTTATCTTCAGCAGCCCGTAGTTCTCAACGTCTTTCTTCAGGTATCCCGCTATGAGCGCCTGGCGTATGAGCGGGTTCCATATCTTCTCGTTGTCGTCCTCACCCGAGCCGAAGGCCTCGAGCTCATGGTGCTTGTGCGCCACTATTTCGTCGGTCTCGCGCCCCATGATGAAGTCTATCACATAGTCTGAGCGGAAGTTCTCTTTTATTGCCGCAATGGCCTTGAGGGCTGTGAGCAATTGCGCCCCGGCCTCAATCTTGCGCTTGGGATGCAGGCAATTGTCGCAATTGCCGCAATTGTCGCGAGTGTAATTCTCGCCGAAATAATGCAGCAGCATCTTGCGCCTGCATACGGAAGTCTCGGCGTATGCCGCCGTCTCCTGCAGCAGTTGCCGGCCGATGTCCTGCTCTGCCACGGGCTTGCCTTCCATGAACTTGTCGAGTTTCTGCAGGTCCTTGTGCGAGTAGAATGCCACGCAGAGGCCCTCGCCCCCGTCGCGCCCGGCCCGGCCCGTCTCCTGGTAATATCCCTCGAGGCTCTTGGGTATGTCGTAGTGTATCACGAAGCGCACGTCGGGCTTGTCTATGCCCATGCCGAAGGCTATTGTGGCCACGATGACGTCGATCTTCTCCATGAGGAAGCCGTCTTGCGTCTTTGAGCGCGTGGCGGAGTCGAGCCCGGCGTGGTATGCGGCAGCCTTTATGTCGTTGGCGCGCAGTATGGCGGCCAGCTCTTCCACCTTCTTGCGTGAGAGGCAGTATATGATGCCGCTCTTGCCCGGGTGCTGCTTTATGAACTTTATGATGTCCTTGTCTACGTCTTTCGTCTTGGGGCGCACCTCGTAATACAGGTTGGGCCTGTTGAAAGAGCTCTTGAACTCTTTGGCGTCGACGATGCCGAGGCTCTTCTTTATGTCCGTCCGCACCTTGTCGGTGGCCGTGGCCGTCAACGCAATCACCGGCGCCTGTCCGATCTCGTTGATTATCGGGCGTATGCGGCGATACTCCGGCCTGAAATCATGACCCCACTCCGATATGCAATGCGCCTCGTCGATGGCATAGAACGATATTTTGACCGTCTTGAGGAACTCCACGTTGTCTTCTTTGGTCAGCGACTCCGGGGCGACATACAGTAGCTTGGTGCGCCCGGCGCGGATGTCGGCCTTCACCTGGTCGATGGCGGCCTTGTTCTGCGACGAGTTGAGGTAGTGGGCCACCCCCTGCACCTCGCTGAGGTTGCTGATCACGTCAACCTGGTTCTTCATCAGCGCTATGAGGGGGGAGATGACTATGGCCGTGCCATCCATGAGCAGCGACGGCAGTTGGTAGCACAGCGACTTGCCACCGCCCGTGGGCATGAGCACGAATGTGTCGTGCCCGTCGAGCACGTTGCGTATGATGGCTTCCTGGTCGCCCTTGAACTTGTCGAAACCGAAATATTTCTTAAGCGCTTCTGTAAGATTAACCTTGTCTGTCATATCGTGGTTTGGTTGGGGCAGCCGCGTCATCCCGGCCGCCAGGGTTATTCGTATGTTGCAGGCCTGAAGGCCGGCCTGGGCACATCTCAGGAAGCGAGCTTCTGCAAATGTGACTTATCCAGCTGCTGCCGGGCATAATCGAGAGTGACCTCAAAGGTCTTTGCATCGGTGGACGGCACCTCGAACATGGCGTCCATCATTATGCTTTCGACGATGGAGCGGAGCCCGCGGGCGCCGAGCTTGTACTCTACGGCCTTGTCGACGATGAGGTTCAGGGCCTCGTCGCTGAACGTCAGCTCTATGCCGTCCATGGCAAACAGCTTGACGTATTGCTTCACTATCGAGTTCTTGGGCTCGGTAAGGATGCGGGCAAGGGCGTCGCGGTCGAGCGGCTTGAGGTAGGTGAGCACCGGCAGGCGGCCTATTATCTCGGGTATGAGGCCAAAGGCCTTGAGGTCTTGCGGCAGGATGTACTGCATGAGGTCTTCCTTGTCTATTTTCCTCACGTTCTGCACCGAGTTGTAGCCCACGGTGTGGGTGTTGAGCCTTTGGGCTATCTTGCGCTCTATGCCGTCGAAGGCCCCGCCGCAGATGAACAGTATGTTGCGCGTGTCCACCTGGGTGTAGTCTTGGTCGGGGTGCTTGCGCCCGCCCTTGGGGGGCACGTTGACGACGGTTCCCTCGAGCAGTTTCAAGAGGCTCTGCTGCACGCCCTCGCCGCTGACGTCGCGCGTTATCGACGGGTTGTCGCTCTTGCGGGCTATCTTGTCTATCTCGTCAATGAAGACTATGCCGCGCTCGGCGGCGGGCACATCGTAGTCGGCCACCTGGAGCAGCCGCGAGAGTATGCTCTCCACGTCTTCGCCCACGTATCCCGCCTCGGTGAACACCGTGGCGTCGACGATGGTGAACGGCACGTCGAGCAGCTTGGCTATGGTGCGCGCCAGCAGCGTCTTGCCCGTGCCGGTGCTGCCCACCATGATGATGTTGCTCTTCTCTATCTCCACGCCCGAGGGGTCGTCGGGCTGCTGCAAGCGCTTGTAGTGGTTGTAGACGGCCACCGAGAGGTTGCGCTTGGCCTCGTCCTGCCCTATGATGTATTCGTCGAGGTAGGCCTTGATTTCGGTTGGCTTCGGCACTTTCTTTATCTGGAACCTGTCGCTCTTCTTGGCTTCCGGCTCGCCGAGGCCCGCCGACTGCACTATATGGTATGCCTGCGTGGCGCAATCCTCACAGATGTAACCTGTAAGCCCCGTTATCAGGAGCCTCACGTCCTTGTCGCTCCTTCCGCAGAAGCTGCACACTTTCTTCATTGCCACCGTTACTTCTTTTTTGTCAGCACCGTGTCTATCATCCCATACTCGCGGGCCTCGTCGGCCGTCATCCAGTAGTTGCGGTCGGAGTCGTTCCACACTTTGTCGTACGGGGTGTGCGAATGCTCGGATATGATGGTGTAAAGCTCTTTCTTGAACTTCATTATCTCCTTTGCCTCTATCTCGATGTCTGAGGCCTGGCCCTGCACTCCGCCCAGCGGCTGGTGAATCATCACGCGGCTGTGGGTGAGGGCCGAGCGCTTGCCTTCGGCGCCGGCAACGAGCAGCACGGCGGCCATCGAGGCGGCCATGCCGGTGCAGATGGTGGCCACGTCGCTCGAGATGAACTGCATGGTGTCGTAGATGCCGAGCCCTGCGGTGACGCTGCCGCCGGGCGAGTTGATGTATATCGATATGTCTTTGCCCGGGTCAACGGAGTCGAGGTAGAGCAGCTGGGCCTGCAGGGTGTTGGCCGTATAGTCGTCGATGGGCGTGCCGAGGAAGATGATGCGGTCCATCATCAGGCGCGAGAACACGTCCATCTGCGTCACGTTAAGCTGGCGCTCCTCGAGAATGTAGGGGTTGAGATACTGCGACTGGGCGCTTATCACGCCGTCGAGCACCTGCCCGTTGATTCCCAAATGCCGTGTGGCATATTTTCTGAAGTCGTTCATATTTATCTTTAAATGTTGTTTTTAATGTTATCGGAATAAGGCACTAAAAAAGAAGGCTGCCGACCTTATTTACTTGTTCCGTGGAACAAAGTTAATAAAAAAAGTCGATAACCTTCTTTCTGTGGGGCTTTTTTTTCTTAAAACCCCTTATTTTTCCTGCATCATCTTGTTGAAGTCGTCGAGCGAGATGGATTTCTTATTCAGTTTCACCTTGCCCTTGAGTGCCTCGATGAGCTTCACGTCTACGGCGCGGTCTACAAGGCTGTCCACGTTCTTGCGCTCCTTGAGCATGTCGCTGGCATACTTCTCGATGTATTCGTCGGGCACGTTGGCCATGCCATACTGTGCAAACTGTATGCGCGCGGTTTCCTTTGCAACGTTCTTCACGTCGTTGTCGTCTACCTTGATGCCGTTGTCGGCAACCAGCTGCTCCTTTATCAGGTGCCACTTCAGCTCGACGATGCTTGCGGCGTAGTTGTCGTCAACGAACTTCTGGCCGCGGTCTTCGTTGTTCTTGAGCATCACGCGCTTGAGCATGGCGTCGGGGAACTGGAGCTCGCCCACCTTGTCTTCCATGTACTTGCGCACGTCGAGCAGGAACTTATAGTCGGAGTCGGTGGCCAGCTGGGCCTTGATGCCCTCGCTTATCTTCTGGCGGAACTCCTCCTCGCTCTTCACCTCGTCCTTGCCGAACACGTTGTCAAACAGCTCCTGGTTGACCTCGGCCTTGACGAAGCGCGATATTTCCGTCACGAGGTAGGTGAAGTCAGACTCCATCGTGGCTGCCTTCTCCTTGTCTATCTTGAGCAGCGACGTTATCTCGGCGTCGTTCTCCGGGTAAGCCTTCTTCGGGTTGAACGTGATGACGCTGCCCAGCTTGGCGCCGTCGAACAGGTTCTTCTGCTCTTCCACCTTAATATATTCGGGCATGAGCACGGCTCCCTCAACCACTACGCCGTCTTCCTTGGCGTTGCCGTCGGGGCCGAGCTCGCGCAGGTCGCCCTTCAGCATGTCGTTCTTCGCGGGGTCGTAGTCTTCCACCTTGTCGTAGTGGCCTGCGCGCGATGCGAACATGTCCACCTGGCGGTTCACGAGCTCGTCGTCCACCTCGATGTCGTAGTAGTCAACAATGTCGCCCTCGCCAAGCTCGGCCTTGAACTCCGGGGCCACGGCGATGTCGAACACAAACTCAAACGGGCCGTCGGCCTTGAAGTCAACGGGCTTCTGCTTCTCCTCGTTGGGCAGCGGCTCGCCGAGCATCTGTATCTTGTTGTCGCGGACGTAGCCATAGAGCTTCTCGCCTATGAGCTTGTTGATGACGTCCACCTTAACGGCCTCGCCATACTGGCGCTTGATGAGCCCCATGGGCACCATGCCCGGACGGAAGCCCGGCATGTTGGCTTTCTTGCGGTAATCCTTAAGCTGCTTCTCTACATCTTTCTCATAATCCTCCTTCTCAATGGTCAGCGTGAGCTGGCCGTTGATTTTGTCGGGGTTCTCGAATGAAATATTCATCTGTCTGCTATTTATTAATTTTTTGATGTTCTGAATATGAGTTGCAAAATTACAGATAAATGGTGTAACAGCCTAACAATTTCGGATTTTTAACTAATGCCGCACGGCCATGTTGCCCCTTGTCATTTCGTCCACTTGACAGAGCAATGCTTGCCGTCTATTGTTGTTGAAAATGTATAGACGCCCGACGGCAATTCTGCCACGTCGACGCTTCCTTCACTGCCGCCTATCATACCATTTTTACCGTACAAAGCATTTGCCATGTTCCGTATCAAGAAAGGCCTTTGCATACTGTCAGGCGACGAAGAGTTTATCTTGAAACGGAGACGCTTCCCATCCAGCCACAGGCGTATCGATGAACTGAAGGCCAATGTGGCCTCATCGGTCAAGTCAATCGTCAGCGGCTCTCCCACTACCTCACCATTGTCGTTGTAGTATGTAAGCCTGAACGTTGATGGATACCGACTGTTCATTGACGCGACAAAGCTCCCCTCTTTGGGTAGGCAGAAGGGTATAAGTAGCTGTTCAAAATTAACCGATACAATAGACCTTGCAGGTGTCCTCTATATCTTTGCCACCATCTTGTGTGCTCTTTCGGGCCGCATACCAAAGTCTCATCGGTCGCGTAGCCCGCTACGCTCTCTCTTCGGACTTTGGCATGCATCTCCGAAATAGCGCACAATTTGATGGCAATTAATTTTGAACAACTACTTAATAAACGCCTGCTGTTGTTCCTTGTGCGCACAATGCAGCTGACAGGCAGCACATCAATGCCAATGGAACAACCTGTTTCATAATTACTTAATCAATATCCTACGTACAAATTCTTTTCCCTCTCTCTCTCGAAGTATTCTCAATATGTAGAAACCTTTGGGAAGCGATATGCAGACACTGTTCGCATGGACAACACCCGAAAAGAAAGACTTGCCCCCCCCCTAAGCCTGTGACGGAGACATTACCCAATGGTGAATCTGACGAAATGTTGCAAAAGCCGTTGCCTATCGACATGCCTACACCACCAGCCTCAACCTTGACCTCTGATATGCCAGACGCCTCCCAGTCTGGCGTTATCCATTCCGTACCGCTCCATCCATATCCATTTGACACACCGAAGAGAAAGCTGCTACCATAATACACATAATAGCTCACAGTATCAGGCAATTGGTCTGGCGAATCAAAAATGTCATAATTCACAAATGTTGGCGGTGTGGCCCCATTGTCACGAATGGTCGACAGCGCAAAATCAAATGCACTCCCACCATACTCGATGGTCACCAATGAACAGTCAAACGGGTCGTCTCCCCAAACGCAAGTCTCATCGTAAACCATCGAAACTATCTTCAACGTCGGTGTTGGTGGCAACACATCCAATTTCAACATGACACTATAGTCCACACTTTCACTACCCGACGAAACCCGGCAGACAATCGAAACAGTGTCGCTAACGGCCATCGGAACACCATAAGCCGTCAAATAGCTCCCTTTGCCAAACGTCACACCCCAAATACGCGGTTTCACCTTGAACGCTGCAAACGAAACATCATTGCCAAGACCGTATTCATGCTTCAACTCTGGCTGGCCAGCCCTGTGGCACTGCGCAAACCATGAAACATGCAAATTGCCAATATCAACCGGTTCTCCTTTTTCATCTGAAAGAAAGAACAGGCAACTGTCTTTGTCCTCGGCAATTGCCGAGCCATGGACAGAACAACCGTCTATAACAGCAACCAAATGAAGGTTTCCAATACTGTCATCAGTAATTTCTGCGCCAACGACATTATATGCCAATGCCCAGAGAGTGGCAAACAAGATTATCGCACGACACATTTTTTGCCAACACTATGATTATGTCCGTTCTTTAACACATACATGCCAGCCGACAAAGTGCCGTGACACGACTCTACTCTGCCAACCTTGGTGCCGCCTAAAGTATATATGTAGCATTTCCCATAATCTTGTTCCTCTGCTGAAGGGGGAAGCAATGGAATGGAAACAAAAAACAATAGCAACAAATGCACTATGTGTTTCATAAGCAGACTTTTGACATTTTACATGATTTAGGCTGCTAATATAACACTTTTCTATACTAACCGACTCATTTTAGCTGATTATTTGTTTTGTTTTAACGTAATTTATTAAGTAGGTGTTCAAAATTAATTGCCAGCAAATTGTGCGCTATTTCGGAGACACATGCCTAAGTCCGAAGAGAGAGCGTAGCGGGCTACGCTACCGATGAGACTTTGATATGCGGCCCGAAAGAGCACACAAGATGGTGGCAAAGATATAGAGGACACCTGCAAAGTATATTGTATCGGTTAATTTTGAACAGCTACTTATATTGAATGCAAGCACGGCACAGCCAGATTATGGGGAGCACGCCGCAGCTGCTCAAAGAAAAGCATCTATACCTGCCGCCCACAGCACATGTGGCGTGGCGTCAGAACTGCCCGAAAAGATTGCGGCGCTCAAACATACGAACGGCCTTTTCTTCCAGCGGCGTGCGCTTCACCACCTCGTTGTCGCGCCAGAAGCCGGCGTCATACCCCTGTCGGTCTATCTTGCGCTGCAGGTTGTCGAAGAACAGCATATAGCGCCCCTGCCTCAGCCTCTTGCCCTTGCCCACGTTGAACATGAGCGAGCGGATGTGGCTGCGCGTGCCCCGGCAAGCGAAAGAAACGCTCACCGCCATCGACTCCACCTCGGAATAGCCGCCCTCGTCGGCCATGTTGATGTCGAAAGACATGTCGTCTACCTCTGACACCACATTCACCTTGTTGAACATGTTGAGCACGCGCATGTTGACACCTTTGCCCACACAGCGCAGTATGTGCATGCTGCGCATGTCTACGTAGAGCTCGCAATCGAGTATGGGGCGCCCCACCCCGGCCTTGGGCCTGAACCGCAGCACCATGAGCCGGCGCCTGCCGTCGGTTATCACGCGCAGGCCCACATCGTAATAGGTGGCGTAATTGTCTACGAGCGGCATCACGTCTTGCGTGTCCAGGGGCCGCTCACCGCCCACGAGCTCCATCTGCGAGTATGTGAAGAAATTGCCGAAAAACGACGGGGCCGCCGTGCTGTCGGCCCCGACCGCCGCGTAGCGCCCGTACATCAGCGCCATGTCGCTGACGGCCACCACCGGCTTGGCCTTGAAGAAAGCCTCGAGCACCTCGATGCACTCGCCGTCGGCAAACGATATCTGGCGGTAGAAAAACGTGGTCTTGCGCCGCCTCTGCTTCTTCATCTGGCGCCGGGCCTCGGCGATGACGCCCTTCACCACCTTGTCGACGGGCATCACCACCACCTCCTCCAGGCTCACGGCCATGGGCTGCAAGGCCACCCGCGAGGCGGCATGCGAGGCAGCCACCGTCACCGGCCTGTAGCCAACGAACGACACGGTGACGCTCTCGGCCGGGGCGCACTCCACCTCAAACCACCCCTCGGAGTTGGTTATGGTCTTGCGGCCGGCCGCCGTCTTGACGCTGGCCGACGGCAACGGCTTGCCGGTGACGGCGTCGACCACGCGCGCCTCCCACGCCGCGCCGCTGCACGCAAGGGCCTGCCATGCCGCAAACACCACGGCCACGGCCCTTGCCGCCAAATGCCTTGTGAAGATTGCCATAGTCTGAATATGTATGTTGAGCCTGCGCCGGACTGACACCACGGCCCGCCTCCGGGGCCCGGCGCCCCAAGCCGCCAACCGGCACCCGCCTGCCCCAGCGGCGGCCGGGCACGGCGCTGCCATGCAAAGGTAGCAAAATTAATACGGACGGGCAACTGCAGGGGCAAACATTTTTTCACGGCGCCGGGCAGCCACGCGCCAACGGCGGCCACGCGCCCGAGGGGCGCCCGCGGGAAACGGGGCGAACAGCCATGCGAAACATACCGTTTGGCATTGCGACACAGGCCATTCGCAGGGCAAATACGGCCGATGCCCACCATGGCCGGATTTCCTTCACACCTGCATTTCTCTTTCACCAAACGGCCTGCTTCACCGACCATACCTTACCGAGTGGCAGCACTGTGGCTGAAAAGCGCAGCCGAAGGGGCTTACACGGCCATGCCGCACTCAAGGCCACACACAAAAACGGCCTGCTTGCGCCCACCCCCCGACAGGCCACCGTGGCGCCGGCGGCCCGGCAGGCTGCCGGGGTTAAAATATTCCGCCATCGCTATATAATATGTTAATTACAAATAAAAGACGGCCCGCAAATGGCGTAAGGCGAGAAATAGATGTTACCTTTGCAAGCCTAACCATAGGGATACCCGTGGGGAATCCCCCGAATGACCATGATTATGGATACGATTGAAACACTGCTTACGACAGCCGTCAACGCCGCCATCGGCGCCGGCGGCGAGATAATGAACGTATACGACGACCCGGCCCAGGACTTCGGCATAGAGCTGAAGGCCGACAACTCGCCGCTGACCAAGGCCGACCGGAGGGCCGACGCCGCCATAGCGGCCGCCTTGCAGCCCACAGGCATAAGCATACTGAGCGAGGAAAGCGCCCACGCGCCCTACGGCGAGCGGCGCCACTGGGAGCGCATGTGGATTGTCGACCCGCTCGACGGCACCAAGGAATTCATCAAGAAAAACGGCGACTTCACCGTGAACATAGCACTGGCCGAAGGGGGCACGCCCGTGGCCGGGGCCATCTACGTGCCCGCCACGCGCGAACTGTATTGGGGACTGCGCGGGCGCGGGGCCGGCAAGGCATCGAAAGTGGGCTCCGACAGGCGCTTTGCCGACATCGGCGAACTGGCCGCGGCGTCGGCACCGCTGCCCGTGGCAGGGCAGCAACGGCCGTTCACCGTGGTGGCATCGCGCTCCCACCTGAGCGACGAGACGCGCGCCTTCATCGACGCCTTGCGCACATCCCACCCGGCCATGGCCATGATGTCGAGGGGCAGCTCGCTGAAGATGTGCATGGTGGCCGAGGGCCTTGCCGACGTCTACCCGCGCTTTGCGCCCACCATGGAATGGGACACGGCCGCCGGCCACGCCATAGCCACAGCCGCCGGATGCGAGGTGGTGAGGGCCGACGACGGCACACCGCTGGCCTACAACAAGCCCGACCTGCACAACCCTTGGTTCATAGTGCGCCGCAAAGACGGCCACGCAACAACACCCTACGCCCATGAACTTTGAGATAATCTTCGTAATCCTGTGCCTGGCGGCCATGCTGATGGCCCTCATCCGCGACAAGATGCGCCCGGGCATAGTGCTGCTCAGCGTGGTGGTGGTGTTCATGGCCACGGGCATAATAACGCCCAAGCAGATGGTGGCCGGCTTCAGCAACAGGGGCATGATAACCGTGGGGCTGCTCTTCCTCGTGAGCGAGGGCATCAGGCAGAGCGGCGCCCTGACCACGGTGGTAAAGAAACTGCTGCCCGGACAGGGGGCCACGGTGACGCGGGCGCAGCTGCGCATACTTCCGATAGTGAGCGGTTTCTCGGCCTTCCTCAACAACACGCCGGTGGTGGTGATATTCGCCCCGATACTGAAAAACTGGGCCAAGCGCGTTGGCCTGCCCTGCACCAAGTTCCTCATACCGCTGTCGTATGCCACTATACTCGGCGGGCTGTGCACGCTCATAGGCACCTCGACCAACCTTGTGATACACGGCATGATGATAGACCGCGGCATGGAGGGGCTCAAGATGTTCGACCTGGCATACATAGGCATACCCATCACGCTGGTGGGCCTGGCCTTCATCGTGCTCACCTCGAGGAGGCTGCTGCCCGAAGAGCGCCCCGACACGTTTGAGGACGAAGAGGCCGACACGCAGGAGGCCGCCGGCATGCACGTGGTAGAGGTGGTGCTGGCCTCGCGCTTCCCCGGGCTGAAGCGCAAGCTTAAGAACTTCGACTTCAAGCGGCGCTACGGTGCCGAGGTGAAAGAGATAAGGCAGGGCGGCCAGGTGATAACCGACAACCTGGGCGAGGTGCGCCTGCAGCAGGGCGACACGCTCGTGCTGCTGGCCGACGACGCGTTTACGCGCACCTGGGGCGACTCTTCGGTGTTCCTGATGATGACCAACGGGCGCGAGATACCCACGCGGCCCATGCCCGTGTGGAAGAAGTGGACGGCCCTTGCGCTGCTCATCATAATGATAGCCGGCGCCACCATAGGCGAGCTGCCTGCCGTCAAGGAGCGCTTCCCGGGGGTGAAGATGGACATGTTCTTCTTTGCCTCGGTGACAGCCGTGGTGATGGCGTGGCTCAAGCTGTTCCCACCGAAGAAATACACCAAGTACATCAGCTGGGACATACTGATAACCATAGCCTGCGCCTTTGCCATAAGCGCGGCCATGGAAGAGTCGGGCCTGGCCGCGCTGATAGCCAACTCGATAAAGAGCGTGGCCGGGCAGATGGGCGCCTGGGGCGCACTGGCCATGCTCTACTTCGTCACGCTCGTGATCACGGAGCTGATAACCAACAACGCCGCGGCCGCCCTGGCATTCCCGCTGGCACTGGAGACGGCAGCCAAGTTTGGCGTCGACCCCATGCCTTTCTTCATAGCCATCTGCATAGCGGCCTCGGCCGGCTTCGCCACCCCCATAGGCTACCAGACCAACCTGATAGTGCAGGGAGCGGGCAACTACCGTTTCACCGACTTCATAAAGATAGGCCTGCCCATGGACTTCATAGTGATGGTGGTGTCTGTAAGCCTCATCCCGATGATATGGCCGTTTGTGCCGGCAGCCTGACAAAACCATAGCGACATGGAACATATATACCCCATATTCGACAAGATGCTCACCCGGGCCGACAAGGAGGCCCTGCTGGGCCAACGCGGCATCATGATATGGATGACGGGGCTGAGCGGCTCGGGCAAGAGCACGCTGGCCATAGCCCTGGAGCGCGAACTGCAACGGCGCGGCATACTGTGCCGCATACTCGACGGCGACAACATCCGCTCGGGCATCAACAACAACCTTGGCTTCTCGCCCGCCGACAGGCGCGAGAACATCAGGCGCATAGCCGAGGTGGCGCGCCTGTTCGTAGACACAGGCATAGTGACCATAGCGGCATTCATAAGCCCCAGCGAGGAGCTGCGGCGCATGGCCGCCGGCATTGTGGGCGAGGCCGACTTCTTTGAGATATACGTCAACACGCCGCTCAGCGTGTGCGAGCAGCGCGACGTGAAGGGCCTGTACGCCAAGGCGCGCCGCGGCGAGATACGCGAGTTCACCGGCATATCGGCACCCTTCGAGGCGCCCGCGGCGCCGGCCATGACGGTAGACACGTCGGCCATGCCGCTCGCCGACAGCGTGAAAGAGATACTAAACAGCATTTTACCAAGGATAAACAAACAAAACTGAACATATATGGCAGAAGATTACAATTTGAGCCATCTGAAGCAACTCGAGGCCGAATCGATTTACATCATACGCGAGGTGGCTGCCGAGTTTGAAAACCCTGTCATGCTGTACAGCATAGGCAAGGACTCGTCGGTAATGGCCCACTTGGCCGAGAAGGCCTTCTATCCGGGCAAACCGCCCTTCCCGCTGATGCACATCGACTCGAAATGGAAGTTCAAGGAGATGATTGAGTTCCGCGACGAGTATGCCCGAACCCACGGCTGGAAGCTCATCGTGGAGTCAAACATGAAGGCTTTCCGCGAGGGCGTGGGCCCGTTCACCCACGGCAGCAAGGTGCACACAGACCTGATGAAGACGCAGGCGCTGCTCAACGCGCTCGACAAATACAAGTTTGACGCGGCCTTCGGGGGAGCACGGCGCGACGAGGAGAAGTCGAGGGCCAAGGAGCGCATCTTCTCGTTCCGCAACAAGTTCCACCAGTGGGACCCCAAGAACCAGAGGCCGGAGCTGTGGGACATATACAACACGAGGGTGCGCAAGGGCGAGAACATACGCGTGTTCCCGCTGTCAAACTGGACGGAGCTCGACATCTGGCAGTACATCCGGATAGAGAAGATACCAATAGTGCCGCTCTATTTCGCCAAGGAACGGCCCTGCGTGGAGATTGACGGCAACCTCATCATGCCCGACGACGACAGGCTGCCCGAGAAGTACCGCGACAAGATAGAGACGAAGAAGATAAGGTTCCGCACCCTTGGATGCTGGCCACTGACGGGTGCCGTGGAGTCGGAAGCCGACACGATAGAGAAGATTGTGGAGGAGATGATGACCACCACCAAGTCGGAACGCACCACCAGGGTGATAGACTTCGACCAGGACTCGAGCATGGAGCAAAAGAAACGTGAGGGATATTTCTGAGGGAAGGAATGAGAATTAAGGGTGAAGAATTAAGGATTAAGGGTGAAGGATGAGGAATTAAGGATTAAGGATTGAAGATGAAGTATTAAGGATTGAAGATGAAGGATTAAGGATTGAAGATGGGCTGCGAGGTGATAGTCAAATGCAAATGTCTGTACTCCTGCAACTACTGAACTCCAAGCTAAGAATCAAGGATTGAAGATGGGGCTGCGAGGTGATAGTCAAATGCAAATGTCTGAACTCCTGCAACTCCTGAACTCCTGAACTCCTGCAACTCCTGCAACTCCTGCAACTCCAAGCTAAGAATCAAGGATTGAACACAGCCACGACAGCCACACCCACCCTCACCAGCAATATCATCCCTCCAAATAAAAAAGCATACAAGATTATGAACGACATAGACAACCAGAACGGCAAGAGGATGTCGATAGAGGAATTCCTCGACAACGACGAGCGCAAGGACTTGCTGCGCTTCCTCACAGCCGGCTCGGTGGACGACGGCAAGTCGACACTGATAGGGCGGCTGCTTTTCGACAGCAAGAAGATATACGAAGACCAGCTCGACGCCCTCGAGCGCGACAGCAAGCGCATGGGCAACGCCGGCGACCACATTGACTACGCCCTGCTGCTCGACGGGCTCAAGGCCGAGCGCGAGCAGGGCATAACCATCGACGTGGCCTACCGCTACTTCTCGACCAACAAGCGCAAGTTTATCATCGCCGACACACCGGGGCACGAGCAGTATACGCGCAACATGATAACAGGCGGCTCAACGGCATCGCTGGCCGTCATACTGGTCGACGCGCGCAACGGGGTAATCACGCAGACGCGGCGCCACACGTTCCTCGTGTCGCTGCTGGGCATAAAGCATGTGGTGCTGGCCGTCAACAAGATGGACCTGGTGGGCTTTGCCAAGCAGACGTTCGACGGCATCGTGGCCGAATACATGGACTTCGTCAAGCCCCTCGGCATACCCGACATACAGTGCATACCGCTATCGGCACTCGACGGCGACAACGTGGTGGAGAAGTCGGAGCGCACGCCGTGGTACGACGGGCCGACGCTGCTCGGATTCCTCGAGACCGTCAGCGTGGGCAACGACCAGAACATGGCCGACTTCCGTTTCCCCGTGCAGTATGTGCTGCGCCCCAACCTCGACTTCCGCGGGTTCTGCGGCAAGGTGGCCTCGGGCGTGGTGCGCAAGGGCGACGAGGTGATGGCCCTGCCGTCGGGCAAGAAGAGCCGGGTGAAGGCCATCGTGACCCAGGACGGCGACCTCGACTGCGCATTCCCGCCGCAGTGCGTCACGCTGACGCTCGACGACGAGATCGACGTGTCGCGGGGCGAGATGCTCGTGCACCCCGACAACCAGCCCGTCACGGCGCGGTGCTTCGAGGCCATGCTCGTATGGATGGACGAGGAGCCCATGGACCGCAGCAAGCAGTTCTATCTCAAGCAGACAACCAACACCACAAGGGCACGCATCGACGGCATACGCTACCGAGTAGACGTGAACACGATGGAGCAGTCGAACGCCGACGCGCTCAAGCTCAACGAGATTGGCAAGGTGGTAATCACCACAAACAAGGAGCTGTTCTTCGACCCTTACATGAAGAACAAGAGCTGCGGGTCGTTCATCATCATCGACCCCGTGACCAACAACACCTCGGCCGTGGGCATGATAACAGCCAAGGCCGACACCGCCGACCTGTTTACGCCCATCTCCGACGACGACAGGCAGCGCATGGAGGGCGGCCGGTCGATAGTGGCCGACGACGAGCGCACCGAGCGCATAGGGCAGCAAGGACGGGTATACTGGATTGAGGGTGGCACCGACGCGCAGCAAAGCCTGCTGGCGCTGACGCTTGAGCGGCGCCTGTTCGACATAGGCCGGTATGCCGTGGCATTGACGCCGGGCGAGTGCCTCGGTGCCGACGCCGAGGCCATGGCCCGCAAGCTGGCCGACGGCGGCGTGGCCGTGGCGTGCTGCACAAGGCCGGAAGCCGTGGCAGTGAGGCCCACCGACGTATGCCTGGCTATAGCGGCCGACGGGAAGGCGCAGCCCGGGGCCACGGCCATAGCGCCCGACAAGATGCAGCAGGCAGTGGAAGACATAATCAACGAAGCATAGCACCATGGGATTACTCGAATTCAACAAACTGCCCATCAACACGCTCGTGGGAGCCGACTGGGCCACGTTCAGGGCCGTGTGCGACGGGCGCGACATCGACAGTGGATACAGACAGAAGTACATGCTCACCAAGGCCGTGTGCCGGCTGCTGAGCCTGCTCACGCCAATACAGGACGCACGCTACCGCCGCCGGCTGGCCGACAAGCCGCTGGAGCACCCGCCAGTGTTCATACTGGGCCACTGGCGGAGCGGCACAACGTTCATGCACAACGTGTTCTCGTGCGACAGACACTTCGGCTATAACACCACATACCAGACCGTCTTCCCGCATCTAATGATGTTCGGGCAGGCGTTCTTCAAGAAAAACATGGCGTGGCTGATGCCCGACAAGCGACCCACCGACAACATGGAGCTGTCGGTGGACCTTCCGCAGGAGGAGGAGTTTGCACTGGCCAACATGATGCCGTACACGTATTACAACTTCTGGTTCTTCCCGAAATACATGCACGAATACTGCGACCGCTACCTCACCTTCGAGCGAATAACGCCCGAGGAGCTGCGGGTGTTTGAGGAGGTGTTCACCAAGCTGATAAAGATCAGCCTGTGGAACACCCACGGCACGCAGTTCCTGTCGAAGAACCCGCCGCACACCGGGCGCGTGCGCGAACTGGTGAAGATGTTTCCCGACGCCAAGTTCATTTACCTTGTGCGCAATCCCTACACGGTGTTTGAGAGCACGCGCAGCTTCTTCAACAACACCATTAAGCCGCTGAAGCTCGAAGACATCAGTCCCGAGGAGATGGAACGCAACATCCTCGACATATACACAAAGCTGTACAAGCGCTACCAGGCCGACAAGGCGCTCATACCCAAGGGCAACCTTGTCGAGGTGAAGTTTGAGGACTACGAGACCGACGCCTTCGGCATGACGCGCCAGATATATGCCGACCTGGGGCTGCCCGGATTCAAAGAGGCCGAAGAGGCCATAAGGGCCTACACCGACAAGAAGAAGGGCTACAAGAAAAACGCATACAAGTATGACGACCGCACGGTAAGGCTCGTGGAAGAAAACTGGGGATACGCCCTAAAAGACTGGGGGTACTCGATGTGACATGAGTATTAAGTTTAAGTGTTAAGTATTGGTGATTAAGTTATGAAGGATTAAGAGTTAAGTATTAAAGGAACGGGAACCGTGGGTTCAGACGCAAATACTTGCTGTGACAACAGACAGCATCCAAGCATTGAATTAGCGCCTCCCGCTTTTAACCCTTAATCCTTCATAACTTAATCACCAATACTTAACACTTAATCTTGCTTAGACTTCGTTTTCTCGCGCCTTGCGCTCTTCTTCCATCAACTGGAAGTCTTTCTTGCGCAGCACAAAGCTGTTGCTGAGATACTTTTCCCTGACAATCTTGTTCGACGCAAGCTCTTCGGGACTGCCCTGGAAGAGTATGCGCCCCTCGAAAAGCAGGTATGCACGGTCGGTTATCGACAGCGTCTCCTGCACGTTGTGGTCGGTGATAAGGATGCCGATGTTGCGGTATTTCAGCTTCCAGACAATCTGCTGTATGTCTTCAACGGCAATGGGGTCGACACCGGCGAAAGGCTCGTCGAGCATTATGAACTTAGGGTCGATGGCCAGGCAGCGCGCAATCTCCGTGCGGCGGCGCTCGCCTCCCGACAGCTGGTCGCCCTTGTTCTTGCGCACCTTCTGCAGCCGGAACTCCTTTATCAGGCTCTCGAGCTTCTCCATCTGGTACTCACGTGGCTTGCCCGTCATCTCGAGCACTGAGAGTATGTTGTCTTCTACGCTCATCTTGCGGAACACACTGTTCTCCTGGGCAAGATAGCCTATGCCCGCCCGCGCACGCTTGTACACCGGAAACTTGGATATGTCGAGGTCGTCGAGGTAGATGTGGCCTGAGTTGGGCACGATAAGGCCTGTGGTCATGTAGAACGACGTGGTCTTGCCGGCCCCGTTGGGCCCGAGCAACCCCACAATCTCCCCCTGCTTGACGTCGATGGAAACGTCGTTGACCACGGTGCGCTTGCCGTAGCGCTTTACCAGCCCTTCGGTGCGAAGCGTCATTCCTCCCTGCTTTCTCTCGTCTACGGCAGGCCCTGCCGAGATGCTGATGTTTTCGTCCATAATGCTTATAACCTGTGCAAAGGTACAGCAAAAATTCGAGTATGCGAAGCGAATGCCCCTTAAAATCACATAAACAAATGCAAAGCCATGGCCCGACACGGCCCACGGCCCGCCACGGCAGCACCTGCCACATACACCATTTTTAACGAACGCGAAGCAAAAAACCCACTGCAATATTTCGGTTTCTATTGGATAATAGCTACCTTTGCAGTGACAAATGACTCAAAGGATGGTAATATACAAATGGCTGAACAGCCTCGGCCGCTACCTCGAGCTGATGGGGCGCACGTTCCAGCGGCCCGAGCGCATGCGCATGTTCTTCAAGGAATACCTGAAGGAAATGGCCCAGCTCGGTGTCAACTCCATTGGCATCGTGCTGCTGATATCGTTTTTCATCGGGGCGGTGATATGCATACAGATGAAGCTCAACATTCAAAGCCCGTGGATGCCGCGGTGGACCACGGGCTACGTGACGCGCGAGATAATGCTGCTGGAGTTCTCGTCGTCAATCATGTGCCTCATACTTGCGGGCAAGGTTGGCTCGAACATAGCCTCCGAAATAGGCACGATGCGCGTCACCCAGCAGATTGACGCCCTCGACATCATGGGCGTCAACTCGGCCTGCTACCTCATCCTGCCCAAGGTGCTCGGCCTGATCACCATCATGCCCTTCCTGGTCATCTTCTCTTCGGCCACGGGAATACTCGGCGCATACGGCACGGCATACATAGGCCACGTGCTCTCGCCCGAAGACCTGACCGCCGGCCTGCAGCACGCCTTCAACCCATGGTTCGTATGGATGAGCATCATCAAGAGCCTCTTCTTTGCCTTCATCATATCGAGCGTGCCGTCGTACTTCGGCTATACTGTCGAGGGCGGCTCGGTCAACGTGGGCAAGGCCAGCACCGACGCCGTGGTCAGCAGCAGCGTGCTGATTCTCTGCTCCGACGTGTTCCTGACGCAGTTGTTGAGCTGAGGGTATCTTTAGGAGTTGCAGGAGTTCAGGAGTTACAGGAGTTCAGACAAATGTTTTTGTGTGCGCCAAGCCAAACCACATTCGCAGGATTTTATCATCAGAAACAGGCATCGGCACCGTCTACGCCACAAAGCATTCCGGTAGTCAAACGAAACAAGCATAACACAAACATGGTGACATTCAATTTTGAGAACATCGTTGCATGGCAGAAAGCCCATAAGTTTGTGCTTAACGTTTATGAGGCCACCAAACATTTTCCCGACGAAGAGCGCTTTGGCCTCACGTCGCAGTTCCGACGGGCGGCCATCTCCATCGAGGCAAACATTGCCGAGGGCTACAAGAAACTGGGCAAGGCCGACAAGCTGCGCTTCATGAACATCGCCCAAGGCAGCCTTGAAGAATGCCGCGACTACATAATATTGTCGAGAGACCTCGGATACATTGACAGCACACAATTCCAATCCTTATATGAAAGGATAGAAGAAGCCAGCAAACTGCTTCTCGGATATTGCAATGGAATAATAAACAACAGCGGAATAAGGGATTAAGAACAGACATGGATAAACCAACAACAGAAGGAATGAAGCAAAGCGGCCATCTGTCTCGACAAAGCAAAGCCAAATGTCTGAACTACTGCAACTCCTGAACTCCTGACCACTAAATAAAATACTACAGGCAGGAAGAATGGACAAGAGCCATAAGCACATCACAAGCGGAAACAGTAAAGACATACGTCTGAACTACTGCAACTCCTGAACTCCTGACCACTAAATAAAATACTACAGGCA
>OGCN01000136.1_pt1 | contig 124680 bp, 100 predicted proteins | sample 1570181 | NCBI WGS metagenome assembly OGCN01 (sample SAMEA4370584, study PRJEB24528) | human gut metagenome | reverse complement strand
AGGCTGTCGGAAACCTACCACCGTAAGGTGGCATGGCGCCGACAGCCGAGCCTACGCGTTCTTCATGAAATATTTATCCTGGATGAAGACCTGATAAAATTTAGGTTTTCATTCAGGATATTTTGTATCATAATTTCCCTATCCTTTTTGTTTTTCCGCTATAAATTTTATCTTTGCCCCGTTAAATAAATATTGAATCCGAGCAAAATGGGGGATATAATATTAAGGGGGTGGAACTGGTGCCGCCGCTTCCGGCATCGTCATGGATATGGAGTACATTCTCCTTCCGATTTCTTTTTTATCACGTTCGTAGTGTACGAACGCTTGCCGTTCTATGCTTATGGACCATTGCATCACTTGCGCAGGGTGGTGGCTTTTTTGCCTCATTACCGGGAAAAGGTAGATAAGTTCCTGTTTCGGCTGGTCAACTATCTGCGGCCGTCCGTAATGTGGGAAATCGGTACAGGAAGCGGCATGAGTACCCGTTATATGGCCGAAGCCCATGCTGACATGCAGGTCTATACGTTTTCAGCAGAGCCGGAAGATGCCGTAAAACGAATTCTTTCAGGGAAATCTTCCATCGATTACCGGACTGGCGACTGCCGTACGGAGATGAAGAAGCTGGTTGCGGAAGGGGTGAAACCGGAAATTGTGCATATCGCCCATACCACTGCTTACAAAGAAGTGTATGAGCAACTGCTTCCACTGGTTGATAAGCATACGTGCTTCGTGATTGGTACACCCTATGCCACGCCGGACAAGAAAAAATGGTGGAAAGAAGTGATTGCAGATCCTCGTACGGGAGTGACATTCGATCTTTACGACGTAGGACTGGTGTTTTTCGATAAGGAACGTGTGAAAGAACACCGCATCGTAAATTTCCTTTGAATTTGCTAAAACCTTTGAATTTGAAGATATGAAACTGACCAAGATTTATACGAAGACGGGAGATAAAGGTACTACTTCCCTGGTGGGAGGAGTACGGGTGTCCAAATCAGACGTACGTCTGGAAGCGTATGGCACGGTGGATGAATTGAACTCTACCATCGGATTGCTGGTTTCCGTGATGGATGATCCAGAAAATGAGGAACTGCTTCGTCATGTGCAGCACAAGCTTTTTTCATTAGGGTCTTATCTGGCTACGGACATCGAAAAGATGGACCGTCCAGTAGAAAGTCATATCTCCGAGGAAAACGTGCATCGGTTGGAACAGGCCATCGACCGGATAAACAGCTCGCTGCCTTCCTTATCCGGTTTCATTCTGCCGGGGGGAAGTTATCCAGCTTCCGTCTGCCATGTCTGCCGCACGGTTTGTCGTCGTGCGGAGCGGCGGATTCAGGCACTGGAAGACACGCTTTCCTATGAATTGGATGAGCAGGTGAAGTGTTTTATCAATAGATTATCTGATTATTTGTTCGTTTTGTCAAGAAAGTTAAATAATTTAACAGAAGAAAGCGAAATTTATTGGGATAAGCGTTGCGAGTGAAAGAATTTGTTATACATTTGTGTTTCAATATAACGGAAGTAAAACTGTTTAAAATTATATACTATGTATTGGACATTGGAATTGGCCTCAAAGCTGGAAGATGCTCCTTGGCCAGCAACTAAAGACGAGTTAATTGACTATGCAATGCGTTCGGGGGCTCCTTTGGAAGTTATCGAAAACTTGCAGGAAATGGAAGATGAAGGTGAAATTTATGAAAGTATAGAAGATATCTGGCCTGATTATCCTAGCAAGGAAGATTTTTTCTTCAACGAGGAAGAATATTAAATAAAAGATAGCCAGAAAGAACTTTCTGTAAATCCAGACAATATCAGAGACACGTGGGAAGTCGGATATTGTCTGGATTTTTTTGTCTCAATAAACGTTATAAATGGATATCCTTCCTTATTTGTTTCATTCAAAATTTGTTCTTATTACAGAAGATGCTATTTTTGCACAGTGAGAACAGTATGTAACCAATAACCCTCATTATTTGTGTGATTTATGAAAAGAATATTGTTGATGCTTCTGACAGCTGCCTTGCTGACTCCGGCTTGTGGAAGTAATGCGGCGAAAGATAGTCAGGCAAAGGCGCAGAAGAGTACAGCGGAGCAGAGCAACGTGATGCACCTGACTAAAGCCGAGTTCCTGACCAAGGTGTATAATTACGAGAAAAATCCCAAGGAATGGAAATACGAAGGCAAGCTGCCGGCTATTGTGGATTTCTATGCCACTTGGTGCGGCCCTTGCAAAATGGTGGCTCCGATACTGGAGGAGTTGGCAGGAGAATACAAAGGCAAGATTGTGGTGTATAAGATAGACACAGACAAGGAGCCGGAGCTTTCGGCAGCCTTTGGAATCCGCAGTATTCCGACATTGCTGTTTATTCCGGCAGAAGGCACGCCGCAGGTATCTCAGGGTGCCATGCCGAAGGATGCCTTGAAGAAGGCCATCGACGAGTTCCTGTTGGGAAACAAGAAATAAATTCTCGGTGTGGGAAAAACGAAGTGTCCCCGAAGTCTGCATAAAGGCTTCGGGGACACTTCGTTTATAGATAGGGCTGTTATTCTCTGTCACTCTCTTCAATCAGTTCGCGGATGGTCTGGTTGAGTTCCTTTTCTTTGAGCAGTTCCTCCAGGGTGAGATGCATGCGCCAGCGCCAGTAATGCCGTGGATGGGCCGGAATGTTGATACGTTCGGCTTCCACATCCGGGTTGCGCAGGCGTTCGTCAATGCTCATCCAATCCTGCCAGGCTAGTATGCAAAGCAGGGACGGACTTTTCAGGTGATTGAATACGATGTCTTTGCAAAGCCATCCGGGAGCAGGTGACGGAATGGCTCCCATGTGATGCATTTCGTTGTGATAGAAGCGTTCGGTACGTGCCGGATTTTCTTCCCACCAGCCACGCAGGGTAGACATGTCGTGGGTGCCGATGGTGCATACCGACAGGAAGGGATAGTTTTCCGTGTGTCCGAATTCCTCGTTCATCTTTTTAGGCATGCGCTGTATTTCGAGCGAAAGAATCTGCAGCTGTTTCATGACCCAAGGCACACATCCGGGCACCATGCCGAGGTCTTCGCCGCAGACCAGCATCGGAGTGGACTGCGTGAGAACCGGCAGTTTCTTCATGGCTTCCTGATACCAGAATTCGTTGTGCCGTTGATAATAGTAGTGGTTGTACAGGTGATTGAAGGCCTCCTGTTCCTTGGAACTCAGCTGCTGGAACACGAAGTCAGGCTGCACGGCGATACGCGGATGGTATTTCTCCGGGTCGTGGTGGTCGGGGAGGAAGAGCACGTCACTGATGAGGGTGTAGAGACCTTCCTTCAGCTTCAGACTTTCTTCGTCGTGCTTGTCGCCGAACCAAGCTTCCACTTTCCGTTGGGTGTCAAATTCCGGACGCATGGCATAGCGCCCTTCTGCCACAGGCTCCAGGAAGGTGTTCCGCACCATGTCGCTTTGTGTGCCGAAGAGTTTCTCCAATACGCTATCATCAATGAACGGACGGGTCATGAAGTCGGGGTCGAAGTGGAGGCCGAAACTCTTGATTTCGTCTACACTGAGCGGAAGAGACGGCGAGAACTGGCCGAGCAGTCCGTGTACGGAATGGTCGGGAATCTCCCAGATGCGGAAGAAGCCCAGAATGTGGTCGATGCGGTAGGCCGTGAAATACTCGGCCATCTTGGAGAAGCGGCGGCGCCACCAGCGGTAGTTGTCCTTTTCCATGAGCTCCCAGTTGTAGGTGGGGAATCCCCAGTTCTGTCCGTTGACCGAGAAATCGTCGGGGGGAGCGCCGGCCTGTCCGTTGAGGTGGAAATAATGAGGTTCTACCCATGCTTCCACGCTGGTGCGGCTGATGCCGATGGGGATGTCCCCTTTCAGCAGGATGCCCTTCTGGCGCGCGTAGGTGCTCACTGCCAGCAGTTGAACGTGAAGCAGGTATTGCAGGTAGTAGTAGAAAGCTATCTGCGGATAAGCTTTGTGTCCGGAGGTACACAATTGCGCTATTTCGTCTGACTGATAGGTACGGTAGGCCGGCCACTGGTTGAAGTCGGGGGTGCCGTACAAGTCGCGCAGGTAACAGAAGGCAGCGTACGGACGCAGCCATTCTTCATTGCGGCGGAAGAAGTCCAGGAAATCTTCTGAGGCAAGAGTCTTCTTTCCTTCTTGTTTGTATATCTGGTGCAGGTAATTCAGTTTCAGCTGAGTAGACTGTTCATAATCCATCATGGAGAAAGAATTTACCTTGAGGCGTTCCTTTTCAAAGGCTTCGGCTGCTTTCTTGTTGTGGAGCGGTGGAAGCTGGCGAAGGTCGATGTACATCGGGTGGAACGCATAGATGGAGATGCTGTTGTAGGGATAAGAATCCGTCCCCTTCCCCGTCAGCGTGGTATCGTTGATGGGAAGAATCTGGATGGCTTTCTGCTTGGTTTCGTACGCCCAGTCCATCAGCATCTTCAGGTCGCCGAAGTCGCCCATGCCGCAGCTTCCTTCCGAGCGGAGGGAGAATACGGGGATGGCGCAGCCGGCAATCCGGTGGGGAGTGTCGTCAAAGAATACTTCCGTCTCCATGGGCAGATAAGTCTCTCCGCGCTGCAACGGCTGGAGAGGGAAAGTGCGGTTGGGACGTGTTTCCCATCGTTCCACGGCACCAGTCTCTTTCTGGATAGCCACGAATTTGTATTCAAAAGGAAACTGCAGGGTGGAGGCATCCAGTGTCAGGTGCCACACATTGGGCTGCACTTCCTTCATCCGCAGCGGGCGGCAATATTCCCAGTTGCCCAGGGCGGCACAGCTTCCGATGACTCCCAGTTGTTGTTTCCGGTTCCGCAGTCCCGGACAGAGCGCCCGGAAAGTGATGCAGCGCCCGGCATTGTCGGACAGTTTGGACGGCTGTTGCGGTATATATGCGTGGTTGAAGGCCGAAGTGTAGAGATACGCGTGCTGCGGCAGGTCTCTCCAGCAGTCTTCAATGAGATAATGCTGCTGTTGTACGTTGCCCGGGTAGAAAGAGTGGGGGATGGCTCCGAACTCTTTCCGCACCACCTTCCCGTGCAGACTGACGGCATAGCGGTAGGTGATGGGGGCAGAGGAAAGAAAGTCGAAGTTTGCTTCGCCCGTCCATTCTTCCCCGTTGCGGGTGGTCATCTCCACGGTATGTTGTATCTGTTGCTGATTGAGGAAGATGCAAAGGCTTTCTCCCCAGACCGTGCGGTATTGTATGCGAAAAGTAATTTTCATATCTTATGTATTAGTTGTGGCTTATTGTTCTGCTCAAAAATAATGAATCTCATGGAGTTGTGCAAATAAAAAACTCCGGATGTCCTTTCGGAATCCGGAGTTTCCCTCTGTAAGATGTGAGGATGGATTTAAAATAATGAATTAAGAAAAAATGGAATCATGCGTCGATATTTGCATACGTCGCATTCTTCTCAATAAATTCACGGCGCGGGCCTACATCGTCGCCCATCAGCATGGAGAAGATGTAGTCGGCTTCGGCCGCATTTTCAATGTTCACTTGTTTCAGAATACGGGTTTCCGGATTCATGGTGGTTTCCCACAGCTGTTCCGGGTTCATTTCACCCAAACCTTTGTAGCGCTGGGTATGGATGCCTTGTTCGCTTCCGTCTCCGTATTTCTGGATGAAGGCCTGACGGGCTTCGTCCGTATAGCAGTATTCACTGATTTTTCCTTTGCTGCATTTGTACAACGGTGGAGTGGCGATGTACAAGTGTCCGCCTTGGATGACTTCGGGCATGTAGCGGTAGAACAGTGTCATGATAAGGGTGTCGATGTGAGAACCATCGACATCGGCATCGGTCATGATGATGACCTTGTGGTAGCGCAGCTTGTCGATATTGGCTTTCTTGCTGTCTTCTTCTCCGTCCACTCCGAAGCGTACCCCCAGTGCCTGGATGATGTTGTTCACCTCGTCGCTTTCAAATGCCTTGTGCCACATGGCTTTTTCTACGTTCAGAATCTTACCGCGCAGCGGCAGGATGGCCTGGAACTGACGGCTTCGTCCCTGCTTGGCAGAACCGCCGGCCGAATCACCCTCGACGAGGAACAGCTCACATTCTTCTGCCACACGGCTGGAGCAGTCGGCCAGCTTGCCCGGCAGTCCGCCGCCGCCCATCGGGCTCTTGCGTTGAACCGATTCGCGGGCCTTGCGGGCAGCCACACGTGCGGTAGCAGCCAGCACCACTTTATCGACAATGATTTTGGCTTCTTTCGGATGTTCTTCCAGGTAGTTGGTCAGGGCTTCACCCACCGCCTGGTTCACGGCACCGCTCACTTCGTTGTTGCCAAGCTTCGTCTTGGTCTGACCTTCGAACTGCGGTTCGGCCACCTTGACCGAAATCACGGCAATCAGTCCTTCGCGGAAGTCTTCTCCGGAAATTTCCACTTTGGCTTTTTCGAGCGCCTTGCTCTCTTCGGCATATTTCTTCAGCACACGGGTCAGAGCCATGCGGAATCCGGCCTCGTGTGTACCTCCTTCGATGGTGTTGATGTTGTTCACATACGAATGCAGGTTTTCGCGGAATCCCGTGTTGTACATGATGGCACATTCGATGGGAATTCCCTGTTTTTCCGTGTTCAGGTAGATGACGTCGTCAATTAGCGGCGTATTGTTGGAGTTCAGGAAACGCACGAACTCTTTCACTCCTTCTTCAGAGTGGAACACTTCCTGCTTGTAGGAACCGTCTTCTTCCTTCACGCGCTTGTCGGTCAGCGTGATGGTGATACCCTTGTTCAGGTAGGCCAGTTCGCGCATGCGGGCCTGCAGGATGCTGTATTTATATTCGGTGACGGTGAAGATGCTGGTATCGGGCCAGAATGTCTGGCGGGTACCGGTGATGTCGGTTGTGCCGACTTCCTTCACGGGATACAGCGGCTTTCCACAGGCATATTCCTGCTGGTACACTTTCCCGTTGCGGAATACGCTGGTCGTCATGTGAGTGGACAGGGCGTTCACACACGAAACGCCGACTCCGTGCAAACCTCCGGATACCTTGTAAGAACCCTTGTCGAACTTACCTCCGGCATGGAGGACCGTCATTACGACTTCGAGGGCTGATTTTTTTTCTTTCTGGTGGAAATCGACCGGAATACCGCGACCGTTGTCCTGTACGGTAATCGAGTTGTCTTCGTTGATGGTTACTTCTATATGTGTACAATAACCGGCAAGGGCTTCGTCAATGGAGTTGTCCACTACCTCGTAGACCAGGTGATGCAAGCCTTTTTCGCTGATATCGCCGATATACATGGCGGGGCGTTTACGAACGGCCTCCAGTCCTTCCAGCACCTGGATACTGCTGGCCGAGTAGTTGCTTCCGCTGTTCTGTGTCAGTTCTTCACTCATGTTTTTTTCTTCGTTTTTTTGAGTTTTCAAAGATACTAAAAAAACTGTTACGAACCGATTTTCAGCACTCTAAAAATCGTGAAAAAGGCATGAGGAGGGTAGATACGACAAAAGGCTAGATGATGACATCCAGCCTTAATATCTTTCTTACGTCAAGTGTAAACTTAAGCCAGTTTGCTGATATGAGCAGCCAGTTTAGACTTCAAGTTAGCAGCCTTGTTCGCGTGGATAATGTTGCGCTTAGCCAGCTTATCCAACATTTTCTGTACACTAGGATACAATGCAACAGCTTCAGCTTTGTCTGTAGTTGCACGAAGTTTCTTCACTGCGTTACGCATTGTCTTCGCATAATATCTGTTGTGAAGTCTTCTTTTTTCTTCCTGTCTGATTCTCTTAATAGATGATTTGTGATTTGCCATCTCGACTAATCTTTAATATTGTTCGTGATTTCTGTTTATTATGTAGCCCGTGGGGGAATCGAACCCCCCTTTCAAGAATGAAAATCTTGCGTCCTAACCGATAGACGAACGGGCCATCCTTTCTCTCAGGAAGACCTCCTGATATTCAACGAGGATACTTATCTCTCGTTTGCGGATGCAAAGGTAGGAAGAATTTCGGAAACTCCAAAACATTCCTGCTTTTTTTTACGTTTTGGATGTGATTTTCCTTTCGGAACGAGGATATTCCTGTTCTGAAGTGCTTTGTAGAAGGGGTGAGGATGGGATGTAGGTACATTCTTTTGTGCTTCAAGGCCTATTTTTCTAGTTGAATCTGTATATTCTCTGTACGACTGTTTGGGATTTGTATTTCACAGTGTGGGATATATATTTCACACTGTGGTTTTTGTATCCCACACTGTGGTACAGAGAAATCTTTACTGATTTTGTTTGTTTAGTATAAGGACTTTTTCTATCTTTCGTCCCTAAAACTGATGTTATATTAAGGTAGATTGAGAAATGAAAGGCTATAAGTTGAAGTCTGTAGGCGTATATGACGGCAAAGTTTGTATGGCGGCCCTGGACGACAAAAGTGGGAAACCTGTTTCCATACAGGAACTTTCGACTTGCAAAGAATTGGTTTATATGCGTTTGCGTACATTGGAGGCAGTGGCCTCCTTCCGTTTTCTGGAGCATGCATTAGGAGTATTGTCGCGGTATGACATGCCGGTTTATGCCATGGCTTCTTCGGCCGGGAGTTTTTCCGTAGTGACAGGGGAAGGAAATGGCGGTTTGGAGAAGGTGTGCAGGGAACTTTCCTCGTTTGCCGAAGTCGTTCTGGAGCATGAAGTAGAGGTAATCTGTGTGCAGGAAGGTCCGGAAACGGACGAACGGGAAGCCGATAAGAACCTGGTGGCATTGTTGAAGGATATTCCTGTGTTGATGGTTTCTTCTGAGGAAGAGGCAGGAAACGTGGCACTGACCGTGCGTCGGAAAGACCGGGAAAAAGTGATTCGTTTGTTCCAGTCGATGGGCGGTCAATAACCGGGGCTTAATTCGGAGAAGATATGTTGCAAAGATTGGAAGGCGTCGTATTGCATGTGGTGAAATACAGTGACAAATCGAATATCGTGCATATTTATACTTGTCAGAACGGAAGCATGTCGTTTCTGATACCTGCGGTACGTTCACGTAAATCATTGGTCAATGGAGTCTTGTTTCGTCCGTTTTCTTTGGTAGAGGTGGAGGCCGATGTGCGTTCGAAAGCTGCACTTCCGTCTATCAAAGAAGCACGGTTGTCTTATCCGTTGGAGTCTCTGCCCTATAATCCCTATAAGTTGGGCATTGTAATGTTTTTGGCAGAATTCTTGTCGCATGCCTTGCGCGAGGAAGGAAAGAATGAGCCGCTCTTTGCTTACCTTTCTTCTTCAATCCGCTGGCTGGATGCTTGTGGAGAGGATTTTGCTAATTTTCATCTGGTATTTTTGATTCGTCTGTCACGTTTTCTTGGATTTTATCCCAATTTGGAAAACTATCGGGAAGGGGACTGGTTTGATATGCTGAATGCATGTTTTGTGGAAACCAAGCCTTTGCACGGTATGTCGCTTTCACCGGAAGAGGCATCGCACATTCGTCAGCTGGCAAGGATGAACTATGAAACCATGTTTCTCTTCGGCATGAATCGGCTGGAGCGTCAGCGTTGTCTGACGGTCATGATGGAATATTACCGTTTGCATCTTCCGGATTTTCCGGAACTGAAATCACTCGATGTGCTGAAGGAATTGTTTGGTTGAGGCTGGGGAAGGCTGCACAAAAAAACGGGATGCATTCTCTTTACTTGAAAATACATCCCGTAGAAAATCTTATGGGGAGGATTTTATCCCAGCAATTCTTTTACTTTGGCAGAAATGGCACGCCCTTCAGCCAGTCCGGCCAGTTCTTTGGAGGCTACGCCCATTACTTTTCCCATGTCTTTACCACTGGTAGCACCTACGCGGGCAATGATGTCCTTCAATTTGGCTTCCAGTTCTTCCGGAGAAAGCTGCTTCGGCAGATAAGTTTCGATGACACGAACCTGAGCCATTTCTTCTTCTGCCAGGTCGGCACGCCCTTGTCCCTCATATACGGCAGCCGAGTCTTTTCCTTGTTTCACCAGTTTCTGCATGATTTTCAAGGCTGCATCGTCTGTCAGGGTATCATTGGCTCCCGGAGCGGTCTTTGCTTCCAGGAAACATTTCTTGATGTTACGCAAGGTTTCCAGTCTTACTTTGTCTTTGGCCTTCATGGCCTCTTTGATATCGTTGCTGATTTGTTCGAATAAATCCATAGTCCTAAATGTTTAAATATTGTTTCTTTGTCGATTCTGTTAGAAAGTAATCGTCATGGAGCCGGTATTGCTGGTTGTTTCAGGTTCCGGTGCGATTTTCTCTTCCGTAGTAGCCTTGGAACGGATATTTTCCAGTTCCATCTTTGTACGTTTGTAGGTAGGAGTGGTTTCTACCATACTGATGATGTCATCGTTGGCCAAGTCTTCCTGACTGAAGATGTAGATGTTCGGGCGTTTTTTCCGGATGCTGCTTTTCAGGATGCTTTTCCCGTAGTAGTCGCTTCGGCGCTCGTCTTTTTTCTGCTCTTCTTCTTCCAAGTCATCCAGCCTTTTCTGTTCCTCGAGTGTACGCTGCTTGAGTACGTTGTCCATGCCTGGTACGTCCTTGATGCCGAATCCTGTAGCCAGGATAGTGAATTTCACTTTGTTTTCCAGTGTTTCATCGGTGTAAAGACCCCATTTGGTTTCTACGTCTTTCCCAAACTTGCTCATGAATTCGTGAATCTCATCCATTTCACCCATCATCAGTTCGCTGTTGGGGCTGTAAGTAATGACAAACAATACTTTCTTGGAATTGAAAATATCGTTGTTGTTCAGCAGCGGAGAGTGAAGTGCATCGGTGATGGCTTGTGTCACTCTTCCTTCTCCCTCGCCGTATCCGGTACTCATGATGGCTACTCCACCGTCTTTCAACACGGTTTTCACATCGTTGAAGTCCAAGTTGATGATACCTCGCAGAGTAATGATTTCGGCAATGCTCTTTGCGGCGATAGACAGTGTGTCGTCTGCTTTTCCGAAGGCATTCATGACGCTGATGTCGGAATACACGTCACGCAGACGTTCGTTGTTGATGACCAGCAAGGCATCTACGTGTTTGCTCATCTCTTCCACTCCGTCGAGTGCCTGGTCAATTTTCTTGTTGCCTTCGAACAAGAACGGAATGGTGACGATACCTACCGTCAGGATTTCCATGTCCTTGGCCGTTTTGGCAATGATAGGAGCGGCGCCGGTTCCGGTTCCTCCTCCCATACCTGCTGTGATGAATGCCATGCGGCATCCGTCGTTCAGCATATCTTTGATGTCTTCGATGCTTTCTTCCGCAGCGGCCCGAGCCTTTGCCGGGCGGTTGCCTGCTCCGAGTCCCTCGCTACCCAGCTGTAATTTCCGCAGGACAGGTGACTCTTCCAGTGCCTGGTTATCCGTGTTGCAGACCACAAATGTCACATCATGGATACCTTCTTTGTACATGTGGTTGACGGCATTTCCACCGCCACCTCCCACACCAATTACTTTTATTATATGTGGAGAATCTTTCGGAAAATCGAAAGGTACCATTGTTTCGTCTGACATAATTCTAATATATTTATGTGAATAATCAGTTATCTTTTAAAATCTCATCAGAGAGGTTTGTCACCTTCTTGGCGAAAATGTCGAACCAACTGTTCTCTTTCTTTTCTTTGTTGATTTTATGCTCCAGTTCATTCAGTTCTTCTTCCTTCTCTGCAAGATGCATCCGTCGTGCATTGTCTATTTCTTTCAGAGCTGCCTTGTACTTTTTCTTACTCAGCAACAGCCGGGCTTCTTCTACGTACGTGGTATATTCTTCTTGTCTTTTCCGGTTGCGTTCTTCCTCCTGCCGTTTTTTCTCTTCATTGATTCTACGAATCCGCTCAGCTTCTTCTTCGGCTTTCCGTTTGGCTTCTTCAGCTTGAATCCGTTCGGCTTCTTTGCGTTTGGCTTCAGCTTCTTTTTCCTTCAAATCATCTATGAAGTCGAATTGGTGGCCTTTGCGGGGGTCTACTTTGAGGCAGTTTTCCTTGCCTTCTGCCAGCAGCCCGATCAGTGTATTCTGTGTACCGTCTTTCGGAATTTGAATAGTACCTGTCAGTGCGATGTTACCGCCTTTTGCAATGCGGATTTTTTCGATTTTAGTGATTTGCTTGAAAGCTCCGTCAATGTTAGGCATGTTGCATGCACCTCCGGTAAGAATGAGTCCGGCGAGCAATTTGTCTCCATAATCGGACACCATGATTTGGTTCCACACATTGGAAATAATTTCATTGACACGGGCTTCAACGATGTATTCCAGTTTGTGGGCTGGTATCGTACATTTCCCTTCAATGCTGTATTCTTGTTCGTCCGTCTGTTCTTCCTCTTCGGCCGGTGGGGTGAGAGCGCATCCGTAGCGTAGTTTCAACTGTTCGGCATCCTCTTCTTCAATTTGCAGACTACAGATGTCTTTTGTGATGTTGTTGCTACCCAGTGGGATGACTGCCAGATGGCGTAATATGTTGTTTTTATATACGGATACGGTGGTTGTATCGGCTCCCAGGTCGACGAGAGCACATCCTGAACGTTTTTCACTGTCGGTCAGTACCACATTGGCCGTGGCCATCGGCGACAGGAAATAATCGGCAATTTCATATTTGGTCTGTTTGAAACACTGTTCAATCCGGGCTTTCAGGGTATGGTGTGCAATGATGTTCAGGTAACGTCCTTCAATGCGGTCGGCTGAAATACCCACCGGTTCCGTCAGAAGGTTATTCCCCACTTTGTATTCTTGCGGTTCCACATCCAGAATTTCCTGGTCAACCAGTGAGATTTCCCGGTTGTTTTCCATGAGTGATTCAATGAGTGCCTGTGATATCTTTGTTTCTTCCCCTAGTTGTTTGGTTACGTGGTTGCGCATGCTTCGTATGGACTGTCCGCCTATTCCTACATAGACTTTTTTGATGGAAGCCTGCAAGTCTTCTTCCAGTTTCTGGATGACAGAAACTAGAATTTGTGTAGTTTTATCCAGGTTAAAGATTGCGCCTTTCTTGATGCAATCTGACGAAGGGGCATTGGCATAGGCAAGAATCTGGATACTACCATCAGCATTCTTTTTGCCGGCAATCCCTGTGATGTTGGTCGAACCCAGTTCGATAGCTGCTATAAAATCTGTTACTGCCATATCTTACTCCTCTTTTTTTGTTCCGATAATTTGGTTGTTAAATTCGATGCTAATCCGTTCATATTTGTTCCATCCGATGCGGTTTAGCACTTTACTGTAAAACGTTTGCAATTTACTGAATTTTTCTTCAAAATCAGTCGCTTTTCCTAAAAAAAGAATATGGTCTCCCACGCGTGGAACGATTTCCAATTCTTTTCTGGGAGTTACGTTTATCTGCTCTACTTGCGCTTTCCAGAAAGGGTTTTGCTGGAGGTAAAGTCCGAGCTGATACAATTCGTTCTGTGCAAATTTCCGGTCGATGAATCCTGTAGCGACAGCTACATGTACTGATTTTCCGGCAGCAGACATGATTTTCCCCGATTGGTCAATGTAATAATTGTCTCCGTTACTGCTCATGATTCGGAGAATCGGAATGCGCTGATAGACCTCGATCCCGACTTTGCCTCCGGATGTAAGGTAGCATTCTGCCTTACTGATAAAGGGATGTCGGGAAAGAGTTTCTTCCAACAGGCGGACATTGATTGTGCCGATACGTTTTTTTTCCGGGTATAAGTTTTTCTGCTTCAGCAGGTTTTTTACCTCAGTTTCGGTGATAAAACCGTAATCAATACTGTCTTTGACAACCAATTCCATACCCTTGCAGACCTGATTTTCGGGCTTGCGATTAAATACGGTTACAGCCACTATCAAGTAGGCTGTAACAGCTAATAAAATGCAGAGTATGAGAATCCGTTTAATCATCTATCTTTCAGTAATTCATAAATTTGTGGAACGAAGTTGTCTATATCGCCGGCCCCGAGGGTTATCAGTACATCCAGTTTTTTGTTTTTCAGTACTTCCAGGAGCTGTTCCTTTGTACACATACTTTTTTCAATTCCCTGGCGCAGGTTGTCATAAATAAGCTGACTGGTGACTCCTGGTATCGGAGCTTCGCGGGCCGGATAGATGTCCAACAGAATCACCTCATCCAGCAGAGACAAACTGCGGGCAAAATCTTGGTAGAAGTCGCGGGTACGCGTGTAAAGATGCGGCTGGAATACGGCTGTGATTTTCCGGTTAGGATATAGTCTGCGGATGGAAGTCACACTTTGTCTGATTTCTTCCGGATGATGTGCATAATCACTCAGAAAGACGATGTGCGAATTCTTTATCTTGAAATCAAACCGACGGTCTACTCCTTTGAACTGAGGCATGGCTGCCTTGATTTCTTCCGGAGTTGCTCCTCCAATTTGTGCCAGTGCCATGGCTGCGATACCGTTCTCGATGTTGACATACACGGGTACACCCAACTGGATGTCGGTGATATTTCCGAGTGGTGAGACATAATCGAAATAGATTTCACCATCGCCTATGCGGATATTTTCCGCATGAAAATCACCTTTTTCAGCGGAGTAAGTATAAATGGTGACACCTGGTTGGACGTTTGGTTGCAATTCCAGACCTTCCTTCACAATCAAGTATCCGTCCGGACGGATAAGCGAAGTATATTTCCGGAAACTTTCAAGGTAAGCTTCATGAGTGCCGTAAATGTCCAGATGGTCGGAATCAGTTGCCGTAATGACAGTGGCATACGGTGTCAGCCAGTGGAAAGAACGGTCGAATTCATCGGCTTCAATCACCACGTAGTCGCTTTTGTCTGATAGCAATAAATTGGTCTGGTAGTTCTTTGAGATACCTCCCAGGAATGCATTGCATCCTACGTGTGAGTGGTCCAGCAAGAAAGCCGCCATGGTAGACGTGGTGGTTTTTCCATGAGTCCCTGCGACGCATAAGCCTTTTTCTGTCTGGGTCAACATACCCAGCACTTGGGCGCGTTTATGTATTTCGAAATGATGTTCCTGAAAATACATCAATTCTTTGTGGGTAGCTGGTATGGCAGGAGTATACACTATCAGAGTGGTTTCCGGATGCAGAAATGTTTCTGGAATCAGGGATACGTTTTCTTCGTAGTGAATGAGAGCACCTTCTTTGACCAGTTTTTCTGTCAGTTCGCTTGGAGTGCGGTCGTAACCACCCACTTTCTTTCCTTTGGACAGGAAATAGCGTACCAAGGCACTCATTCCGATGCCTCCGGCTCCGATGAAATAGACGGCTTGTATTGTATTAATGTTCATGACTTTCTTTGTATTTTAGGGCCAGCTTGCAGACCTCTTTTGCAATGATGTTTGCAGAGTCCTGAATGGCCAGCTTCTTGATGTTTTTGCTTAAACTATCCAATAAATCCGGCTGGCAGACCGTTTGGATGGCGGTGTCAACCAGTTTTTGCGTCGCTTCACTGTCTTTGACGTAAAGGGCTGCATTTTTGTTCACGAGAGCCAGTGCATTTTTGGTCTGGTGGTCTTCTGCCACATTGGGCGAAGGTACCAGGATAACTGGTTTCCCTAGCAGGCAAAACTCCGAAATAGATCCCGCTCCCGCACGACTGATGACCAGGTCGGCGGCACTATATGCAGCAGCCATATCTGAAATGAAATCAGAGGTATATAGCATGGGCAACTTTCCGTAAGCCTGTACGGCTTTGCGGGCTTCATCGATGTAGATTTTTCCTGTCTGCCAGATGAATTGTACTCCTGAATTCTTGATTTTATCAAATCCTTGCATGACGCAGTTGTTGATAGTGCGCGCTCCCAGACTACCTCCAATAATCAGAATGGTCTTTTTATGCGGATCCAGGCCGAAAGACCGGATGGCTTCCTCGCGTGAAATCTTTTCCTTTAGCAGTCCTTGTCTGACAGGGTTTCCGGTAAGGATGATTTTGTTTTTATCAAAGAAGCGCTCCATGCCTTCGTATGCTACACATATTTTCTCGGCTTTCTGGGCCAGCAATTTGTTGGTGACACCTGCGTAAGAATTCTGTTCTTGTATCAGTGTCGGAATGCCCATCATGCCGGCCACTTTTAGCGTCGGTCCGCTGGCATAGCCTCCTACACCTACGGCAGCATGAGGTTTGAAGTCTTTTATGATTTTTCGGGCCATCCACTGACTTCTGAACAGTTTGATGAGTACACCGATGTTTTTTAGTAAATGCTTCCGGTCGAATCCGGCTACCGGGAGTCCGATAATCTTGTATCCTGCGGCCGGTACGCGTTGCATTTCCATACGTCCTTCAGCTCCGATAAATAAGATTTCAGCTTCCGGATGCAATTCTTTAATGGCGTTGGCAATGGAAATGGCCGGGAAGATATGTCCTCCTGTACCGCCTCCACTCACTATGATGCGTAAATGTTCTTCCATATCTTTGTATTATTTGCCTGCAAAGTTAAAAATAAACTTTTAAACGGACTCTTCCTGCGATGTGATATTGGTCTCAGGGATAAACTCTTGTTTTTGTTCGGTTTGCTGTTCCAATGTCTGGGCTTCCTGTCGGCGCTTCAAATCGTTTACATACCGACTGATACTGAGAATCATGCCAATATAGACACAGTTGACCAGTGTAGAGGTTCCTCCTTTGCTGATAAGGGGAAGAGGCTGTCCGGTGACGGGCATGATGCCTACGGCTACCAGCATGTTGAATGTAGCCTGCAGGGCAAAAAGAATGCCGATTCCCGTAATGAGAAATACATAGTAGGATTTGTCACAGTTTCTGGCTATTTTACCTATTCTCATCAGTAAGAGGATGTAAAGAAGTGCCACAAAGGCTCCTCCTACCAGTCCGAGCTCTTCAATGATGATGGCATAGATAAAGTCGGAGAATGCCTGTGAAAGGAAATCCCGTTGTACGCTGTTGCCAGGTCCTTTGCCTAAAATGTTGCTGCTTGCAATGGCAATGTTGGCATGGGCAATCTGGGCATCGTTGTCGATGTCAAATTTAGCAGCCGGCACTTCAGCTTCATCAAAGTGATTGTTCAGACGACTTTGCCATGTGACCATACGATGGAGTCCGATATGGTCCCATGCTTCACTGGGAATATATTTGATGGTGGCTACTCCTAGAAGAATGCACGCAAAGCCGATACCTGCAAGCATTCCAAGCTGTTTGAATGGAATTCGTCCGACGAACATGAGCAGAAAGACACTTCCTGCCAGCAGAACTGCTGTGGAAAGATTCTCACTGACAATCAGTCCACAGGTGCAGGCGGTGATTCCACATATAAACTTGAAAGCTCTTTTGCTGGCTCCGTCTTCTTCCTGCATACGCGATAAAATGAAGGCCACTGTAATGATTGTAGCCATTTTTGCCACTTCAGACGGCTGAAACTGGATGAAACCTAAGTCAATCCATCGTTTGGCACCGTTGGTCAGTGCTCCAATGACATAAACGGCAATCAATAATGCCCAGGAGATAGGCAACAAGGCTATGAATGTCTTGAACCAGCGGCAGGGAATATTGTGTACAATCCAGACCGCAATGGTACCTACCATCAACAGTGTCAGATGATTGGTGATAGGTCCCCAATGATCTCCACTTTTGTAGGTCAGTGTACTGGATGCACTGAATACTTCTACGATGGATATCAGACAAAGGAAAAGGTAGATAATCCAAATCGCCTTGTCCCCCTTGAAAAAGTTTTTTAGCAAATCCATATTCTTGTTGTTTCTAACTCCTTGGTTGTATTATAAGTTTCTTACACATTCCTTGAACTGGTCACCACGGTCTTCGTAACTCTTGAACAAGTCAAAGCTGGCGCAGCAGGGACTGAGCAGGACTGTTTCTCCTTTTTTTGCCATTTTATAGGCCGCATCTACGGCGTCCTTCATGCTTTGCACGTCTGCAATCGGCAGGCCGAAGCCGTCGAAGAAAGCGTGCAGTTTCTCGTTGTGAAGTCCTAGGAAAATCAGGCCGCTGCATTTCTCTCTGACAAGATCTGCAATCTCGTTGTAGTCGTTGCCTTTATCCTTTCCACCCAAGATCAATACGGTTTTGGTTTTCATGCTTTGAAGGGCATACCAGCAGGAGTTTACATTGGTGGCTTTGGAGTCGTTGATGTAGTCTACTCCTTTCACTCGAGTTACTTTCTCCAGACGATGTTCTACACCCTTGAAGTCGCTCAAAGCTTCCCGGATACATTCTTTGCGGATGCCCGCAATGTTGGCAGATATGCCGGCAGCCATGGAATTGAACAGGTTGTGCGTACCTGTCAGAGCCAGTTCCTCTTGTTCCATATTGAATGCGATGGGTCGAGTGAAATAAACCTTGTTGGCTTCGGCGAATGCAGCCACTCCTTCTTCGTTCTTTCCGGCAAACGGGAAATAACGTCCGTGGATACCATATTTGTGAAGTTCTCTTTGTATAATCGGGTCGTCGTTCCAGAAAATGAATGCATCGTCATCTGTCTGGTTCTGGATAATCCGGAACTTGGCATCTACGTAATTCTGCATTTCGTATCCATAGCGGTCCAGGTGGTCGGGGGTGATGTTCATCAGCACGGCAATGTTTGCATGGAATTTATACATGTTGTCGAGCTGGAAACTGCTGAGTTCGATGACGTAATAGTCAAAGTTGCATTCCGCAACCTGATAAGCCAGGCTTTGACCAATGTTGCCTGCCAGTCCGACATTCAGTCCGGCTTTCTTGAATATGTGATAAATCAAGGACGTGGTAGTCGTTTTTCCGTTGCTTCCCGTAATGCAGATCATTTTCGCATTCGTATATCGGCCAGCGAACTCGATCTCAGAAATGATAGGAGTTCCCTGCGCTTTCAGTTTCAGAATGATAGGAGCATCGTTGGGAATTCCCGGGCTCTTTATCACTTCATCGGCATTCAGTATCAGTTCCTCGGTATGTCTGCCTTCCTCCCACTGGATGCCTCTTTCGTTCAACATTGTCTTATACTTGTCTTTGATGGTTGACATGTCTGAAACAAACGTGTCAAACCCTTTTTTCTGTGCCAGAACTGCGGCACCTGCTCCGCTTTCTCCGGCTCCTAAGATGACAATTCTTGCCATTGCTTTATCTGATTTTAAGTGTGATTATCGTAATTGCTGCTAATACAATGGTTACAATCCAAAATCGGACCGTAATCTTAGACTCATGGAATACGCTGTGAGGGCGTGTGATCAAATAGGTACAATTCGGGTCAAGCTGTGCCAGGGTTGTACGGAAATGATCGTGGATAGGCGAACGCTTGAAGATGCGTTGCTTGACTCCTCTTTTCTTTCCACGCTGGAAATACTTGACTTGCAAAATGACTGACAGATTTTCTATCAGGAATACACCGCATAAAATCGGTATCAGTAATTCTTTGTGTATGATAATGGCAAATACGGCTATAATACCTCCGATGGTGAGGCTGCCTGTATCGCCCATGAATACTTGTGCCGGAAACGCATTGTACCAAAGGAAACCAATCAAGGCTCCGATGAAGGCGCAGATAAAGATTACCAGTTCTTCGCTTCCGGGAATATACATGATGTTCAGGTATTCGGCATATTCTATGTGGCTGGATACATAAGCCAATATGCCGAGGGTTACCCCTATGATGGCTGAGTTACCTGCGGCCATACCGTCCATACCGTCGTTCAGGTTGGCTCCGTTTGAGACCGCTGTGACGACGAAGATGGTGACCAGTACGAATACAATCCATCCGGCTTCCTGTGCATGATCTCCCAGGAATCCTACAAAGTCGGCATAATCCAGGTTGTTGTTCTTGAAGAAGGGGATGGTGGTCTTGGTTGATTTTTCATTTACTGGTTTGTGAATTACATCAACCACTCGTCCGTCCTGCTGGATTTCTACGTTTTCGCGTATCACTACATCCGGACTCAAATAGAGAGCGACTCCCACAATAAAACCCAGACCTACCTGGCCGATAATTTTAAATTTCCCGTGAAGGCCTTCCTTGTCTTTCCGGAACACCTTGATATAGTCGTCCAGAAAGCCTAGTGTTCCTAGCCATAGCGTTGTGACAAGCATGAGTATCATATAGATATTATGCAGTTTGCCCAGCAGCAGACAAGGAATCAGAATCGCTACGATGATGATAATTCCTCCCATCGTAGGAACACCTACCTTCTTTACATTAAAGGGGTCGATGGAAGCATCACGTTGTGTTTCTGTAATCTGTTTCCTTTTGAGCAGGTTGATGAAGTACTCTCCGAAGATGGCTGAAATCAGCAATGATAGAATCACGGCCATCAGTGATCGGAATGACACGTAGCCAAACATACGTGCCCCCGGAAAGTTAAACTGCTCCAGGTATTGAAATAGATAATATAACATTGTCTTTTGTCAGTTTTTATTGTTCTCCTTTGAATATTTCGTCCAAAACTTCTTTGTCGTCAAAATGAGACTTGACTCCTTTGACATCTTGGTAAGTCTCATGTCCTTTTCCTGCAATCAGAATGACATCTTGAGGTTGTGCCAGCATGCAGGCCGTACGGATAGCTTCTTTCCGGTCTACGATACTGATGACTTTCTTCATGTCTTCCTTGCTAAGTCCGCTCAGCATGTCATTGATGATATCCTGTGGTTCCTCAAAGCGGGGATTATCGGAAGTAATGATTACTTTGTCACTGCGTTTCACGGACTCCTGTGCCATCAACGGACGTTTGCCTTTGTCCCGGTTTCCACCGGCACCTACTACTGTTATTACATGTCCTCTGCCTCTCAAGACCTCATGGATGGTTTCCAAGACGTTCACCAGTGCATCTGGGGTATGGGCATAATCTACGATGGCAGTATATCCTTTCGGAGAGCGTTTGGCATCGAAGCGTCCACAAACAGGGCGCAGCATGCTGAGTTTCAGTAATACCTCTTCCGGTTTCTTGCCTAGCAGACAAGCTGCACCGTAAACAGCCAGCAAGTTGGAGGCATTGAAACGTCCGATAAACTGCACGTTTACTTCGCGGTTATTGATGTCCAGCAGCATACCGTCAAAACTGTCTTCCAGCACTTTTCCCTTGAAATCGCACAATGAATGCAAAGAGTAGGTTGAAACTCGGGCTTTGGTGTTTTGTGTCATGACCAGTCCATTCTTGTCATCCGCATTGGTCAGCGCAAAAGCCTGTTTCGGGAGTCCGTCGAAGAATGCCTTTTTAGCTTTCAGGTAATTTTCAAATGTCTTGTGATAATCCAGGTGGTCACGGGTAATGTTGGTAAAAATACCTCCGGCAAAAGTCAATCCACTGATGCGTTTCTGCACTACAGAGTGTGAGCTGACTTCCATGAATGCATATTTGCATCCTTCGTCGGCCATGCGTCCCAGTAGCTGGTTCAGCGTGATGGGATCAGGAGTCGTATGTTCAGTTGGAATGGCTTCTCCGTCAATATAGTTGCATACGGTGGAAATCAGTCCGGCCTTGTATCCGAATGCGCGGAACATATTATATAATAAGGTAGCAATGGTTGTTTTCCCATTGGTACCGGTCACTCCAATCAAATCCAGTTTAGAAGTAGGATCTCCGTAGAATGTGGTAGCCAGTTTGCCTACAGCTTCTTCCGTGTCGTGTAGCTGAATATAGGTGACGTGTTCGTCTAGCTTTTCGGGCAACTGTTCACAGACCACTGCGGTAGCTCCATTTTCAATTGCTTTTGAAATATAATTGTGTCCGTCGGCTTGAGTTCCTTTTACAGCTACGAACATAAACCCTTTTTTCACCATGCGTGAATCCATGTGGATTCCTTCGATTTCTAAATCTGCATTACCTTTCAGATTAAGAACGTTGACAACTTTCAGAATATTTTCAAGTTTCATTTTATTCTAATCGTTTAGCGTTAATGTAATTGTTTGTCCTTTATGTAAATAAGAGCCTGCGTTGAGGCTTTGTTTGCTTACTTTTCCTACTCCCGACAAGCGGACATGCAGCCCTTTGCTTTCCAGCAGGTAGACCGCATCCTTGGCTCCCATTCCTTTTACGTTGGGAATGAGATTCTTATCGGTGTGTATCTTTTTCAGTTCCGCATAAGTAGGAGAGCAGTTGGCTTTTCCCCATAGCGGCTTGTTTCCGTAGGGAATCGTGGAACTGTTGCTGCGTATGTGGAGATTGTTCAATACATACGATGCTTCTCGTATATCTCCGTTCTTGACATGCGGCACCAGTATCGAAGTGGAGTCTTTGGCTGTAGCCAGGTCCTGATACAGATGCTTTGCATAAATGCGTTCTGCAATGCGGCTGAATACGCTACCTGCCTGCAAACCTCCTGAGGCAGGTCCGTGAGGTATCTGGATGGAAACCAGACAACTGTATTTAGGTGCTTCAGAAGGGAAATAGCCACAGAAGCTGACCAAATAACTGACACCTCCTGCTTTGTATCCGGCTTTTCCTTGGGATATCTGGGCGGTACCAGTCTTGCCGGATACGCTGAATTGTTTGCTGCCTGCCGGTTTGGCCAATCCTTCCGATACCACTTTTCGCAAAATTCCACGAATCATCGTCAGGGTAGTGTCCGAACAGATTTTAGGATTGACGATTTCTGTCGGAAACTCCTTTAAAATTTCTCCATCTTTAGCTATGGCTTTTACAAACTTAGGTTTGACCATGGTACCATTGTTGGCTATGGCATTGTAAAAGTTGAGGATATAAATAGGAGGAATCATGGTTTCGTAACCGATGCTCATCCATGGGAGAGTTGTTTTGGCAAAATAACGTTCTTTGGGTCCTAAAATGCGTGGGCTTGCTTCTCCTACAAATCCCAGGTTCAGCGGTTTGTCGATGCTCATGCGGCGTAGCCCATCTACAAACTTCTGCGGGTCTTTTCCGTAGAATTTGTCGATGATGGTAGATACTCCCACATTGGAGGAAACCTCCAGAATCTTGGTCACGTCAATTTTTCCATATCCGCCCTTATACCAGTTCCAGTCTTTCATGAAACTTCCGTGCATATTGACAATACCGTTGCCTGTATCCACTACATAGTCGGGAGTGATGTACTTGTCTTCCAAGGCCACCATGATGGAGGCAGTCTTGAAGGTAGAGCCTGGTTCCATCAGGTTGCTTACGGCATTATTCTTCATTTCATAGTAGTTGCCATCGCCGGCTCTTGTCATATTGACGCTGGCTTTTACCTCTCCGGTGGCAACATCCATGACGATAGCTACTCCGAATACGGCTTCCAGGTTCTTCAACTGGTCTACAAGTGCTTTTTCCGCGATATCCTGCATGTCGACATCGATGGTAGTGATGATGTCACAGCCATCTACGGCTGGTTTGTCGATGATGTTCAAGTATTTGTTCATCACTTTCTGGCGATGGGTGATGCCATCTTGTCCGCGCAGAATGGAATCGTATGTCAATTCAATACCATTTTTTGCTCCCATGGTGGTATCCGGATACATGTCGCCCAGCGTACGTGCAGCAAGCGAACCGAAAGGTTTTTTGCGCTGGTTGAAGGCCAGTTCATGGAATCCTCCTTTATATTTTGTGAGGTTGAACACCGGAAGTTGTTTGGCTTCCTTGTATTCAATATAGGAGATACGTCTGGGATAAAGCAGGTAGTTCCGGCTTTTTTTGCGTCTGCCTTTTAAGATATGCTGGCGGAACTCTTTGGCGCTTTTATCTGGGAATATCTGATGAAGCCCTTCACAAATTTCTGTGAGGTGGTTCATCAGCATGGTATCTTTCTTTTCTCCTCCTGCCAGAAAGTCCATATAGATTTTGTATTCCGGCAGACTGCTGGCCATCAGTTTCCCATCCGAGGAGATGATGTTTCCTCGTGTAGGATGGATGATGACGTTTTCCTTTACAAAACGGTCGGCTACATCCTTCCAATATTGCCGTTCGGCGAACATGATAATGGCAGCTTTCACGATGACCGCAATAGCTAGCAATGCCATGATGAATACGACGAACGTATATCGCAGCATAATGTTTTTTTGTCCCGGTATCATTTCTCAGAATCCTCCTTCTTTATTAAATAGGGTGGAGTAGACGCTGTTTTCAGGGGCGTACCTTCAGCCGAAATATATTCTTCAATACGTGACTGGCGGCTTCGTTCTGTCAGTTCGGAAGAAATGGTCAGGGCATCGTATTTTGTATCAATCAGTTCCTTTTTCAGGCGGTCTATCTCAATCATTTCCTGCTGGCTGGAATACCGGTTGTCTATGTACAAGATAACCAGAATCATGATCAGGATAATCAGATTGGACTGTCGTTTCATCAGGTGAACCAGTACCTCTCCTCCCAATATACTTCTCCACGTAATATGTGGAGTGTCTTGCGTGGTTGTTTCTTGTGGTTCCATGAGTTATTTATTTCTTTTCTGCGATTCTTAATTTAGCACTGCGAGAGCGAGGGTTACGTTGTATCTCGTCTTCGCAGGGGGTAATTACCTTGTTGTTTATCAATTTAAATGGTGTTTGTACATTGCCGAAGAAATCTTGTTCTGCTTTTCCTTCCACATTCCCTGTTTTCATCATATTCTTTACCATACGGTCTTCCAGTGAATGATAGGTAATGACCACCAGTCTACCTCCAGGCTTCAGTGCTTCTGTGGCTGCATAAAGCATTTCTTTCAAGGCTTCCATTTCCTGATTTACTTCAATGCGCAGGGCTTGAAAGACTTTGGCCAGTTCCTTTTTTTCTCTTTCTTTGCCGTATAGTGGTTTGATGATTTCAATGAATTCTCCGATGGTTTCAATTGGCTTTAAGGAGCGGGCTTTCACCAGCACGGAAGCCAGTTTACGGCTGTTCTTCAGTTCGCCATACAGGTAAAATACGTTGGCCAGCCGTTCTTCTTCGTAAATATTGACAATTTCGGCCGCGGTAATTCCGGCACGCTTGTTCATACGCATGTCCAGTTTTCCGTCGAACCGGAATGAAAATCCTCTTTCCGAGTCATCAAAATGATGTGAGGAGACTCCCAGGTCGGCCAAGATGGCATCTACTTGTTCTACTCCATAATACCGGAGAAAATTGTGCAGATAGCGGAAATTACTTCGCACAAAGGTGAATCGGTCATCATTGACGATGTTTTTTTCCGCATCAGGGTCTTGGTCAAAGCTGAACAGTCTGCTTCCCTTGTCCATCTGACGTAAGATTTCCTTGGAATGTCCTCCTCCTCCAAAGGTGACGTCTACGTAAATTCCCTTGGGTTGGATGTGCATGCCTTCAATGCTTTCATGCAGTAATACAGGTACGTGGTATGTCTGTTCAGTCTTGTTCATGCAATGTTGATTAAATTCACCTTATTATTATATATTCAAGCTGTAAAATTAGATATTTCCCCAGAATCGAGCACTATGTTTCTTATAGAAAATTTAAAGAAGTTATCAACAGGTTGTTTACTGCCCTACGATTCGGCAGAGGTGTTACCAGAATGTTGAAGAATCGGGGGGAAAGAAATTTTTTTTGAGCGTACAAGTGTATTTTTTGTCATAAAATGAATGTCGTTTCAAAAGATACGTTACTTTTGCAGGGTAAACTTTTGTAGAATGGGTGAGAGTTCAATATTTTTAATTGACATCGACAAAGTATTGAGGGATAAGGCTGGTAAGAAGGCCGAGCGGATACCGCGTTTTTTAGTGTCATATTTGAAACGTATCGTGCATCAGGAGGAGATTAATCCTTTTTTGAGAAGTGTATCCGATAAAACAGGAGTAGATTTTCTGGAAGCCTGCATGGAATTTCTGGATATTAAGCTGGAAGTAAGCGGGATGGAAAATCTTCCATCTGACCGTTTATGTACGTTTGTCTCCAATCATCCGCTGGGAGGGCAGGATGGCATAGCATTAGGCTATATTTTGGGGAAACACTATGACGGACACATTAAATATTTGGTGAACGATTTACTGATGAATCTTCATGGTCTGGCTCCTTTGTGCATTCCCATCAATAAAACCGGTGCGCAGTCTCGGGATTTTCCTAGAATGGTGGAAGCTGGTTTCCATTCAGATTCTCACATTATTATGTTTCCGGCAGGTATTTGTTCCAGAAGGCAGAAGGGAATTATAAAGGATTTGCCCTGGAAAAAAACATTTATCACCAAAAGTGTGGAAACACACCGGGATGTAGTGCCGGTGCACTTTGAAGGACGTAATTCCAATTTTTTCTACAACCTGGCTAATGTATGCAAGTTCCTGGGAGTTAAGTTTAATATTGCCATGTTGTATCTGGCAGATGAAATGTTCAAGAATCGTCACAAGACATTTAAGGTGACGATTGGAAAGCCTATTCCGTGGCAGACGTTTGACAAGTCTATGTCTGCGGCAGAGTGGGCCGATTATGTAAGAGAGTTAGTTTATAAACTGTGAAAATACGATTTAATCATAGAGATTATGGAAGATATTATTGCTCCGATTGACAAAGAAGTTCTTAAATCGGAACTGACGGAAGATAAGCGCTTGAGATTTACGAATAAGAGCAACAACGAGATTTATATTATTACATGGAAAAATGCTCCGAATGTGCTGAAGGAAATCGGTCGTTTGCGTGAAATCGCTTTCCGTGCAGCAGGAGGAGGTACAGGAAAGTCGATGGACCTCGATGAATATGATTTGATGGAGAAGCCTTATCAGCAGTTGATTGTCTGGAATCCGGAAGCAGAAGAGATTTTGGGAGGATACCGTTATCTGCTGGGTGATGAAGTGGAATTTGATGCCGAAGGAAAGCCGGTGCTCGCCACTGCCCACATGTTTAATTTCTCGGAAAAGTTCCTGAAAGATTATTTGCCTACGACGATTGAGCTGGGACGTTCTTTTGTAACATTGGAGTACCAGTCAACCCGGGCGGGTTCCAAGGGGTTGTTTGCCTTGGATAACTTATGGGATGGCCTGGGAGCTTTGACTGTGGTAATGCCGCAAGTGAAATACTTCTTCGGTAAGATGACCATGTATCCCAGTTACAACCGTCTGGGACGTGACATGATTCTGTATTTCCTGAAGAAGCATTTCAATGATAAAGACCAGTTGATAACTCCCATGCAGCCGTTGCAGATTGAGACAGATCCGAAAGTGCTTGAAAAAATATTCTGTTACGATACATTCAAAGAAGACTACAAAGTGTTGAATACGGAAGTACGTAAGTTGGGATACAATATTCCGCCGTTGGTGAATGCTTATATGAGTCTGTCACCTACCATGCGTATGTTTGGAACGGCCATCAATGACGGATTCGGTGACGTGGAAGAAACTGGCATTCTGATTGCAGTAGATGAGATTTTGGAGGAGAAGCGTGTGCGCCATATCGAATCTTATCTGCGTGAGCATCCGGAAGCCCTGCAGATTACATCTGGGGCCAATCCGGTAGTCAATAAGATTCATAAATAGTTCTTTATAAAGCAGGCAGGCTGTTCCCGTTTATTTTCCGGTAGAGGTCGAGGGCATATACGTCGGTCATCCCGGAAATATAATCGAGTACAGCCTGTATTTTTTCATATAAGGTCGGGGCCTGAATATAGTACTGGCTGGATACTCGGTTTATCAGGAGTTGCGAGTAGGCTTTCTGGGGGTAGCGCACTGCCTCAATCATCAGGTCGATAAGTGTGGTAATCACTTGGTAACCGGCCAGTTCGATGTCGACCACGTCTTTGGAACAGTAGATTTTTTCGAAAGCTGTATGTGAACAGTTCTGGTAGGCCTCTCTCACCCGTTGGCTTAGTTGTTGAATCAGTGTTCCCTGGAAGGTTCCGTCGAGCAAGGGCTTTTCATTTTCAATAAATGCGTGTACACATTCATTAATCAGTATACCGATGGCCGATGAACGCAGGTAAGCTATTTGTTCGTTGGTGTCGTCTACCATTTTGCATATCGCGTGGATATGGTCCATCTTTTCGGGAGCAAAGAAACGGAGATACAAGTCCTTGGTTTCCTGTGTAGTAAGAATTTTCAGCTTGTGGGCATCTTCGATATCCATCATCTGGTAACAAATGTCATCGGCCGCTTCTACGAGATACACCAGCGGGTGCCGGCAGAACCTCAGGGGCTCTCCTTCTTTGCTTTTCTGCTGGATGCCAAGTTCCTGGGCTATTTTTTGGAAAGCAGCTTCTTCACTGGTAAAGAAACCGAACTTCTGCTTGCTCCCTGCCAGTTGGGAAGAGAAGGGATATTTTACAATGGAAGCCAGTGTGGAGTAAGTCAGTACAAAGCCTCCCGGACGTCTCCCCTGAAACTGGTGTGTCAGCAGACGGAAGGCGTTGGCATTTCCTTCAAAATGAGTAAAATCGTCCCATTCCTTGGGGGAAAGCTGTGATTGAAGAATCCGTCCTTTTCCTTCAGAGAAATATGTACCGATTGCCTTTTCACCGGAATGTCCGAATGGAGGATTTCCCAGGTCGTGAGCCAGGCAGGCTGCGGCCACAATGGAACCTATTTCCGAGATATGTGAATCGTGAAGTTCCGGGTGAAGCTGTAGCAGTTCAGAGGAAACCTTGTTGCCCAGCGAACGGCCTACGCAGGAAACCTCCAAGCTGTGTGTCAGTCGGTTATGTACAAAGATACTTCCCGGAAGAGGGAATACCTGTGTCTTGTTCTGCAGGCGGCGGAAAGGGGCTGAGAATATCAGACGGTCGTAGTCGCGCTGAAACTCCGTCCGATCTTCTTTTCTACGTTCGTGAAGATTCTCCAACCCGAATCTCTTATTTGAAATCAATTGTTTCCAGTTCATGGCGTAACTCCTTTGTGATGTGGGTTTTAAATTTAAAGAAGCTCTAAAAGTTAAGTGCAAAAATATAAAAAAATGGTAAACGTAACTATTAATTCTGTGGATTGTGTAACTTCGCAACTTCATAAAGGGTAAAATAAGATGAAAATACAGATTATAAATACTTCCCGGCATCCGTTGCCGCAATATGCCACCGCACAGTCGGCGGGGGTAGACCTTCGTGCCAATCTTGCTGAATCCATTGTGTTGAAGCCTCTACAGCGCTGCCTGGTGCCGACAGGCTTGTTTCTTGCCTTGCCGAAAGGGTATGAAGCACAGGTACGTCCACGCAGTGGCCTGGCCATTAAGAAGGGGATTACCGTGTTGAATTCTCCAGGTACGATTGATGCCGATTATCGGGGAGAAATCAATGTGATACTGGTCAACCTGTCGTCCGAGGAATTTGTGATTGAAGACGGGGAACGCATAGCCCAGATGGTCATTGCCCGCCACGAACAGGCCGAATGGGAAGAAGTGGAAGTGTTGGACGAAACAGAACGGGGGGCAGGAGGTTTCGGTCACACAGGAACGGTATAAACTTTGTGAGTATGAAAAAATTGCTAGGAATTATCGGGCTTGTCTTGTTGCTGGTAGCCTGCGGTACAACGGGGCGGCAATCTGCATCCAGACGCGGCTTGGTCAGTGAGGACAAAGATACATTGTCGTATGAACAGCGCCGGAAGTATGACTATTTCTTCCTGGAAGCGGTGCGCATGAAGCAAAAAGGAGAATATGATGCAGCTTTCGAACTGTATAAGCATTGCTTGGATATCTACCCGAACTCGGCTCCGGCTTTGTACGAGATTTCCCGGTTCTATATGGTGCTGGGACTGGAGAAGAAGGGAGAAGAGGCCTTGAAAAAAGCAGTCCGTTCGGATGAATCGAATTTCTGGTACAAGCAGACGTTGGCGGCTTATTATCAGCAGAAACGGGATTGGCCGAAAGCCATTGCCGTATATGATGACATGGCACATCAGTTTCCTTCTCGTTTAGAGCCTTTGATGGCTTTGGTCGATTTGTATAATCAGACGAAGAGTTATGCACAGGTGGTTTCCGTGTTGAACCGTCTGGAAGAACTTGATGGAAAGTCGGAACAGATTAGCATGGAAAAGTTCAGGATGTATCTGCTGATGGACAATCAGGAACAGGCTTTCCAGGAAATCGAGAACTTGTCGAAAGAGTATCCTTACGATATGCGTTATCAAACCATTCTGGGAGATGTGTATTTGAATAATAACAAACCGGATGAGGCGTATGCGGTGTATCAGAAGATCCTGAAGGAGGAGCCAGGATATGCACCGGCCTTGTTGTCAATGGCTTCTTATTATAAACAGATTGGAAAGGATAGTTTGTATCAGCAGCAGTTGGATACTATTTTGCTGAACGACAATGTGGAGTCGGATACGAAGATGAGCATCATGCGGCAGCTGATTCTGCAATCTGAACAGACCACGAAGGACAGCACGCAGATTGTGGCATTGTTCAAGAATATCCTGGCTCGTCCGCAACAGAATGCCGATTTGTCGATGCTTTGTGCGCAGTATATGATTACCAAGCATATGGAAAAGGAGTCTGTGCCGGTGCTGAATCAGGTGCTGTCGCTCGACCCGGAAAACAAGCCGGCTCGTCTGCAACTGTTGAGCTATGCCATCCGTGACAATGACCTGGATGAAGTGATTCGTGTGGCGACCCCAGCCCTGCAGTATAATCCGGATGCGATGGAGTTCTATTATTATCTCGGTCTGGCCCATTATCAGAAAGAGGAGACGGACAAGGCAATGGAGATTTTTCAGAAAGGATTGAAGCAGGTCAACGAAAAGAGTGACAAGAATATCGTATCCGATTTCTATGCCATCTTGGGCGATTTGTATCATTCCAAGGAGATGAAGGCGGAAGCGTATGCGGCTTACGATTCTTCGTTGGTCTACAATCCGAACAACATCGGTACGCTCAACAATTATGCCTATTACCTGTCTGTGGAGCGGACGCACCTGGACAAGGCGGAGGAAATGAGTTACAAGACGGTGAAGGCGGAACCGGAAAATTCCACTTACCTGGATACGTACGCATGGATTTTGTTTGAGAAGAAACGTTACACCGAGGCGCGGATTTATATTGATCAGGCCATGAAGAGCGGAGGAGACAGCAGCCAGGTCATTGTGGAGCATTGCGGTGACATTTACTATATGTTGGGCGAGAAAGATAAGGCATTGGAATACTGGAAGAAGGCCGACAGTATGGAGAACAAGGAAGAAGATGGAGCCACTCCTCGTACGGAAGCCGAGTTGAAACGCTTGAAACGTAAAATCGCATTGAAAAAATACATTGCAGAATGAAACAGTTGATTCATTGGTTATATATTGTGTGCCTCGTGGCAGTGGTTTCTTCTTGTAGTTCCCTGCGTCATGTGGAACGTACTCCGATGATTGGCGGACTGAAAGGGGAAGATTATCAAGAGAAGGTAATAGCTGGTTTTCCTCGCTGGAATTGTGTGACGGGAAAAGTGGCACTCAACCTGAACGTGGAAAATCGGAAGAATATGAAATTGTCGGCCACGCTTCGGATGAAAAAAGGAGAGGTAATACAATTGTCGGTGGCGCCTTTTCTGGGCATTGAAGTTGCTCGGTTGGAAATTTCACCCGACCGAATTCTGGTAGTCGACCGTCTGCATAAACAGTATGTGGAAGTGTCTTTTGGAGAACTGAACCGCATGACAAATCTGAACCTGAGTTTCAATATGGTGCAGTCGTTGTTTCTCAACGAAATTTTCTTGCCCGGAAAGGAAACGCTGGAGGTGTCTGATTTGCATCGCTTCCGTATGGACCTGGAAGGTGACAGGGCATTATGGGAAGTGAAGGACAGTAAGAAACTGGCTTATCGGTTCTGGACTACAGCCGATAAAGGGTGGCTGGAAAATACTTCTGTATCTTTGTCGGGCACGGCGTATGCTTTGGACTGGACGTATGGCGACTTTGGAAAATTGGGGACTGGCTATTTTCCGCAGCATATTTTGGCCGAATTGCAAGGAGTCGGGAAACAATATAGTCTGGACATGAAACTCTCACGGATGTCTGTCAGTGAGGACTGGGAGACGCGTACGGAATTATCTTCTAAATATCAGAAGATGGAACTGGCAACTTTATTGAAAATGTGGTTAGGAAAATGAAACGTGGAGTGTGCATATTATGGGCATGTCTTTGCATGTGTACACTTTCTGCACAGACCACCCGCAAGATTCGGCAGCTGGAGAAGCAGCGGAATGAGTTGAAGCAGCAGATTGCTGAATCGGAAACGTTGTTGCAGTCAACCAAGAAGGATGTAAAAAGTCAGTTGGGCAATCTGGCCTTGATTTCAGGACAGATAGAGGAACGCCAAAAGTATATTCAAACGATAGAAAGCGACGTGCAGACGATTCAGAAAGAGATAGATCGCTTGGGGAGAGACCTGCAACGTCTGCAGAAAGAACTGAGCGAGAAGAAAAAAAAGTATGAGCAGTCTGTGCAGTATATTTATCGCAATAAATCCATTCAGGATAAGTTGATGTTTATCTTTTCGGCAGAAAACTTCGGACAGATGTACCGCCGTTTACGTTATGTGCGTGAGTATGCCGATTATCAACGCCTGCAAGGAGTGCAGGTGCAGCGGAAGCAGCAGCAAGTGACTGATAAGGCGGCCTCGTTGAAAAGCAGCCGGCAGGCAAAGGAGGATTTGCTGAAGCAGGGAGAAGCCGAAAAGGCCAAACTGGTTGCACAGGAGCAGGAACGGAAGCAGATTCTGTCGAATTTGCAGAAGAAACAGCGCAGTATCCAGTCGGAACTGACTAAACAGCGTCGTTCTGCCGATAAACTGAATGCGCAGATTGACCGCTTGATTGAAATAGAAATAGAAAAAGCTCGTAAACGTGCCGAAGAAGAGGCCCGCCGGAAAGCGGAAGAAGCCCGTAAGAAGGCCGAGGCAGAGAAGAAGACGGCTGTCGTTTCTTCTGCGGAAACTAAAAAGGCGGAACCTTCTGTCGGAAAGCTGGAAGCATACAAGGTAGATTCGGAAGACCGTCGTTTGTCTAGCAGCTTTGAAAAGAACAAGGGAATCCTTCCGGTACCGATTACCGGCCCCTACGTGGTGGTAGGACACTATGGACAATATCAGGTGAAAGGACTCCGGAACGTGAAATTGGATAACAAAGGCATGGATATCAAGGGGAAGGCAGGCGCCAATGCGCGGGCCATTTTTGATGGTGAGGTGTCGGCTGTTTTCCAGTACAATGGACTGACCAATGTGCTGGTACGCCATGGAAGTTATATTTCGGTGTATTGCAATTTGTCGATGGTGCGTGTGAAGAAAGGGAGTCTGGTACGTGCTCGCGATGTGCTGGGCGAAGTGCATACCAATGCTGAAGGAGAAACCATTCTGCACTTCCAGCTCCGCAAGGAAACGGTGAAACTGAATCCGGAACTCTGGATACATCGCTAAAGAACTCTTTATTATACTATACAAAAGCTTCAGGTGGCTGTGCTACCTGGGGCTTTTTTTGTGGAAGGTATTGCAATAAAGTTTTCAGGGCAAGTACGAATTCTTTTCTTTTGCCTGACAATTTCTCTGTTTCACACTTTGGTATTTATATCCCACACTGTGGTTTATATATTTCACGGTGTGGTTTATGTATCCCACACTGTGGGACAGAGAAAATGCCTTAATATAATAAATTATATTTAGTTCTGTTTGGAAGAAAATAATAAAATAAAAAATGTTTAACTGGTTTTCTTTTTTACTTCAATAATTAGTTATACATTCGTACGCTTTTCACACGAAGTCTTTTCATGGAGACTGTTGAAGAACGGAGAATTATTAATAATATTTATACTATGAAACTAAAGCACTATTCTGTTTTGTCTTTCTGCATGCTCAGCAGCTTGTTTGCTACGCCTTTTCCCATGTGGGCAGTTCCGCAAACTGGGGTGACCATTCGCAGTGCCAGTGTGTTGAATCCGACAGCTGTAGAGGTTGTTTTTTCCAATCAGCAGCGTATGACGTTGGATTTTTATGGAGAAAATATTTTTCGCATGTTTCAGGACAATAAAGGTGGCATTGTCCGCAATCCGGAAGCGATTCCTGAAGCCTAGATTTTGGTGAATAATCCGCGTCAGGAGGTGGGAAAACTTTCCTTGACAGATAAGGATGGAGTCATTACGGTGGCTACCGACCGGATTGAGGTGAAGATGGACAAGCGCACCATGCTGTTCAAGATTACGGATAAAGCACGCCAGAAAGTGGTGGCGGAGGCTGTTCGTCCGGCGGATTTCGCAGAGAAACAAGTCAGTCTTTTCTTGAAAGCGCAGGAGGGAGAGTATTTTTACGGCGGAGGGGTACAGAATGGACGCTTTTCCCATAAAGGTAAGAAAATCAATATATTGAATACGAATCAGTGGACAGACGGCGGGGTGGCTTCTCCCACACCTTTTTACTGGTCGACGGAAGGTTATGGAGTGATGTGGCATACATTCTCTCCCGGAGTATATGATTTCGGGGCAGCCGACAAAGGAGTGGTGGCGTTAAGTCACGAGAGAAACTATCTGGACGTGTTTTTCATGGTGGATGAAACCCCGGTTGCTCTGCTGAATGATTTTTATCAGCTGACGGGTAATCCGGTGCTCCTGCCTAAGTTTGGATTTTATGAAGGACATTTGAATGCCTACAACCGTGACTATTGGAAAGAAGACGAAAAAGGAATTCTTTTCGAAGATGGCAAGAAATATAAGGAAAGCCAGAAAGACAATGGCGGCATCAAGGAATCGCTGAATGGCGAGAAGAATAACTATCAGTTCTCTGCACGTGCGGTCATCGACCGTTATGAGGCAGCCGACATGCCGTTGGGATGGATTCTGCCGAATGATGGCTATGGGGCCGGCTACGGACAGGCTTCCACACTGGACGGAAATATCCAGAACCTGAAAGAACTGGGTGATTATGCCCGTGCGAAGGGAGTGGAAATCGGTTTGTGGACCCAGTCGGATTTGCATCCCAAGGAAGGAGTGGAACCGCTGTTGCAGCGCGACATTGTCAAGGAAGTGCGTGACGCTGGCGTGCGGGTGTTGAAGACCGATGTGGCATGGGTCGGTGCCGGCTATTCGTTCGGCTTGAACGGGGTGGCCGATGTGGCTCGTATCATGCCTTATTATGGCAACAATGCACGTCCGTTCATTATCTCACTCGACGGATGGGCCGGTACACAGCGTTATGCTGGTATCTGGTCGGGCGACCAGACCGGAGGAGAATGGGAATACATCCGTTTCCATATCCCGACTTATATCGGTTCGGGGCTGTCGGGACAACCGAACATCACTTCCGATATGGATGGTATTTTCGGCGGGAAGAACATTCCGGTCAACGTGCGTGATTTCGAGTGGAAAACGTTTACGCCGATGCAGTTGAACATGGACGGATGGGGAGCGAACCCCAAATATCCGCAGGCTTTGGGTGAACCGGCCACTTCCATTAACCGCTGGTATCTTAAACTGAAATCGGAGTTCATGCCTATACCTATAGTATTGCACACGAGGCGGTGGATGGCAAGCCGATGATTCGGGCGATGTTCCTGGATTATCCGAATGACTATACGCTGGGAACAGCCACTCGTTATCAGTTCCTTTACGGACCTTCTATTCTGGTGGCTCCTGTGTACTAGAAGACACAGGCCGACGAGAAGGGGAACGATGTGCGTCACGGCATTTATCTTCCCGAAGGCAACTGGATTGATTTTTTCACCGGCGATTTGTATGCAGGCGGACGGGTCATCAATTGTTTTGACGCACCCTTGTGGAAACTCCCGTTGTTCGTGAAGCAGGGAGCCATTCTGCCCATGACGGCCGCACACAATCAGGTAACCCAGATGGCGAAAAACATCCGTACGTATGAATTGTATCCGGCAGGAAACACGGAATTTACGGAATACGACGACGACGGTATCTCCGAAGCCTATCGCAACGGGCAGTATGCGACGACTCTTATCCGTTCGATGCGGGAAGGGGAAGACCTGAAAGTCAGTGTGGCACCTTCGCAAGGTCGTTTTGAAGGAATGGTGACGGAAAAGGCTACTTATTTCCGCCTCAATGTGACGGCACAGCCGAAGAAACTGACGGCACATATCGGAGGGAAGAAAGTGAAACTGACTCCGGTGTCTTCTTTGGAGGCATTGCAGAAGGGAGAAAATATATATTATTATGAAGCCGCTCCGGAATTGAACCGTTTTGCCACTCCGGGCAGTGAGATGGCCCGTGTGCAGGTGGTGAAGAATCCGGTGATGCACGTCAAGCTGGCAGCAGTGGATGTGACACGGAATGAAGTGACGCTGGAAGTGAAAGGTTATGTGTTTGCTCCAGCAGAAAAACTGCGGGTCAGCCAGGGGGCATTGGCCACTCCGGAACCGCAGGTCACGGAAGAGAATACCGGGGCTTATACGCTGACTCCTTCCTGGAAGAAGGTGGACCATGCCGATTATTATGAGATTGAGTACAACGGTATGCTGTATAGTACCATCCGGGATACCCGACTGTTGTTTGAAGACCTCCGTCCGGAAACGACCTGTACATTTAAGGTGCGTGCGGTGAATGCTTCGGGTGTATCCGACTGGGCAACTGTCACTGCCACCACGAAGCCCGATCCGCTGGAATTTGCCATCCGGGGTATTACGGGCGAAACGACTTGTCCGAACCAGGGAGGTCAGGAAGTGAGCAAACTCTTTAATTTTGATGAAGGGGATGCATGGCATACGCAATGGAGTGCCCAGGCCGTTCCATTCGATTTGATTGTGGATTTGAACAGTGTGAACCAGCTCGACAGGTTTGAATACCTGCCTCGGCTGGATGCCGGAAACGGTACGCTGGGTAAGGGTACGGTATATTATAGTATGGACAAATCCAACTGGCACGAAGCCGGCACGTTCGACTGGAAGGGTAGTGATGTGAAGACCTTTGCCTTTACCGAACATCCGACCGCACGCTATCTCAAGCTGTCGGTAACCTCGGCCGTAGGTAATTATGGCTCCGGTCGTGAATTGTATGTCTTCAAGGTGCCGGGTTCGGAAAGCTATATTCCGGGCGACATCAACCTGGATAAACTGGTGGACGAGAATGACCTGACTTCTTATATGAACTATACAGGCCTGCGTCGGGGAGATTCTGATTTTGAGGGATATATCAGCAAGGGCGACTTGAACGGTAACGGCCTGATTGATGCGCATGACATTTCTGCTGTAGCCGTACGGCTGGAGACGGGTGTCAGCAGCCGTCAGGTACCAGCAGTGGCCGGAGAGATTCAGATAGTTCCTTCAAAGAAAGTGTACAATGAAGGGGAAACGGTGGAAATCCGGGTATCCGGTAAAGGATTGCGTTCTGTCAATGCCCTCAGTTTCGCACTGCCTTATGACCCGCAGTTGTTGGAGTATGTAGGGATAGAGGGCACAGGCATGAAGGAAATGCGGAACCTGACCAACGACCGCTTGCACACTAACGGGACAAAGGCTTTGTATCCCACGTTCGTAAATACGGGAGAAAAGCCTTACCTGGAAGGGGATGCGGAACTGATGACCATCCAATTCAAGGCTAAGCAGAAACAAAAACTGAATTTGAAGGTACTGGATGGCATGTTGGTAGACAAGTACATGAATACCGTAAAATTCTGATGGAATGCAGGTCACGCGGCTGGAATGGGCCGTGTGACCTGTTACCATAAAAAAGTGATTCTTCCTATTAAATGGAAAGAATCACTTTTTTATGGAGGTAATGGAACTTAAATTTTCAGTCCATCCAGAATTTGTGCATAAATGGAAATGGCCTCTTCAATTTCGCTGACCAGCACATATTCATCTGCCGTATGTGAGCGGGAAGATTTTCCCGGGCCAATCTTGACAGACGGGAAAGGCATCAGCGCTTGGTCGGACAGAGTTGGAGAGCCAAACGGAGTCTTTCCGAGTTCTATTGCCCGTTTTACAAACGGATGGTCTGCCGGAATGCTTGATGAGTTGAGGCGGAACGAGCGAGCTTTTGCTTCACTTTGTATGTGCTTTCCGATTTCGGTAAACAGTTCTTCGTTGGAATAGCATTCGTTGCTTCGGATGTCTACCACGATGCTGCACACATCTGGAATGACATTGTGTTGCGTACCGGCATTGATTTGAGTCACGCTCATTTTGACCGGGCCCAGCAGCGGTGATTCCTTGGGGAACTGGTAGGTACGGAACCATTCAATGTCCGGCAAGATTTTATAGATGGCATTTTCTCCTTCGTTTCGGGCAGCATGTCCGGATTTTCCTCGTGCGGTAACATCGAGTACCATCAACCCTTTTTCTGCAATGGCCGGGTGCATTTCCGTGGGTTCTCCTACTACTCCTAAAGCAATAGGAGGCAGCTGGTGAAGTACGCTTTCAATGCCGTTCTTTCCAGAGACTTCTTCTTCGCACGATGCCAGGTAAATCAGGTTGTAGCTCTGGGTTGTCATGCTGAGATAGCGGTACACTTGGAAAAGAGCCACCACACTGGCTCCCGCATCGTTGCTTCCCAGTCCATATAGTTTCCCATTCTCGTTTTTAGGAGTAAATGGCTGCTTCCTCCATCCACTCACCGGTTTGACTGTATCGATATGTGAGTTCAGCAGGATGGTCGGTTTCTGCATATCAAACATAGGGCTGATACACCAGACATTGTTGCCGGAACGTCCAGTCATAATACCGGTTTCTTCTATGTAATTTTGCAGGAAGTCGGCTGCTGCATCTTCTTCCCGGCTGATAGAGGGAATTCCAATCAGTGAATGCAGCAGAGTCAGCGCTTCAGATGTGTAGTAACCTGTATCTATCATAAATATAATCTGTTTTAGATTCCCTGCAAAGATACTCTTTTTTGTGAGAAAAGTTTTAGGTGGACAAGACATTCCAAATAAAATCTTATATTTGCAAAAGAAATAATAAAATGAAGAAAAGATAGATGACTAATTCATATTTGTCCCGGCTTGTGCGGCGACAAGCAGAAAAATATGGGGAAAAAGTTGCCTTAAAATACCGTGATTACACCACAGCTACTTGGATTCCTGTTTCCTGGAACAGATTTGCGGATCTTGTGGATGATGTAGCAAGAGCTTTTGTGGCGGCAGGAGTGTCCATTCAAGAAAATGTAGGAGTTTTTTCACAGAATAAGCCGGAGTGTTTTTATGTAGATTTCGGAGCTTTCAGAAGCCGGATTGTGACGGTACCTTTGTACGCCACAAGTTCTGAGGCACAGGTGCATTACATCGTAGAGGATGCCGGTATTCGGTTTTTGTTTGTCGGCGAACAATACCAGTATGATGTGGCCTATCGGGTGCAGAGTTTGTGTCGTTCCTTGAAAAAAATTATTATTTTTGACCCGGAAGTGAAACGGGTAGAGGGAGACTGCAATTCAATTTATTTTTCTGATTTCCTGAAAGTAGGAGAGGAAGAAAAATGGCAGAGTGAGGTGGAGGAACGTACCGCTACGTCTTCGCCGGAAGATTTGGCCAATATCTTGTATACGTCGGGAACTACGGGTGACTCCAAAGGAGTGATGCTGCATCATTTCAATTACGAAGCTGCTTTTAAAGGGCATAATGCCCGTCTTACAGAGCTCGGAGAGAATGATGTGGTCATGAATTTCTTGCCTTTTACGCATATCTTTGAGCGGGGATGGGCTTTCTATTGTCTGCATAGAGGATGTATGCTGTGCATTAATCTGAAACCGCAGGATATCCAGAAAACCATCAAAGAAATTCGTCCGACCGCCATGTGCAGTGTACCACGCTTTTGGGAAAAGGTATATGCCGGTGTACAGGAAAAAATCAATGAGACTGCCGGATTGAAGAAAGCCCTGATGCTGGACGCGCTGCGAGTTGGAAAGGAACATAATATCACGTATCTGATGAACGGGAAAACACCTCCCACCGTGTTGCACATGAAATATAAATTCTATGAACGGACTATTTACAGTCTTTTAAAGAAAACCATCGGCATTGAAAATGGGAATTTCTTTCCTACTGCAGGAGCTGCCATACCGGAAAAGGTGGAGGAGTTTGTGCATTCTGTGGGAATTAATATGATTGCCGGATACGGCTTGACGGAAAGTACGGCCACGGTTTCCTGTGAATGGAAGGGAGATTTCCGGATTGGAAGTGTCGGACGGGTATTGCCGGGAGTAGAGGTCCGTATTGGGGAGAATAATGAGATACAGCTTCATGGAGGAACCATTACCAAAGGGTATTACAAGAAGGAGGCGATTACCAAGCAGGCTTTTACGGAAGACGGCTGGTTCCGGACGGGAGATGCTGGCTACATGAAAGATGGATTTCTGTATCTGACCGACCGTATCAAGGATCTCTTCAAGACTTCCAACGGAAAATACATTGCTCCACAAGCCATTGAAACCAAGTTGGTGGTAGACCGTTACATTGACCAGGTAACCATCATCGCCGACCAGCGTAAGTTTGTGTCTGCCTTGATTGTGCCGGAATATGCACAGGTGGAGAAATTCGCTCGTGAACATCACATTGCTTTTACCAACCGGAAGGACTTGCTGGAAAATCCGCAGATTGTGGAACTTTTCAGACTTCGTATCGATACCCTTCAGCAGGAATTTGCCCACTATGAGCAGGTGAAGCGCTTTACGCTATTGCCGGAACCGTTCAGTATGGAGCGGGGAGAATTGACCAATACTTTGAAGTTGAAACGTGCGGTGGTGGCCCGGAACTACAAAGATATCATCGATAAAATGTATGAAGAAAATGTCGGTTAAATAGCTGGCTTTTATATACAGGCACTCTTTCAAGGGTGCCTGTTTTTTATCTTTAAAGAAGATAGGATGCGCCTTGGCATAGTCAAATTTAGAAAACTGCGTTTTCTATTTGCCTCTGCGCTCGGCTTTCACTATCTTTAGAGAAGATAGGATGCGCCTCGGCATAGCCAAATTTAGAAAACTATGTTTTCTATTTGTCTCTGCGCTCGGCTTTCACTATCTTTGCAGCGAGAAAAAATAAACGGACTAATTTATCGTATTTTATGATTACCATAGAGCAACTGAAAGACATTAAGGAGCGTACGGAGGCTCTGCACCGTTATTTGGATATTGACGGGAAGAAGATACAAGTAGAAGAGGAACAGCTTCGTACGCAGGCACCCGGTTTTTGGGACGACCAGAAGGCTGCCGAAGCGCAGATGAAGAAAGTAAAAGCTTTGCAACAGTGGATTACCGGTTATCAGGAGGTAAAGACGCTGGCAGATGAATTGCAGTTGTCTTTCGATTTCTACAAAGACGAACTGGTGACGGAAGAGGAAGTGGATGAGGCTTATGCAAAGGCGCTCTCGGCTGTGGAAGCACTGGAGCTGAAGAATATGCTTCGCTCGGAGGCCGACCAGATGGACTGTGTGCTGAAAATTAATTCAGGTGCCGGAGGTACGGAAAGTCAGGACTGGGCTTCCATGTTGATGCGTATGTACATGCGCTGGGCAGAAAGCAACGGATATAAATTGTCGGTGGCCAACCTTCAGGAAGGCGATGAAGCCGGCATCAAGACGGTGACGATGAACATTGAAGGGGCCTATGCGTATGGTTACCTGAAAGGGGAGAACGGTGTACACCGTCTGGTTCGTGTGTCGCCTTATAATGCACAAGGTAAACGAATGACTTCGTTTGCTTCCGTCTTTGTCACTCCGCTGGTGGATGATTCTATCGAAGTAACAGTTGAACCCGCTCGTTTGTCATGGGATACCTTCCGAAGCGGAGGTGCCGGTGGACAGAACGTAAATAAGGTAGAATCAGGTGTACGTTTGCGTTATCAGTATAAAGACCCTTATACCGGTGAAGAAGAAGAAATCTTGATTGAAAATACGGAAACTCGTGACCAGCCGAAGAATAAGGAGAATGCCATGCGTCAGTTGCGCTCTATCCTTTATGACAAGGAATTGAAGCACCGTATGGAAGAACAGGCCAAGGTGGAAGCCGGAAAGAAGAAAATCGAGTGGGGCTCACAGATACGAAGTTATGTATTTGATGACCGTCGTGTGAAAGACCATCGTACCAACTATCAGACTTCCGATGTGAATGGGGTGATGGATGGAAAAATAGACGGTTTCATCAAAGCCTATCTGATGGAATTTTCAGACAGCGAAATGTGATAAACTTAGCGGAAAATCCGCATCTTTTGTTTGTCTTTTTGCAGAGAAGTTGTAATTTTAGGGTTGTAAATCTAAAAATAAGAACTTATGGGACGCAACAGAACTGTGAAAAGACAAAATTTTGAGAAACGTGAAGAAGAGAAAGCCAATAGACTGTTCAAGATGATTTGTATTGTCTTGATTCTATTGGCTATTTTAATGATTGTAGGCTATACATTGGCTTCTTGAAATTGTTGATGGAATATGCCGCAGGAAATAGAACGTAAATTCTTGGTGCGCGATGATTCTTATAAGTCGATGGCTTATGGGAAAAAGCGCATCAAGCAAGGATACATCTGTAGTGAAAGAGGACGTACGGTGCGGGTGCGCATTCAAGATGGAGAAGGATATCTGACCATCAAGGGACCTTCGGATGCTGCAGGTATGAGCCGGTATGAATGGGAGCATTTGTTGCCTTTGCAGGAAGCAGAGGAATTGATGAGACTTTGTGAGCCGGGCATGATTGACAAGACGCGTTACCTGGTACGAGCGGGTGACCATGTGTTTGAAGTGGATGAGTTTTATGGGGAGAACGCGGGGTTGGTTGTGGCCGAGGTGGAACTGACCGGCGAGAACGAATCTTTTGTTCATCCTCCTTTCTTAGGGAAGGAAGTGACGGGGCAGGTGAAATACTATAATTCGTTTCTGATGAAGTTTCCCTATCGAAAATGGGCTGAAAACCTTCCTGAAAACTGTCAGAGGAAGGGGTAAAAACTCTCAATTGACAGTTTTTACCCGTTTGAATGCCAGATTTTGTGAAGGCTTCTCTTCTTTTTTCAGTTAGTTTTGCAATGTCAAAAAACAAAACAGACAAAATACAGACATTGTTTCAATTAAAAAAAGAAAAGAAAAAAATTATGAAAACGGCAACTTTTGCTCAGAATCTGTTGAGCATGCAGACAGAACTACTTCATTTCGCTTATAAGCTGACGGCTGACCGTGAGGAAGCGAATGACCTTCTCCAGGAGACTTCCCTGAAGGCGCTGGATAATGAGGAAAAGTATGTAGCGGAAACGAACTTCAAGGGATGGATTTATACCATCATGCGTAATATATTCATTAATAATTATCGCAAGACATTGCGCGACCAGACGTATGTAGACAATACCGACAACCAGTTTTTCTTAAACTTGGGAGTGGATATTGAAGATGATTCTATGCAGGGGTCTTACGATTTAAAGGAAATGCGCCGTATTGTGAATGCATTGCCCAAGGAATATCGTGTACCTTTTGCCATGTATGTGTCTGGTTTCAAATATCGTGAAATCGCAGATAAATTGAATCTTCCTCTGGGTACGGTGAAGAGTCGTATTTACTTCACTCGTCAGAGATTGCAGGAAGACTTGAAAGATTTCCGATAACAGATGATGATAACTCTCTATCTTTAAAAATAATAATATATTTTGTAGACGCCGGTAACTGTGAAAGTCCCCGGCGTTTATTTTTATATGAGATATCAGTTTATTTCTTCGAGTGGAATTTTTTTCGGATAAACGGACGGTATAGGTAGTAACCGGCTAGTGAGGCGAGGAGTACTCCGATGCAATTGGCTGCGAAATCCATCCAGTCGCCACTTCGGTTTTCTGTGCAACAAGATTGCAGAATCTCAATGGTTCCGCTCATCAGGATGGGCAGCAAGATGCTACCCACAATTAAATGGCTTTTTTGGATGTGGGAATGGCGTATCAAATATTCTATCCACAATAGCGAACTGAGTCCTCCGTACATACAGATGTGAACCACCTTGTCAAAATTGTTGATTTCGTCCAGTTGAGTTTGGGGAGGAGTGAAGAAGGAAAGAAACCAAATCACAAGGATAACCAAAATAGAAAATGGATAATGTCTGAGTATATGCATTTTGAGTAATACTTTAATTTTTTCTGCAAAAATACGATATTTTTTGTACTTTTGTTTCCTGTTTGAAGTCTAATTATAATAAAAAAGACGTATGCAGCATAAAAATGAAAGAGTTAGTTTCGGTAGTAAACTAGGAGCGATACTGGCAGCCGCAGGTTCAGCGGTAGGTTTGGGTAATATCTGGCGTTTCCCGTATGAGACAGGGAACCACGGTGGGGCTGCATTTATTTTGATTTATCTGGGTTGTGTCGTAATTTTCGGACTTCCCATTATGATTGCGGAATTCACCATCGGACGCCGTTCTAAAGCTTGTACAGGGGGGGCTTATGAGACGTTGGCTCCGGGAACAGCTTGGAAATGGGTAGGGTATGCCGGTGTACTGACCGGATTCCTGATTCTGGGTTATTATTCGGTGGTAGCCGGGTGGACATTGGAATATGTCTGGCAGGCGGTTACCGGCGGTTTATCCGGTAAAACATCTGACGAATATGTGACCATGTTTCAGGATTTTTCTCAACAACCATTCCGACCTCTTCTTTGGTTGTTTGTGTTTATGTTTGCGACACACTTTGTGATTGTAAAAGGGGTGAAGGACGGAATTGAGAAATCTTCTAAAATCATGATGCCTCTGTTGTTTATCTTGGTAATTCTGTTGGCCGGATGTTCGGTAATGTTGCCAGGGGCAGAAAAAGGTGTCAAATTCTTGTTGCATCCTGATTTCAGCAAAGTGACTCCGGATGTTTTCTTGGGGGCTATGGGACAAGCCTTCTTTTCCTTGAGTCTGGGGATGGGATGTCTGTCTACGTATGCTTCTTATTTTGGAAAGGAAACTCGTTTGGGACATACGGCTTTGAGTGTGGGGCTGATAGATACCTGTGTAGCAGTATTGGCGGGACTGATTATTTTTCCGGCTGCCTTTTCTGTGGGAATTCAGCCAGATGCCGGCCCTTCATTGATTTTCATCACTTTACCCAATGTATTTCAGCAGGCTTTTTCGGGTGTGCCTCTGTTGGCATACATCTGTTCCATCGCCTTTTATGTATTATTGGCGCTGGCAGCCCTGACTTCAACAATCTCTCTTCATGAAGTATCTACTGCTTTTCTGCACGAAAAATTTCATTTTACGAGAGGGCGTTCGGCTTGTATCGTAACAGGAGGCTGTCTGATTATTGGCATTGTTTCATCGCTTGCCTTGGGTGAGTGGAACAATGTAAAAATTGCCGGATTGAATATGTTTGATGCTTTGGATTATTTGACGGCTAAGATTATGCTCCCTGTATGCGGTATGTTTGCCGCTATTTTTGTGGGCTGGATACTCGATAAGCATATTGTAAAGGGAGAAGTGACTAATTATGGCAAGTTGAAAGCTCCTTATTACCCCGTGTATCTGTTGATTCTTCGCTTTGTGGCTCCGATTGGGATTTTGGCCATATTTATGAATGAATTAGGTTTGCTGCGGGGGTGATGTGGAAAGACTTCTTTTACTATTCGAAATCTGAGCGCAGGGTAATTCTGTTTCTTCTGGCTCTGCTGGTGGTGACCGGAGGTGGATTGTGGGTATGGAGGTATGCCTATCCTCCGGTACAAGTACGCTCTGAAAGCTGCGTGGAAATAGATTCTTTCCTTGCAGGCGTGAAAAAACGAGAAGCGGCGTATGCAGTTCGTAGTAAAAGAAAATCGGAGAGTCGGCCCGTCGTCCTTTTTGACTTTGACCCTAATACGGCCGATTCAGTGGAACTTCGAAGCTTGGGTCTGCCGGCTTTTGTCGTTCGCAATATCCTTCATTACCGGGAAAAGGGTGGGGTGTTTCGTACTTCCGACGCCTTTGCCAAGATTTACGGATTGAAGAAAGAACAGTTTCTTCAATTGAAACCTTATATTCAGATTGCCCCTCGTGAGACAGCGAAACAAGATTCTGTCCGTTTAAACACGTCGGTTCAGAAAAATGCCGGATGGGTAGAAAAATATGCATCGGGAACAGTGGTGTCGTTGAATGAGGCAGATACCAGTCAGTTGAAGCGGGTTCCTGGCATTGGCAGCGGACTCGCTAAGATGATTGTGGCTTACCGTGATAAACTGGGAGGATTTACCCATCTGGAGCAACTACAGGAAATTCCGCATGTAGATACGTGTTTGAACAAGTGGTTTGTGGTGAAAGGCGTTCCGTTCCGTATGATCAGGGTGAATAAAGACGGGCTGGAGAAGCTTCGGAATCACCCTTATATGGATTTTTACAAGGCTCGGGCTATATTGGAATATCGTCGTAAGCGTGGGAAAATAAAAGGTCTTTCCCGGCTTTCTTTGTTTGAAGAGTTTACCGAGAAAGACCTTCGTCGTCTGACTCCTTATTTATCGTTTGAATAAAAAAGATTATTTACGGGTATATCCAGCGGCTTCTGCAATCTTTACCGGAATCTCAGTATTGTCAATGCGGTTTTGGAACTTTTCGGCTCCTGCTCCAATCGCAAAAACGGGTACATAACCTGCGGAATGTCCTCCGCTGGTCCATCCTGTCAGGGCAATTTCGTCGATGATACGTTTGGCTTCGGCTGCAAGGGGTTCATCTTGTGCATATTCGCTCTTTTCCATTTTCGCCTGCTGGTTCTTCAGACTCTGTTCGTAAACCGTTCGGAGGCGGGCCTCTTGTGCATCGGTCAGTTTGATTTTATCCCAAAATCCGAAATTGTCCTTCAATGCTTGTTGCACGGCTTCCCAGCTTACCTGATTATGAGTCTTGATACGGAGTTGGTTAATCATCCGCGTGAATCCATTTTCGCTTACTTTCTGATTTTTGAGAACTTGTAAGTTCAGTTGATACGGACCTTTTCCCAGTACAAAACCACCGGTTTCGTGATCGGCTGTAATGACGATTAAGGTTTCGTCCGGGTGCTGTGAATAGAATTCATAAGCTACTTTAATGGCATTATCAAAATCCATGATTTCATGGAATACGGTGGCTGCATCGTTGCTGTGACATGCCCAGTCTATTTTACCTCCTTCTACCATCAGGAAGAAGCCTTTTGATAAATCCTTGGAAAGGAAATTAATGGCAGAGCGGGTGATTTCCTGTAGCGTCATGTCACCTTTCTTTCGGTCAATAGCATAAGGAATGGCCGTACGGTCGGTTTTGGAAGAGGCTTCCGGTTGCAGTAGAATCATCTTCTCAGCTTTCTTGCTTTTTTTAAGGTAATCTTTGTAACCCCGTGCTATGGTATATCCGTATTGGTCAGCCATTTGGTAAAGATTTTCGGCCTGTGGATTGTTTTTATCTTCTGGCTGCAGAAAATCGGAACCGGCATAAAAATCGAATCCTGTTTTATATAGGTCGGTTCCAATGGCATAATAACTGCTTCTTCCGGCTGCATGGGCATAAAAAGCGGCTGGGGTAGCATGGTCGACACTTACACTAGTGGCCACACCGACCCGACATCCTTTGTCTTTTGCCCATGTGGCAATGCTGTATACGGGAGTCTGCAAGTCTTTCAAGACTCCGATGGCTCCGTTTTTTGTCTTGTTTCCTGTAGCCAAAGCCGTTCCAGCTGCAGCAGAGTCTGTAACCCCATTGGTTGCAGAGAAAGTTGTGGCCATAGTGGCATAGGGGAATTGTGTAAATTGCAGCGGGGTGATACCGATTTTTTCTTCCAGTTCCCCAAGGTAAAGTTCTGTTCCTTGTACTTGGTTAACTCCCATTCCATCTCCGATGAAATAGAATACATACTTGGCTTGCTGTGCATCTAGCTGACAGAAGGACAGTAGGATGAACATAAAAGCGATAGATAGTTTTTTCATGATGCTATAAGTTGAGTTTTCTCCGCGAAAATAAAGAAAAAAGCGGTTTCTTGCTTCTTTTTAAAGAAAAGATGAAAAAAAAGGGAAACGTTTTTGCCTTCTTTCATTTTTCATAAGTGAAGATATTACATTCTTCTAAATTTTATATTATGGAAAAAAGAATTTTAACTGGGGCATGTATGGTTTTGTCCTTGTTGGCTGCTTGCCAGCAGAAAGAGTCTTTACAGGAAATGAACAATCATCCTGTTGTCAATTTGGAAGCATCGGTCTATACTCTGGGAAATACGTCCAGGACAGTGACGGATGAGTCTGGTAGTACCACTTTCTCAGAAGGAGATGAACTGGGCTTTTTTATGCCTGGGGAAACAGAGTCTGTGAAATGGACATTAACAGGGAGTAAATGGGTCTCCGAGTCTTCGTTAGCATGGAAAGATAAGGTCAGCAGTTTTACGTTTTGTGCTTTCTATCCTTATGGGGAGGGAACAGCTACTTGTGACAATATTCCTATGCCGGATTTAAGCAAACAGCAAGGTACGTTGGCCGGTTTGGGAACTTTTGATTTCCTTTCAGCACGTTGTCAGACCAGTTATAAAGAAACAGACAATGGCACAGTCTCTTTTACGGGAGCTTCTTCTTTTCAGCATGTGTACAGTTTGGTGTCCATTACCATTAAAAAAGATTTGCCTACAGAGAATGTGTTGCTAAATAAAGCTACTTTTCAAGGACACAATTTGTTTAGTCGCAGTACTTATCATTTTGGAAAGTCGGCTGGAGAGGATGGGCTTTCTTTCATTGAATCGTCTTTAGTACATGCGTTGACCTTTCAGTATGAAGAACCTGTCAGCATTTCCGAGGAATCGGGATATACTTTGCACCTCTTGTGCAATCCTGCAGAACTGACAGAAGATTCAGAATTTTCCATTGCTTATCAGCGTGACGGTATAGCTCATACGGCTTCGACAAAGAAATTGGGAAAACAATTTAATGCGGGTAAATATTATCGGTTCGTGTTAAGATTGACAAAAGAAGAACTGAAGCTGGAAGGCAGTGAGATTTCCGACTGGGTTTCTGAAGAACTTCCAGAAATAGCTGTGGATGAAATACCGGCATAAGCTAACCCACCTTGTTCCTTAATGTGATTTCCGGGAAGGTGAATCCTTCCCGGATTTTTCGTCAGATTGTTTATCTCTTGAAATGGATTTGTCATGATTCTCAGAAAAAACATGTAACTTTGCGCCCTTAAATAGGACAACAATCAATTTCAAGTTCGTTAATAAAATGAAAGCACTCAAGGAACGCATCATTCGTGATGGAAAATGCTTTGAAGGAGGAATCCTCAAAGTCGATAATTTTATTAATCATCAGATGGATCCTATCCTGATGAAGTCGATGGCGGTAGAGTTTGTACGTAGATTTGCCAGTACGAAAATCAACAAAATTCTGACCATAGAGGCCAGTGGTATTGCACCTGCTATCATGGTGGGCTACTTGTTGGAGCTTCCGGTGGTATTTGCAAAAAAGAAACAACCTAGCACCATGGAGAATATGTTGACGACTACAGTGTATTCTTTTACGAAAGGCCGTACGTATGATGTGTGTGTCAGCAAGGATTACTTGTGCCCTGGCGACAAAGTGTTGTTTATTGATGATTTCCTGGCAAACGGAAATGCAGCCAAAGGCATTATTGATTTGGTTGCAAAAGCCAATGCAGAACTGGTAGGTATGGGATTTTTAATTGAAAAGTCTTTCCAGCATGGAGGAGATTATCTGAGAGAACAGGGAATTCATGTGGAATCATTGGCCATTATTGAAAGTTTGGACAATTGTCAAATCAAAATAAAAGATTGATTTTTGGATGGAACAAGAACAACAGAATGGAGCCCAGAGTGCCGGGCTTATTTACGGGCTGAATGATCGTCCGCCTTTGAAAGATGCTATTTTTGCGGCTCTGCAGCATCTGCTTGCTATTTTTGTAGCGATTATAACCCCTCCGTTGATTATTGCAGGAGCATTGAAACTGGATTTGGAAACTACCGGTTTTTTGGTTTCCATGGCACTTTTTGCGTCTGGAATATCTACTTTTATTCAATGTCGGCGAGTTGGTCCAATTGGTTGTGGATTGCTGTGTATACAAGGAACCAGTTTCTCTTTCATCGGTCCGATTATTTCTGCCGGGCTGACAGGAGGGCTCAGTGCCATATTCGGAGCTTGTATCGTCGCTTCATCGGTAGAGATGCTGATTAGCCGGATTCTGAAATATACACGTCGGGTAATTACTCCATTGGTTTCGGGTATTGTGGTGACATTGATTGGCATGAGTCTGATAAAAGTCGGTATATCGGCGTGTGGGGGTGGAGCAGCTGCTCAGGCAGATGGAACGTTTGGAGCTTTCCATCATATAGGACTGGCCGCTTTGGTACTGGTTTTGATTATTTTCTTTAACCGCAGTTCCAATCGTTATTTACGAATGAGTTCGATTGTTATCGGACTGGTTGTGGGATATGTACTGGCCTGGGCTTTGGGAATGGTCGATTTTTCGGCAGTACAAAGTTATGGGGGGGTTAATATTCCCATTCCCTTCCGATACGGTATATCGTTTGATATTTCAGCTATTATCGGGTTGGCTTTGGTCTATCTGATTACAGCCATTGAGGCTTATGGAGATATTACTGCAAACTCTTTGATTTCTGGAGAACCTGTGGAAGGGGAGACTTTCGTCAAGCGTGCGTCGGGTGGTATTCTGGCTGATGGATTTAATTCCATGCTGGCAGGCTTTTTCAATTCTTTTCCAAATTCCATTTTTGCTCAGAATAACGGTATGATTCAATTGACTGGAGTGGCCAGCCGTTATGTGGGATATTTTATTGCAGGTTTCCTTATTTTACTGGGATTGTTTCCCGCAGTCGGGTTGGTATTTTCATTAATGCCTGAGCCGGTATTAGGAGGGGCTACCTTGTTAATGTTTGGTACGGTAGCTGCTGCGGGTATCCGAATTATTTCTTCACAGAAAATTGACCGTAAGGCTACATTGGTCATGGCACTGAGTTTCTCGTTTGGTTTGAGTGTGGAACTTGTACCGGATATATTATGTCAGCTTCCGGATACATTGCGTAACATATTTTCTTCAGGAATAACGACGGGAGGTTTGACCGCGATTCTAGCAAATCTGTTGATTCAGATAAAGGAGTGATATAAATGATATATAAAAAAACTCCGCTTCTCCTTAAAAGGAGCGGAGTTTTTTATTAGAAGGTCTTATGTTTATTTGACTTCGATAACCTTACTAGCTTGTGCTTTTTCTTCGTTCATCTTCTTGGGCAGATCAATAGTCAATACACCGTCGTTTACGGAAGCATTGATTTTTTCTTTTTCTACGTCATCAGGGATAATCATAGATTGTTCGAATTTGCTATAAGAGAATTCGCGGCGCAAGTATTTCTTGTTCTCGTCTTTGTTCTCATTTTTCTTTTCCATTGAGATGGTAAGTGTGTTGTCGTCAGCCAGCTGTACATGGAAGTCATTTTTTGTCATGCCGGGAGCTGCCAATTCAACTTTGTACTCTTTCTCGCTTTCAATTACGTTGATTGCAGGAGCAGTACTGTTGGCCTTTACCATCCAGTCGTTATCAAAGAAATCATTAAAGATACTTGGTAACCAGTTCTGATTGTAATTTTTTCTAGTCGGCATCATAGTTGTAATCTCCTATCATTAAGTTCTTTATTTATCATTTTTTTCTTGTGGAGGGTTTCTGCTTTCGCTTCCGCGATCCACTTAGGAGAGTGCAAAACCTGTACCTGTTTTGTGTAGGTGTACCCAAAAGGATTCGGATTTTAATTTCTGTTTAACTAAGAGGCTTGTTTTTAAACTAAGGAAAACATTATTCGGTGACAAGAAGACAGAATGTGGACAATCTGACACAAATCAAGCTGTCATAGTTGCGTTGGGGAGGGAAAGCCTATCACATTATAGCATAAAAAAGGCCGTACAAATCAGTTACGGCCTCTTTTGTTGTATGATGAATAAATGTTAGCGTGTAGCAAATGCAGACTGGCTGTTCGCCTGACGTGCAGCAATCATGCCTTGCAGGTCGGGAGATACAGTTGTAGAAGTTCCGTCCTGCTGCTTAAATGTGATGGTCCCGTCTTCGTTCATGGTGATCAGCTCAAAAGTTTGTCCTTCTGCAGAAGCATTCCATGTATTCTTTTCTTTGTTGTAAATCAGGTTGAGCGGTTTGTCTTCTTCTCCTTTTTTGAGGATGGTATAACCGTCTTCATTGATGCGTACGAGATATTCTCCGTTTTCACCTTTTACGCTTTTTACGGAACCAACATTGTCGGCTAATGGGTTTGCTCCAGACCAGAACTCAATGGAGTTCAGTACGATGATATCTGCCAGATAAGCAACTTCATAAACAGGTACTATATGGAAAGCAAGGAACACGATTTCATTGACAAACTTGTTACCGATGCTGTTGTTCCAGTCTTTCAGACTGCTCCATAATCCGAAGGAACCTATACATGAAGAACATATAATGCTGCTGCTCAGAATCAGGCATGCAACAGAAATTTTGAATTTTCTCATATCTGCTTCAGTTTTGGGTTAATATTTAATCTGTATTGTCTTTTTAGTTATTACAATTTGTTACAAAGTTAGAAGTTATTTTGGATTATGAAAGAAAAGTGTAAAAAAATCGTATCTTTGCGTCGTTTTTTGTGAGAAATTAATGATTAAATAAACAATAGGATGAAAGAAAAGATTCAGAAGAGGTTGAGCGATTCGAAAGCAGCGCGTTGGACGGCGTTATTCATCGTCTCATTTACAATGATGTGTGGTTATTTCTTGACAGATGTGATGTCGCCTTTGGAAAATCTGTTGACAACAAAAGGAAGAGTGGTGTATTTTACAGATGATACTTCTATGCCGGCAGATAGTTTGATTGCGAAGGTACGACTGTTTTCGGCAGCAGAGATGCTTTCTGAGCCTGATCTTACAGTAGAAAAACTGGAAACGGGTGCGAAGCTGCAGTATTGCGAGGCGATAGGCGGAAAACAGGTCCCGGTAGAGAAGACCATTAGTTCGGTTGCTCGTGGAGAAGGCTGGTCAAGTACGGAATATGGATTCTTTTCTGGAGCTTATGGTTTGATTAATGTCTTTTTGCTGATGTTGTTCTTTGGGGGAGTGATTCTGGATAAGATGGGAATTCGTTTCACCGGTATCATGTCTTCAGGGTTGATGTTCGCAGGAGCTCTTATAAAATGGTATGCCCTTGCTACGGATTTTGGAGGAGCACAGTTGTTTGGTATGAATATGCAGGTAGTATTGGCTTCAGCTGGATTTGCGATATTTGGTATGGGTGCAGAAATTACCGGAATTACTGTTTCAAAGGTGATTGTCAAGTGGTTTGCAGGTAAGGAACTGGCATTGGCTATGGGGCTTCAGGTAGCCATGGCACGTATTGGTACGGCATTGGCATTGGCTGTCAGTTTGCCGGTGGCCCGTATGATGGGAAATGTATCTTATCCGGTGTTGTTTGGCGCCATTCTGTTGTGTGTGGGATTTGGTTCGTATTTGGTTTATTGCATGATGGACCGCAAAGAAGATGCGTCGGCTGAAGCAATTCGTATGGAAAGTGGCAAGAAAAAAGAGGATGGATTTAAAATGTCTGATTTGAAGCAGATTTTTTGCAGCAGAGGCTTTTGGTTGATTAATTTGCTTTGCCTGATGTTTTATGCAGGAGTATTTCCTTTCTTGAAGTTTGCGACTAAACTGATGATTTTTAAATATGATGTGCCGGAGTCTTTTGCAGGACTGATTCCTGCCTTGTTGCCTTTTGGTACGATTCTGCTTACGCCTGTATTCGGATCATTGTACGACCGTATTGGCCGTGGAGCTACGCTGATGATTATCGGATCAGTTATGCTGACAGCAGTGCATGTGCTTTTTGCACTTCCTATCATGAATTATTGGTGGTTTGCCGTAGTGGTGATGATTGTGCTAGGGATTGCATTTTCTCTGGTTCCTAGTGCCATGTGGCCTTCTGTGCCTAAAATCATTCCGATGAAACAACTTGGTTCTGCTTATGCTATTATTTTTTATATTCAGAACATTGGTTTAACGATGGTTCCTTGGCTGATTGGCTGGGTAATTGAACATTGGGCTACGCTTCGTAATGAGGCTGGCGTCATTACAGGTTATGATTATACAGCTCCGATGGTAATTTTTGCTATCTTTGGAGTTTGTGCGATAGTAATATCTTTGTTGCTGCGTGCTGAAGATGCAAAGAAACATTATGGCTTGCAGGAAGCTAATATGAAAAAATCATAATACAGGACAAAATAAAAGTAAGGGCCGGTTTTGCATAGATAAGAATCGGCTCTTTGCTTTATAAAATTTTAAAAAGAATCAGACAAAGGAACATACTGAGATATTCTAATCGTTTTCTCAAAAATTTTAAAGCCTTGTACATGTGAGCTTCTACTGTTCGTAAAGAAACTCCCATGATGTCTGCTATTTCTTTATTTTTCAGTTCATGCAGATAGCTTAGTTTGAAGATTTTTTGGCATTTGTCAGGAAGTTCACTGATTGCTGTGTGGATTTCTGCATGCAACTCTTTGTTTTCAATCATTTTTATCACCTCAGAATTGTCTGGCTGATAGAACTCCAAGCGGTGGCTGTGCAGTTCTTCTTCCATTGTGCAGTAATGGTCTACAACAGACCTGTGCTTCAACAGATTTAAGGCCTTTGTATATACTGAACGATATAGTAAAGCATGGATTTGTTCACCAACTTCAATGCTTTCTTTTCGTTTCCATAGTTCAGCAAACACATCTTGGACAATATCTTCGGCTTCTTCTTCCCCAACGAGACGTGTGGCGTAAAAAAGTAAGCTTGGATAATATTTGCGAAATAAAGAAATGTAGATGTCTTTAAAATTCTCTTCCATTAATTGCCGAACATAAAATGATGCCTTACAAAAGTAGTATATTAATTAATAATTCTCTAAATAGTTCTATAAATTTAAAACTATTATTGTTTTTTCGTTTTTTTATAGTATATTTTGAGAAATTTCTAATTTGATGCTAAGTGTTTTTGTTTTCATGACTGTTTTCCCTTAAATAGGACGGTTTATATTTTAAAATTATGAGAACGCTAAATTTGGGCATATTGTTTTTTATAATGGCTTTGGCTGCCTGTACTTCATCTGAACAAAGAAAAGAGGTAGATTATTCCTGTCTTGTAAATCCTTTTATTGGTACGGATTTTACGGGGAATACCTATCCTGGTGCACAGTTCCCATTTGGCATGGTGCAACTAAGTCCGGACAATGGACTTCCAGGTTGGGACCGGATTGCCGGATATTATTATCCAGACAGTACTATTGCCGGTTTTAGTCATACGCATTTATCTGGTACAGGCGCCGGAGATTTGTATGACATATCTTTCATGCCGGTCACTGTTCCGTATAAAGAAGCAGATGCGCCTTTGGGGATATATTCTAAGTTTTCTCATAAGAACGAAAAGGCATTTGCAGGCTACTATCAGGTTTGGCTGGAGGATTATAATATCAATGTAGAGCTTACGGCTACTCCTCGTTGTGGCATTCAGCGGTATACATTTCCTGCTGCTGAATCTGCTATATTTTTGAATCTGAGTAAGGCTATGAATTGGGATGAAACGTTGGATTCTTATGTAGAGGTTGTTGATTCCATGACATTGAGAGGATATCGTTATTCCAATGGTTGGGCTAGAAATCAGAAGATTTATTTTTATACTACAATTTCGAAGCCTTTTAAAAGTATTCAAATGGATACAGTTGCAATAAGTAAAGAAGGTCATCGGATTGGTACGGGTTATGTCGTCAGGTTGGATTATACCACTACGAAAGGAGAGCAGTTGTTGTTAAAAACTGCGATTTCAGGAGTCAGTATGGAAGGTGCTGAGAAAAATTGGAGAAAGGAGGCCCGGATGGATGATTTTGAGACGTATTTGAAAAAAGCGAAGGAATCATGGAACGAGGAATTAGGGAAAGTGGAGGTCCCTGAAGGAGATGAGAATGACAGAACGGTCTTTTATACGGCGCTTTACCATAGTATGTTGGCACCTACAATATATGATGATGTAGATGGACGTTATTATGGGCCTGATGGAAAAATACATACGAAAGAAGGATGGGTGAATTATAGCACATTTTCCTTATGGGATACTTATCGGGCACAGCATCCTTTATTTACTTTAATTCAGCCAGCCCGAGTGAATGATATGGTGAAATCATTCATTGCATTTTATGAACAAAATGGTCGGCTTCCAGTATGGAACTTTTATGGCAGTGAAACAGATATGATGATTGGGTATCATGCGGTATCGGTAATTGCAGAAGCTTACTTGAAGGGGATCGGAGATTTTGATCCTCAAAAAGCGTTGGAAGCATGTGTGCATACCGCCAATATGGACAATTATAGAGGGATTGGAGTCTATAAGGAAAAAGGATATATTCCTTATGACCTGACAGATGCATACAACAGTGAAAACTGGTCTTTATCTAAAACACTGGAATATGCCTATGATGATTATTGTATTGCACGAATGGCAGAAAAGATGGGTGAGAAAAAGCTTGCGGAAACATTTTATGCCCGTTCGCAGAATTATCGGAATGTATATAACCCGACTACATCGTTCATGCAGCCGAGGGCTTCAGACGGAAGTTTCTTGAAAGATTTTAATGCGGAAGACTATATTCCTTCTATAACTGAAAGTAATGGATGGCAGTACTTTTGGTCGGTGCAGCATGATATGAAAGGGCTGATTGAATTGTGTGGAGGAAAAAGCAGATTTGAAGAAAAATTAGACAGCATGTTTACCTTGCATGCAGCGAAAGACAAATTGCCTATTTTTAGTACAGGAATGATAGGTCAATATGCCCATGGTAATGAACCCAGTCATCATGTAGCTTATTTGTATAATCTTGTAGATAAGCCATATAAAACACAGAAATATATCACTGAAATTGTGCATGATTTATATCGGAATGCTCCTGACGGTTTGTGTGGAAATGAGGACTGTGGCCAAATGTCTGCCTGGTATGTATTTTCTGCCATGGGTTTTTATCCGGTAAATCCGGTATCCTGTGAATACGAGCTGGGAACTCCTTTGTTTCCGGAAGTAAAGGTGAATCTACCTGGAGGAAAAACTTTTAAGATTCTGGCAAAGGACGTTACGCGAGAAAAATGTTACGTGAAATCCGTTAAGTTGAATGGGAAACAGCTTCATCGGAGTTATATTACGCATGCAGAGATAATGGCTGGAGGAGTGTTGGAGTTTGAAATGACCGATTTGGCTTACTGATCTTTGTCGTGCAAGTAAGTGTTTTGTTTTGTTGAATTGTTTCTATATATGAGAAACATAGTAAGGTAAAAAGGTATGGACCAAGTGACTTATAATAAAATAAAAGATTTTTTGGATGGAAACTGTTCGGATGACGAGCGGCAAGATATTATAAAGTGGATTACTCGTTCGAAAGAGAATGAAAAAGTTTTTTTTCGTTGGGAAGAACTTTATTTTCTAGGAAAATTCAAGCAACCGAATATGAGAACGGCGGAAGAGAAACTGCTGAAACGCCTTGAAAGAGAAAGTGACAAACACAAGAAGGTGTTGAAAATGCGGTATGTTTTCCGTTATGCGGCAATGATTGTGGCTTTACTGGCTATTTCGTCTTTTGCGTTTTGGTACTTTATAGCCCCTCATGAAGAATGGAAGTTTGTGCAGACGGCGTCTGGGGAAACCAAAAATATTGTGCTGGAGGATGGTACAAAAGTATGGCTGAACGAGAATACAGCATTAAAGTATCCCAAACGTTTTTTAGGGAAAAAAAGAATGCTTGAACTTGACGGAGAAGCTTACTTTGAAGTTTCCAAGAATAAGCAGATGCCTTTTATTGTGGAAGGTCGGACAATGCAGATTGAGGTATTGGGGACTAAGTTTAATTTTAAAAACCGTACGGGGTGTCGTGTAGCAGAGGCTTCTTTGCTCGAAGGTGAGATAAGGGCTCGTGGAAATAAGGGGGAAGGCATGATACTGTTGTCGCCAGGACAAAGGGTGGAATTGAATGCAGCTACCAGACAAATGAAGGTTTTTGCAACGGATGCAGGAATCGATGCTGTGTGGCATGATAACCTGATTCCGCTTGACAATGCTAATATCTTCCGTATCACTTCTATTTTGGAAGAATTGTATGATGTGCAGTTCATCTTGTCGCCGGATATTGATAAAACAGTGACATATTCAGGGGTACTAGGTCGGAAGAAAAGTATTACAGAAGTTTTGGATATTCTGAAGGAAACCATCCATATAGATTATAAAATCCATAATAACACCATATTTATATCCACGAGATAATATGAAAATAAAGAATATGCTGACTGTGTGCTGCTGTGTTTTGACCTTGTTCGGATGTCAGCATCAAAATGTGATAACCAAGACAGAGGACTATGCCCGATGGGTCAATCTCTTCATTGGTACGGGTGGACATGGGCATACTTTTCCGGGTCCTGTGGTTCCTCATGGTATGATACAGCCTGGGCCTGATACCCGGATTGACGGATGGGATGCCTGTGCGGGTTATCATTATGCGGATTCTACGGTGAATGGCTTTTCTCATACACATCTCAGTGGAACAGGTTGTGCAGATTATGGCGATGTGCTGATTATGCCGACTGTAGGAGAACAAATGTATGAAGAACAAGAACTGAATAGTCAGCAATTACCTTACGCATCTTCTTTTTCACATAAAAATGAGACGGCTGTTCCTGGTTATTATTCCGTTTGGCTTGATCGTTATCATGTCAAGGCGGAATTGTCGGCTACTCCACGGGCAGCCATACATCGGTATACTTTTCCTTCTCATGCACATTCTGGGTTTATCGTGGATATGGATTATTCCATACAACGGCAGAAAAATCTTGACATGGCATTGAATGTACTTAGTGATACAGAATTGTGTGGAAGTAAAGAAACGCAATATTGGGCTTCCAATCAGAAGATTTATTTTTATGCTAAATTTTCAAAACCATTTAGTTACACAATCGTTTCGGATACATTGACAGACAGGAATGGACAGTCTTTTCCACGTTGCAAAGCGCTTTTGCAATTTGCAACGGCGAAAGATGAGCAAGTAATGGTGAAGGTCGGAATTTCTGCGGTGGATATAGAAGGAGCAAAAAACAATGTAAATGCAGAAATCCCTGACTGGAATTTTGAGAAAGTGAAATCGGAAGCTTACTCTGCATGGAATAATTATTTGTCGAAAGTGGAAATAACAACTACAGACAAAGATGAGAAAACAAAGTTTTATACGGCCTTGTATCATACGGCAATCAGTCCAAACTTGTGTACAGATACAGATGGACGTTATTTAGGTATGGACCTTAAGGTGCACCAAGGTCGTGTGGAAGAACCTGTTTATACTAATTTCTCTTTGTGGAATACGTTCAGGGCACTTCATCCACTTTTGTCAATTATTGCTCCTAAATTGAACAATCAGTTCATAAATTCGTTGTTATTAAAAAACCGTGAAGGAGGCATTCTTCCGATGTGGGATTTGGCATCCAATTATACGGGAACGATGATTGGTTATCATGCTGTCTCATTGCTTGCCGATGCTTATGTGAAAGGCTATGCAGATTTTGATTTGGATGAGGCCTATGGGGCTTGTTTGAGGGCAGCAGAATATGATACGACCGGTATACAATGTCCTTCTTCGGTGTTACCTTGTTTAATGCCTATGTCAAAATATTATAAGAATAAAATTGGATATATACCTTGTGACAGAGAGAATGAATCAGTGGCGAAGGCCTTGGAGTATGCGTATGATGATTTTTGCATTTCTATTTTGGCTGAAGCAGATAGTGATTTCAGAAATTATGAAAAATATAACAGATATGCGAAAGCTTATAAACTCTACTTCGATCCTGTTACCCGATTTATGCGTGGATTGGATTCAGAAGGAGAATGGCATACCCCTTTCAATCCTAGATTTTCGAATCACAGTAATGATGACTATTGTGAAGGGACAGCTTGGCAATGGACTTGGTTTGTGCCTCATGATATAGAAGGTTTAATTGATTTGATGGGAGGACAGCAAGCTTTTGTTGAAAAACTGGATTCATTGTTTACTGTAGATTCTACTATGGAAGGAAATCTGATTTCTGCGGATGTCACAGGATTGATTGGGCAATATGCACATGAGAATGAACCCAGTCATCATGTCATTCATTTATATAATTATGCAGGAAGACCTTGGAGAACCCAAGAGTTGGCAGATTATGTCTGCCGTAATCTGTATCGTAACGCTCCGGATGGACTGACTGGCAATGAAGATTGTGGTCAGATGTCGGCGTGGTATGTTTTGAATGCAATGGGCTTTTATCAGGTCTGTCCGGGAAAGCCTGTGTATTCTATTGGCAGGCCTTTGTTTGATAAAACAGTCATCAAGTTGGCAGATGGAAAGCGTTTTGTGATTAAAACAAAGAATAATTCGGTGAAGAATAAATATATAAAGTCGGCTACTTTAAACCAGCATCCGTTGCATACTCCATTTCTTACTCATGGGGACATCATGAAAGGAGGAATCTTGGAATTTGTAATGACCGATGTTCCCTCTACATGGGGACAATAAGGTGCAAGTTGGGCAATACAATAACTGAGAATAAAGATCCTTAAATTTATAATATGATGAAAAATATACTGTGTTTTATATTGTTATGTGCAGGTTTGTTGCCTGTCTTTTCGAAAGATTATACGGAATTTGTCAATCCTTTGGTAGGCACTCAGTCTACTTTTGAACTGTCTGCGGGGAACACTTATCCCGCAATAGCCCGTCCGTGGGGAATGAATTTTTGGACTCCACAGACAGGAAAGATGGGCGACGGTTGGCAATATACGTATACAGCCAACCGTATTTGTGGCTTTAAGCAGACTCATCAGCCCAGCCCATGGATGAATGATTATGGTCAGTTTTCCATCATGCCGATAACTGGTGCTCCGGTTTTTGAAGAAGGAAAGCGGGCAAGTTGGTTTTCACATAAGGCTGAAGAAGCCAAGTCCTACTATTATAAGGTTTATCTGGCGGATCATGATGTATTGGCAGAAGTCACTCCTACTGAGCGAGCAGCGATGTTTCGTTTTACGTTTCCGGAGAATCGTCATTCCTATGTGGTCGTGGACGCGTTCCATAAAGGAAATTTCAAAGAAGCACCTTATGTAAAAATAGATAAGGAGCATAATCGGATTGTGGGATACACCACTAGGAATAGCGGTGGTGTACCGGATAATTTCAAAAACTATTTTGTGGTGGAGTTTGACAAGCCATTTACTTATATGGCCACCGCTGCAGATACGGTTGTAGCTGAAAACGTATGTGAACTTCAAGCAGACCATTGTGGCGCTATTATAGGGTTTAGTACGCATAAAGGAGAAATTGTACATGCTCGTGTAGCTTCTTCTTTCATCAGTCTGGAGCAAGCGTTGTTGAATCTGAATGAACTGGGTGAGGATGACTTTGATACTTTGGTTGCGAAAGGAAGACAGTCTTGGAATGAAGTGTTGGGAAGAATTGAAGTGGATGGAGGAACGGTGGACCAATATCGCACGTTCTATTCTTGTCTTTATCGTTCGTTGTTGTTCCCGAGAAAATTCTATGAAGTAAATGCCTCAGGAGAAATCGTACATTACAGTCCTTATAATGGAAAAGTGTTGCCGGGATATATGTATACAGATACAGGTTTCTGGGATACATTCAGGTGTTTGTTTCCTTTATTAAACTTGGTGTATCCTTCTGTCAATAAAGAAATCCAGGAGGGATTGATGAATGCCTACAAGGAAAGCGGTTTTTTCCCTGAATGGGCAAGTCCAGGACACCGAGGTTGTATGATAGGAAATAATTCAGCTTCTGTATTGGTCGATGCATATTTGAAAGGCGTGAAGGTGGACGACGTTGCCACTTTGTATCAAGGCTTGTTGCATGGTGCCAATAGTGTACATCCACAGGTTTCTTCTACGGGTCGGTTAGGTTATGAGTATTACAATACCTTGGGATATGTACCCTATGATGTGAAAATCAATGAGAATGCAGCTCGTACTTTAGAATATGCCTACGATGACTGGTGTATTTACCAGCTGGCAAAAGCGTTGAAACGTCCGAAAAAAGAAATAGAACTGTATGCAAAGCGTGCGATGAATTACCGGCACTTGTTTGACAAAGAAACCTATCTGATGCGCGGTAAGAATAAGGATGGAAAATTCATGGAGCCTTTTTCTCCTTTAAAATGGGGGGATGCCTTTACCGAAGGAAATAGTTGGCATTATTCGTGGTCGGTATTTCATGATCCGCAGGGGCTGATCGACCTGATGGGAGGAGAAACCAACTTTGTGACAATGTTGGATTCTGTATTTTCGGTTCCTCCTGTGTTTGATGACAGCTACTATGGGCAGGTCATTCATGAAATTCGTGAGATGACCGTGATGAACATGGGCAATTATGCACATGGCAATCAACCTATCCAACACATGATTTATTTATATAACTATGCCCGTCAGCCCTGGAAGGCACAATATTGGCTGAGAAAGGTGATGGATACACTTTATTCGGCTACCCCCGATGGATATTGCGGTGACGAAGATAATGGCCAGACATCTGCATGGTATGTGTTTTCTGCATTGGGATTCTATCCCGTTTGTCCAGGGACAGAACAATACGTTCTAGGAACTCCTTTGTTTAAAAAAGCGGTATTACATTTGGAAAATGGAAAGAATGTGTGTATCTATGCAAATGAAAACTCTTCGGAAAATATGTATATTCATAGGATGGAATATAATAAAAAGGAATATACCCGAAACTATGTAACACATTCCGATTTGATGCAAGGGGGAACAATTGATTTTCAGATGTCATCTGTTCCTAACTATGAAAGAGGAATACAAATGGACGACGTCCCTTATTCCTTCTCAATTGAAAGAAAAAACCTTAAAAAATAATCTGATATGAATCATACAAGAAAAAAATCACCGATATCATGGGTTCCTACGGCTTATTTTGCCATGGGACTTCCTTTTGTGGTATTGAATATGGTTACCGTATTGATGTTCAAGGGCCTGGAAGTGGATGACAAATTGATAACCTTTTGGACTTCATTGATTCTTTTGCCTTGGACATTGAAACCTTTGTGGAGTCCCTTTTTGGAATTGTTCCGCACAAAGAAATTTTTTGTAGTAGTGACTCAATTGGTTACAGGAGTCACATTTGGGTTGGTTGCATTTTCATTGGGCCTTTCCCATTTCTTCAGTGTATCAATTGCTTTGCTGGCTGTAATCGCTTTCAGTGGAGCCACTCATGACATCGCTTGTGACGGAGTATATATGAGTGAACTTTCCAATGAAGACCAGGCAAAATTTATAGGATGGCAAGGAGCTTTTTATAATATCGCTAAAATCATAGCTACGGGAGGCTTGGTATATCTTGCAGGATACCTCATTGAAGCGAATGCGGAGGCAGGTTCTTTGGAAGCCAGCAAGAAAGCTTGGATGATTATTCTGCTGATATTGTCGGGGACTATGATACTTTTGGGAATCTATCACTATTTTGCATTGCCTTCTACTCAGAATGTAAAAGTAAAAAAGATAGAAAGAAACAATAAAGAGGTCTTGAAAGAACTGGGACAGGTGTTGATGGATTTCTTTCGTAAGACGCATATTGTGTATTATATCTGTTTTATCATCTTATATCGTTTTGCCGAAGGTTTCGTCATGAAAATTGTGCCTCTTTTTTTGAAGGCAGATCGTACGATGGGAGGGCTGGGGCTCAATGAAAAAGAAATAGGTCTTTATTATGGAACCTATGGGGCTGCCGCATTTGTTTTAGGATCTTTGCTGGCAGGATATTACATTGCACGTAGGGGATTGAAAAACACCTTGTTTACTTTGTGCTGCATTTTCAACCTTCCTTTTGTTGTGTATGCCTTGTTTGCTTATTTACAGCCGGAAAGTGGTTGGGTTATATGCTCAGGGATTGTGTTTGAATATTTTGGATACGGTTTTGGCTTTGTCGGTCTAACTTTGTTTATGATGCAGCAGGTTGCACCGGGCAAGCATCAGATGGCTCATTATGCTTTTGCTTCAGGTATTATGAATTTTGGTGTAATGATTCCCGGAATGCTGAGCGGATGGGTATGTGAGAGTCTAGGAAACTGGTTTGATAAACCTGGAGGATACGAACCTTTTTTTATCTTTGTACTCATAGCCACCATCCCTGCTTTCTTGATTACTTATTTCATTCCGTTTAAGTATGATAATGCTGGAAATTTGATAAAAGGTGAACGAGAATATATAAATTAATTATAAAAATATAGAATATGGAAAAGAATTTTGTAATGCCTTGGGAAGAGCGCCCGGCTGATTGTAAGGAAGTGATGTGGCGGTATTCCAAGAATCCGGTCATTGGACGGTACCAGATACCTACATCGAACAGTATTTTCAATAGTGCGGTAGTCCCTTTCAAGGATGGGTTTGCAGGTGTGTTCCGTTGCGATAACCGGGCCGTGCAGATGAATATCTTTGCAGGTTTCAGCAAGGACGGTATCCACTGGGAAATCAATCACGAACCGATTAAGTTCCAACCCGGAAATACCGATATGATTGAGTCGGAATACAAATACGACCCCCGTGTCACTTGGATTGAAGACCGTTATTGGATTACATGGTGCAACGGTTATCACGGCCCTACCATCGGCATCGGCTATACCTTCGATTTCAAGGAATTCTATCAGTGTGAGAATGCTTTCTTGCCTTTCAACCGCAACGGTGTGCTTTTCCCGCAGAAGATCAACGGTAAATATGCCATGTTGAGCCGTCCGAGCGACAACGGGCATACTCCTTTCGGGGATATCTATATCAGCTACAGTCCCGACATGAAATACTGGGGTGAGCACCGCTGTGTGATGAAAGTGACACCCTTCCCGGAGAGCGCCTGGCAGTGTACGAAGATTGGAGCCGGTTCCGTACCATTCTTGACCGAAGAGGGCTGGCTGATGTTCTATCATGGTGTCATCACCACCTGCAACGGTTTCCGCTACTCCATGGGAGCTGCTATTCTGGATAAGGACCATCCGGAAAAGGTGCTTTATCGCACCCGCGATTATCTGCTGGCTCCTGCAGCTCCTTATGAACTGCAGGGCGATGTGCCCAATGTGGTGTTTCCGTGTGCAGCTCTTCAGGACGGGGAAAGAGTAGCAGTGTATTACGGTGCGGCAGATACAGTGGTTGGAATGGCTTTCGGCTATATCTCTGAAATCATTGATTTTGTAAAACGTACTTCTATTGTGTAAACATAAATTATGACAGGCAGTCCCCATAGTCTTCAGACCAGGGGATAGCCTTTTATTTTCTAAGCCTATGAAAAAACTAATTGCATGTCTGAATTTTTTGTTTGTGGGGCTATGTGTACAAGCCCAGGAACCAGTAGATTATGTCGACCCGTTTATCGGAACCACTAATTTCGGTACGTGTAATCCGGGAGCTGTGTGTCCGAACGGCTTGATGTCGGTCGTTCCGTTCAATGTGATGGGTTCGACAGACAACAAGTATGACAAGGATGCCCGCTGGTGGTCTACGCCCTACGACTATACGAACAGCTATTTTACGGGATTGTCTCATGTCAATCTGAGTGGGGTGGGATGTCCCGAATTGGGGTCTTTGCTGTTGATGCCTACCACCGGGGAACTGGATGTGGATTATCATCACTATGGCAGCAAGTATGAAAAGGAAACCGCTTCACCGGGATACTATAGCCTGCAACTGACAAAATACAAAGTGAAAGTGGAAGCTACTTCTACCCTGCGGACAGGATTGACCCGTTTCACTTTTCCGAAAGGAAAGAGCCACATCCTGATGAACCTGGGAGAGGGACTGACCAATGAGTCGGGGGCCTATCTGCGCCGGGTGAACGACCGGGAGATAGAAGGCATGAAACTGTTGGGCACTTTCTGTTATAATCCGCAGGCTGTCTTTCCCATTTATTTCGTGATGCGAATCAACAAGGCTCCGCAACAGACAGGGTATTGGAAATTCCAGCGTAAGATGAACGGCATAGAGGCCGAATGGGACAAAGACAACGGAAAATACAAGTTGTACACGCAGTACGACCGTGATTTGGCTGGCGACGACATCGGTGCCTGGTTCACCTTCGACACGGAAGAAAACGAACAGATAGAAGTGGCTGTGGGTGTTTCTTTTGTCAGCATGGAGAATGCCCGTCAGAATCTGGAAGCCGAGCAGCATGGAGCCGGTTTCGATGAAATCCATGCCAGTGCCCGTAACAAGTGGAACGACGACCTGAGCCGCATCACTGTGGAAGGGGGTACGAAGGCACAGAAAACTGTGTTCTACACGGCCTTGTATCACACCTTGATTCATCCGAACATCTTGCAGGATGTGAACGGAGAATATCCGGCAATGGAAACGGGAGAAACCAAGACCACGAAAAACAACCGCTATACGGTGTATTCGTTGTGGGACACGTACCGCAACCTGCATCAGTTGATGACACTGGTGTATCCGGAGCGTCAGATTGATATGGTGCGTACCATGATTGACATGTACAAAGAACATGGTTGGCTGCCCAAGTGGGAACTCTACGGACGGGAAACCCTCACCATGGAAGGTGACCCCAGTCTGCCGGTCATTGTGGACACGTGGATGAAAGGTTTGCGTGATTTCGACATGGAAACTGCTTACGAAGCCATGCGGAAGTCGGCCACCCTGCCTGGAAAGGACAATTTGATGCGCCCAGACAACGACGACTATATGAGCAAGGGGTATGTACCTTTGATGGAGCAGTTCGACAATTCCGTGTCGCATGCGCTGGAATATTACATTGCCGATTATGCCCTGTACACACTGGCCAAGAGCTTGGGAAAGAAAGCCGATGCCGACTTGTTCTACAAGCGCTCCATGGGCTATAAGCATTATTATTGCAAGGAGTTTGGTACTCTTCGTCCCATCTTGCCCGATGGCACGTTCTATTCTCCGTTCGACCCACTGCAAGGACAGAACTTTGAACCTAGCCCGGGCTTCCATGAAGGGAATTCCTGGAACTACACCTTTTATGTGCCTCACGATGTAAAAGGGCTGGCCCGATTGATGGGCGGACAGAAAAAGTTTGTCGACAAGCTGCAGATGGTATTCGACAAAGGCTATTACGATCCGGCCAATGAACCGGACATAGCTTATCCTTACCTGTTCAGCTACTTCAAGGGCGAAGAATGGCGTACCCAGAAAACGGTGCGTGAACTGTTGGCCAAGTATTTCACTCCCAAACCTGACGGTATTCCCGGAAACGACGATGCCGGTACCATGTCAGCCTGGGCCGTATTCAGCATGATGGGCCTTTATCCCGATTGTCCGGGCGTACCGGAATACACGCTGACCGACCCGACTTTCGACCGGATTACCATCCGTCTGAATCCTGATTTTTATGGAAAGGATAAATTGATCATTGAAAAGAAGGAAAGTGGCTCACCGGAAGGGTACATACAAAAAATAGAACTTGGTGGGAAAAAATGTAATTACAGAATTAATCACGCTGAGTTAGTAAAGGCCGGAACATTGATTTTTTATAAATAAGTTTTTTTATAAGGTTTCAATCAGCATTGTTGCAAGGTTTTAGGAACTTGGTGACAATGCTGATTTTTATTGGAAAAGATTTTAGAAGAAAGAAAGGGCATAAAGCGTAAAAAAAATGAAGAAAGAGTAAGTATTTTGAGTAGGTGTAATTGTTATATGCATGTAAAACCAAAACAAGAAATACTATGATGTTTAACCTTAAAAAGAAAAGCATTTCGAACAAGAATTCGTTACTTGGTTCGAGAAAACTTCTCAGAGCGTTATTGATTGCTGCATTGGCAGTACCGCCGTTTCAGGTCTCGTTTGCTCAGTTTACCCTCTCTTTATCCAATTCCAATTTAGGGACGGTGATAAGGCAAATTAAAGCCCAGTCAAATTATCGTTTCTTTTATGATGATGAGCTTGCGGCTATTCCTGTGACTTCATTGAAAGTTTCTAATTCATCTTTGACCAATGTGCTTGATAAAGCGCTGAGTGGAAAGGGAATAACCTACAGGATTGACGATAATGTAGTCTATTTGTCCAGGACGTCAAAGGAAAAAACAACGGAGCCCCGTTCGACGCAACAGCAAAAAACTGTATCTGGTAAGATTACTGATTTAAAAGGAGAGCCTTTGATTGGAGTTACGGTTTTAGAAAAAGGTACTACCAATGGTACAATTACAGATTTTGATGGAAACTATAGTTTGAGTCTGTCTAATCCCAATGCCGTGCTTCAGTTTTCTTATGTAGGCTATAAGTCTATTGAACTTGTTGCCAATAAACCGATGCTGAATTTGTCTTTGAGTGAGGATACAGAAGTGCTTGAAGAAGTTGTTGTCACTGCGTTGGGAATTAAGCGTTCTGAAAAGGCTTTGTCTTATAACGTACAGCAAGTCAATGCGGATGATATTACCGGAAATAAAGATGTTAACTTTGTCAACTCTTTGAGTGGTAAGGTTGCAGGTGTGAATATTAATGCCTCCTCTTCTGGAGTTGGTGGCGTTTCAAAAGTAGTAATGCGTGGTACAAAATCCATTATGCAGTCTTCCAATGCACTTTATGTGATTGATGGAGTTCCTATTTTCTCAGGTCGAAGTAATAAAGGTGGTACAGAATTTGATTCTCAGGGTGCCACAGAGCCGATTGCTGATATTAATCCAGAAGATATTGAATCAATGTCTGTTTTGACAGGTGCGGCAGCGGCAGCTTTGTATGGTTCGGATGCCGCCAATGGAGCTATTGTCATTACCACAAAAAAAGGGAAAGAAGGTAAATTGAGTATTACAGTTAACAGTAACACGGAATTTACATCTCCATTTGTAATGCCTCGTTTTCAGACTAGATATGGAACAGGTTCAGATGGAATATATAGTTCGACTAGTGCACGTAGTTGGGGAGCACATTTGACAGAGGCGAATTATTATGGCTATAATCCGGCTGACGATTATTTCCAGATGGGAATCATTGGAACTGAAAGCGTCTCATTGTCTACTGGAACGGAAAAAAATCAGACATATGCATCTGCAGCAGCAGTAAATTCAAAAGGTATTATTCCAAATAATAAATATAATCGTTATAATTTCACAGTGCGTAACACTACTTCATTCTTGAATGATAAGATGAAGCTGGATGTCAGTGCTAGCTACATTTTGCAGAATGATCAAAACATGACTAACCAGGGAACCTATAATAATCCATTGGTGGGAGCTTATTTGTATCCAAGAGGAAACGATTGGGAAGATATAACGATGTATGAACGCTATGATTCGGCTCGTAAGATTTATACACAGTATTGGCCGGTTGGAGATGAAGCGATGGCTATGCAAAATCCATATTGGATTAATTATCGTAATTTGCGTAATAATAAGAAGGACCGCTATATGTTAAGTGCTGGATTAAGTTATCAGATACTTGATTGGTTAAGTGTGAGTGGCCGTGTACGTTTGGATAATTCAAATAATGATTATACAGAAAAATTTTATGCATCAACTAACACTCAGTTAACGGAACAATCTAGCAGAGGTTTATATGGTATAACTCGTACACAAGAAAAGCAACTGTATGCAGACTTTCTTGTGAATATTAATAAAACATTTGGAACGGACTGGAGTTTACAAGCTAATTTTGGTGGATCATTTTCTGATATGCGATCTGATGCCTTAAAAGTACGTGGTCCTATAGCAGATGGTAGTGAGGCTTTTGGTGATGAGCCGGTGGGTTATACGAATTTCTTTGCTGTACAGAATCTGAGTCCAAGTAAAAGTACTCGTTTACAAGAGGGATGGCGTGAGCAGACTCAATCGTTGTTTGCTTCTGCCGAGTTAGGTTATAAGAGTACATATTATTTGACATTAACTGGGCGTAATGATTGGCCTTCTCAATTGGCTGGTCCAAATTCAGAAAGTAGTTCATTCTTTTATCCTTCAGTGGGTGCATCTGTGGTTCTTTCAGAATTAATGCCAAACTTGAATCACGACTATCTTTCTTATATGAAAATTCGTGGTTCGTGGGCTTCTGTGGGTAATCCATTTGAACGTTATATTGCTAATCCTCATTATGAGTGGGTTAATAACTCATGGAGTATAACTACTCAGTATCCGTTGTATAATTTGAAACCTGAACGTACTCAGTCGTTTGAGGTTGGTTTGACATTACGTTTCTTGAAACATTTTGATTTAGATGTTACCTATTATAATGCGAAAACCATGAATCAAACCTTTAATCCACAGTTGCCGGTTAGTGGGTGGTCTGCAATGTATATTCAAACAGGTGCTGTAAGGAATCAAGGAATTGAGCTTTCTTTGGGATATAAGAATACGTGGAGAGATTTTACATGGGATACAGGCATTACTTATTCAATGAATAAGAACAAAATTATAGAACTTGCTGACAATGCGATAAATCCTGTTACGGGTGAGATCTTTTCTTTGTCAACCTTGAATATGGGAGGTTTAGGAGAAACAAGATTCTTATTGAAAGAAGGAGGAACAATGGGCGATATTTACTCATTGATTGATTTAAAGAGAGATAGTAATGGAGCGATTTATACTGATAGAGAGGGAAAATTAGCGACAGAAACTATTCAGGATCCCAATCAGTATATAAAATTAGGAAGTGTTCTTCCTGATGGTAATTTGGCTTGGCGTAATAATTTTTCTTGGAAAGGCTTTAATTTAGGATTTTTGGTAACAGCTCGTTTGGGTGGAGTTGTTTATTCAAGAACACAGGCCATGCTTGATTATTATGGTGTGTCTGAGGCTTCTGCAAAGGCTCGTGATTTAGGTTATGTAGTTGTGAATGGAAATGATCGTGTGAGTCCAGAAACATGGTATAGTACTATTGGGGCTGGAACAGCTATTCCTCAGTATTATACTTACTCTGCTACAAATGTACGTTTGCAAGAAGCTTCTTTGAGCTATACTTTTCCTCGTAAAATGTTGAGAGATATCTGTGATATCAAGGTCTCTATTATCGGACGTAATCTATGGATGATTTATAATAAGGCTCCATTTGATCCTGAGACTGTGGCTTCTACAGATAATTTCTATCAAGGAATTGATTATTTCATGATGCCTGCATTACGTAATATTGGATTTAGCTTGAGCTTTAAATTTTAAATATGAAGAATTATGAAAAAAACAATATTAAATAAATTTTTATTAGGCTCTCTAATTCTTGTTTCTATCTCCTGTACAGACAAGTATTTAGATATAAATTCAGATCCCTATCAGCCTGGAAGTCTTGAAAATGATGATTATGCATTGGGATCAGCAATGACTCAGTTGGCTAGCTGTGTGGTATCATCCGATGTCAATACGGCACAGTTTACAGATTGTTTATTAGGAGGCCCTATGGGGGGATATTTTGCAGATTCGAATAAGGGATTTTCAGAGACAATTTCTAATTTCAATGCTAAGAATGACTGGACACGTGTATTTTTAATCAGCGATAAGATAATTCCTGTATTGTATGGAAATTTAAACTCGGTTCAAATAGTGTCTAATAATACTGGAAATCCGGTGCCATACGCTATAGCTCAAATTATTAAGGTCGCAGCTATGAGTCGTGTAACAGATACTTATGGTCCGATTCCTTACTCAAAGATTGGCTCTGATGGTAAAATCACTATTCCTTATGACTCTCAGGAAGAGGTCTATAATAAATTTTTTGAGGAATTGGATAATGCTATAAATGTGTTGTTAGAGAACAAAGGTGCATTGCTGGTTTCAACTGCTGATTATGTGTATGGTGGGGATGTGGAGAAATGGTTAAAATTTGCTAACTCGTTGCGTCTACGTCTTGCTATGCGTATAGCATACGCTAATCCTACTAAGGCAAAAGAAATAGCAGAGGCATGTATAACGAGTGAAGCAGGATTAATTACAGCAAATGTAGACAATGCAGCTTGGAATTATTTTGGCTCTATTACTAACTCGTTATTTACGGCGCTTCGATATAATGCAGAAACTAGTGGTGGAGATACGCATGCGGCAGCTGATATAATTTGTTACATGAATGGATACAATGACAATCGTCGTGCTAGTTATTTTGAATTAGCTAGTAATGGAGAATATGTAGGTTTAAGACGTGGAATCGATATTACCAAGGATGCCATTGCAAATCATTTTGTGGATTATTCTACAGTGAAGATTTCTGCTTCGGATCCTATTTTATGGATGAATGCGGCTGAAGTTTCTTTCTTGCGTGCTGAAGGTATTGCGATTTTTGGCTTTAATATGGGAGGAAGTGCAGAAGAGTTTTATAATCAAGGTATTCGTTTGTCCTTTGAACAATGGAAAGCTGATGGGGTTGATGAATATCTTTCTAATAGCACTCGCATCCCAGCCACTTATGTTGATCCGTTTGCTGGACAAAATTATAATACGAAATTGTCTACTATTACTGTAAAATGGGATGAAAAAGCAACAAAGGAAGAAAAGCAGGAACGTATTATTATTCAAAAATGGATTGCTAATTGGATGCTGGGTAATGAAGCTTGGGCTGATTATCGCCGAACTGGATATCCTCATTTGATTCCGGCAACCGATGAGGGTAATAAGAGCGGGGGTATAGTAGATTCTCAGAGGGGTGCACGTCGTATGCCATATCCCAATGAGGAGTACACAAGTAATTTAGAAAATGTAAATTATGCGGTTGCTAATTATTTGAAAGGGCCCGATAATATGTCTACAGATGTTTGGTGGGCATGTAAAAAATAATGTTAACAATTAAATACAATGTTATATGAAAACGAAATTAATTAATAGGCTGTTTGGAGCTGTATTATATACCTCAGTTCTTTCTTTGCCAGCGTGTACTGATTGGACTGAGCCGGAAAGTCTGACTTTGCATAGTTCTTCATTGGAAGAGCAAAATTCACAACTTTACCAAGATTACTTACTGGATTTGAAAAATTATAAGGCTAGTGAACATAAAGTGATGATTGTATCGTTTGATAATCCAGGGAACAATCCAAGTAAGCAAGCTGAACATCTGACAACTTTGCCTGATAGCATTGATTTTATTAATTTGAATAATCCGGATAATTTGAATGAAGAAATTATGCTTGAGATGGAGCAAATCAAGAATGATAAAGGTACTAAAACCTTGTATACGATTAGTCATGATGCATTTGAGACAGCATGGACTGCTAAATTAAAAGAGGAAGGTGGAGAATCTTTAACAGAAGAAGATGCGTTAAAATACTTGGGTGATTGTACAGATAAGGCTCTGGAACTTTGTGAAAAATACCATTATGATGGTATTATAGTTGAATATACCGGACGTTCTTTAGTGAGTATGACAGAAAGTGTTTTGGCTGAATACAATGCACGTCAGCAGAACTTTTTTAATCGCATTATAGAATGGAAGCAAAAGAATGAAGGGAAATCTTTATTGTTGTATGGAAATGTGCAATATTTAGTTCCTGAAAACATGAATATGCTTTCTAACTTCAATTATATTATATTGAAGAGTTTAGGTTCAACAAATGCCGATGATTTGAGTGTGAAAGCTTATCTTGCAGTGCAGGCTGGAATGGATGCTGTGGCAGGACAAGAAGGGGCAATTAATCCGGTTCCGGCAGATCGTTTTGTTGCTTGTGTGGAAACTCCACGTCCAGAAGATAAAGAACAGACTTATGGTTATTGGAGTACTATTGATGCCAATGGGGGAAAAACGTTGGCCACTTATGGTGCTGCACAATGGGTGGCTGCTAACTCTACAGATTTTGTTCGAAAAGGAGTGTATATCCAGAATGCCCATAACGATTATTATGATAATGCTTTTGTTTATCAGCATATTCGAGAAGCTATTCAGATTATGAATCCTAATAAATAATAATGAATTATGAAATTGTTAAGATATAGTTTTTTATTGTCACTGGTAGCCATGTTTTGGGGATGCCAGTCAAATAACATTGATGAGGAACATCACTATACAAATCATTTGTATATTACGTCTGATGCTATATGTAGTGACTTGTTAATTAAAGATGATGTTGTTGAATCTACTAGAAAGATTGATTACCGGATAGCTTCTCCTATATCCAATGACGTTCAGATGTCGTTCGAAGCCGTACCATCTATGACTGCAGCTTATAATTTGAGTTACAATGACAATGCAATAGCTTTGGATGAGAAATATTATGAGATACCTCAAAAGACAGCAACCATTAAGGCTGGTGATGTGACAGGAGAAAGCGTGGTAATTAATTTTAAAAATACGAATGAGTTGGATTCGGAACATCGTTATGTATTACCTGTGACGATTAGTACGGCTAGTAATATCGATATATTGCAAAGTAAACGTACGGTATTTTATGTATTTAAGGGAGCAGCGTTGATAAATGTAGTGGCTAATATTCGTAAGATTTATTTTCCGATAAACTGGTCAATTGATGTTAGTTCATTGTCTACGATTACAGTGGAAGCATTGGTGCGTGCCAGTGACTGGGAAGATGGTCGTGATAATGCATTGAGTTCCGTTTTTGGTATTGAAGGAACATTCTTAGTCAGAATTGGTGATGCAGACCGTCCGAGAAATCAATTACAGTTAGTTGCTCCTGGAGGCAATTTCCCAAATCCTAATGTAGCTCCAGGGCTTCCAACCAATGAATGGGTTCATATTGCTATTGTTTATGATGCAACAACAAGAGAACGCTTATATTATCAGAATGGAGTCTTGGTTGCGTCAGATAATGCAGCTTCTTCTTCTGTAAATCTTTCTAGAGGTTGTTATGTGGGTTATTCTTATGATAGTACTCGTTGGTTACCAGGAGAGATTTCGGAACTTAGAATTTGGAGTAAGCAAAGAAGTGCGGATGAAATTGCTAATAGCGCATATTATGTGGATCCGAAGTCTGAAGGATTAATTGCTTATTGGAGATTTAATGAAGGGACAGGTAGTGTAATTCATGATTATACTGGACATGGAAATGATATTACAGGAAGTGGAGAGCCTGCTTGGGTAAATGTGGAATTGCCGGAAAAATAACAATCTGATAACTAATGAAAATCTACCATTATGAAAACTAAATATTTGAATTCATTTTTAGGAGTTACAGCATTTTGTATGGGCGTAATGTTTTTGACGTCCTCTTGTGCCGAAGATTTGGAGGTAGGCAAGGCGATAGATGAATCGGCTTATGCTGGAATTTATGAGAATCATGCTTATTTGCGTGATGTGAAACAAAATCTATCTTCTCCTGTGATAGAACTTTATGAAGAGAGTTATGACACTTCTGTAAAAATGGGATTGAGTAAAGCCGCTACAAGTACAACTTCTGCAAAGGTTGTGATTGATGCTGATTATTTAAAGACTTATAACGAAGATCATCAAACGGATTTTGAATTATATCCGCAGGAATTGGTCTCTTTTGCTGACGGAGGAATATTGAAATTTGTTTCAGGAGCAAAGACTGCAGAGGTTGGCATGACAATTTCTGGTGGAACTGAAGTTTTGGAGGGTAAGACTTATGCGATTCCTGTAGCTATATCCGAACCGAGTGAAGATATATCTGCTACGGATTCTCAATCTACACATTGTATGTATTTGGTAAAAGATATGCGAAATGCCTCGGATGCATATAAAGGTGAAGATGCGGTAAAAGGATATTTGTTTTTTGAGGTAAATGGAGTGAATCCATTGAATGCTTTTTCGTTTGAACTGGAAAATGGGAAATTGCTTTGGGATGTTGTCGTTCTTTTTGCTGCAAATATCAACTATGATAGTGATGCTGGGCGTCCTTTTGTGAAATGTAATCCTAATGTGCAATATCTGTTGGATAATAATGAAACTTTTTTGCAGCCTTTACGTAAAAGAGGTGTAAAAGTTTTGTTGGGTTTACTTGGAAATCATGATATGGCTGGATTGGCACAGTTATCTGAGCAAGGAGCTAAAGATTTTGCTCGTGAAGTGGCACAATATTGTAAAGCGTATAACTTGGATGGCATTAATTATGATGATGAATATTCAACATATCCAGATTTGAATAACCCAGCTTTTGAGAGTCCTGGAACAAGTGCTGCTGCTCGACTTTGTTATGAAACAAAATTAGCTATGCCCGATAAATTAGTAACTGTGTTTGCTTATGGAAATATGTATGGTGTTTCAGAAGTAAATGGAGTTGATGTAGATGAATGGCTTGATATCATTGTTCCTAACTATGGAGGTTCAGCTTATCCGATAGGTAATATGACAAATAAGAAGTGTGCAGGTATGGCTTTGGAATTTAATTTAGGTATAGGAGGGTCGTTGACATCGAGTTCCGCTCAAAGGTTAATAAGCGAAGGTTACGGCTGGTTTATGGGATTTGCTCCGAGTCCAGAGAATTATGGTATGATATTTTCACGTTTGAGTGGGGCTTCTACTCTTTATGGCTCATCATTGAAGGATCCTACCATATTTTATAAGAAGGATGATCCAACTCCTTATTCATGGCCAACCGATATGTGATAATAATTTAATAACATATAATGGTATGTGGTGACTAGAGTAATTGCATACCATTATATTCCTCAATATAAATTACGCTATGAAACATTTTACATTTAGAATAACTTTAGTTTGCTCTTTTATATGCTTGGCGGGTTTAAATTTTTCTTGCCAAGAAGATGAGACACTTAACTTAGTGAAATATCCAGAGAATCCGATACAAATTAATTGTGAAGGTAATTCTGACGTTAAAGTCACTGGAACTTATGATGAGAATGGAAAACTGATTTTTAGTACACCTTTGCAAAAAACATGGAAGATTTCTTTAGCTACTCCTTCTCCCGAAGAGGTTTCTATGAAAGTTGCTCCTGTGCTGGTAAATATTCCACAAGATAAAATAGCGTTGAGTACAGATCTGTTGACTATTCCTGCTGGATTTGCTTCTGGAGATGTGACGATTGGACTTAAAGATGATGATATTTCATTTATTGAAGATAATCTTTCTGCTCAAACTTATGAACTTGGTCTTGAAATTACAGATGCAGAAGGGCTGAATTTGAATACTGAATCAGCTAAGGGGCGATTGATCATTGAGAAAGAACAATATCAGTCTCATATTGTGATGGCTGGTAATGAAGGTAATTCAATTCAAATGAAAAGAATTTATTTGAATAATGATATTATGGGAGATCCTATCTCTTATTCTTTTAAATTGCAATTGGATAAGCCTGCTAAAGAAGATTTGGTTATAAATTTTACAACGGAAGGTATTTCTGATGAGTTTAAAAGTTCTGCTGTCTTTACGCCATCTTCTGTAACAATTCCTGTTGGCAGTAAGGAATCAGAAGAAATAAATTGGACAATAACAAATGATTTTATGAAAACAACAGCGGAAGATGAGAATTTTGATATTGTCTTAAAAGGAGAATTGGGTACTACGAATTTAGCTACCTTAGAGGGTGATAATGCGACTATTAATATACATGTGGTTAAAACATCATCTATCTTGGAACTTGTAAATAGTATTCTTCAGGGGAAACTCGATAGAAGTAATTGGAGTGTTGAATTAGGAGACGGTTGGTCAGGAGATGGTTTAAACTTAATAGATAACGATTCATATTATAGTAGTGTTAGTTTCCCAGAAGTGGAAAATAATGTGGGAGAAATAGTGCTGGATATGAAGAATGTTTATAATCTAGTTGGAATAAAGACTAGTTTCTTATATAAATATGATTGGTATACAGGACGGACCTTCTTCTATTCTCCTGTAAAAACAGAAATTCAAGTATCTGTTGATAAAGTGCAATGGACTTCTTTGGGAACTTTAGAGGCAGATGGAAACTATAGCCACTATATTAGGTTTATGGTTCCTACACAAGCTAGATATGTGAAATATAAAGGAACAGTTAATTCTGAATTAGGCCTAATTCAGTTGACAGACATGTGTCTTTACAGTGAAGAGGAATAAAATATAAATTACATTGAAAAGCGGTAAAATGATTACGTGGAATTTCTTGTTCTGTGGCAATCATTTTAGCCGCTTTTTGTATTCCGTAAGCGCTTATTTATGAGAATTTTAAAAATAATTTTTGTCTTTTTGATATGTGTAATATGGGGATGTAATGGTTATTGTGCAGTTGTTTCTTCTCCAGATGGACATATTAGGCTTACTTTTACACTTGATGGATATAGTCAGTTATCATATTCAATTAGTGTGGATGATTCACTGTTTATTGCTCCTTCGGCTTTGGGCTTGGTAGAAAAGAACGGTTTGCCTTTATCTCGCAGTTTAGCCGTTGCACATGTGGATTTTAGCTCAGAGGATGAAGTGTGGAAGCAACCTTGGGGAGAAAATAAGAACATCAGGAACAAGTATAACGAGATGGCTGTGCATCTGTCTGATGGTGCTCGAGTGGATTTGACTTTGCGTTTCAGAGTGTTTGATGACGGGATAGGATTCAGGTATGAATATGATATACATAATGTGGACAGTGTGTTTGTGATGGATGAACTGACAGAGTTCAATATAGTCCAAAATGGACTTTCTTGGTCTATTCCAGCTAGTTTTGAAACGTATGAATTATTGTATCGTACATTACCGATTAGTGAAATAGAAACAGCTAATACTCCTATGACGTTCAAATCAGGTAAGGTATATGCCAGTATTCATGAAGCGGCTTTGACAGATTTTCCTGAGATGACTTTGAAATCGATGGGAGGTTGTAAGTTTAAGGCGGAATTGGCTCCTTGGCCAGATGGTGTGAAAGCTCGCATGGCAGGAGGTCGGTTTCATACGCCATGGCGTACTATACAGATTGCTCCGGAAGCAATAGGACTGATTAATTCTTCGTTGATTTTGAATTTGAATGAACCTTGCAAGCTAGCAACGACCGATTGGATTCGTCCAATGAAATACATTGGAATTTGGTGGGGTATGCATTTGGGAGTAGAAAGCTGGCAGAATGATGAACGACATGGGGCCACAACGGCCAATGCCAAACGTTATATTGATTTTGCAGCAAAGAACCATATTGATGCCGTAGTTTTTGAAGGTTGGAATCAAGGATGGGAAAACTGGGGCGGTTCGCAGTACTTTGATTATACCCAGCCATATGATGACTTTGATATATTGGATATTGCACGTTATGCCAAAGAAAAGGGAGTGGAAATTATCGGTCACCACGAAACAGGAGGAAATATATTAAATTATGAGCGTCAGTTGGATGAGGCTTATAAATGGTATGCTGACCTAGGTATTCATGTAGTAAAAACAGGGTATGCCGGAGGACTTCCCATGGGATATAATCATCATGGACAGTTTAGTGTAAGGCATTATCGTAAAGTAGTGGAAACGGCTGCCAAGTATCATACAGTTCTTGACGTACATGAACCTATAAAGGATACGGGCATACGTCGCACTTTCCCTAATATGATGACTCGTGAGGGAGCTAGAGGGATGGAGTGGAATGCTTGGAGTGAGGGAAATCCGCCTTCCCATCATGTGTTGTTACCTTTTACTCGTTTATTGGCTGGTCCGATGGATTATACTCCTGGAATCTTTGACATTACTTACGAACGAGCTAAGGCTTCACCGTTTCGGAAGCAATGGAACATGAAGGATAGTAAAGATTGTCGGGTGAATACCACGCTGGCTAAGCAAATTGCTGGATGGGTTATCTTGTATTCTCCTTTGCAGATGGCTTCAGATATGATTGAAAATTATGAAGGACATCCGGCATTCCAGTTTTTCCGTGATTTTGATCCAGATTGTGACTGGTCGAAAGCACTGGCTGGTGAGCCTGGTGAATATGTAGTTATTGCTCGGAAAGCAGGTGAACGTTTTTTCTTGGGGGCTGCCACCAACGAGGAAGGCAGAACGATAGAGGTACCGTTGACTTTTTTGGAAAATGGGCGGAAATATCAGGCACGGATTTATGCAGATGGAGAAGATACAGATTGGGAGACTAATCCGGTTGCTTATCGTTTGGAAGAACGGATAGTCACCTCACAAGATACCCTAAAAATCAGCATGGCGAATGGAGGCGGTCAGGCAGTCAGTTTCTTACCCTTCTGACCGTACGACGTACGACGAAGATGCTGACTTCGTATAAAATAACAATAGGGAATGTGACAATCAGCATGGTAAACACGTCTGAGGTAGGAGTGATGATGGCAGCTATAATCATTGCGACCACCCAGGCGTGTTTTCTGTATCGTGCCATGAAGTCGGCAGAAAGAATGCCGAATCGGGCCAGTAGCCATGTCAGAATGGGTATCTCGAATGTGATGCCCATCATCAGGCTCAGCATGTTCAGCGTGTCGATGTAAGAACTGAGCAGGATGGTGTTTTCCACTTCCTGACTCACCTGGTAGCTGGACAGGAAACGGAACGTGAAGGGGAAAATCAGAAAATAGCTGAACAGCACTCCTGTCAGAAACAGCAGGTAACCCCAGAATACCAGCCGACGGGAATATTTCTTTTCATTCTGATATAATGCCGGCGAGATAAAATGAAACAGTTGGTAAAGAATATAAGGAGATGCCAGTAAGATGCCGGCATAGAATGACACACTCATGTGTGTTAGAAATTGTCCGGAGAGCTGGGTGTTGATGAGCTTTACCGGTAAGTTCTCTACTTCCAGTCCGGGGATATGAAGTACCTGCCCGATCCATGCGAAGAAGCGATACGTGCAGAAATTACTTTCTTTGGGAGCAAGAATCACGTCAAAAAGTTCGTCTTTGAAACAGAAGGCCAGTAGCATGAGTAGGACAACGGCGCATGCAATATGGATAATCGTCTTGCGCAGTACATCCAGATGGTCCCAAAAGGTCATCTCTGTGGGTTGGGTTGGTTTCACAGCTGTTATTTCTCCTTTTTCTCGTTGGATGCGACTTCTTCTTTCTTTTCGTTGGTGTCTTTCGGGTCCTCATCCATTCCGTTCATGCCATCCTTAAAGTTTTTCACTCCTTTTCCAAGGCCTTTCATCAGTTCGGGAATTTTCTTCCCGCCGAATAACAGCAGGATGATCAGTGCGATGAACAATAATTCCTGGGTCCCGATTCCCAGAAGCAATAATGTCGTATTCATGTATTTTCGTGTATAAATGAATGGTTTGCTTTCAGTTGATTCTCTTACAAAAATATGGATTGTTTTTTATATGCGCAAATGTAATGGTACAGCTATTTCTGTTTTTCCACAAAAATGATAGGATTGGGCACATTTTTATAACTCCCCTTGTGATTAGTTTCTTTTCTTATGTTATTTTCTGTATTTCATAGTATGGGATTTGTATTTCACAGTGTGAAATATATATCCCACACTGTGGTTTTTGTATCCCACAGTGTGGAACAGAGAAATCTCCTTGATGTTTGAAAGAAAATGCAGGGAGGAATAAAAAAATCCTCCGGGAACATCAAAAAGACATTTCCCGGAGGATTTCTGCTGTTCTTATGGGGTAATACTTATTTCTTTGTCAGTGATACATTGTCAATCAATGCTTTGGAGTCTTTTGTCTGAAGCTGGATGACAATTACGAAATCGCCCAGTGTGCTGTCGGATACGGGAGCTTCAGTCACTGTACCGCCTTTGTCTTCTACACCCTTGATGCTGGCAAATGCATTGACGGTTTTTGAGAAGTCGAAAGTGGCTGATACTTTTGACCATCTGCCTGCCTTTTTGATGATGCGGCTGAAAGCTGCTGCCGACTGGTTCTTGGTAGATTCGTCATTGATGTCGAAACCTTCACGCATGATGAACAGGTTTTCAGTCTTGGCATCACGGATGAAGAAACGTACCTGTGCATTGTCTGTCAGTGCTTTCATGTCGAAAGAAAGTGTATAGACTGCTTTCTCTGCACCTTTGATGCGCTGTCCCAGATAAGCTTTGTACCAAGAGTTGTCGGTTGTATTTTCAATCTGTACAGCGTTTCCGTGCTTTTCGTCATCGGTAACCGGACTGATAGTTGTGGCACCGTTAGTCTTGTCAAATGCAAACCAGTCTTCTGTAGAAGGAATGGATGCATAAGTCTTTTCATTATTCAACGGAGTGTCGAAGTTTCCATTCTTTACCAAATTTTGTGCGTGAACTCCCATTGCCAGGAAGGCCATTGCTGCTACTACAAAAACTTTTTTCATATTGTTTACACGATTATTTGATTTATTGGTACAAATATAGTAAAACCTTCAAATATACAACGCGATTTTTTTGATAGTTTATAGTTTTAAAATACCCTCTAAGGTAAAAAGTTAAGAAATTTTCTTCGTATTTCTTATAATAATCAATAATGTCAGTTTAAAAAGCTGCTTCCAGTGGCTTTATGCAAGAATGTAAATCACTGGAAGCGGTGGGAATATAAATGGATTATTATTTAAACTTGAGACGGAGAGTCTGCACGACTTCTGCACCTTTGTTCATCCCCTTGGCTTTGATTCGGACAACGGCCTGGCCTTTTTTGCCGTTGGAACGTATGACGGCCAGTGCACGGCCTTTCCATAAATGATGTGTCTGGTCGAAAGTGGGGTCTACGTCTTTGATGTCTGCGTTGCCTAAGGCTTGCAAAGTGCCTGCTCCTTGTACGGAAACAGACAGAAGGTTATCGGCTATTGGGACTATATGACCGGCTTCATCGATTGCTTCTATTACCAGGAAGGAGAGGTCTTGTCCGTCGGCATGCAGTACCTCTCTGTCTGCTGTCAGACGAAGAGAGACTGGAGCACCGGCGGTAGACAAAGTGGTGGTTTCCATTACTTTTCCGTCGCGTAGACCTTCTGCTTTCAGCACTCCCGCTTTGTAAGGCAGTGAGAAGATGGCTTTCATTTCGTTGACGGACTTTTCTGCTATCAGTTGGTTGTCCAGATAAAGGCGGACTGTGGGGTAATGGGAATAGACTTCCACTTCAATGGGTTTGTTCTCATGGCCGGGCCAGTTCCAACATTCAAATGTGGGCCAGGTAGACCAGGAGGTAGTCCGTATCTTGCCTTTGTATCCGTCGGGTTCTTTGACGGCAATGTATAGATGTTCCTTCCCGTTTTCATTCCAGAGCATGGAACGGTAATGGCTGATGGGTTTGCGTTGGCCGGTCAGATCAATGTCTCCGCAATAGGAGGCATGCCATGGATAGAGCGGGCGATGATAGTGTTCGCCAGGCAGGTCACCATCGTAGTACCAGCGTCCGATGCCGGATTCACCGATATAATCCATGGCTGTCCACACAAAATCGCCGATGACGTATGGATGGTCTTTTACGGTTCGGAAATTTCTCCATGCATCGTTCGGAAATGATTCTGTCTGTACCATTACTCGGGAAGGAGCACGCAGGTGGTCACTTTCTGCCTTGTGTATCATATAGTTGTAACCCACAATGTCGTGGGCTTCAGCCAACGGGTCGTAGATTTCCCAGTCACTGTCCCAGGCCGCGAGTGCGGACGTGACCGGACGGGTAGGGTCCAGTTTCCGGCAAAGCGCAGCCAGTTTGCGGGCGGTAGTCACAATCTCTATCTTTTTGCGTTCAATGACCTCATTACCGATACTCCAACAGAAGATACTGGGATGGTTGCGGTCCCGGAGAATCATTGCTTTTAAATCGCGTTCCCACCATTCGTCGAACAAGGTGTGATAATCATAGGTATTCTTTGCCTCACGCCATCCGTCGAATGCTTCATCGATGACCAGCAATCCCACTTGGTCACAAGCATGGAGGAAAGCCTCCGAAGGTACATTGTGGGAAGTACGTACGGCATTGAATCCTGCCTGTTTCATCAGTTCTGCCTTCCGGAATTCTGCGCGGTCGTATGCGGCTGTTCCCAGTATGCCGTTGTCGTGATGCAGGCATCCGCCGTTCAGCAAGATGGATTTTCCATTCAGAAGAAGGCCTTTTTCGGCTGAATAGGTTATTGTGCGGAAGCCGAAAGTTTCGTCTGCACGGTCCAGGGTGTTCCCTTGCTCGGCTACTGTGACTTGTGCGGTATACAGGTTCGGGGATTCGGGACTCCAGGCTTTGGCTTCCGGAACCTGGAAGCGTTGTTCGGCCGTGATGTGTGCTTGGGGTTGCAGGTCATAAGTGCTCTTCTTGACTTGTCCGGCTATTTCCATGGAAACCTCGACTGTTTTGCGCTCTGCACTTTCATTCACAATTTCCGTCTTTACTATGGCTGTCTGCAAGTCGGGTGTCTGAATCTGGATGCCCCAGTCGGCTACATGGACTGGATTTTTTTCTATCCACCAGACGTTCCTGTAAATGCCCGATCCGGTGTACCATCGGCAGTTTTTCTGTTTTGAATTGTCGACACGTACCGCAAGGATATTCTTTCCGGTTTTCACATAAGGGGTGATATCGACAAAGAAAGAAGAATAGCCATAAGGATGTCCGCCTGCACGCTGTCCGTTGACGTATACATCTGAATTCATGTACACCCCTTCAAAATAGAGTTGCAGTTTCTTTCCATTGGCTTCTTTAGGTACATTGAACGTTTTTCGGTACCAGCCGGTTCCGGTAGGCAGATAGCCGCCGTCGTTTCCTGCCGGAGCCTCTTTGTCGAATTTTTGTTCGATGCTCCAGTCGTGTGGCAGTACCAGTTTCTTCCATGAAGCATCATCGAAGGTTTCATTTTTGGCGATTAGGGTATCACCTAACCAAAATCTCCATCCCTCATTGAATAATTGTTTCCCGGATGATGCTGAAACCGACAGTACGATTATCCACATCATTCCTAAAATAAGCAGTCGTTTTCTCATAATATTTAGTATTGTTCTTCATACGTAATCGCAAAGATAAATAAACTGTTTGGAAATCTGGTGATATTTAATCAGTTTGAAAGGTAGATGGTGTGCAAAGTAAAAGAATATGATATAAGCTGGTCTGTCAGCTGAAATGTCAGGAAGATGTCAGTAAAGTTTTTTGGTCGTTATAGGCTACGGAATGTAGTTTTGTGATTGAAGTTAAAAAATAGATTGAAGTGGAATATGAAGGGAAATGTGCATTATGTAGGAATGCGTCGTTTTTTGATTCTGTTTGTGTTGGCTCTTGTGGCAGGCTCTCTTTTTATCACGCAGAAAAAGGAGAAAGACGAAACTCCGCTTCCCGAGAAACTGGAAAAGGTGATGCGTACCACGCGGATGAATACCTATCGGGACCCTTTTTATGGGTATGTGATACATTATCCGTCCTTTTTCGAGCAAGTTTCCAATCCGCAGGTGAAAGAAAAAGGATATTGCCAGTTCCGTTTTTGGAATGTGGAGCAGATTGTACAGACTGCGTTTGTGCTTCCCAATCTGGACAGCCTGACAGTGGCGCAGGGAATGTCTCGTTTTGCCCGGGAACTTCATGCCACTTATCAACGTGAGGAGGGTGATTGCTTTATCCTTTCAGGACCGCTTCATTTGGAAAACCGGGAGGTGGCAGGGCATCGCTTTTATGCCAAGTACGTGCAGTGTCAGAAACTATGGTTCGTGCAGATTCTCACTTATCCGGAAAACTGTGCGCAGGCGGTGACGCGGCTCATCCGGGAGATTGACCGTTGGAAAGTTTGGGAGAAAAAAAGGGAAAAGAAATTGCCTGAATCGTTTGACAGTGAGCCGCAGACTACTTCACCGTATGAAGGTCCTTGTTTCCCTTGGATATTGATTACCAACTGATTTCGGAGAGGAACCTCGTGAATCCTTCTTCCACCTCTTTGTTGGGGAATCCCAGATAATATGCCCGAAACTCTTTGTCGTATCCCTTGATGGTGAGATATCCGCTTTGGTACAGGATGGGTACAGGGTTGGTGTGCATCGTATCTATACCTTCCAGAGAGTCGGCATCTGCCATTTCTTCAGTGAAGCGATACAGGTTATAGCGACTGTGTTTGAGCAACTCGACCAGGAAGGTAGGTGTTCCCGTTTCGAACCAGTAGCTTCCAAACCTCATTTGGGCAAAGGTATTCAGCAGACTGAAGGGGTTGTAGATGTCTTCACTTTTTTCGGTGAAGTGATATCCGTCGTACATTTCCTTGAGCGTGGCCTTGGTCTCTTTCTCCGTCATGCCGTTCTTTTCACCCAGTTCGATGATATCCTCCTTGAAGTCACGGTATAATTCTTCCTCCGTGATACCGCACAGACTGGCGAAACGGTTATTCATGGAAATGTCCATCAGGTTGTTCAGGTCGCTGAATACGCTTACCTTGCAGAATTTGGTTACTCCGGTGAGCAAGGCAAACTTGATATACTTGTCGCAGCTTTTCATTACTCCATAAAAGGCCTTCAAGGTATTGCGGTAGTCAGTCATCAGTTCCTCGTTGCCGATGACCTGAAGCATGGGTTTGTCGTATTCATCGATTAAGGATAACCACGTTACGTCCTGTCTTTTCGGCCGCCCGCTGGATGATACCTTGAAAACGCAGGGATAGGCTGGTTTCACTGGGACGGGTGCCATATCTTGATTCCCAACCACATAGCATATCATTGAGCATGTCATACAAGCTGTCTGGCGTATCATATTTTTGAGCGTTCAGATCCAGATGCAGAATAGGATATTCAGTCCATTCTTTTTCCAGCTTTCCCATGGAAAGTCCTTCAAACAGTTCTTTTCTCCCTTGAAAATAGGCTTCCAGCGTGGAAATAAGCAAACTCTTTCCGAACCGCCTGGGACGGCTGAGAAAATAATATTTACCACTCTCGTCAAGCTTGTAAACCAATGCGGTCTTGTCGATGTAGCAGTAGTTTCCTTTGCGGATTTCTTCAAAACTTTGTATGCCTATCGGATAATTCTTTTTCATCATTGGCTTGAATTTACCTACCCATACATTATGGAGATATATGGAGGGGGATGTTTCTACAAATGTAATGAATTTTATTTCATGTACAAAGGATATGGTTTTTCTTCCTATTCTTGAAACTACCCTACAGGGTAGTGGAAAAGTCTCGCGAAGTATGGAACTTTGCAGCAGAAATTAAAAAGCTACTATGCAATGAAGAAAATGAAAAGATTCTTGTACCTGCTTATAGGTGTTGTATTGCCTGTAAGTTTATCAGCACAAACCGTAAGTGGAAGATTGATGGATGAGAACAGCCAGCCGTTACCCTACGCCAACGTGGTACTATTGTCGTTGCCGGATTCGGTGTTTGTGAGTGGGACCATCAGCGGGGAGGACGGTTCCTTTAAGCTGGAAGCCACATCGAAAAAACAAATTCTAAAAATATCCACCATTGGATATAAGACGGTGTATAAACCGATAGCTCCGGCCAATCTCGGTACTGTTCAGCTCGTAGCGGATGCACAGCAGTTGGGAGAAGTCGTAGTGAAGGCCGATTTTCCGAAAACACGTGTAAAAGGGAATGCCATGGTGACGACCGTAACAGGGAGTGTGCTGGAAAAAGCCGGAACAGGCAATGACCTGCTTGACAAAATACCAGGCTTGTCGGCTGAAGACGGCTCAGTGAATGTATTTGGAAGCGGAGCCGCGGAAATCTACATCAACGGAAGAAAAATGAGAAACAGCTCGGAACTTGACCAACTGTCGTCCGACAATATAAAGAGTGTAGAGGTACTCCGTAATCCCGGTGCCCGATACGATGCTTCGGTAAAAGCGGTTGTACGGATTATAACCAAAAAGCTACAGGGGGAAGGATTCGGCTTCAGCAACCGTGCATACTTGGGATACTAGTATGACCTTGCCCTGCTCGACCAGTTCAATTTCAATTACCGTAAGGGAGGATTCGACCTCGGAGGAATGTTATTCGGCAGGGACAACAAGTTTGAAGAGAACAAGATGCTGACACAGAAAACCTGTCTGGATAAAGTATGGACACAAAATTCGGATATGAAAAGTCCGTTTCATACCCAGAACATTGCAGCCATGCTTTCATTGAATTATCAGTTTAACGAAAATCAGGTAATGGGAGTAAGGTATGACTTTGACAGAAGCCCTCTGATTGAGATGCAGTTGAACATGAATACTTCGATTCATGTAGATAATACCCTGGAAGAAGAAAGTAAGAGTCACACACATTCAGTCACAACAAATAATAAGCATACGGTAAATGCTTATTATAACGGTAGTTTTAATGACTGGAATGTTGATTTGAATATAGACGGAATGTGGTTGGACAATAATAATCCCATTGTGACAGATGAATATGTCAGGCAATCGGACAAGACGGAAGTAAACAGCATTGTCCATACGCAGAGTAACAGTCAGAATGAACTTTATGCAGCCAAACTGATTGTTGATCATCCGTTATGGGGTGGCAGTTTCTCCATAGGCGGTGAATATACCTACAGTAACCGCACAGACAGCTACGTAAACGATGAGCATGTGATATCTGACAACGAAAACAAAATCAAAGAAAACGCCGTATCTGCCTTTGCCATGTACGCACACAGCTTCGGTCAACTACAAGCAGAGGCGGGTGTGAGGTATGAGCATCTGAACTCCGATTACTATGAGTTCGGGAAAAGGATGGATGAGCAAAGCCGTAGATATGATAATGTATTTCCTTCCATATCCCTGTCATATCCTATAGGTAAGACCCAACTAATGATAAGTTATTCAGGTAATATAGAACGACCTAGCTACAACAGGTTGTCAAGTGCAGTAATCTATGGCAATAAATATACATATGAGAGAGGGAATCCGCTTCTGTGTTCTTCGATACAGAATACCCTGTCGCTCAATACATCCTGGAAATGGTTGTATTTCAACCTGAATTACAGCCGTATTAAGGATATGCAGATACAGATAAGCAAATCCTATTCGGATGCAGATCCTTCCATTTCTCTGTTCACGTATACCAATGTTCCAAAGGTGGACAAACTGAATGCCACTTTATCTGTATCGCCGACAATTGGTATATGGTCGCCACAATTCACAGCCATGTACAGCCAGCAATGGTTTGTGATGGACACACCGGACGGGCCAAAAAAACTCAATAATCCTATCGCATTCTTCAAGTGGGGCAATACATTTAGTTTTCCCAAGGATTTTCAGCTGAACATAGATTTGGAGACTTCCACACGAGGAGAAGACAGCAGCTGCCGTATCATTGAGCCGGGAAGTTCAGTAAATCTATCCTTATATAAAGGATTTTGGGGTGGAAAATTGTCAGTCCAACTGCAGGCTAACGACCTCTTCAATACCTCATCTTCAGACATACTGGTGTACAGCGGTAACCGCCTTACCATACTTGCTCCAGAGTCGCGCCGCAGTTTTGGTATGACCATACGATACAAGTTCAATGCTACGAAGAGCAAATATAAGGGAACCGGAGCCGGAGACAGCCAGAAAAACCGTATGTAATTTATGACTGCATCAATTTCTTATATAAATCTCTCATGGGCAGTTGTGGGCATCATCGACAAGGATGTCCACAACTCCCTTCAATCCATGAAGCGTCCGGACGAACCGATAGAAGCTACCATTGAAAGGTATGTCATCGGTTATCTTGGTTTCTGGCATATTGCCTATATTGATAAAGAAAAGATGAACAGATGTGACGATGAGAAGGTAATCGAACTTGGACGGAAGAAAATGGAGGAATACATCACCTCACATCCACCTGTAGCTACTTTACCGAAGTTCTACATTGTGTTTCTAAATCAGCCTCAGATTGGCTGCGATGCCCACGGCCTCAGTGATGTTTTCTGCGTGTAGTTTCTCAAAGAGTTTCTTCTTGTGAAACTTGATGGTATTGGTATCAATAAAGAGAGTTTCTCCTATTTCCGTGTTCGACAGTCCTTTGACGGAGAGCTGGAGAATCTCCCTTTCACGGTCGGAAAGAATCAGCCTGGGCTGTTTTTTCCATCGTCTGCCCTCGAACGAATAGATATACCGGTCAGTACATGTATGGTCTGAAATAACTACATCTCCGATGTTCTTCTCCGGTGAAAGTGAAACGGTACATAGAGCCAGCCATATATCCCCTTTGTCACTCAGCAAGATGGGGGTCAATTTGTGGTGGATAAGATGCGAATGTCTTTCTGAGGAACAGATATGAAAGTTATACTCAATGGACAAGTCAAGTCTTTTTTCTACCGGCTGGTCATAGTAAAACCGGAATCCGGCCTCGTTGATTTCCATCAGACGGTTTATTTCGTCAGGTGGAACCACCTCAAAATAGAAGGCATAACCCTTATGTCGCACTTCTTCCGGTGAACGGCCGCAGAGAAACAGGGGGTTAGACGATACATAAAGGAAATTTTTGCGGTTATAGTCGATGATGTACAGACTATGATTGGTGTTGCGGGCCAACGCATCGGCCATAGAAATGCAAACAGCCGTTTGGGCATATTCGCTGTCGGCGATTTGCATGTGTGAATTGAGGGGACGGAAAAATTGGTTGAGCTCGTGTGATGTCATATTGCTATCTTGTTTTGCGCTGTAAAGGTAAGGAAATTTTTCTTTAAAAATTTTGAGCTGTCTTGTCTCTTCCCTAAAAGATGGGTATCTTTGACTCGTTTTTCATTTAACATTGACACTCATGCAGGATTTTGTTCATTTGCACGTTCATACGCAGTATTCTATTCTTGACGGACAGGCTTCTATTCCCCGCCTGGTAGACAAGGCGATAGCCAACGGTATGCGGGGTATCGCAGTGACCGACCACGGAGATATGTTCGGTATCAAGGAGTTCTTCAACTATGTCAACAAGAAGAACGGGGGTACGAACGGGGAAATTAAGGATTTGAAGAAGAAAATTGCCGCCCTCGAAAGCGGTAAGGAAGAATCGGAAAACCCCGAAGCGGAGATTGCGGCTTGCAAGGAACAGCTGGAGGCAGCGAAAAAGAAACTGTTCAAACCGATTTTCGGTTGCGAGATGTACGTGGCGCGCCGTCGGCTGGAAGACAAGGAAGGAAAGCCCGACCAGAGCGGATATCACCTGGTGGTGCTGGCCAAGAACCTGAAAGGTTATCATAACCTGATTAAGCTGGTGTCGAAGGCATGGACCAAGGGATTCTACATGCGTCCGCGTACAGACCGTACGGAACTGGAAAAATACCACGAGGGCTTGATTGTGTGCTCTGCCTGTTTGGGAGGGGAAGTGCCCCGACGCATCACAGCCGGACAGTTTGAGGAGGCCGAGGAGGCAATCCGCTGGTACAAGAACCTGTTTGGAGATGATTATTACCTGGAGTTGCAGCGCCATAAGGCCACTGTGCCCCGTGCCAATCATGAGGTGTATCCCATGCAGCAAGTGGTGAATGAGAAGCTGATTGAATATGCCAAGAAATACAATATCAAGCTGGTATGTACGAACGACGTACACTTTGTGGACGAGGAAAATGCTGAGGCCCACGACCGGCTTATCTGTCTGAGTACCGGAAAAGACTTGGACGACCCGAACCGTATGCTTTATACCAAACAGGAATGGATGAAGACGCGGGAGGAGATGAACGAGATTTTTGCCGATGTGCCGGAAGCGTTGAGCAATACGGTGGAGGTGTGCGACAAGGTGGAATTTTATTCCATAGACCATGCGCCCATCATGCCGACGTTTGCCATTCCGGAGGACTTTGGTACGGAAGAGGAGTATCGCAAGAAGTTCACGGAAAAGGACTTGTTTGACGAATTTACCCGCGACGAGAACGGCAATGTGGTGATGGATGAGGCGGCGGCCAAGGCAAAGATTGAACGTCTGGGAGGATATGAGAAGTTGTATCGTATCAAGCTGGAAGCGGATTATCTGGCAAAACTGGCCTACGATGGGGCAAAAAGACGTTATGGTGAAAACCTGTCGGAAGAGGTGCAGGAACGTATTAAGTTTGAGTTGCATATCATGAAGACCATGGGTTTCCCGGGATACTTCTTGATTGTGCAGGACTTTATCAATGCGGCGCGTAACCAGCTGGATGTATCGGTAGGACCGGGACGTGGTTCGGCAGCCGGTTCGGCAGTGGCTTACTGTCTGGGTATTACACAGATTGACCCGATTCAGTATGACTTGCTGTTCGAGCGTTTCTTGAATCCCGACCGTATCTCCTTGCCGGATATCGATGTGGACTTCGATGATGACGGTCGAGGCCGCGTGTTGAACTGGGTTACAGAGAAGTACGGACAGGAGAAGGTGGCCCATATCATTACGTATGGTACCATGGCCACAAAGCTGGCTATCAAGGATGTGGCCCGTGTGCAGAAACTCCCGCTTTCGGAGTCCGACCGTTTGTGTAAACTGATTCCGGATAAGATTCCCGATAAAAAACTGAATTTGCCGAATGCCATTGCGTATGTGCCGGAGTTGCAGGAGGCAGAAGTATCGCCGAATCCGATTTTGCGTGACACTATCAAGTATGCCAAGATGCTGGAAGGTAACGTGCGCAATACGGGCGTGCATGCCTGTGGTACGATTATCTGCCGTGATGATATTACCGACTGGGTACCGGTAAGTACAGCCGACGACAAGGAAACCGGAGAGAAGATGCTGGTAACCCAGTATGAAGGTTCGGTGATTGAAGATACCGGATTGATCAAGATGGACTTCCTGGGACTGAAAACGCTGTCCATCATCAAGGAGGCCATTGAGAATATCCGTCAGAGCAAGGGCATTGTATTGAATATTGATGAAGTGCCGATTGATGATCCGGCAACTTACCGCTTATATAGTGATGGAAGAACGATTGGTACGTTCCAGTTTGAATCGGCAGGTATGCAGAAATATCTGCGTGAGCTTCAGCCGAGTACGTTCGAAGACTTGATTGCCATGAATGCCCTTTATCGTCCGGGACCGATGGATTACATTCCGGACTTTATCGACCGTAAGCATGGCCGGAAACCGATTGAGTATGATATCCCGGTGATGGAGAAATACCTGAAGGATACGTATGGTATTACGGTGTATCAGGAGCAGGTGATGTTGCTGTCGCGTTTGCTGGCCGACTTTACCCGAGGCGAATCGGATGCCTTGCGTAAGGCCATGGGTAAGAAGTTGCGTGACAAACTGGACCACATGAAGCCAAAGTTTATTGAGGGCGGAAAGAAAAACGGACACGACCCGAAGGTGCTCGAAAAGATTTGGGCCGACTGGGAAAAGTTTGCTTCATATGCCTTCAACAAGTCGCATGCCACTTGTTATTCGTGGGTAGCTTATCAGACGGCTTTCCTGAAAGCGAACTATCCGTCGGAATATATGGCTGCTACGATGAGCCGGAACATTTCGAACATTACGGAAATCACGAAACTCATGGACGAATGTAAGGCCATGGGAATTCATGTGCTCGGACCGGATGTGAACGAAAGTAATCTGAAGTTTTCTGTCAATCATCACGGAGATATCCGTTTTGGATTGGGAGCAATTAAGGGAGTAGGTGAGTCGGCTGTGCAGAGTATCTTGGAGGAACGTCGTAAGCATGGAGCTTTTAAGGGAATCTTCGATTTTGTACAGCGGGTCAACCTGTCGGCATGTAACCGTAAGAATATAGAGAACCTGGCATTGGCTGGAGGATTCGACAGTTTCCCTGAAATCAAACGGGAAGATTTCTTTGTGAAGAATGCCAAAGATGAATCGTTTTCGGATGTGCTGGTGCGTTACGGAAATAAGTATCAGATGGACAAAGCAGCTGCCGTGAATTCGCTTTTCGGAGGGGAACATGAGGTGGAAGTGGCCACTCCGGAGATTGTGGCTGCTCCGGCATGGAGTGATTTGGAGCGGTTGAATAAGGAACGTGAACTGGTGGGAATCTATTTGTCGGCTCATCCATTGGATGAATTTGCAGTGATTTTGGAAAATGTGTGCAACGTACACATGGCTGAATTGGCCGATTTGACTCCGTTGCAGAATCGTGATTTGATACTGGGAGGCATTGTGACAGGTGTACGTGAAGGATATACCAAAACAGGAAAACCATACGGTATTGCCAAAATGGAGGATTATTCGGGTACGGCTGAATTTGCCTTTTTCGGCAATGAATGGGTAGAAAAGAAAAACTTTTTCATGGAAGGGATGTTCCTTTTTATGAAAGGGAAGTGTCAGCCTAAGCAATGGAGGCAGGAAGAATGGGAGGTAAAGATTAACTCCATAGAACTGTTGCCGGAAGTAAAAGAGAAAGTCATCGAAAAACTGACAGTGACCGCTCCTCTCTCGGCGATTGATGACCAGATGATTATGGAATTCTCTTCTTTGGTGAAAGATTGTCCAGGAAATGCGGAACTGCATTTTTTGGTGCGCGACGAAGACGGACAGATGTATGTCAACCTGATGTCGCGTACGATGAAGATTTCTGTACAGAAAGACCTGGTGAATTATTTAAAAAACCAGCCAATGTTGGACTATAAAATAAATTAGTATATATTTGCGTAGAACTTAAAAACATAAATGATTATGGCATTGAACATTAAAGATGACAATTTTGAAGCTATTGTAGCTGAAGGTAAACCGGTGGTGTTGGATTTTTGGGCTACATGGTGTGGTCCTTGTAAACAAATCGCTCCATATATTGAAGAACTGGCAGAAGAATATAAGGATAAGGTGAATATTGGTAAATGTGATGTGGATGAAAATGCAGATCTTCCTGTACAGTTCGGTGTCCGCAGTATCCCTACCGTGCTGTTTATCAAAGATGGTAAGGTAGTCGACAAGCAGGTAGGAGCTACCCCCAAGGCAGCTTTGCAGGAAAAGGTAGAAGCTTTGTTGAAATAATTTAATCGGATAGGTTATGGGAATGGAAGACGATTTCTTGTTGGAAGATGAGGACGATGAAAAGACCATCGAGTTCATCAAGAACTATTTGCCTCAGGACATGAAAGAGGTTTTCTCGGACGATGACTTGTACTACATTCTGGATTTGATTGTGGATTACTATACCACAAGCGGTTGTCTGGACGCACAGCCGGACGACGAAGGCTATATCAATATCGACCAGGATGAAATTGTGAACTACATCGTCAAGGAGTCTACGAAGGATGGAATGGGCCCGTTTGATCCGGATGCGATTTTCTTTGTCGTGCAGGGTGAAATGGAATATGGCAATCAGTTAGGACAAGTAGAGTAACAAAGTACCATATTATCGTAAAAAAATCCGGACTTGTAAGTCCGGATTTTTTTATGGTTTATAGTCTACGGAATTCCATATAGAACAAGTCTCCGTCTTCATCTATTGATTCAAGGTAGATGATGTGATCTGTAAGCTTGGTGATTGTAAAGGTTTCCATTTCCCCATCAGCTGTAAGGGTTAATTTATGAGAATTATTGTTGTAAGTATAATTAAAGGTCATTCTTATTCCATCCTCAATCCAAATGATGTCGTTGAAATTTTGTCGGAATTGGCAGGTAATGGGACTTCCATCGTCAATGTTAAAGCTAGTCCATTCGCCACCGTATAAAAGAGATTCATCTCCTACCACAAGTTCATCTGGTTCTGGGATGCGGAACAATGTCATTGCTCCTACCTTGGTAAGATTATTTTCTTCATCCAAGCCGAATTCTTCGATAGAGAGTATATCTTGTGTTACTTTTGTTACTTGCCAGTATCCACCTTCCCAAGTTCCATCTTCAAAGAAATAGATGCGATTATATTCATCGTATTTGAATGGTACAGTGTATGGTATTCGTTCTTCTCCCTCATACATGGTAAATAATTTGTTGCCATCTTCGTTTGTCAATTTCAGTATTGGTCGTCCGGCTACTCCCCATTTCCCATAAAGCAACTCCATCCAGGCAGTGTTTACGTATGCGGTTAGCGTAAGTTCTTGTCCATCGTTGTCCTTTACTTTCAGCGTATCATTGGTCAAAGAAAGAATGGTCCATCTCACTACTTTGCCATCTATATGATGGAGCGTAAGCAGTGTGTTGGCTTCATCATATTCATAAGTGATATCATTGGCCGATGTTGCTTCTTTGGCTTTGTAACTACCGTTACCGTCACGATTGAAGGTATAGATGTCTTCTGTTTCTGAAATCCAGGTATTGTATAGCAGATTAATGTCAATGACGGGTGCTGAAGTGGCATCTTTTCTCAGGGTAATCAATTCCCCCTCTTCATCTTTTATTTTCAGCGTATCATCGCTCAGTGTGACAATCGTCCATCGCATGGTTTCTCCATCGAAATGAATCGTAAGTGCTTGGGTTGATTCTTCATACGAATAAGTAAACGGATAAGTTTCAGTAGCGCGTGAACTAGCCTTGTGTATCAGTTTAGCTGCATATACATCGTCAGTTTCAGTGTAGACTCCGGTTCCGTCCGCATTGAATGTGATGTAGGTACCTTCTCCCATATACCAGGTCTTGATAAGTTGGGAAGGAATGTTTCCGATGTTTTCATCCTCGTTGCTGCAGGAGGATACTCCTATCAGGATGAACATGAGCAACATGAGTGTGCTCGTTAATTTTAAAACTCTCATAACTTTGAAATTTAATGATATTATGCTGCAAATATCCCGAAATATTTGTGGAGGGACAAATCGGAAATTTCTCTTTTCTGTATGAGAGTGAGTAAATTGAGCATATCTTGCTATATTCTCTGCATGAGATGTAGCTTATTGCCACTCATAAGAGTACTGATAAGGGATAAAGATACTGATGGTAGTTCCTTCTTCCTTCCCGGGCAATATCTGAAATGTTATTTTTTGTTTGTTATGGGTGTTCAATAACTGTATACTTTGATAAATAATTCTGAGACCGGTTCCTGTACTTTCCAGTTTATTGTTGGATGGCGCAAATGGAGCGTATTTGTGTCCGTTGTTGTGGATGTGAATGTGGACTCCTTGGCTGTCTTCTTCTATAATGAGATCAATGTGGCCAGTTTGATTTAGGTTCACAAACCCATGCTTGATTGCATTCTCAACAGGGATTTGTATCATCATGGAAGGAATCTGTATGTTGTCTATATTCCCTTGTTTATGCAGACTGAATGTGAATTGTTTACCTGTATCTTGCAGCAGTGCCACATAGTTGGATACGAAATCAAGTTCTTCAGAGAGAGGAATCGCAAAACGGTTGGACATATCCAGCCCCTTACGTAACAGTCGGGTGAGTCGTATTAGCCGTTGATGTTCGGAGGTAGATTCCGGGTGCTGATTTATTTCATTGTTCAACACATTGAAGAGAAAATGAGGTGAAATCTTTTCTCTGATATTTTGCATTTTCAGTTTACTGATTTCGTATATATGTTGTTTAAATTCTTGTTGCTGGTTCTTTCTTACCCGTCTTTTATATTCGATAAAATACACGATAAGCCCTAAAATGAGAACGGTACCTAAGGCAACCTCTAATTGTAGAGTTTTTATTTCATTTTTCTGATTATTTATCATTATTCGGTTTTTAAGATGTGTCGTATCATTTTTATATCGTAAATCAAGCTCTGCCACATAATTATTGTGTTCTTCGCTCCGGATAGAGTCTTCTATTGGTAGCTGAGTTTCTAATATTTCTAGGGCTTTGTGGTAATTTCCTATACGTTTATAGTATTCGGTTAGTATTTCGTTTCGCCTTTGCTGGTAGTTTATAGGCACATTTAAAGTACTGTCATGTGAAATCTGTTGAACCAAATGAGCAGCCGTCTGTAGGTCATTTTGCTTCAAAGCAAGTTCCAGTTCCATTGTCATGATATAATAAATACTGATTATTCCTTTGATACTTTGGAAATAGGATTTAGCTTTTTGCAGATAATTTTTGGCTTTATCCAAATCTTTGTTTAGTTTGATAGACAGGTCTGCATAGTTTGCTTCTAATGTGGCATATTCTAAAGGCATGTCATTTTTGCGTTGTGCTACTTCATCAAATATTTTCATCAGATAATTCCATGATTCTTCATACTTTTTTTGGTAGTAGTAGAAATTGACGAAAGTGTTTAACAGAAAATATCTGTTATATAGTGGCATGTTATTTTTTTGTGGATAGACCTTATTTAAATAATAATGGGCTTGTGTATAATTTTTCAGTTGTACATAGCAGAATGCCAGCATGAAATAACTGTTGTATCTGTAAATCTGAGGAAGAGACAGCGAGTCGCATATAAAGAGAGCTTTTCTGTAGCAATAAGCTTGCATGGGAAGGTCATTTAGTGTGTAGTACACATAGCCTAAATTATTATAGACATTGGGCAGTCTTTTGTGCATATTTCCTTTTTGGTAATATTGAATAGATTTCTCGTAAGCTGTTTTGGCAGATAAAGGTTGGTTGGCGTTTTCCAGCAAAGAGGCTTTGTTGTTTTCTACTATTCCAAGAGTGAGGCAATGAATTGGCAATAATTCGGGAAGACGAAGGCAAAACTTCTCACATCTGTTTATATAATAGAATGCAGAATCCTCCTGTTGTCTTGTCATAAGTAAGGAAGAATGTACGGCTTCTGCATAATAATATTCTGTACTGTCCTGTGCTTGTCGCTTGGCCTTCTCCAATAACATTTCAACTTCCTGGGGGTTGTATCTGATAAGTGAATCCTGTAGCAATGTAGTGAGTTGGACAGAGGATGATTTTTCATAGTCTATGGTGTGCTTGCATCCGCTACTAAAGAGGCAGGCTACCAAGCAGGCACATAGTAAGTAAATAATGCTTTTCATAATTTAGGGGACACGTTAATATTTTCTGAGAACAAAAATACAAATTTTTATGGCCGATATTATAAATATTGATTCAGGCGTTTAATTTAGTGCATAAAATACGAATAATTCTGAATAATGTGATAAAATAAATACATTGGAAGCTTTGCTTCAGAAGTGAGGAAGTTGGATTGTTTGGTATTGTTTTCTACATTTGTGTGAGTTTTAAAAAAACGGTTTTGATGGAGCAAAAGGCATATAAAATATTTATTATAGAGGATTCAGATAAAGATAGGGAGTTATTGGAAAAAAGTCTTGCGTCATATAATCTGTTTCAAGTTGTAGGGTGTTTGCCTGGAGGTTCCGGAGCTTTGGCTCTCATTCAGCGTTTACATCCTGATTTGCTTTTTATTGACGTAGAATTGCCGGGGCTTCCTGGGTACGAGATTGTTAATAAGCTCCATGAGGTGGTTATGTGGGATATGAAAGTGGTTTTTTACACTGCTTATCCTCACTATATGTTGGAAGCGATACGAAGTGCCGCTTTTGATTTTTTGCTGAAACCTTTTGAGATGAAAGAACTGGACTTAATTATAAATCGTTTTGTGCAGGCAAAAATAGAAAAAAAAGAAGAGATAAATAGCGTGAGTGTTATGCGTGGGGTGGAAGGGGAAAGCGGTAAAGGTACATTTTCCATCCAGTTGCCGACGGGGGAGATTCGTGTATTGCGTCTTTCAGAAATTGGATATTTTAAATTTAATGCTTCACGCAGGTGCTGGGAAGTCTTTTTATTCATTCAGAAATTGCTGGCCATGCGTTCTTCCATCAATGCCATGAATATCTTGGGATTTTCTTCTCAGTTTGTGCAAATACATAAGTCATATATCATTAATATCCAGCATCTTGCCATGATAGACGGAGATGAGTGCATTATGTATCCACCGTTTAATGGAGAGAGACTGCCTATTTCGAGCAAGTATAAGAAGGCACTGCAAAGTAGCTTTATTCAGTTATAAATCAGAATCCCCGTTTTTCGGGAGGTACCTGAAAAACGGGGATTCTGATTTAATGTTTTAATAAGGAAGGATATCCGAAAGTATTTTTTGCTGATACCAAGGATCATCAATCTCTTTTAATTGTCTGGCCAGTTCCTGATAGAGTTCTTTCACAATCTCCGGATGTTCTTCCGGTGAAAGATTTTGTAACTGGTAGGGATCTTTCACATCGTCAAACAAAAGAGTTTGTGTCAGTTTGTTGTCTCGGTCGATGTACAGAGCCAATGTATAATGCAGTGTCTTGATTCCTCTGGAGCGAGGGAAATAAGAGATTACATTGCCGTCTTTATCTTTATCGCCATCCATGTTTTGAATGTATAAAGCGCCCGTAGGACGAGTGATGGTCTGCACAGAATCTTCATAGAAAAGAGGTGCATAATTACTTCCCTGTACAGTTGTCGGGATATCTTTTCCCAAATTACAAAGTCCCAGCAAGGTAGGCATAATGTCTGGAGAAGATAACAGCAGGTTGTCTACTCGTGCACGTATGTGTCCCGGGTAACGGATAAGGAAAGGCACATTCATGGATTCTGCGTAGGGTGAGTTCTTCGGGTCGTCCGTAAACTGGCTACACATGGTTTCTCCGTGGTCGGAGGTGAACACGACAATGGTGTTTTTGTCGAGGTTTAACTCTTTCAGGCAATCCAGAATCTGTCCGAAAGCGCGGTCCACTCCGCTGACAGAAGCAAAGTAGTAGGGCGCAGACTCCGCTTTCTTCCGTTTCTTGTCGGCATTGGGACGAATCAGCAGGCTGTCTATTGGCTGGTCTTTATACAAGTTGAAGTCTTCCTCCATGCAGTCGTTGAGTGAGCGGTACGGGCTATGCGGCGGGTTCATGCCTACCATGATAAAGAATGGTTTTTTAGGGTCCCGTTGGTTTTTCTCGTTACGCAGGTAAGAGATGACTTGCTTGGCTTCGTGAAGTGGTGACCATTCCTTCGGGTCATGGCGCTTCCCTTCAGTATCCCAATAGTGTGGGTTTTTATGTTCGTCAAACGTGCCGTAAGAATACCAGTAATTGAACCCATGGCGCCGTTCTTTGGGAGTATAAGCATCCCAAACCGGGCGTTGGGTTTCTACGTATTCACCCGGATGAGCCGGGTCGTTGGGCGTAGGAAAGTCAGCATGCAGCTTACCGAAGTAAGCACAGTCATAGCCGTTTTTGCTGAATACGTCGCTTACGCACTCCACGTCGGTACGGAGGGAACTGATAGGACGTGTGGAATTACAGTTCAGAGGTATTCCACTTTTGTTGGGATACATGCCAGTTAGCAGAGAGCCTCTGTGCGGACTGCTCAGCGGGCAGTTGCTCATGGCAGAAGAAAGTACCAGTGATTCTTTGGCAAAACTGTCGATGTGGGGAGTATATACCGGGTCGGCTGCAAAGTGAATGTGCTCCTTAAAGCCCTTTTCATGCCAAAACCCCATTGCCATATTACGGTACTGGTCGGGAAACACGTAAATGACATTGGGGTATTCTTGCTCAGCAATTTGCTGTTTGCTGGCACAACTTTGCAATGACAACAACCCGAGTCCTCCTATTAGTGAATAGGAAAGGTGTTTCATGGCGGTTGGTTAGGTTAGATTATTCGTTGACGAAAGAGAACGGCTGATTGTTTTCGATATTTCTCTTACGAATCAGTGCCTCTTCATAATAATAGTCGGCATAGTTCAATGGCACATCAATTTCTGCACCGTGAGGAATACTTCCTACAGAATGCATCAGGATAAAGTTGCCATTTTCTCCTACTTTTGCCTTGTAGTCAGGACCAGAAAGATTCTTCACAATTTTGTCGGCCAGTTCCTTGTAGTTCTTTCCCGGACAATATCCGTCCATTTCATACAAGGCAGAAGCCAGACATGCAGCGGTAGATACATCTCTCGGTTCGTTTGGAATATTAGGTGCATCGAAATCCCAGTAAGGAATCAGGTCTTTCGGCAGATTCTTGTCGTTCAGGTAGAAATTCAGGGTCTTTTCAGCCTGGTCCAAATAACGTTTGTCGTGTGTATAACGGTAGCACGTTGTAAAACCGTATACAGCCCATGCTTGTCCGCGAGCCCATGCCGACTCATCGGCGTAACCTTGTGCAGTCTGACGGTTTCTTACGCTTCCATCTTTCAAAGAGTAGTCCACTACGTGGTAACAGCTGTTGTCCGGACGGAAATGGTTCTTCATGGTTGTATTGGCGTGTGAAACGGCAATTTTATAGAACGTTGAATCACCGGACAGGCGAGTAGCTTCGAACAGCAGCTCCAGGTTCATCATATTGTCGATGATAACCGGACATTCCCATCCGCGTTCACCCTGCCATCCTCTGTCGGCATCCCATGACTGAATGACGCCAGCTACCGGACGGAAGCGGGTAGAAAGAGACTGTGCAGCTGTGATGATGACATCTTTGTATTCCGGTTTCTTGCACAAGCGATAGCCTGTCAGGTAACTGCATCCAATCATGAAACCTACATCATGATGCCATTTCAGGTACTTCACAGAGTCAAGGTCTTCTGTATATTTTTCTGCGAGTTTTTTCCATTTTTCATTTTTAGTCAGGTCATAATCCAGCCACATGGTGCCAGGGAAGAAGCCGCTGGTCCAGTCATCAATGGGAACATATACGATGTTGCCTTTTTCATCGATGGTACGAGGGTTCAGAATCTTGCCACTTTTTTCAATCAGGTCGGTCTGCAAAGTGTGCTGAGCTTCGATGTTCTTGATTTCATTTTCCAGGAAGTTGTCTGTCTCCGCTGGCTTTTGCTGGCAGGCAGTAAAGGCAAGCGCCAGCATACTGATGAATCCTAAGTGCTGTTTGATCTTCATACGATTGTTTTTAAAAAGAGATTGTTTTTGAATTTGTTTCCAAAGTTAGTCTTCTTATGGGATTTTGATAGGGTAAAATTGTTCAAAAAGCGTCTTATTCTGTTTGTTGTACAGAAGTTAGCCTGAACTCTTGCGGTTGTCCGTCCTGACAGGTCACTTGAATTATCGTATTACCATCCGAATCATGCTGGAAACGGATTTGTGGATTGTCGGCGACGGTCCATTTCCCTTTCACGGTAATTTGCTTTATCAGTGGACGGCTAGGTTGTGCGGTTGTATAAGTTTTTTCGGAGATGTTCAGGTTGGGTGAGCAAATGCTGAGCCAGACCGACTGACCTTCCGGTTTGTACATGACCAGTGTTTCGGCATCGGCCTTCTGGAGGAAGGGGGCTTGCGTGCAATTGTAGGTTTCGAAGAAAGCGCAGGCAGTGACCTGTGTCAGTTTGTCGAACAGGATGTGTGCCTGGTTGTCGTGCTGCTGTATCGTATAACTTTCGAGGGCACTTTTCCTTTCTTCGGCAGTGGGCTGGAGCAAAATCAGGTATTCATATTGTGCATTCTGGGGAGCTTTTCCGTGGTTAATCCATGCGGTAAGGAAGTTACCCTCTGTCGCTTTTTTATTTTTATTGTGGAAGGAATGTTGCAGTCCTTCGGCTTGTTGTACTTCTCCGTCTTTCACATAAAAATAGTTTCCGAAAGGATCTCGAAGTATTTGGGGGTCCGTTTGAATGTATCTCTTGTAATTTTTAGGAAGGGCACATTGAAACAGAGTGGTTTCGGTAGGGTAGTCCGAATTGCTGTTGTGAATGCCGCTTCCCAGACAGATAATCCGGTTGCCGAAACATGCTACGGATTTGCGGGCCACGAAATCAGGTGTAAAGTTAGGCAACTCGCCTTCCGTAAGTTTCATGGCAAAAAGTCCGTATTTTCCTTTCAGAGAACTGCATCCCGAGAAGTTTTCTTTGGAACGGACCATAGTGGTACCCTTGCGTGGACTGTCGAGCAGATGAAAAGGAAGGTGAATAGTGGTGGTGCCTGGCAACCGATTCCAGTCCCAACCTTCTTCTTTAAAGCCGCTACCCTTACGGGATACAGGTTTCCCGTTGCCCATCAACAGGACTGCTCCGTAACTTTGGTAACGTCCGTAGCGGTTGTCTTTCTGATAGATTTCAGCTCCCCATACATCCGTGTTATAGCCTTTTAGGGTGACCATGTATTTCCCGTACCGGTAAATTCCGGCTGATCCGTAATTAAAAACAAAGAAACCTTCCGGATTGGAGGCAGCTTGGCAACCTTCTGCGACGAAATAGTTGTGCATGACAGTCGGGTTCGGTTGCAGGCGAAGGTAATCTGCTGCCAACTGACGGTCGAACGCCTGTCCTTCTTTTTTCTCGGCCAGTGCCAGCATGGCAAAAGCTTCAATATCCGATTTCTCCATTTTTCCACTGAAGGGATGTCGTCCGCCTAGTGAAAGAGCCCATTCTTGCCAGTTACAATAATTGCGCATGCTTTCCAAAGCCAGACGGAATACCGTTCGTCCTTGTGGAGTGATTTGATAGGGTGTGTCAAGTGTAAAGCCGATGTAGCTTCCGACGGCTCCTAGCGCTCCGGTGGTGTATCCTGGATAAAATCCTCCGTGGTGAAAGGCCGTTCCATCCACCTTGATACCTCCTAAAGTGCCCGGAGTGAAACGTAGTGAGCTGGATAACCATTGAGATAACTGAGTCATCCGATGGGCTTTTTCTGTATCTTTTTCTGGAAGCAGGGCTGCAATTACTTTGGGTATTAGTAAGGTATGCCATGTGTCGAGCAGTTCATCTCTTCCTTCTTTGCAAGGTTTTCTTGTTTCTTGAATTCCAGACCAATAAGTAAGCATATCCATTATGTCCTTTTTGTCGGGTTGCTGACAGATTTCTTTTCGCATCAGCCAGGCAGAAAGATAGATTTGTCGGGTCTGGTAGCCATAATGATGGTTGGTACCCATGCCGCTTCCGTAGGCAAATCCCTGGTTGATGGCATAGCGGAATGTCTCGAAATAAAGCTCCCGAGCGTGCAGGTTTCCGTTGAAGAGATAGTCGGCGGCGAATCCACTTAACATATTTTCTACATCCTGCCAGGTAATATCCTCTGCTGATTTCTCATCGGGGGCTACAAGAGGTTTGCCGATGTATCCGTTGCCAGACTTTTGGATGTGACAGCTTTCGAAGAGGCTTGTTGCCTGGGAAATGTATTTTCGGGAGAGGTTTTCACGGCAATAATCTGAAACTTTTTCCATTATTCTTTGCAGGGTTTCCTTTTCCTGTGTGGTGAGTTTCTTGGGGCTGTTGGGCAGATCTTCGTATTGCTCCCATTCCCAAAGCCTACACCAGTGCCATAGATTGCGTGAACTCAGTGAATTGTTATCCGGCATTTGTTTGTCGGGTGTGGTACGGTCGTTGATTTTTTTGACAGGATAAGTCATCCGGTCCAGGTAAATTTTGCCTTTTGTAGCAGGTGAGGTTATCCGGCATTGGGCAAGAGACAGGTTCTCTTTCTTTCCTTGCATGTGTTTGAAGCCTATCCAGCAAGCTCTCCATCCGGTGGCGGCCAGATGGAAACTGAATTGGAACTGTACGGTTCCTTTTTCATCCAGGAATTCAAAGCGCAGGGAGTCCTTTTGAGGAATTTCATTGTAGATCCATAGCGTAATGCCATAGTTCTGCACTGTGGAAGAATTGAGCTGTACGGGAACATGAAAAATCAGGTAGGACTGGGGCTGGTAATCCCATTCCAGGCTTTTCCTTCCTTCTTTATAATAGGTGGTGCTGAGACTGATACGATTTCCTTCCGTTGTTTGTATAGAGGAAGGAATCGCATCTTCGAAGTCGTATTTTTCAGCTTGTACGTATAAAGTGGAAAGGAGAAAAAAAAGGAAGAAAAGACATTTCATACCATTGTGATTTAAGTTTTTGTATTAATTTTTTATCTAGAAACAAATAAAATAATTTTAGAGTCGATTAATGTTCTTAAATTGTACAAATGGTGTATTGATATTGTCTTTTTTGTTTTTTTGCCCTTGTATATTTCAAGATTTTTATCGAATATTGCAAGATATTGCTTCGATGAACCTTACTAAAAACATGAAGAAATTAATATTTTATTGCTTTTTATTATTCGGACTGCTGGTCATGCATCTTCCTCGGCTGGCGGCTCAAAATATTACTTTTAAACATTTGTCTACCGATAACGGATTGTCACAGATTTCGGTGAATGATATTTATGTGGATGAGAATAATCTGATATGGATTGGCACAAGAGAGGGGTTGAACTGTTACGATGGTAATGACATCACTATCTATCGTTTGGAGAAAAACAATCCGTACAGCCTCTTTTCAAATCATTTGCTTCGTATTACCGGCGACCAGAAAGGACATCTTTATTTGCTTTGCATGGATGGAGTGGCCAGTTTTGACATGGATACCCGTCGATTTACCACCTTGCTTAGCGGGAAAGTGGATGCCATTACTTACCATAACGGTCTTTATGTAGCTTGTGGCAATGAGATTTTTCACTATAATGAGCAGACTTCCAGTTTTGACAGTTATTACCGTCTGCCTTCGTCCGAAGGAGACATTTCTTCTTTGTTTCAGGACTCAGCCGGACGTTTTTGGATTGGGACGGAACATGAGGGATTGTATTGTTTGTCGGAGGATAGAAACTTGTCGCATGTCATCCGTTCCCAGCGTATTTCGTCTGTGTATGAAGATGCATCGCATCGTATTTGGGTAGGGACCTGGAACAACGGCATATTCCTTCTGGACCGGAAAGGTAATATCCGGAACATTAAGGCCGAGGCTCATTCTACGCAGACACTTTCTTCAAATTTTGTGCGTTGTTTTGAGGAAGACAACGAGGGCTGTATGTGGATAGGTACGGAAGCCGGACTGGATTGCATGAATCTGCAAACGGGGGTGATTACGCATTATACGGAAGGAGAGCAGCCATACGGACTTACGCATTCTTCTGTATGGTGCATACGGAAAGATGCCCAGGGAACCATTTGGGCCGGTACCTACTTTGGTGGAGTGAACTATTTTAATCCTGAATATGCCATATATCGTTTCTTCCGTCAGGCAGATACTCCAGCAAGAGGTCTCAGCAGTCCGGTTGTGGGAAATATGATTGAGGACAAGCGGGGAAATATCTGGATTTGTACGGAAGGGGGTGGACTGAATGTCTTTGACCCCGTGAAGAATACTTTTCAGTGGTATACGCATCGTTCGTCGGTCAACAGTATTTCGCATAATAATGTAAAGGCCATCTGGTATGATGAAGCGGCAGATTGTATGTGGCTGGGATTGCATCTTGGTGGAATTAACAAGCTGGACATTAAGACCGGACGTTTTTCTGTCTATCGGAAAGTGGAAGGCGACAAGGAAAGTATACCTTCCGATATTGTGCGTGACATCGTTCCTTATAAAGATAGTCTGGTCGTTGCCACGCAATCGGGAGTCTGTCTGTTTTCGCGTGCTACCGGCAAATGCCGACAGTTGTTTCAGTCGCACAAGGAGGGGAAACTCATTCGTATGGTGGCCGATCTGGAATTTGATAAAAACGGTGTCTTATGGATGGCTGTGACAGGAGAAGGGGTCTTCTCGTACGATTTTAAGACCGATGCCTTGACACATTATGTGTATCGGAAAGGAGAACCGGGAATCAGCAATAACAATGTGAACAGCATCTTTTGCGACAGCGAAAATAAAATATGGTTCTGTACATCCGGCAGCGGGCTTGATTGTCTGGACCAACGGACGAGAGCTTTCCGTAATTACGACGTGTCTAACAGCGGCTTTTCAAGTGATTGCATCTACAAGGTCTGTGAGGGAGACCATAAAGAACTGCTGATGATAACCAATCAGGGATTTTCCTGTTTCGATTATCGGAAAGGCACAATTCGGAATTATTGGTCGGGAAACGGCTTCCCGTTGAATTCCGTCAATGAAAATGCCTTGTACCTTTCTAAAAAGAAGGAAGTCTTTTTGGGAGGCACATCAGGTATGGTCATGTTCTCCTTGAATAGCTTGAATTACCGTCTGAAACCGTATCATATCATGTGGACGCGTCTGGTGGTAAACGGAAAGGAAATCGGGGTGAACGATGCCAGCGGAATCTTGTCGCATGAATTGAACCATACTTCTTGCATTACGCTGAAGGCCAATCAGAATATGTTCAGTATTTACTTCTCTACTTCCAATTATATCCCTGAAAACCGGGAGCAGATGGAATATCTGCTGGAGGGCTTCTCCAAGGAGTGGACCAAAGTAAGGGAGCAGCCGGTCATTACATATACGAACCTGAATTCCGGAACATATACTTTGTGGGTACGTTCTGCCAATCCCGACAGCTTGAGCAAACCTATTTGCATGCAGATTGTGGTAAAGCCGCCTTTTTATGCATCGGAATGGGCTTTCTTGTTGTATGTGTTGCTGGTGGGAGGAATTGTTTTCTATCTGATGCGGATGTATCAGAGCAGGGTGAAGCTGCAGGCCTCGTTGACTTATGAACAACGTCATTTGCAGGATATCGAACGACTGAACCAGAATAAATTGCGCTTCTTCACCAGTATCTCACATGAATTCCGCACACCGCTTACCTTGATTTTAGGGCAACTGGAAAAGTTGATGCAGATGCCTCAGCTTTCTCCTTCCATGTATTCCACCGTGTTGCTGGCTTATAAAAGTGGTATGCAGCTGAAGGAACTGATAGGGGAGCTGTTGGATTTCCGGAAACAGGAACAAGGAAAGATGAAGCTGAAAGTCAGCCGGATGAATTTGGTAAATTTCCTGAATGAAACGTATTTGCTTTTCCAGCCGTATGCAGAGAGTAAACAAATACATTTTGAGTTTCATAAGTCGCAGGATGACATTGAATTGTGGTTCGACTGGAAGCAGATGCGGAAGGTGATTAACAATTTGCTGTCGAATGCCATGAAGCACGTACCTTCACAAGGAAAGATTGTGATGGAGGTAGGAGTGACAGATACGGAAGCCTGGTTCTCGGTAGAAGACAATGGCAGTGGAATTCTTCCGGCAGACATAGACAAGATTTTCGACCGTTTTTATCAAAGTTCGGCCGATACGGAATTTAATGTAGGTACAGGTATCGGACTGGCCTTGACGAAGGGTATTGTGGAATTGCATCACGGAAAGATTTCCGTGGAAAGTGTCAAAGGCGAAGGTGCGAAATTTACCGTACGCATTCCTTTGGGAAAAGAACTCTATAATCCGGATGAGATTCTTGAAGCTGCAGACGGGGCCATTATCAGTCAGTTGACGCTTGATGAACAGAAGAAAGAACTGGCTACCGAATTGTCGGATGAGAAGGATGCCTCTGTCGAAGGGCTGGTAGGAGGAAAGGATGGATTCCGTCCTCGTATCCTGATTGTGGAAGACAATGCTTCTATTCGCCGGATGTTGGCTGAACTTTTTGAAGGATTGTATGAGGTGACTACGGCGGTAGACGGGCAAGATGCCTTGGAAAAGGTGGCTGAGGTTTCTCCGCACATCGTATTGAGCGATGTGCTGATGCCGCGTATGTCGGGTATTGAACTGGTGAAACAGTTGAAAGGAAATTTGGATACATGCCATATTCCGGTGGTGTTGCTTACTGCCCGCACAGAGATAGAACAAAACTTGGAAGGGCTGAAAATTGGTGCCGACGATTACATTACGAAGCCGTTTGATTCACGTCTGCTCGTGTTCCGTTGCAACAATCTGGTTAATAACCGCCGTAAGTTGCAGGAGTATTTTACCAAGCAGCCTACTGTGGATACTCCTGTACTGGCTACGAATCCGCTGGACAAGGAATTTTTGGACGAAGTGATTGCGGTTTTCGAACAGCATTTGGATGATTCGGACTTTACGATTGATATGCTGGCTCAGAAAATGTTGGTTTCACGTACCAGGATGTATGCGAAAATCAAGGCCATTACCGGGCAGACTCCGAACGATTTCTTCATTACGTTGCGTTTGAAGAAAGCGGCCTTCTTGTTGCGCAACAATCCGGAACTGAATGTCACGCAGATATCCGACCAGACAGGGTTCAGTTCGCCGCGTTATTTCAGCAAGCTTTTCAAAAAAGCCTATCAGCTGACGCCGATGGCTTACCGTCAGGGCGAGGAACAGTAGTTTGCACTTACTAACCTAAATATAGAAACATGAATCAGAATCTTATTGTTTATTTTTCTGCCTTTTCCGGTTTGGCAGGATTGACTGGATGCGCTCAGGCTCAGAAGCAGGAAGCGCCCGATTTGAAGCGGCCGAATGTGATTTTTATTTATTCGGACGATTTGGGCATCGGTGATTTGAGCTGTTACGGAGCCACGAAGATTTCTACTCCGAACATTGACAAACTGGCTGCACAGGGAGTCCAGTTTACCAATGCGTATGCTACTTCGGCCACCAGTACACCGTCGCGCTATGGTATGCTGACAGGTTGCTATCCGTGGAGAAAAGAAAATACGGGTATTGCTCCTGGAAACTCAGAACTGATAATCGACACCACTTGCGTAACCTTGGCTGACGTATTTCACGAAGCGGGGTATCATACAGGCGCCGTGGGAAAATGGCATTTGGGGCTGGGACCTGCAGGAGGAACCAACTTTAACGGACTGATTAAACCTAACACTCAAAGCATCGGCTTTGACTACGAGTTCATTATTCCGGCTACGGTAGATCGTGTGCCTTGTGTGTTTGTAGAAAATGGACGGGTGGCCGGACTGGACCCTTCTGACCCTATTACCGTGAGCTATGACCACAAGGTCGGCAACTGGCCCACGGGAGAAGAGAATCCGGAACTGGTGAAATTGAAACCCAGTCAGGGACATAATAATACCATTATCAACGGTATCCCGCGTATCGGTTGGATGACAGGCGGAAAGTCGGCTTTGTGGAATGATGAGGAGATTGCTGATGTCATCACTGGAAAGGCCAAAGACTTCATTTGCTCGTCTACCGACAAGCCTTTCTTCCTGTATATGGGAACACAGGATGTGCATGTGCCACGTGTACCCCATCCGCGTTTTGCCGGAAAGAGCGGGCTGGGAACCCGTGGAGATGTCATTCTTCAGCTGGACTGGACCATTGGTGAGATTATGCATACCTTAGACAGTTTGGGTATTGCCGATAACACTTTGTTTATTTTTACTAGCGACAACGGCCCGGTAATAGACGATGGATATCAGGACCAGGCCCGCGAGATGTTGAATGGACATACTCCGATGGGTATCTACCGGGGTGGAAAATACAGTTTGTATGAAGCCGGTACCCGTATCCCATTTATTGTACGTTGGCCGGCAGCTATTCAGAAACCTTGCAAGCAGCAGGGATTGTTCTCACAGATTGATGTGTTTGCTTCCTTGGCCGAGATTATGGAAATGCCGTTGGCCAAAGGGGTAGCTCCCGACAGTCATGCCCGTTCACAGGCTTTGATGGGAAAAGACCAGACCGACAGGGAATATGTGGTAGAGCAGAATTTGAACAATACACTGGCTATTATTCAGGGAGAATGGAAATATTTGCAGCCAAGTGACAAACCTGCTTTGGAATATTGGACCAAGACGGAATTGGGAAACTCTCCGGAACCTCAGTTGTATAATCTGCGTACAGATCCTTCTGAAAAGGTGAATGTGGCAGCTCAGCATCCGGAAAAGGTGAAAGAACTGGCCGCCTTGCTGGATAAGGTAATCGCAGCTCAATAAAGAGCAAATTACTTTGCTTAAATACCTTGACACGAACGTGATGAGAGGTAGTCACGTTCGTGCGGAGAGCTCGACACGTTCGTGTCAAGGTGTCGTCACGTTCGTGACGAGGTAAAAATCGAAATGCGTTTGAAATAAAGTGGCAGTAGAGCGTGAAAAAAATCGTCCTTTATTTAGTCTGACTGTATCCTTCTGTTTTCAGCAAATCAATGATACGCTGCTTGAATTCTCCTTGAATGAGAATTTCTCCATCCTTCACGGCACCTCCCACGCCACATTTCGTCTTGAGCTTTCTGCCCAGTTCCTTCAAGTCCTCTTCCGAGCCGATAAATCCGGATACGACGGTGACGGTTTTTCCTCCTCGTCCTTTTTTCTCGATGCTGACTCTCAGCTTCTGCTGTTTCGGGTCGAGAGCTTCCGTTTCTACTTCTTCTCCTTTGTCATAATTGAAATCCGGATTGGTGGAATATACAATGTTCAAGCGCTCTTTCCAGTCGTTCTTTTTCATGTGAATTTAATTTAATCCGCTTCAAAGGTATGACATTTTTCAGAAATCGTACCCTCGATTTACGAGAAATAGTTTAATTTTGCACTATTGAATAATAGAGCAAATCTGGATGGCTGTACGAAGTCGTAAAATTACGGACAAGATTCCTGAGCCTACTTTACGCAGACTCCCGTGGTATCTTTCGAATGCGAAGCTGATGAAAGAGAAAGGGGAGAAATATGTGTCTTCTACTCAGATTTCCAGACAGATAAACATTGATGCCTCACAGATAGCGAAAGATCTTTCGTATGTGGATATCTCCGGACGTACGCGGGTGGGGTATGAAGTGGATTTGCTGATTCAGGTGCTGGAAGACTTTCTGGGATTTACGAACATGCACAAGGCCTATCTGTTCGGAGTCGGCAGTTTGGGAGGCGCCTTGCTGAGGGATTCCGGTCTGTCGCATTTCGGATTGAAGATTGTAGGTGCATTCGACATTAATCCGAATCTGGTGGAAACTACCGTAGAGGGAATTCCCATTTATCATACTGATGAGTTTGAACAGCGGATGGCGAAAGACGGGGTGAAAATCGGGGTGCTGACCGTACCCATCAACATCGCACAGGACATTACAGACAAGATGGTGGCCGGAGGAATCAAGGCTGTATGGAATTTTACGCCGTTCCGTATCCGTGTGCCGGAAACCATCGTGGTGCAGAACACGTCACTGTATGCCCATCTGGCCGTGATGTTCAATCGTTTGAATGAAATTATAAAGAAATAACTCCATGAAAATTATTGCTATAGGCATGAACTACAGCCTGCATTGCCATGAACTGCATGCAGGAGAAGCCTTGCCCCAAGAACCGGTCATCTTTATGAAGCCGGACTCTGCCTTGCTGAAAGACAGCAAGCCTTTTTTTATCCCTGATTTTTGTGAACAGGTGGATTACGAAACGGAGATGGTGGTGCGTATCTGCCGCCTGGGAAAAAACATCTCTGAACGTTTTGCCCATCGCTATTATGATGCGGTGACCGTAGGCATTGATTTTACGGCCCGCGACTTGCAGCGCAAGTTCCGTGCCGAGGGAAAGCCTTGGGAGTTGTGCAAAGGATTTGACAACTCGGCAGCCATCGGCGATTGGGTGCCGGTGGAAAAAGTAGGCGACATTCAGCACGTGAATTTCCATTTGGATATCGATGGAAAGACGGTACAGCAGGGAAATACGGGCGACATGCTGTTCACCGTAGACCAGATTATTGCCTACGTCAGCCGTTTCTGCACCTTGAAGATTGGAGATATGCTGTTTACTGGTACGCCGGTGGGGGTAGGTCCTGTGCAGATAGGCAATCATCTGGAGGGATATTTGGAAAATGAAAAACTTCTTGATTTTTACATACGATGAAGATAAGAGTTGGATTTGGGTTCGATGTGCACCGTCTGGTGCCGGGACGTGAATTGTGGCTGGGTGGAATTCGCTTGGAACATGAATTGGGCTTGTTGGGGCATTCGGATGCCGACGTGCTGATTCATGCCATCTGTGATGCACTGCTGGGAGCGGCCAACCTGCGTGACATTGGCTATCATTTCCCCGACAATTCGGTGGAATTCAAGAATATCGACAGCAAGATTCTGCTGGCAAAAACCGTGGAACTGATTGCCGAAAAAGGCTATCGGGTAGGGAATATCGATGCGACGGTGTGTGCCGAACGTCCGAAACTGAAAAACCGCATTCCGGAAATGCAGGAAGTGCTGGCAAAGGTGATGGGCGTGGAGGCAGACGATGTCTCCATCAAGGCAACCACGACCGAGAAACTGGGATTTACCGGACGGGAAGAAGGTATCTCAGCGTATGCCACGGTGTTAATTGAAAAAGATTGAGAAAGGGGAGGAACGATGAATCCGAAATATTCAGTGGTCATACCGGTGTACAACCGCCCGGATGAGGTGGACGAACTGTTGCAGAGCCTGACCGGACAGACCTATAAGGACTTCGAGGTGGTGGTAGTGGAAGACGGTTCTTCCATTCCGTGCAAGCAGGTTGTGGAAAAATATGAAGGAAAACTGGATGTCCATTATTTTGAGAAACCGAACTCCGGTCCGGGGCAGACGCGGAACTATGCGGTCGAACGGAGTCGTGGAGAGTATCTGCTGATTCTGGATTCCGATTGTATTTTGCCTGCTACTTACTTGGCTGCGGTGGAAGCGGAATTGCAGCGGGAACCGGCAGATGCGTTCGGTGGTCCCGACCGGGCGCACGATTCGTTTACTGACGTACAGAAAGCCATCAATTATGCCATGACTTCTTTTTTCACCACGGGAGGAATCCGGGGAGGAAAGAAGAAAATGGACAAGTTCTACCCCCGCAGTTTCAACATGGGAGTCCGGGCCGATGTGTATAAGTCACTGGGCGGATTCTCCCGGATGCGTTTCGGCGAGGACATCGACTTCAGTATCCGTATCTTCAAGGGAGGATATCGCTGTCGGTTGTTTCCGGAAGCATGGGTGTGGCATAAGCGCCGTACGGATTTGAAGAAATTTTTCAAGCAGGTACACAATTCCGGCATTGCCCGTATTGACTTGTACAAGAAATATCCGGAATCGTTGAAAGTGGTACATCTGTTGCCGGCAGTGTTTACGGTCGGTGTGGTACTGGTTCTGCTGGCTGCTTTTATCTGTCCGTGGAGCCTGCTTTTACTGGCTTTGTTTGCCGTCGTTATTTTTACAGACGCTTCTCTTCGTAATAAAAGTCTGAAAATTGGTGGACTATCCGTCTTTGCTGCGTTTATACAGTTGACGGGCTATGGTTCCGGTTTTTTACGGGCATGGTGGAAACGCTGTGTATGCGGAGGAAAGTCATTCTCTGCTTTCGAAAAAACTTTTTATAAATAGAAGAATTCCTTTTTCTCCGGTCCGATGGTTCCGTCAGTCACTTTTAAAAGGAAGAACCATGAACGAGAAATTGCGTATAACCCAGTGGGCGGAAGAGGATCGGCCCCGGGAGAAAATGATGCTGCATGGCCCTGCGGCACTGAGCAATGCAGAACTGCTGGCTATATTGATTGGTTCCGGCAATGCGGAGGATACGGCGGTAGGATTGATGCGGAAAGTGCTGGAAGATTGTCATAACCGGTTGAGTGAGCTTGGAAAATATACGGTAGACGATTTGTGCCGTTACAAGGGGATTGGTCCGGCAAAGGCTGTCACGATTCTGGCAGCCTCAGAGTTGGGAAAGCGGAGACGGGAAGAGGAACCTTCCGAGCGTAAGCGGATTACCAGTTCGCAGGACGTGTATACCTTTTTTCATCCATTGCTGTGCGACTTGCCCGTAGAAGAATGCTGGGTGATGCTGCTCAATCAGGCTGCCAAGGTCATTGATGCCGTGAAAATCAGTCAGGGAGGATTGGCCTCCACGCAGGTGGACGTGCGTTGTATCTTGCGGGAGGCACTGTTGAAACGGGCCACTTCCATGATTCTTTGTCACAACCATCCTTCTGGAAACACCCGGCCAAGTCAGGATGACGACCGTCTGACCCATGCGTTGCTGGAAGCAGGGCGTACCATGAACATCCGCTTGTTGGACCATCTGGTTGTTTCGGACGGAAGTTACTATAGTTACGGAGATGAAGGACGTCTTTGAGTTCGTTTTTTTGCAGGGTAAGGATGAAAAAATGGAGATTTTTGCCTATGTTTGCAACAAAGAATAAAGATTGAATGATTATGGACAACGACAAGAAGTTGAAAATTGAGGAAAAGATTGTGGATATGCTGAAAACCGTGTACGACCCGGAAATTCCGGTAAACGTGTACGATTTAGGCTTGATTTATAAGATAGACCTTCAGGACGACGGCGAGCTGACCGTCGATATGACCTTGACGGCTCCCAACTGTCCGGCAGCCGATTTCATCATGGAGGATGTACGCCAGAAGCTGGAATCGGTGGAAGGGGTAAAATCTGCACAGATCAATCTGGTCTTTGAACCGGAATGGGACAAGGACATGATGACGGAAGAGGCAAAACTGGAACTGGGATTTATGTAAACAAATGCTTATGGATACGATGAAAAGTGTATATTTCCTTTCGGATGCTCATTTGGGTTCAAGAGCCATTGCGCACGGTCGTACGCAAGAACGTCGGCTGGTGAACTTTTTGGACAGCATCAAGCATCAGGCGGCTGCCGTGTATTTGCTGGGCGACATGTTCGATTTTTGGTATGAGTTCAAGCTGGTGGTTCCGAAGGGCTATACCCGTTTCCTGGGAAAACTTTCCGAACTGACAGACATGGGGGTGGAAGTGCACTTTTTCATCGGGAACCACGACATCTGGTGTGGAGATTATCTGGAAAAAGAGTGTGGTGTGATTCTGCACCGGGAACCGTTGACGTGCGAAATTTACGGAAAAGAGTTTTTCCTGGGACACGGTGACGGACTAGGCGACAACGACCGGAAGTTCAAACTGTTGCGGACGATGTTTCACAGCAAGACGCTGCAACGCCTGTTTTCGATGCTTCATCCGCGCTGGAGTGTGGAGTTCGGACTGGAATGGGCCAAGCACAGCCGTCTGAAAAGAGAAGACGGACGCGAGCCGGATTATATGGGAGAGGATAAGGAACCGCTGGTATTGTTTTCAAAAGAATACTTGAAGAGCCATCCTGACATAAATTTCTTTATTTACGGACACCGTCACATCATGCTGGATTTGATGTTGAGCCGAACCTCGCGGATGATGATTCTCGGCGACTGGATTACGGAGTTCTCGTATGCGGTGTTTGACGGAGAGAATATGTTCCTGGAACAATATATTGAAGGTGAAACTTCGGTGGAGTGATTCGCTATCACATAGGAAAAGCAACAGGCGGTGACAAGAATGGGTTCTTGCCACCGCCTGTTGCTTATGAGGTTTGTATGTGGTTTATCGGGCCACTTCTCCGCTTTCCTGACGGGCAAGCAGACCTTCTACTTCGGATACCTTGACCATGTTGTAGTCGCCGGCAATGGTATTCTTCAATACAGAAGCAGCTGTTGAAAAATCTACACGTTTCTGATTGTCTTCGAATGCATTCTGTGCATACAGCATGGCGCCACAGAAGGCATCGCCTACTCCTACACAGTCGATGACGTTGTCGATGTCGAACACGCGGGTGTATTTCATTTCACCGTGGGCATAGAGAATGCCGGCAAATGTGTGGTGCTCGGAACTCATGACGTTGCGCAGGGCAATGTAGATGTACTTGCAGTTCGGAATCTGCTGGCTGATGCCTTGGCAGAATTTCTCGTAGGCAGCTGTGTCGTATTTCTCACCGCTCTTGGTGGCTTTGAAGCCGGGAGCCGGAATGCCAGTCACGAGGGCATATTCGCCTTCACTTCCGAACATGATGTCGCTGCTGGTCATTAGCGGACGCAATACCTCTTGAGCCGTTTTTCCATAATTCCACAAGTTTTTGCGGTAGTTGATGTCGTAAGAGATGGTCAGTCCCATTTCTTTGGCAATGTCGATGGCTTCTTTACAAACGTCGGCCAAGCCCGGAGTCAGTGCGGCATCGATGCCTGACCAGTGGAAGATGGCGGCATCCTTGAAGATTTCCCGCCAGTTGATCATACCGGGTTTCAGTTCGGAGAAAGCCGAGTTTTCACGGTCGTAGATGACGTTGGAGTTACGCATGGCCGCAGCCTTTTCCATGTAATATGTACCAAGTCGGTGTCCGCCAAAAAGAATGTGCTTCGTGCCGATGTTATGTGAACGGAGTTCTGCGATACAAGTTTCTCCCAGTGCATTGTCCGGCAAACGCGTGATGTATTCCACTTCTCCGCCAAAATTGGCAATGGAAATGGCTACATTGGCTTCACTTCCTCCATAATTGACAAGGAAGTCGTGGCTTTGTTGAATACGCAGGTTGTCGGGTGTGGTGAGACGGAGCATGATTTCTCCAAATGTTACAATCTTTTTGCTCATAGTGGGATGTTTTTTATTTTAACTGAAAGCGGAGCAAAAAAGAAAAGGATACTCCTTGCGGGGATTCCTTTTCCTTGCTTTCGTTTCCTCGGCAAAGATAGTGAATTCCTGTCAGGGGGTATCCTCTTTTAACTCTTTTAGGATTCCTGTGGTTTATTTGCTGTTCAGGATGTTCATGGTGTCGGTAGCAATCATCAGCTCTTCGTCGGTCGGGATGACTACGACTTTTACTTTGGAATTGTCAGTAGAGATGATGGCTTCTTTTCCGCGAACTTTGTTTCTTTCCGGATCGATTTCTACGCCCAGGAAGCCCAAAGTCTTGCAGACACCGGCACGGGCAGTAGCCTGGTTTTCACCTACACCACCTGTGAACAGGATGACGTCGACGCCTCCCATGGCAGCAGCGTATGCACCGATGTATTTGGTGATGCGGTAGAAGTACATGTTTTCAGTCAGGATGGCACGTTCTTCGCCTCTGGCTACGGCATCTTCCAGCTCACGCATGTCGCTTGATTTTTCGAACATACCCAGCACACCGCTCTTCTTGTTCAGCAGGGTAGACATTTCATCTGGAGTCAGGCCTTCTTTCTTCATGATGTAAGTGATGGCACCTCCGTCGATGTCTCCACTACGAGTACCCATCATCAAGCCTTCCAGCGGAGTCAGTCCCATGCTGGTATCGATACATTTTCCGTCTTTTACAGCAGCGATGGAACCACCGTTACCGATGTGGCAGGTGATGATACGGCTGCCTTCCTGCGGGATACCCAGGAATTCACATACACGTTTTGAAACATAGCGGTGAGAAGTTCCGTGGAAACCGTAGCGGCGGATACCGTATTTTTCATAATAGCTGTAAGGAATGGCATACAGGTATGCATAGTCCGGCATAGTCTGGTGGAAAGCAGTATCGAATACGGCTACCTGCGGCACTTCCGGCAACAGTTTCTGAACGGCATAGATACCTTTCAGGTTAGCCGGGTTGTGAAGCGGGCCCAGGTCGCAGCACTCTTCTACGGCTGCAATCACGGCATCGTCAATCAGTACAGAACCACTGAACTTGGTACCTCCGTGCAGTACGCGGTGACCCACAGCTTTGATTTCATGCAGGTTTTTTACAGCACCGTATTCAGGATTGGTCAGTGTATCGAAGATGAATTGTACGCCGGTAGTGTGTTCCGGTACGTCTTTTTCGAGGATTTTCTTTTCACCGTTCGGCAGAGTAAGCTTCAGGAAAGAGCCCGGAAGGCCGATTTTTTCGATTCCTCCTTGCGCGAGGACTTCTTTTGTAGTCATTTCAAACAGTTTGTACTTGATTGAAGAGCTACCACAGTTGAGTACTAATACTTTCATATAATTGGAATATTTTTTTAGAATAGTGAAAATCATAATGCCACTCTGCGAGAAAGGGGAGTGGCATTATGGATATGGATAAGATTCGGATGATTACTGAGCTTTGGCAGCGATGGCCTGGTTAGCTGTGATGGCAATCATCTTATATACGTCGTCTACACTGCATCCACGAGACAAGTCGTTGACCGGACGGGCGATACCCTGCAGGATCGGTCCTACGGCAGTTGCATGTCCCAGACGTTCTACCAGTTTGTAAGAGATGTTTCCGACTTCCAGACACGGAACCACCAGTACGTTGGCTTTTCCAGCGATTTCTGAACCCGGAGCTTTGCTGGCGCCTACCTTCGGAACCAGTGCAGCATCGGCCTGCAGTTCACCGTCAATCTTCAGGGACGGATCCATTTCTTTGGCAATCTTCAGGGCTTCTACCACTTTGTCTACTACTTCATGTTTAGCAGAACCTTTGGTTGAGAAACTCAACATGGCTACACGCGGGTCAAGACCTGCTACAGACTGAGCTGTACGAGCCGTACAGATGGCAATCTGTGCCAGTTGGTTGGCATCCGGAACCGGAGTTACGGCTACGTCACCCATTACCAGGATACCGTTGTCACCGCATTCAGGAGCGTGTGTCAGCAACAGCATGGCACCTGAAACACAAGTGATACCCGGAGCAGTCTTGATAATCTGCAATGCCGGACGAAGTACGTCGCCAGTCGTGTTGCGGGCACCGGCCAGCTGTCCGTCTGCATCACCCGATTTGATAATCAGACAGCCCAAGTAAAGCGGATTCAAAACCAGTTTGCGGGCTTCTTCGATGGTCATGCCTTTTTTCTTACGAAGTTCGCAAAGCAGTTGTGCGTATTCTTCTTTCTTCGGATGGTTTTCCGGATCGATGATGGTAGCTTTGTGAATGTTACCTAATCCCCATTCTTTGGCCAGACCCATGATTTCATCGGGATTACCCAACAGAATCAAGTCTGCTACACCGTCTGTCAATACCTGATTGGCAGCCTTCAAAGTACGTTCTTCTGTTCCTTCCGGAAGCACGATGCGCTGTTTGTTTGCTTTAGCGCGTTCAACGATTTCACTGATTAAATCCATGATTTATATGTTAAATAATAAATGCTTGTTGTGTGCGATAACATTGTTTCCCTTATCTGCTGCAAAAATAGCTATTTTTGTAATATCTAGTTTGCAAAAGACGTTTTTTTTTACTTTAAAGTATGCAAAAACCCTCACTTCTTTTATGAAGGGGAATAAAAACCGGTTTTTGGGTAGATTGGTTTTTCTGATTATGTAAATTTGCGCCGGTTTTCAATATTAAATTTAAGGTAAAATGATTCGACAGTGTTCTATTCTTTTCGGATGTCTGGCATTGGGCGAGCTGATTGTATATCTGACGGGCATAAAACTGCCTTCAAGTATCATCGGTATGCTGCTGCTGACTCTGTTTCTTCAGCTGGGTTGGATAAAGCTGGAGTGGGTGCAAGGCCTGACTAATTTCTTGGTAGCTAATCTCGGATTTTTCTTTGTGCCATCGGGGGTGGCTTTGATGCTTTATTTCGACATCATTACGGCCCAGTTCTGGCCGATTGTGATTGCTACGTTGGTTAGTACAGTATTAGTGTTGGTTGTTACAGGTTGGGTTCATCAATTGGTGCGTAAGTATGGATTTTTTCGAAAATAAGTTCTTTTTATTGGCCATTACATTTGGCTTTTATTTCTTGTCAAAATTGTTGCAAAGAAAAACGGGTTGGGTCTTGTTGAACCCGATTTTGGTGGCGATTGCCTTACTGATTTGTTTCCTGGAATGTACAGGTGTCTCTTATAAAACATATTCAGAAGCAGGTTATCTTGTAGAATTCTGGTTGAAGCCGGCAGTAGTGGCATTGGGTGTTCCATTGTATCTGCAGTTGCGTATGATTAAGAAACAGCTGATGCCGATTCTGGTTTCACAGCTGGCAGGCTGTGTAGTAGGGCTGGTTTCTGTCACCATTATAGCCAAGCTGTTGGATGCATCGCCTGAAGTGATTATGTCTTTGGCTCCGAAATCGGTTACCACTCCGATTGCCATGGAAGTATCGAATGCAGTAGGAGGTATTCCTTCTTTGACGGCAGCTGTGGTGATTGTGGTCGGATTGTTTGGGGCTATTTGCGGTTTTAAACTTCTGCAGGTAGGACGTGTGGCCAGTCCGATTGCCCAGGGCTTGTCCATGGGTACGGCCAGTCATGCCGTGGGTACTTCACGTGCCATGGAAGTGAGTGGAAAGTATGGAGCGTATGCCAGCTTGGGACTGACATTGAACGGAATCCTTACAGCACTGCTTTCACCGACCATTCTGCATCTGCTGGGATTGTATTAAAGGTTGTTACGGGATGTCATATTGTCCAAACAGGAGGTGAACTGTGAAAGGGATGAATTGGTCTTTTTCGCAAAATGCACTATATTTGTCCTTTAAACAGGGAACCAAATTTGTGTTATGATTACATTTAAACCTATTGAACTAGACGACAAAGATAGGGTCCAGAAATATACGTTACGCAGTTGGCGTCGTAATTGCGACCTGTCATTTTCTAATTTATACAGCTGGCGCTTCTTGTATCGTACGGAGATTGCGGAGAAGGACGGCTTCTTGTTGTTCCGTTTTTATGCCGACAATCAATTGGCTTACATGATGCCGGTGGGAGAGGGTAATCTCCATTCTATATTGGAGGAACTGATGGAGGATGCACGCAGCCTGGGGGCTCCTTTCCGTTTGCTGGGAGTCTGCGTCGGGATGCGTGCAGAACTGGAATCGGCTTTCCCGTTCCAGTTTGATTTCGTGGCCGACCGTGATTATTTTGATTATGTGTATCTGCGGACAGATTTGGCTACTCTGCGTGGAAAGAAATATCAACCCAAGCGGAATCACATCAATAAGTTCAAGGCGGCTTATCCGGATTATGAATACAAACAGCTGACTCCCGAGCTGATTCCAGAATGCTTGCAACTGGAAACGGAGTGGTGTAAGGCAAATGATTGTGCGGAGAATCAGGCTCTGCAGGATGAACGTCGTTCCATGACAGCGGCGTTGCAACACATGGATCAGCTGGACATTCAGGGAGGTGTACTTTATGTAGGAGGCAAGATTGTGGCTTTCACGTTTGGTGCGCCCATCAACCAGGAAACCTTTGATACCTGTGTGGAAAAGGCTGATACGGATATTGAAGGAGCATACGCCATGATTAACTATGAGTTTGCCAACCATATTCCTGAACAGTATGTGTATATCAACCGGGAAGAAGATTTGGGATTGGAAGGGCTTCGCAGGGCGAAACTGTCTTATCATCCGGAGATTCTTCTTGAAAAGTACGTGGCAGAATTGAAATGACAATAAAGGAACAAGTCAAAGTCCTCTGGAAACAGTGTTTCCATGATACGGACGAATTCATTGATTTTTATTTTCAAAAGCGGTATACCGATGAGCTGAACAGTTATGCGGAAGCAGACGGTCGGGTCATTGCCGCTTTGCAGCGTATTCCTTATGCTTTGACGTATGAGGGGATGGAAATGCCTGTCGCCTATATTTCCGGGGCCTGTACGGATCCGGCCTATCGGAACCAAGGGACGATGCGTCGGTTGCTGGCGGAAGCACATCGTCGGATGTACCGGGAAGGAGTGATGTTTTCTACTTTGATTCCGGCGGAAGAATGGTTGAAAGGATATTATGCCCGTTCCGGATATGCGAATTGTTTTTCACAGACAAAAAAGTTATTAACAGCTTCTTCTTTACCTGTTGATAACTTTTCGGGGTCGTTGAAAATGGTTGAAATCCCTCCTGAGAGTACACTGTGTGGGGATGCATTTCGTTTTTTTGATCATTTCCAATCTTCCCAGGAGGCTTACATACAGCATGATTGGGAGGATTTCCACATTATATTAACCGATTTGCAGTTGAGCGGCGGTTCGTTGTGGGGGGCTTTTCAGGAAGGAGTCTTGAGTGGGCTCTGTTTTTGCTTTCCGGAAGAAAAGACGTTGAAAGTAACGGAACAGGTTGCTGTGGGGAAAGAGGTGGAGCAGGCTATGTTGGAGTATCTATTGTCTCACTACCATGCGGTTCAGGCAGAATGTCTGGGGAGAGAAGGAGAAAACTCCTATGAGCTGGGAATGGCGAGAATCATTCATGTAGAAGCCATGCTGCGGTTGCTGGCAGGCAGGCATTCAAGTAATCTTTATATAAAGGTGGAAGGGGATGAGGCTATTCCTGAAAATAATGGCTGGCACAATGTAGAAAATGGACATTATTTTAGAGGACGACAAGAGGGAAAAACATATCGTATCCTTTCTATTGAAAGATTGACTTGCTTGCTGTTTGAGGGAAAACACCCTTATATGAATCTGATGTTAAATTAAGGACTATTGTTCGCTTTCCGAGGTTAACATACGTTCCAGTTCTTCGGCGGTGAGTTTTAGGTGAAACTGTCCGCGGTAGGCGATGGAGATACCTCCGGTTTCTTCCGATACAATGATGGCCATGGCATCCGTTTCCTGTGAGACACCTAATGCTGCGCGGTGGCGAAGTCCCAGTTCTTTGGGAATTTCCAGGTTGTGTGAGACCGGAAGAATGCATCCCGCAGCTTTTATCCGTTTGTGACTGATAATCATGGCTCCATCGTGAAGCGGGCTGTTTTTAAAGAAAATGTTTTCAATCAGCCGTTGGTTGATGTTGGCATCAATCACATCTCCTGTGCGTACGATATCATCTAGTGGAAAGTCTTTTTCGATGACAATCAAGGCGCCTACTTTTCCTTTGCTCATGTTCAGGCAAGCCATGACAATAGGCATGATGTCTTCTCGTTCTGTTTCATTCTTTTTGTTGCCTTTCAGGAAGCGGAACAGACTGTTGCTTCGGTGTCGGGAACCAAGGGAAAGTAGAAAATGGCGTATCTCATCCTGGAACAAAACAATCAGGGCTATGACTCCCACGCTGACCAGCTTGTCGAAGATAGAGCCTAGCAGTCGCATCTGAAGTACTTGTGATACAATGACCCAGATGATAATGAACACCAGAATTCCGATAAAAATATTGATGGAGCCCGACGATTTCATCAACTTGTAAGTCTTATACAGCAGAAAGGCTACCAGCAGGATGTCGAGTATGTCTTTAAAGCTAAGTATGTATATATCGAAAGGCATAAATGAAGAAAATATGAAAGTTCGTGTTTGGAATCATCGTTCTTTAAGTGCCTGAAAAATCCGTACGGTTTCAGTGGCGGCCTTGACATCGTGCACCCGGAGTATACGGGCTCCTTTCATCAGTGCAATGGCATGCAGGGCAGTAGTTCCATTTAATGCATCTTCTGGTCCTTCCCCAAGCAGCTTGTAGACCATAGACTTTCGGGAAACTCCTATCAGAATGGGTAGCTGGAACATTTGCAGTTCTTCCAGTTTATCCAATATTTCATAGTTGTGTGCCAAGGTTTTTCCGAAACCAAATCCTGGGTCGATAATCAGGTCTTTTACACCAGAGGCTCGTAGTTTTTCGATTTTTTCGGCAAAGTAAAGAATAATTTCTTTTACCGGGTTGTCGTAGTGAGGATTTTTTTGCATGTTTTGTGGAGTTCCCTGCATGTGCATCATGATGTAGGGGACTTTGAGTTGGGCTATTGTGGAAAACATTTCTGGGTCCATCTGGCCTGCGGCAATGTCATTGATGAGAGCTATCCCATATTCTTCTACACACATTTTTGCCACATCGGCCCGAAAGGTATCGACCGAGACGACGGCTTCCGGACATTCGTTCCGAAGTATTTCCAACCCGTATTTGAGTCGTTCCATTTCTTCTTTAGGAGAAACATCCGACGCATCTGGTCGTGAGGAATAAGCTCCAATATCAATAAAGTCACCTCCTTCGTCCAAGATTTGGTGAATCCGGGCAATAATGTCTTTTTCGGTCTGTTTGCGGCTGTCCGCATAAAAAGAATCGGGAGTGATGTTGAGGATTCCCATAACCCGGGGTTGGGATAAATCCATCAACTGTCCGTTGACATTGATATATCTTGCGAATGTTTCTTCCATGTTTCCACCTCGTTTTTTGCTCTGCAAAGGTACGTACAATAATTCAATTAGGGCACGTCATTGCATTCGAATTTTGTTTGGGAAAAGGATTTTTTATGGGGTTTCTTTCTCTCTTTTTACACTTTTGGGTAAAAAAAAGCTCAAAAGTTTGCAGGTTAAAAATTTAGTTGTACCTTTGCAACCGCAATTGAGAACGAGACTATCGGGCGTTTAGCTCAGCTGGTTCAGAGCATCTGCCTTACAAGCAGAGGGTCGGC